>Ga0075012_10003039_pt1 | contig 16216 bp, 18 predicted proteins | sample All_14_2_FD_71474 | JGI IMG/M metagenome (GOLD analysis project Ga0075012, IMG submission 71474) | Freshwater microbial communities in response to fracking from Pennsylvania, USA - Allegheny Zone_MetaG_DW_15 | ecosystem: Environmental > Aquatic > Deep subsurface > Groundwater > Drilled... | reverse complement strand
AGGTTTTCGGTCAGGAAGGCCGATCCCTCGAACTCGGCACCGTAGATGGTCGAGGCCCCGGCGTTGTCGACGACCGAGGCGATGCCGGTCGCAGGCGCGGTCGCGACCTGTTGCGTCGTGATCTGCTGGTCCTTGTAGTCGGAGTAGAAGACCGCCGAGGCGAAGGACAGGCGACGATCGAAGGCCGACCCCTTCAGGCCCAGTTCGTAGGTGGTGACGGTCTCGGGATCGTATCCATTGACCGTCTGGGGAACCAGGGAGGCGTCGCCGCGCATGTCCCAGCCGCCCGACTTGAAGCCCTGGCTGATCGAGGCATAGCCCGTCAGGGCCTCGGTCAGGTCATACGACAGGCTGGCCCGCGGCGTGAACTTCTTGAAGGTGTCCGACGCCATGTAGTTGGTGCGGGTCTGCAGGATGGCCCGCGGCGTTCCGCCCAGGATCGGAGACTTGGTGGCGCCGAGGTAGAAGAAGCGCTGAACCTGGGCATCCTTGTCATCGGAGGTATAGCGGCCGCCGATCGAGGCGTGCAGCCGGTCGGTCAAGTCGTAGCTGAAATCGGCGAAGGCCGAGAACGACTTGGTGTTCACATAGCCGGCGGCGGCGATGACCACGCCCAGGTTGCCCGCGATGGTGTCGAAGGCACCCGAGGATTCGCCGTCCAGATAGAACAAGCCGGCCACACCCGACAGGCGCTCGCCGGTGTAGAGGATCTGGAATTCCTGGGTGAACTGGTTGTCCGAATAGACGGCGGGGACGTCCAGCGTGGGCAGCGGCGTCTCGTCGAAGTCGATGACCGTGGCCGTGTCGCCGGTGCGGTAGGCGGTGATGGACTTGAAGGTGAGGGTGTCGGACAGGTTGTATTCGCCGGTCAGGGAGACGCCTTCGGTGACCACCTCCTGCTGGCCCGTCAGGCCGGCCTGGGTATCGTAGGGATCGGCCGGGGGCGTGAAGCCGCCGGTGGTGGAGTTGACCTCGCGGTGGCCATGACGCGGTGCCGAATCGTCATCGACCCGGTCATAGGCCAGACGGAAGAACAGCTGGTCACTGGGCGTCCATTCGGCGCTCAGCCGATAGGCGGTCACGTCCTTGTTGTAGTGTTCCTGGCCGGTGGTCAGGTTCTGTCCAAAGCCGTCGCGGGTATAGCGGGCCACGGCACCACCGACGGCAAAGGTGTCGGTGACCGGCAGGGTGAGCGACCCCAGGGCGTTGATCTCGCGATAGGCGCCGACGTCGGCCCGCAGCATGGCCTCGGGCTCGTTGCCCAGGCGCTTGGTGACGTATTTGATCGCGCCGCCGATGGTGTTGCGACCGTACAGCGTGCCCTGGGGGCCGCGCAGGACCTCGATGCGGCTGATGTCGAAGACGTCCAGGACCGCGCCCTGCGGGCGGGCAACATAGACGTCGTCGATATACAGGCCGACGCCGGGCTCGAAGCCCCACAGGGGATCCTGCTGGCCGACGCCGCGGATGAAGCTGATCAGGGTCGAGTTGGAGCCGCGAGCGATCTGGACCGTGGCATTGGGCGTCTGCTGCTGCAGGGCGGTGATGTCGGTTGCCCCGGTCTGTTCCAGTCGCTCGGCGCTCAGGGCCGATACCGCGACGGGGACGTCCTTCAGCTGTTCGTCGCGGCGGCGTGCGGTGACGACGACGTCGTCCAGCGATGCGGCCTCGTCCTGCGGGGTTGCGTCCTGGGCATAGGCTGCACCTGCGACGGCGCTCCAGGCCGCACCGGCCAGCAGCGCGCTTTTCATGAATCGGGTCATGTGGGTCTTTCGTTCCTGTTGTTTCCAGCCACGACGCTTTTATTCAGCGTTCGATGATTTTCGTGAAACTGACGCGGTTTGTTTCCGGTGTCAAACGGTCCGGCCTGACCGGAGGAAGGATATGCGAGACGCTGTGGCGCCGTTGCACAGGGCAGGCTCGCACGACTAGCTTGGCGTCATGACCAAGACTCCAGCCGTCCCGTCGCGCGAAGCCGCTGCCCCCACCCGCAGGGGCCGGCCGCCCAAGACCGCGACGGGGGCTGGCCCGGACACCCGCGCCGACACCCGCGAACTGATTCTGGATGCGTCCGAGGACCTGTTTTCCAAACACGGCTTCTATGGAGTCACCATCCGCGAGGTCGCTCGCGAAGCGGGCGTGGATACGGCCCTGGTGCACTATTATTTCGGGGCCAAGCGGGCCCTGTTCGATGCGGTCTTCCTGAGGCGTGCCGAGGTCTGGAACAACGACCGGGTCGATGCGATCAACCGCTATGCGGCCCAGGCAGGTCCGGCGATGACGCTGGAAGGGCTGCTGCAGGCCTTCCTGAGGCCGCCGTTCGAGTGGTCGCTGAAGGGCGGTCCGGGGTGGAAACACTATTCGGCCCTGGTGGCCCAGACCAATGCCAACCCCACCTTCGGGGGCGAGACCATGGCCCGCTATTTCGATCCGGCCATCCGTCGTCTGATCGAACTGATCGCCCAGGTCATGCCCTGGGCGCGCGAGGTCGACCTGTACTGGAGTTATCACAACCTGTCGGGGGCCCTGACGCTGACGTTGGGCGAGACTGGGCGTCTGGACCGGCTGTCGGGTGGCCTGGCCCGATCGGGTGACCTCGAAAGCGCCTGCGCCTATATGGTCCGGTTCGCGGCGGCGGGTTTCCGGGCCGTCTGCGCGGAACCTGCTGCGTGACCGCGTTCAGTCCAGTGCGCGCGCTTCCTCGGCCAGCATGATCGGCACGCCGTCGCGGATCGGATACGCCAGTTTCGCCCCCTTTGAGATCAACTCGCCCGCCGCCCGGTCATAGGTCAGAGGCCCGCGCGTTACGGGACAGACCAGCACCTCCAGCAGGCGCGGATCGACGGTCGAGGGGGTATTGAACGTGTCTGACATCCGCTCCTTCTAGGGGGCAATCGTGCGTCGCGCTACTTGAGCCACCGCGTGGCGAGCGATAGCACCCCTTCCTTGCTCAAGCAGCGAGCCACCGCGTGGCGAGCGATAGCGCCCCTTCCTTGCTCAAGCAGCGAGCCACCGCGTGGCGAGCGATAGCGCCCCTTCCTTGCTCAAGCAGCGAGCCACCGCGTGGCGAGCGGTAGCACTTCCCTTATGCCTACTGCATCGCCATGGGACTGTCCCCGTCACCGCTCTCGGCCGCGTCGATCTGCAACAGCGCCGTCAGGGTCTGGCAACGGTCTTCGAGTGTCGGCGATTCCAGCAGGGCCTGTTTCTCGGCGGGCTCGAAGGGCAGGGCCATGGACAGGCTGTTGATCAGGGCCTCCTGCGGTGCTCCCCCGGCGGTGTCCCAGTCGATCTCGAGCTGGCGACGTTCCAGATAGGCCCTCAGGGCGTCAAGGAAGACCTCGCGATCAAAGCCCTCGTCGAGCGGTGACGACAGGTCGGCCTCGAAGGCGGCAAAGGCGGCGCGTATCTGGCGATAGGGGGCCTGGCTGGGCAGTTCGGCCGCGACCCTGAACCGGCAGACCCCGGTCAGGGTGATGATATAGCGGCCATCAGAGGTCTCGGCGAAACTGGTGATCCGGCCCGCACAGCCCACGGCGGTCAGGCTGGGCAGGGTGGCGGGCCCACCGGCCGGCTGGATCAGACCCAGGATCCGATCCCCCGCCATCGCGTCGTCGATCATGTTCAGATAGCGCGGCTCGAAAATGTTGAGCGGCAGCTGACCGCGGGGCAACAGGATGGCACCCGGCAACGGAAAGACCGGGATGACCTGCGGCAGATCCGCCGCCTTCACATAACCCTGCGCCATCACAAGCTCCTCACGCGAACAGGATCGACGATAGACGACGGCGACCGTCCTTGGCGATGTCGCTGGCCAGACCCGCCGCCTCGAACACGACCAGCAACTGTTTGCGGGCCGCCTGATCGTTCCATTCCCGATCGGCCTGGACGATGGTCAGAAGGCTGTCGGTCGCCCCCTTCAGGTCGCCGGCTGCGGCCTGGGCCAGGGACAGGTCGTATCGGACCTGGTGATCGGTCGGATCGGCCGCGAGCCGGGTCTGCAAGGCCTCGGTCTCGCCGGTGGGGGCGCTGCTCAGCAGCAACAGCTGGGCCCGGACCGCCAGAACGGCCGGATCGGTCGAGGTTTCGGGGGCCATGGCGATGGTCTGGGCGGCCTGTTCGGCGTCTCCACCCGAAAGATAGACCCGGGCCATGCCTGCGATCGCCTTCTGGTTCTCGGGTTCCAGCGTCAGGATATGGGCAAAGGCCTGGGCGGCCCCGCCCAGGTCGTCGAGCCCCAGGGATTCCTCGCCCAGGAGCAGCAGCTGTTCCACATCCGCGTTGGTGCCCTTGCCCCCGGTCAGCTTGTCGATGAAGGCCTTGATCTGGCTTTCGGGCAGCGCGCCCTGAAAGCCGTCCACCGGCTGACCGTTGACGAAGGCATAGACGGTCGGGATCGACTGGACCTTCAGCTGCCCCGCATAGGCCGGGTTTCTGTCGACATCGATCTTGACCAGTTTCACTGCCCCGCCGGCGGCCCGGACGGCCTTTTCCAGGGCAGGCGTCAGCTGGCGGCATGGGCCGCACCAGGTCGCCCAGAAATCGACGATCACGGGACGTGTGCGGGACTCCGCGATCACGTCCTTCATGAAGCCGGCATCGGACCCCTCCATGATCACGTCCGCGTGATCGGGCTCAAGGGGCGTGGCTTTGGGGTCGGCAGAGGTCATCAAAGAGCCTGTATGGGAACTGTTCAGGGGGAACACAGGAGCCGTCAGATGGTCTCCCCGGTGTGCAAACTCAAGGAATTCTCCCGACCAAAGGTGTTACTCTCCTGCAACGCGAAAAAAATCATTGGTTTGTGTCTGATTGGGTGCAAGCCAAACCAATGTCGTTCATGCTTCAGTAAGGTTCAGGTGACTGGGGAGACATCAACGTGAAATCAGTTCTGATCATGGCGCTGGGCGCCACAATGGCAGCGGCGGCCGGTTCGGCCTTCGCTGGAGACCAAGAGACGGCTGCTTCTGCGGCTGCGACGACGACGCGGGTTTCCCTCGTCGAAGGCGAACGCTGGGGCGGTGGTGGTGCCACCATCTATGACCGCAACTGCGAATGCAACGTGCCGGTCGTCAACGTGCCGTTCTACACGGTTCGTCCGGTCGCACCGCCGATCCGGGTCCGCGCGCCCGGCCTGCGCATCTCGTCCGCTCCGGTGTTCGCACCGTCGCCGGCGATCTACATCCAGGGCCCGCCGATCTATGTCGACGCCCCGCCGATCCAGGTTGCTCCGGCCCAGGTTTACCTGGAAGCGCCTGACGTTCACGTCCGTCCTTCGGAAGTGTCCGTCGCTCCGCCGGAAATCCACTTCACGCCCGCTGGTCCTGATCATCCGGACGAGCACTGCTGCGATGTGGCCTCGCCGCCTGCCTATTCGGGCGACATGGCTCCTCCGGCCGACACCGCGTATGCCGCTCCGGCCCCCGTGCCCGCGTCCTACCCGGCCCCTGCCAGCTACCCGGCTCCGGCCACGGGTTCCAGCTCGGGTTACGCTCAAGAGCCCGGCGAACGCGGCTAAGACGACCGAACCTTCGGGTTCATCGAAACTGGAGCGGTCCGTCGAAAGACGGGCCGCTCTTTTCGTTTGGGTGCCGGAGAGGCCTGGGGTGTCTGCGTCCGATTTTGGCGTAGGTGCGGTCCATGCTCTGCGCATGACCGTCCGCTATCGTACCCGCTCCGAAGACACCTGGGATCGCGCTCGAGACGCCTATCTTGCCGGTGAACCCGCAGAAAGCGTCTGCAGCCGCTTCGATCTGGGCCTGCGCACCTTCCGGGCCCGCGCCGCCGAACAGGGCTGGAGACGTGCCGACCGACCCGATCCAGAGCCTTTCGAGATCGACGAGGGTGCCGCCCTCGACGACGAGGTCGACGACGCCGAACTTCGTTGCCTCGCCCGTCGCCGGATGGCCTTGGCCGCGCGTCGCGGCCTGGTTGCGGAGGCCCTGCGCTGGGCGCGGTTCGGCGAGATGGTCGCGCATCAGGCCCGGATGGCGGCCCGCGAGGCCCGCGACCTCGCCCGGGAACAGGTTCGCGCCGACCGCGAGGACAATCAGCGGACCAATGCGCTGTTGCGCGACGTCACCGCCACGGCCCGCACCATCGAGGCCTCGGTTCGCGCCGTCGTGGCCGGCGATCGCATCAGGTCGATGCCGAACGGCCGGCAGGATCTGCACCCTTTGCACACTCTGCACCCTGTTTCGGACAGTGAAGGCCCTGACGAAGCGCCAGACGCCCCTCTCAATCGCGCCGCACGCCGCCGGATGCTCAGACCGGGCCGAAAACGACGATGAGGCTGGCTAAATCCTCCACCGGCGCAGCGGGGGAGGAGGACCCCAAAGGGGTGGAGGGGACGAAAACGGCACGACTCTATCCGGTCACGCACCGACGCCCGGTGTCCGGCCTCAGATCATGGCGATCGTATCGGCGATGGCCAGGGCTGCGGCGCGAGGATCCGCCGCCGCGCTGATCGGTCGACCGATGACCAGATGGGTCGCCCCATCCCTCAGGGCCTGTTCGGGCGTCGCCGCGCGGGCCTGATCGTCCAGAGACGCGCCCAGGGGCCGCACGCCCGGTGTCACGATCAGGAAGTCCTCGCGGCCGGCTGCCACGGCGATCTCCCTCACCCGCGCCGCTTCGTGCGGGCTGGCAACTACCCCGTCGATGCCGGCCTCGATCGCCTGGCGCACCCGGTGCTCGACCAGCAGGGCCGGGGACAGGCTGTGGTCGTCGGCGATCAGGTCCGCCGCTTCCAGGCTGGTCAGGACGGTGACCCCCAGCACCTTCAGCCCCGATCCCGCGACGCCCCGCATCGCCGCCGCCATCACCTGGGGCCGGGCATGGACGGTCAGCAGGTCGCATCCCGCCTCGGCCAGCACCGCCGCCGCCTTTTCCACCGTCGCCCCGATGTCGTGCAGCTTCCAGTCCAGAAAGACCGACCGGTCTTCGGCCTTGAGCGCCTTCGCCAGCTCCATCCCGCCCGAGGCGAACAGCTGCAACCCGATCTTGTAGAAGCCCACCGCATCCTCAACCCGGTCGATCAGGACCCGCGCCTCGGCCACTGTCGGCAGGTCCAGGGCACAGATCAGACGCGGGTCGGGCGGGCGGTTCGCAAGAGGGTGGGATGCAGATGTCATCGACGGACTCGCGCTGACCGGCTAAGCGTCTGCCAGGAAGCGTCGCGCAACAGCCGGCGAGGGTTTGGGGCTTTAGGGACACCGCATGGACGCGCTCGATCTGGGGGTCAACCTGTTCGTGGCCCTGTTTGCCCTGGTCGATCCGATCGGCAACATCCCGATCTTTGCCGCCGCCACGGCCGGGGCCAGCGTGCGCCAGCGCCTGTCGGTCAGTGCCCTGATCTGTGTGTTCATTGCCGTCTTCCTGGCCTTTTTCTTCTTCACGGGCCTGGGCCTGCTCCAGTTCTTCGGCATTTCGCTGGCCGCGTTCCGGATCGCGGGCGGCATCCTGCTGTTGCTGTTGGGCCTGGACATGACCCGCGAGGACTTCCTGACCATGTTCGCCGACGCCGACGCGGCCGCCGATGCCAAGGACGTGCGCGGCTATGCCCGCAGACGGTTCAAGCGGTTGATCGTGCCCTTCGCCATGCCGCTGCTGATCGGGCCCGGGGCCATCTCGACCATCATCATCCAGGCGGGCGAGGCCGAAAAGCTGGGCCCGACCGGGACCGCCGCCGGCCTTGCCGCCATCGGGGCGGCGGGTCTGGCGACCTTCGTGGTCTTTTCCCTGACCGGCCCGATCAGCCGCCTGATCGGCGAGGTCGGCATGGCCATCGTGGTGCGCGTGCTGGGGCTGATCCTCTGCGCGCTCGCGATCCAGTTCATCCTGGCGGGACTGGGGGAGGCCATTCCCGGAATGTTCTCGGGCGCGGTCACATCGCCCTATCCGGCCGGCGGTCACTGACGAGACCGGGAAAAACGCGGCCCTGCTGTAACCGTCGGACGGGCTGCGCCGTAGGGGAGGGCGGGGGACAGACCCCCGGTTCTTTACCCCAGGGGTTTTCCATGATCATCCGTAACCGCTTCGCCTTGGCCCTTCTGGCCGCTGCTGCCCTGGGCGTCGCCGCCTGTCAGCCCGCCGCCGAAGGCAAGGGCGATTCTGCCGAAGGGGCGATGGCTCCGGCCGACAGCGCCATGGCTCCTGCTGATGGCGCCATGGCCCCCGCTGCCGGTGCCATGGCCCCTTCGGACAGCGCCATGGCTCCCGCGACGCCGATGGCTCCCGCCGACAAGATGGCTCCGGCCGCCGACGCCATGGCCCCCGCTGCCGACAAGATGGCCGCGCCTCACTGACCGGGTGGAGGGCGGCGACCGACGTCGTCGCCCTCTATTCCTTCCACTGGAACACCGCCTCCAGCGGCTTTCCGAACACCCGTGCGATCCGGAACGCGGCCTCCAGCGAGGGCGAGTATTTGCCGGCCTCGATCGCGGCGATGGTCTGGCGGGTGACGCCGATCCGATCACCCAGATCGGCCTGGGTCATCTCGCCGTTGAGAAAGCGCAGCTGGCGGACCTGATTGTCGATGGGACCCTCAACCATTCCAGCCCCTCTGATAGGCGCGGATGATCACGGCGCAGCGAACGATTTCCGACAGGATATAGCTCAGCAGCGCCGCGTGCACGATCTCCCAGCCCAGGTTGGTGAACGGCAGATAGACGCCGGTGAACACCAGGCCCGCCATCATGACGTAGTAGGCGCGGGCGCAGCCGAGGCGGGCGATGGCGCGATCCCGCTCATCCGGTTTGGCCCTGGCCTCGACGCCAGAGTGCCTGCGGATCATCAGGGTGCCGACGCCCAGGATCACCAGTTGCAGCGCCATCGCTGCGGCATAGACGATCATCAGTCGAAAGTTCGGCAGGCCCTCGATTGAGCCGCTGTAGGCCACGGCGAAATAGGCCGTGAAGGAGACGATGATGGCCCCCAGGGTGAGCCAGGTGGTTTTTTCCCGATAAGGCACGGCACGACTCCGCGTGTTGAAAACTTTGACTGTCGTGTAAGAAATACCGAACATTGAGTCAACAAATACGAACGCGATGTTCGTTTTGTTCGCCTTCAGATCCGCTTCAGTCGTCTGGCGTGCCCGCTGATGATCGACAGGGCCAAGGCGTCGGGCAGCAGTCTGGGGAGGGCCGCCAGCAGGGTGTTGCGCCAGCCGGGCACGACGCGGACGCGATTGGCCTCGACCGCCGCATAGCCGACGCGGGCGACCTGGTCGGCACTCTGCCACATCCAGCCCGGATAGGCCGAGGACACCTGCTCGCGCGAGCCGTTGACGTCGTGGAACTCCGTCAGGGTATAGCCGGGGCACAGGGCGGTGACGTGAACACCCGTCCCGGCCAGCTCCAGATGCAGACCCGCCGAGGCCTTGATCAGGAAGCTCTTGATCGGGCCGTACAGGGTGTCGCCCCCCGTCGCGGGCATGAGACCCGCCAGCGAGGCGACGTTCAGGATCCGGCCAAAACCCCGCTCGACCATGCCGGGCAGCAACAGGCGACTCAGCGCGACCGGCGCGGTCAGCATGACCCGGATCATGGCCGCGTGGTCCGCCGGATCGGTCGCAAGGAAGCCTGTGGTCCGGGAAAACCCCGCGTTGTTGACCAGGGCATCGACGGTCAGTCCCTGTGCTGCGAGACGTTCGACCAGGGCGGCGGGCGCATCGGAATCGGCCAGGTCGGCGGTCATGACCGTCACATCGATGCCGTGCGCCGTCCTCAACGCCTCCGCCAGGGTGTTCAGCGGTCCGGCCCGCCGTGCGGTCAGGATCAGGGCCCACCCGTTTTCGGCATAGACCCGGGCCAGAGCCGCCCCGATTCCGGCCGAGGCCCCCGTGATCAGGGCCGTACGGCCACGACCGGGCACGCCCTGGTTCATGTCAGGCGGCGACCGGACAGGCCGGATGGGGCTTCAGCCCTTGAAGCGACGCGGGCTGCTCGGCCAGCAGGTCGGCGATGGTGATGTGCGACAGGGCCGTGTGGGCCGCATCGTCTGCGGCGGTCAGGGCCTTGGCGACCTGTCGCGGGATATGTTCGCTGATGGGGCAGCCCTTGGCCCCGAGGGGCGGCGAGCCCAGGTGGGCGCAGCCGTTCACGGCCCGGAGCACCGTGTCCAGCCCGATGTCCTCGGGGCGACGCAGCAGCCAGGATCCGCCCGAGGCTCCCGGCCGTGTGGCGATCAGCCCGGCCTTGGCCAACAGGGCCGTCACCCGGCGGATGACGACGGGATTGGTCGGGATGGAGGCGGCCAGCACCGCGCTGGGGGCCGCGCGCGCAGCGTCGTACGCATCCATGTGAGCCAGATAGGCCAGGGCGTGGGCGGCGACGGGGAAGCGTTGGCTGTCTGACATCTGTACGGGTTCCAGTGCCTAAAGTAGTGCGTATGCGCCGGATTCACAAATGGAAGCCTCGGCTTGCGCCCGCCCGGCGGCCACCCGGTCATCGAATCGTCGTCCCGCGATTGAACCTTGATCGGAATAGGCCTACAGGCGCTCGGCTTTGATGGTCGCGCGGTCTGCGCGGTCCGGAGGATTTGCATGGCTGGGGATACTCCCCGTGACGATGGCGCTCCCTCGCCTGTGTCACCCAATTCCGTCGCCGACGCGTCCGCGTCGCCCACGGCCAATACCGCACACGCCGTCGCCAAGGGCGGCTTCTGGGCCTTGACCATCGGCGCGATCGGCGTCGTGTTCGGCGACATCGGCACCAGCCCGCTCTATGCCCTGCGCGAGGCGATCGGCCATGCCCAGGGGGGCGTCGGCGGGGACCTTGCCGTCATCGGCGTCGTCTCGCTGGCCTTCTGGGCCCTGATGATCGTCGTGACGCTGAAATACGTCATCTTCCTGATGCGCGCTGACAACAAGGGCGAGGGCGGGACCCTTGCCCTGATGGCCCTGGCCCAGCACGCGATCGGTCGTCGCAGCGCCTGGGTCTTCATGCTTGGCGTCTGCGGCGCGGCGCTGTTCTATGGCGACGGCATCATCACGCCAGCCATCTCGGTCCTGTCAGCGATCGAGGGGGTCAAGGATGCGCCCGGCGTGGGTACGCGGCTTGACGCCTTCATCGTGCCGGTGGCGGCCGCCATCCTGATCGGCCTGTTCCTGGTTCAGTCGCGCGGCACGGCGGGCCTTGCCAAATATTTCGGCCCGATCACGGCGATCTGGTTTCTGAGCCTTGGCGCGCTCGGCCTCTATCACATCTTCGACGACATCAGCATCCTGCGTGCCCTGTCGCCCCACTACGGCGTGATGCTTCTGCTAAATGACGGCGTGCTGGGCTTCATCATCCTGGGCTCGGTCTTCCTGGCGGTGACAGGGGCCGAGGCGCTCTATGCCGATATGGGTCATTTCGGAAAGGCCCCGATCCGGGCTGGCTGGCTGTGTTTCGTCCTGCCCTGCCTGACGCTGAACTACCTGGGCCAGGGTGCCCTGATCCTCGACAACCAGGGCGCGGCCGAGAATCCGTTCTGGGCCATGGTGCCGCATTTCGCCTACTGGCCCATGCTGCTCCTGGCCACGGTTGCCACCGTCATTGCGTCGCAAGCCGTCATCACCGGGGCCTTCTCGGTGACCCAGCAGGCGGTCCAGCTTGGCCTGCTGCCCCGTATCGACATCCGCTTCACGTCCGAGACCCAGGCGGGCCAGATCTTCGTGCCGGCGGTGAACACCTTCCTGATGGTCGGGGTCCTGACCCTGCTGGTCGTGTTCCAGAGTTCGCACAATCTGACGGCAGCCTATGGCGTCGCGGTTACCGGGGTCATGCTGATCAACACCCTGATGAGCTTTTCGGTCATCACCAAGAAATGGGGCTGGAGCCTGTGGGCCACCCTGGCCTGCCTGATCCCGTTCGGCTTCATCGACAGCGTCTTCCTGACGTCCAACCTGCTCAAGATCCCCGACGGTGCCTGGCTGCCGCTGGTGCTGGGTGCCGCCCTGATCCTTATCATGTGGACCTGGACCCGCGGCAGCCAGATCCTGACCGACAAGGCCAAGAAGGACAGCCTGCCCCTGACCGACCTGATCGAGATGCTGCGGGCCCGCCCGCCGCACCGGGTGCCGGGCACGGCCATCTTCCTGACCTCGGATCCCGACGTCGCTCCTGTCGCCCTGATGCACAATCTCAAGCACAACAAGGTGCTGCACGAGAAGAACGTCATCCTGACGGTCCGCACCACCGACCGGCCACGCGTCCCCGATGCCGAACGCGTCAGGATCGAGCCGATCAACGACGACTTCAAGAAGATCACGCTCAGCTACGGCTTCATGGAAAGCCCGATCGTGCCGCGCGCGCTCAGCCTGTGCCGCAAGCAAGGGGTCAAGTTCGACATCATGTCGACCAGCTTCTTCCTGGGTCGGCGGTCGGTCGTGCCCTCGGCCAGCCAGGGCATGCCCCTGTGGCAGGACAAGCTGTACATCTTCCTGATGCGGAACGCGGCCAATCCGACCGACTTCTTCCACATCCCGCCCGGACGTGTCGTCGAGCTCGGCACGCAGGTCTCGGTTTGAGCGGGGGCACGCCCAAGGGCAAGGATTCCGGCGCGCGCGGTCGTCGTCTCGCCGACAAGGCCCGCGGGCCGCGCCGCGAGCCCAAACTCCACCTTCCCGACCCCCAGGACGACTCTGTCGATATCGGGGTCGAGGCGCGGGTCGCGGCGGGGGTCCTGCTGAATGCGGCCCTGATCCGGCGCGGTGGCCTGGACGAGGCCCTGGCCCTCCCGGCCGTGACGGCGCTTCCCGGTCCGGACCGGGCCTTTGCCCGCGCGGTGGCCATGGCGGCCCTGCGTCGGCTGGGCGAGATCGACCAGATCCTGGATCGCAAACTGGCCAAACGCCCGCCGGAGGCCGTACTGACCCTGCTGCGTATTTCGCTGGCCCAGACCCTGGTGCTGGAGACCCCGGCCTTTGCGGCAGTCTCCACGGCGGTGAAACTGGCCGAGCGCGACCCCAAGACCCGCCCCTACAAGAATCTGGTCAATGCCGTCCTGCGCGGGATCGAGCGCGAGGGGCCGGGCCTGACGACGGCCGAGAGCAACCTGCCCGACTGGATCGTGGCCCGCTGGAAACAGACCTATGGCGACGCCGCCCTGGTCGGACTGGCCCTGGCCGCCCGCGAGGAACCGGCGACCGACCTGAGCGCCCGGCCCGATCTGGACGTCGCCGCCCTGGCCGAGGCCGTCGAGGGCGAGGTCCTGCCCGGTCCTGTCGGAGGAACCGCCACGGTCCGCACCTTCAAGCGCGGCGACGTGGCGACCTGGCCCGGGTTCGAGGACGGGACCTGGTGGGTCCAGGACGCGGCGGCCGCCGTGCCTGTCCGTCTGCTGGCCCCCAGGGCCGGCGAGACCGCGCTCGACATGTGTGCCGCACCGGGCGGCAAGACGCTTCAGATCGCGGCCTCCGGGGCCACGGTGACCGCGCTCGACCGGTCGGACGCCCGGCTCAATCGCCTGCGCCAGAACCTGAAGCGCACCGGGCTGGAGGCCGAGATCGCCGTGATGCCGGCCGAGGACTGGCTGGACAGCCGCACCTTTGACGCCGTCCTGCTGGATGCCCCCTGTACCGCCACCGGCACCTTCCGTCGTAACCCCGAGGCCCTGCGCGCCACCAAACCGGCCGAGGTCGCAAAACTGGCCGACGTCCAGCACCGTCTGCTCGATGCCGCGGCCGAACGGGTCGCGCCGGGTGGCCGCCTCGTCTACTGCGTCTGCTCGCTGGAGCGTGAAGAGGGCGAGACCCAGATCATCGCCTTCCTGCGCCGGAACCCCGCCTTCCGGACGGCACCTGCGGTCCCCGCCGACCTCGGAGCCCCCGACGAAGCCCTGACGCCCGAGGGCTGGCTGCGCATCCTGCCGTCCATGTGGGCCGAAAAGGGCGGGCTGGACGGCTTCTTCGCGGCCCGGCTGGATCGGATATAGCTATCCCTCTCCCGGCGGGAGAGGATCGATCAATGCGCCTCGGGCGGCCGGGCAGCCGGATCGAGGTATTCGCTCTCGGAATGCGCATCGGCCGACAGGACGAAGCGGCGGTCGCAATAACCGCACTCGACGAAATCGTCCTCGCCCATGTCCAGATAGACCAGCGGGTGGCCCAGGGTGGCCCCTGTGTGGCCGTTTCCGCCGTCACAGGCGACCCGCTTGGCGTTCACCACGACTTCTTCGGGGGGGGCGATGACGGAGGTGGCGAGCATATTCGAACCTGGTGACCTTGGCGACAGGGCTTAGGCGGCATACCTAGGCGTGGCGCGCCCATATCGTCAAACCCGGCTTCGTCAAACCCGGCGCAGACCCTGAAATTTCACGCATGACCGACACCGAAACCCTGCCCGTCAACGCCATCGAGGTGCACGGGCTGGAGAAGACCTACGCCGGCAACAAGAAGTCGCCGCCCAAGACCGCCCTGCGTGGCGTCGATCTGGTCATTCCGCGCGGCTCGATGTTCGGCCTGCTGGGCCCCAACGGAGCAGGCAAGTCGACCCTGATCAACATTCTCGCGGGCGTGGTCAACAAGACCGGCGGGACCGCCGCCATCTGGGGCCGCGACATCGACCAGCGCCCCCGCGACGCCCGGGCTGCACTCGGCGTCGTGCCCCAGGAGATTGTCGCCGACGTCTTCTTCACCCCGCGCGAATCGCTTGAGGTCCAGGCCGGTTTCTATGGCGTCCCGCCAAAGGAACGCCGCTCGGACGAACTCCTGGCCGCCCTGGGCCTGACGGACAAGGCCCATGCCTATGTCCGGGCCCTGTCCGGCGGGATGAAGCGCCGGCTGATGGTGGCCAAGGCCCTGGTTCACAATCCGCCCATCCTGATCCTCGACGAGCCGACCGCGGGCGTGGACGTCGAACTGCGTCGCCAGCTCTGGGAATACGTCCGTCGCATCAATGCGGAGGGGGTGACCATCCTGCTGACCACCCACTATCTGGAAGAGGCTCAGGAACTCTGCGACACCATCGCGATCATGAACCGGGGTCAGGTCGTGGCCTGCGAGCCGACGCCGGTGCTGCTGCGTCGTCTGGATACACGCAATGTGGTCGTGACTCCCGAGGGCGAGTTGAACGGATTGCCGACGGTGCCGGGCTTCAACGTCGTCGCCCGCTCGAACGGGGCCTTCGCCATCACCTACAGGAAGGGTCAGTCGTCGGTGGAACAGGTTCTGGCCGCCGTCCGGGCTGCCGGGATCACGATCTCGGACATCACGACCGAGGATCCCGACCTCGAGGACGTCTTCCTGGCCCTGACCTATGGCGACGCCGACGCCGTCAGCCCGACCAAGGACTAGGGGGCGACCAGCAAGCCGATCGGGCGAGGACTATTTTCCTTTTCCGGTCTTGCGCCATCCGGGCAGCATCACCAGATGGTCGTCTCGATCCCTGAAAAGATCGTGCTCCGGACGTTCGGGAGAAGCCCTGGATTTCCGATAATCTGGCGCACAGTTCCGTGCTTGTTGCTCAAGTCATTGATTTTACGAGCGGCCGGATGGCGGTTTGGCGGTTTGGCGGTTTGGCGGTTTGGCGGTGTGTTTTACGAACCGCCAGCGCCGTTTTCGAAGCCGATGGGGTCCTAGACCACCATCACCGTGCCCAGCAGCACCACGGCCCCGCGTTTCTTCAGTGTCCGGATGGTTGCGACCTGGAGCGCGTGATGCAGGCGATCCACGTCCGGGGCCGTCCCTGGCAGCAGGCTGGAGGCTATGTTCTGGGCCACGGTGTTGAAGGCGGCCCGCAGACGCGGCCCGTCCAGGGCGGCCTGGGCCCTCAGGGTCTCGTCCTCGACATTCAGCCCGACCTCGACCGTCATCACCCCGCGTCTGCCGTCGGGGCGGACGATCGTGGAGGTGATGGTGCCGTACCGGATATAGGCATTGGCCGGTGCGCCGCCGCCTCCGCCGCTGGACGCCCGTGCGGGCGCGGTCGCCGCCAGGGCCAGAAGACCACCGGCGAGCGGGGCGAGGGAAAAGAGCTTGCGACGATCCATGCCGTCACCCTGCCACGGCAGCGTTTAAGACCGGGTTACGGCCTTCTCCCTCCCGTCATGGGCAGGGAGAATTCAGGCCCTCGCCACCGGCTCCATCGCCTTCAGATCCAGCAGGGCGAACAGACGGGCGTCCTCGTCCTGTTCGGGGTTGGGCGTGGTGAGCAGGCGTCCGCCGACGAAGATGGAGTTGGCTCCGGCCAGGAAGCACAGGGCCTGCATCTCCGGGCTCATGGTCTCGCGTCCGGCC
>Ga0075012_10003033_pt1 | contig 16224 bp, 14 predicted proteins | sample All_14_2_FD_71474 | JGI IMG/M metagenome (GOLD analysis project Ga0075012, IMG submission 71474) | Freshwater microbial communities in response to fracking from Pennsylvania, USA - Allegheny Zone_MetaG_DW_15 | ecosystem: Environmental > Aquatic > Deep subsurface > Groundwater > Drilled... | reverse complement strand
ACATACCCTTTATCGCCTCCTAAAGAGGGTGACAATTTGGGGCGGTCATCCAAGCCGACAGTTTTCCTTCCCCCTTCCAGAGAAACACACGGAAAACGCCCGTTTTTTCCTACTTCACCGACCATGCACGTAGGAACGTACGGTACGTACCGTCTAATACCTCCCCGTGTACCTCCTGTACTTTGCGCCACACGCAGAGACGAAGATGCAAATACTTCAAGTAGCTGTTGCAAAATTCAAATTTTTCAAGGTGCCCCTGGTCCACCTTCTCTACTCTCCATTCAAAGAATCTTGATCCTTCGGGGTTTGACTTGTCGTCGACACACCCATAAAAGACGAGTACGAACCAAACCTGTTTTCTGCCAACCGTCCCTTTGCCACCTCCCGCCCCGACGCACTCAACCACCACCTCCCTCACACACCATCCACTTCCAGTAAAGTAAAATGAAGACCACCCCTCTCCGTAGCAATGCGGGAATTGTCCCTCTCTCGTCATCGAATTCGACCACCCCGGGCAAGACGACGACTTACTATGACAGCCTTTCGCCCATCGCCTCCTCTCCCCGGAACGCCTTCAAGGGCCTCGGACCCCTTCCTATCACCAGGGTGGACCAGCCAGAAGTCACCCCTGAGGTACCCGAATCTTCGTGGACGTCGACTCTTTTCTCGCCTGTCCTCAAGCTTTTTGGACAGGATTCTAGCTTCATCAGCAGCGATGACTCAACGGACGCTAGCTCGGAGGTGAAGATGGCCGAGGATGACAGCTTTGAAAGCAAGACAAATACCGATGAGGAAGAGGAGGATGAAGAAATGGAGGAGGACCGCGACAGTGGCGCTTGCTACGAGTTCGATCCGTTCATCTTCATGGCACAGCTCCCGCCGCACTCCCTAGTCCGATACAACGTTCAAGACGCTAGGCCACCTGCCAAGCATCCAGAACATCATAACAAACCGACGCTCGTCCTCGACTTGGACGAAACCCTAGTCCACTGCTCCGCTGATCCTTCTGGAAAGTTTGACGTAACTTTTGGCGTGCAGTTCAACGGAACCATGTGTCAGGTCTACGTCAGGAAGAGGCCGCACCTCGAGACGTTTTTGGATTACGTCTCTCAAAAGTATGAAATCGTTCTGTTTACTGCCAGCCAACGGGTCTACGCCGAGCGTTTGTTGGATATTCTTGATCCTCAGAAGAAGTACATCCACCATCGCCTTTACCGTGAATCGTGTTTGATGGTACATGGAAACCTCCTCAAGGACCTAACAATTCTCGACCGTGACTTGAAGCGAACCATTATTGTGGACAACTCTCCGCATGCGTTTGGGTACCAACTCGATAACGGCGTGCCAATCGAGTCTTGGTATGAGGATCCTCACGACGTGGAGCTGCTGAAGCTTTTGCCCCTCCTGGAAGTGCTACACAACGTTGACGACGTGCGTCCTCACTTGCGAAAGGTCTTCAAGATGCAGGATTTGGTCAATGAGGCGCGGTACCGCTGCTAACTCATGAGTCTAGTGATTGTTAGTGGATTCCTGTTCTCTACTTGTTCCATGGCCGTCGTGGTAGCATACTCAGGTCCCTTTAGTCATGTAAACTAGCGTAAAGGGAGGGCCTGGTACGTTATCCTAACTGTATTCAATGCGCTGAATAAACTGATCGCAGCGGTTCTCGAGTGTCTATCCATGCGATACATTATAACCTAATCCTTTGAACCAATCTGCGAAGTGTTTTTAACTTTGATTACAGGATTATAGGTTACATTATCTAGCTGTTCATATATCTTTCACGGTCATAGTCTCACTGCAATAAGGGCATTCACCAACCAGGATGTTGAACGATCGTCTTGTAGATGGCAAAGCCCGGAGCCAACCCAAAATGCAGGAACGGTGATACGGTCGGACGCAAATTGGACACGTAACATCGGGAAGCTCGCTAACTTGCGTTTCCGGATCATGCAAACGATAGGAGTAGCACACACCGCACTCTCGGGCTAATTCCTCGGTCATGGTCATTGATGCTGTCGACGTTGTACGATGTCCGGTTGGAGGTCGAAGTGTCCCCACCGCCTTGAACATCTCGGTAAGATTGTTGAGAACGCCTAAATTCGGGCTCCATTGGTAACTTTGTACCAAGCTTCGCCACGCTTGGGTGATTGCTTCCATACCAATAACATCAACTGAGCAAGGTCGTGACTTTTGAAAAGATAAGGAGAAGTTAATCTCAAGAAACGATGAGCTTACGGCAGTACCGAATTGATCGAGTATAGCGAGTCGCCTTCGCATTATGGCTCTTGGGGCAGGCAGCGGCGGGTCGAGAACCATACATTCCTTGTCAATTATGTCCAACTCGTCCCATACGGGGGAATACTTCTGTATGGAATTTTCGAATACCTCAATGGTCTGCTTTAGCGAACTCGAAATCGGGATTGAAATGGGCGACCAATCCCCCATACACTCCAAAGTTTTTAGGTTCACCCTAAGTTGGTGGACTCGTCTACTTGCATCAGACGCTTGAAAGGTAGCATACTCAAAATCATCGTCGACTTCAAGCACCTTGTCCCATCCGATTAAACTCAGATTCTCGACCAAATTTCCACACTCCTCACCCTTTCCTGAAGTCCCGAGGCCTCTTCTGAATTGCCTAGACCGCTTAGGCGCTTGTAGCGAGGTGAAGCGCTCAATTTCATTAAACAGGTTCTTGGCAACAATTTCCGGATCACCTTGCTTTGCTAAAACAGTGTCCGAAATTTGGTTTTTAATGAGCGATGAGGCTTGACGTCGCGTGGAGTGTGCGCCGTCTGAATCGTTAATCGCGCTCAGAAGTCCGTCTGAGCAGAACACGTCATTCTCTTTTACGAGTACCAACTCTGGTTGGTTGCGCCCTATTAGATGACAAAGACCGACGACGGAATGATGTCCGTGGGGCAACGATCCGTGCTTGTCATGAAGCCCTCTCTCTTTTTGATTGTTTGCAAGATTCACAAGAATCATTCTTCGCGCGCCTTCGGATGTTTGAGAGGGTCGCTTCGCTTCCCTTCTACATATGTAGCTCTCTTTGAGAATTCGAAATCTCGGTACCCGGGTATCTGGAGTCGATTTTTCAAAAATCCATTCATGTTCATAGATATGTTCATAGTCATGACTATATTGTCATTGTCATACCAGACAACACACTCCATAGAAACGATTTTAAACCTGTCCCTCCTACCCGTTCGTTGTCGATCGGTCGGTCTCGGAAGGCTGGCTGGATCTCTTCTCTGCAAAGCACTCCTGTGCCTCCATTTTCGTACTCTGACTTCTTTATCAACAAGGAGGAGAACGAGAACCGTTTATCAGCAGGCAAGGTGTCCCGATCAAACTAGAGGAGTGTTACCGTGAGGCATAACTTTGGACTGAACTGCGTTTGTGCGTGTTGTCGATACTACGCTGTTCTCAGTAGGATTCGCGAAGTTTCTGTTTAGTAAACAACACGAACGGGAAGCGTGTAGAAATTCTCATTTCACAAAACAGGTGTATCGACATCCTCCTTAGGTCGTGTCCTTTTACGTCCTCTCTGATTGATTGGAACTGAGTGAGGGCCCTTCAAAAAGAACCCTGCTTTAAGCCAACGCTCCCGAAAATGGCGTCGCCTGGGGCAAGAAGTACCGGGTCGGCTGGTGGTGGCGTCGCGGACTCGGACCGAGTCAAAAGGCGAAGGTTCAAGCGAATCCCGGTGGCTGACCTAGAGCTCCAGTCCTTTCAAAAAGAACGATCCGTGCAGGGAACGATAGTTTTGTGCGAACCGCAACGGAATGAGTCAAGCGACTCCCGATACTTTCTCTTGAAGGATATCGTGGTTTCGTCGAAAGCAGCCATATCCGCGGCAGGCCTAGATCCACGTGAGTCAGAAGAGAGGTTCGAACAACAGACGAAGAAGCGAAAGCAAGACACTCCCGTCGCACATACGATCCAGGTGACGCTTCACGGTCTGTTCTCGACGATCCCACTGTCGGTCAACGATGTGGTGATGATCAAGGGCTCAGATGTCTCGGTTACAATCAACGAATCCAAGGCAGAAGCTTCGGATCACCATCTGCAGATTCACTTGACGAAGGGCAATGCCGAAATCGAGGTCATCCCGATCTTGCTTGAATCGGTAGGCGCACGGAGGAAGAAGTCTGCTGCCTCTCCCTCCTATTCTGACAAGGCGGCGCGGTTCTACCTGGACGGTGAAGATCTTGCCACAGAGATCCGGAAGATCCGTAAGAATCATCCGGAGGTCGATTTTGTCAAGCTCAACGATCTCAAGGTGAACGAAGAGTATCAGAACACGTACGGGGTTGTCGTTAACGTGAACTTTCCCTCGAAGACCCAGAAGGGCACCTGGAGGCTCGCGATTCATCTTATTGACGAGACGCATCCGCACCCGGAGGCACCCATCGAGGTGTGTGCCTTTGCATCCAAGGATAGCCTGGCCGATTACTTGCCTGAAATGACCTGCCTAGGGACCATAGTGAGGCTCCATCGTATCAAGGTGTCTACGTTCCAGGAACAAAAGTCGATGCGAATGGTTAGCCAGGTGACGACGATGACGCTAGCGAGTGCAACGCCCGGGGACCGGGAGCAGATCGACATCAATCTGGACGGGGCCGAGTCCAAAACAAATCTTGATTGGAACCGTGTCGAGCAACTACGATCGTTTGCGGTGGGCATTGTCGCCCAGGGTGGGCACCCGAGTTTCCTCTACAACAAGTACATGAAGACCTTGACGGACGTGTTCAATGGTCCGACCGAGGACCGCAGCATGGTCGACGTCATGGTGAGGGTGGCGTCTGTCCCAACAGCCACACCGAACCCGGAGGAGGGTGAGGGTTACTTCTTCGAGGTGACGGACGGCCAGACAGTCGCGACCGTCGTTTTGAGGAGAGAAGCATCGACCGAAGCTGTCGAGACTCCCGCCCACTACTGGACGCTGGTGACTAGGTTTGTCGGAACTAAGCTTGCAAATTGGATCAAGATCAGGAACTGCCAGGTGGTGAAGAATGACCGAATGCTGTTCGTATTTTGCGGGGACGGCAACTTGAAGGCGTCCAGTTTCCTCCGAATCCCCGCCGAGTTTTGCCAGGACTCGCCGCGAGCAGCGGTGGCCGCTCCTGTCAATGTCCCGCAGTTACCGCCCGTCAAGCGTCTACCTAAGCAAGTTGTTTCTCAGGTTCACGCGAGTGCGCAGAGCATGCCCCTTGTTCCTTTGTCTCATGTGATTGGGAGACTCAGTCCGCCCCCGTACAGGGTGCAGGTGAGGGTATCTAATCTTTTTCCATCGGACATTGCCCAGTTGTGCAGGGCTCGCGCTGACGGATATTTCGCGTGGAAGGTGGCTCTTCAGTTGGAGGACACCACTGGTCGAGTGGATGCCGTGCTGACAGGCGACGATGCGACCGAGTTCTTTCAGATGCAACCTCTCGACCTCAAAGCCAATGAGGAGTCACGGAAAGTGGTGGAGCTCACTGTCACGACGATGCGGAGTGACAATTGTTGGTTGGACTGTGTTCTCGTACCTCTGATTGAAACTGGACAAGTGTTCGCAATTGTGGATACAGTTGTTTGCGTTTAATAAGTCTTGTAAAACTACCGTATATGGCAATCAGTACCGGGCAGCCGTAGGGGTGTTGCAGAGGATCTCAGGACGTTTCTCCAAGACGAGCATTCGAGGAAGAAACCTGGAGGAACGTGGCTGGCAAACTCCTATTTTCCAAAGAGATTAAAGTGAGCTAAAGGTCCATGATTAGGGAGCCATGGGTCCAGCACAGCTCCTTTTTTGGTGCAAAGTGAATGTTGTGGACCTCACTTCCAAACACCGAACCGCTGTGTGGAAAAGACCTCCGCACTGTAACTTCGGTTACCATTTCCCGAGAGGGCAGTGAAACATCGGAAACATTGCCTTGGCTTGAATCAAGCACCCGCACTCTTCACACTTTGTCGGATATCCCGCAACGGGCAGTGTTCCACGGGGACATTCCTTGCAAATATCCAGCCGGTCCCAAACCTCCACCGCTAAAGGCTTACTAGGTTTCTGCTGCTTTGTCTCTTGCTTGGGGGGTGCAGAGGACCTTGATTCGGAGCTGAGACCCCGGAGTTGAAGGGCGGGCCGACTGAGTCGCCCTCGAGAGAGTCTGATCATGGGGGAAGAGGCGTTCATTCACAAGCGGCTTTGTACGAGTATGACACTTCAACCAACACAACACCCTCTTCTGCAGACTCATGCTCCGCTCCTCCGATTTTTTTGGCTGGAGGGTTGTCAGTCAGATATGAGATGGCCACGGCGTCCTTTCAGTAGTTGGACACCGAGACAATTATAGTAAGTCATCGGTGAGATTTCTTCCTCTTCCCTTCCACTACGCAGGTACGAGTACCTACCCCAGGTGGACCTACCTACCACTAGCACGCTCACGGTTGTCAAAGTCAAAAATCAAATCAACCATCACATCGAAAGGAGAGTTGCTTTCCAAAGCACAATCATTCGAGCAGCTCATTGCAGGCAGAGAGTAAAGTGTCTGTCCTTTTGAACGCGCGCACAAAAATGAGCCGAAAGCGAGGCGGAGAGGCCGCCGGAATCAAGATGCAGGTCTCGAAGGAAGCCTTTGACGCGGGAATAGACAGCGACCAAGAGGACAACGGCGAGGGAAAGTCACCCGAGCCCGCCGCGGATCAGGCGTTCCAGGTTCCCACTGTGAAGAAGAAGGCGAAACGCCCGTGGGCCGCTAACACTAGCAGTGAAGAAGGCGGTGTTAAAAACCCGTTTGCAGGGGCCAAGTTCGGCGCCCCGTCAGGCCTAAGCTTTAGCGCTGGTGCTTTTGGTGCTTCTTCTGCTACCAAACCTCCCGCTGGTTCGTCCACGGGCTCGCTATTTAGTGATCCACGTGCGACGACGACGACCACTTCAACGTCAGCAGCTGTCCCGGAAAAGCCCGAGGTGGAGTCTAGCCTTTTTGCTTCTGCTCCGGCTGCTGCTCCCGCTCCGCGATCCACGGTCACCAAACCTGCTGTTTCAAATGGAGGTGTGAAGGATGAAGAGTCTCACCTTCGTACCATGGCTGCGCTCAACACCAGCTTTGTACAGTGGGCCGACGGCAAGGTCAGAGAGAAGCCTGACGCGTCGCTCCTGAGCGGAGTTCGTATGTACATTGACTATGCTCGCAAGATTGATGTGGCTGATGGTGCGCTACCTCAATCGTCTGAAGGTAAAGCAGATCAAACCAAGGCTGCTCCCACCCCTTCGTCCCTGTTTTCCTCCGCACCTGCGGTGCCATCGAATAGTGGTGCTTCCTCGTTATTCGCAAGCACCGCCACTTCATCAACCGCGCCAGCATCAACTGGGTCGCTGTTCTCTGCGACCTCTGCACCTGCATCCTCAGGGTCGTTGTTCTCAGCCTCGGCATCATCGGTTGCGCCTGCCTCATCCGGTTCCCTTTTCTCCGCGACGGCACCGGCATCCACTGGCTCCTTGTTCTCGGGGACTCCTGCTGTGACAGGATCGCTCTTCTCGACGGGCGCGCCTGTGCCTTCCGGCAATTCACTCTTCTCAGGTTCGGCTACGACGGCCGGATCGTTGTTCTCGGCGGCCCCGTCATCATCGGGGTCCTTATTTTCAGGTGCGCCGTCAACAACCGGGTCGCTCTTCGGTGGGGCTCAGTCTTCTACGGGTTCGTTGTTCTCTGTGGGCAACGGTTCATCAAAGCCTGCTGGGGGTGGTAATGACGATGACGAGGAGGGCGACGGTGACGATGGAGATGAGCCGGAGGAAGATCCCCTTGGACCGACGAAGCAAGCCCAAAAGACAGTGAACGAGGATGAGGAAGTTTTATACGAAGTCGACCCATGCAAGATCATGGTGTTCAAAGAGCAGCAATGGTCGAACCGCGGTGGAAAGGGTCGCGCGGTGGTATCGAAGGACAAGAAGACGAATAAACATCGCGTCGTCTTGCGTGCGGGAACAACTGGTACACTGTATTTCAACGCACCACTGAATAGCTCCATGCTCCCGTCGCTCAAGGTTGTGAAGAAGTCGGTGACTTTGATGACTGTGTCGTATTCTCAGACGGGTGGGGAGCTGAAGCCAGACAACGATGGAAAGCCCCTCATGTACAGGTTTATGGTGTCTTCAGAGGACGAGGCGAACAGGCTCAAGGCCGCGCTGGAGAAGGCGATGAAGGATTAATTGACGACTGTCTAGGTGAGTAGGGCAAGCTGTTAGCTTGTATGCTCTAACTACATATGATGTTAGAGTTTTATTCGTAAACGGTGCTCTATCGGGATCCATTTCGCATACCGACGTGGTACCTCCGACGATTAGATGTGCTGGCACATACCATGTATCTGATGTGGCTAGGAAGGAGCTGTGAATAAAGTTGAGATAATCAACCTTTTTTTTTGAACGAAGGTTCTCCATACCCAACTCAGCTACTTGCATCCGCAACTTCATTTACTGTTGCTCCACATCCCTCTTCCATGAGTATCGGGCCACCAGACTCTTTACCGACTGCATCATAGCAGACGCATTGAATTGACCTGGCCCACTAGCATGACGACTGTTGGGGAGAGGAGCAAGAGAGTGCGGTGCCTCGCATTCCTTTGTTGATGGCATGGCAAGGTTTGGCTACCCGCGGGTACCGCTAGGGCAGGAAGGAGGAAGGGATCCGCATCGTTCACGGTCACATGATTTCGATCAGATCTCTTTTCAAAATCATTGTAGTCGCCCCGACCGACAGGGCGCTGGAACATCCACTGCACCCCCCCGCGAGGAAGAATGGCTGCGGCGCTGACCATCTTTCTCCTCCCCGCTGCCATTCTCAGCGTGGGCAGCGTGCTCATGTGCTGCGACGAGCACAGTCCGCACGTGTTTGGACTCACCTACAGGCTGTTTGGCGTGTACATCCCCCGGGGGCTCGCCTCGGTGATGAACCTGCTCCCTGGGGGACCTCTTCTCGTCAGATGTTGCGGTAAGTCTCTGCGTAAAGAATTAAAGTCATCATGCATATCAGTGAAGACTTATTGTATGATTGGTGGGAGTTATCCTCGTGGAGATCTACGATATGCAGCCTTGTCAATCATTAGAGCGTATCTCAGACTGCGCGGGAGAGACAGCACTGACCAGAGTTTTGAATAAAGGCAACACGTATCAGTATGTGTTCCACAAGCCGAACCCGTTAATGCAGGGCTTCTACCTCATGCTCGTCATCGGCGGCTTTGCTTTGTTCGTTCAATTCGGGTTGCCCTTGCTGCCTAACCGGCGGTTAGGGTACTTTCACGTCGTCTTTCCCTTTGTCTTTGTCCTCTGGGTTCTTTTAACGTTCGTCGCGGCCAGCAACTCTCCTCCAGGGTATGTCACCGCGAAGAATGCCGCGCTATTGGAGAGGGTATACAAGTACGACGGGTTCTTGTTCGTCCGGCAAGAGTGCTCCACGTGCAAGACGCCAAAGGTCGCGCGGTCCAAGCACTGTAGGATGATGGGCAGATGCGTGGAAAAGTACGATCACTACTGCCCGTGGATCAACAATACTGTGGGTGGGCTCAATTTCCGGTACTTTCTCCTGTTTGTCCTCTCCACGGCAGTGTTTCTCGTATACGGCACGTATGTGATTTACAATCTGTTGATGTTTATCATCGAACGAGACCGTCTGTGGGACGTCAAGTTCATGAACACGGGAACGAACGAACTCGTCAAGGCCAACTGGATGATCATCTTCCAGTTCATGATGGCCCACCACGGAATGCTCATGTTCCTCCTTGTCCTCTGCGCCATCATGGGAATCACACTCGTTGCCTTCTTCATCTACCAGCTATACCTGATCAAAAACGGCACGACATCCAACGAGGCCCAGAAGTGGGCAGACGTTAAAGACTTTTACGCATCAAAGAAATGGGAACGAGAACAAGCTGCGAGAGGCCCGGACTTCCCCTCCGACGCGGAACTGCTCCGCGACACTTCTGCGCCCTTGGCGGAACGCATGGTCAAGGAGTTTCCCTCGAAACCCCCGACAAACATTTACAACCTAGGGTTTTGGGAGAACATGAAGGACGTCATCTGGCCGGCGTCGCTCGAGATGAAACGGGTCTGGCTCAAGATCCAGGAGGGAAAGGAAAAGGCCGGGGCAGCGCAGCAGGCGAACAAAGCTTCAGAGGCATCGTCGTCCTCGGCAGGGCAGACACCATCATCGGCGACGTCAACACCTAGTGTAGCGAGCAAGGATAAACGGCCAACTGGGAGGGGCAAGAGCGGAAGTAAGAAGAAGGCGTAAGAAGGAGGGTTCGGTCCATCCTTGTGGATGGTTGTAGAAACATATTCGACTCGGCAAAAGAGCCTGTCGTCGCTTTTTGATGTCGGGAGAGGCTCTTGGCCCATGTCGTCTCTGTACGATGATGGTCACCCTTGTGACCCCTCCCGAGGGGGAGGGGGAATACATAGAGGATCCATCTAGCTAGATATTGTCAGAGGTAACTTTACAGAATATGAGAATTAGGGATGTACAGCCATCAGAAGGAGGGGAACTCGGTACGAGCCTCGGTGTAGGTGCGTCCGAACCTCTTCTTCCAAGCGCGTTTGATCCCTCTGCCCGCGGGTCCGAACACCACAAACCGTTCCCAAAACATGGCGATGGCGACGGCGATGCAGGATAGCCCCCAGATGAGAAGACGGAGACTGAAACTCATGCCCGGGGAGGGCTGGCCGCCCTTGGCTTGATACTGTTGCCACACCGGGTTGGTGGTTCCCACGCGGTTGAACTGCTCTGAAGCGATGTGGAACTGCACAGAAAGCCAGTTGAGAGGGAGGAGGATGAGCAGTGTCCCGACGAGGTATAGAGCGACCCAGCTGAGGACGAGCAAATAGTTGGAGAAGACGTTGCTTCTGAATCCCGACCCAAAGGAGAAGGATAGCGCGGAGGAGATGAATAGCAGATAGCATGAGATCCAGATGACCGTGCTCTCATAGTTGTCCGAGATGAACCACCAAGCGGCAGTATCGGCGTTCCCGGCAGGCCATCGGACGTAACCAGGGTCGCTGCTCATCACCAGCAGATTGGTAGTCAGAGAGCAGACGGAGATAAAGAGGAACCCAACAACCGAGGACACGGTTTGCCATTCGAGGAGCGAGCTGGTAGGACGTTTGGGTCCAAGATGGGTCAGGGGCTTGCTAAGGGTCATAAAGAAGGTCAGGGGAACAACTGCGACGATGTCGATCATCACATACCCTAGCAGAGGCATCAGCACCGCGTAGTAAAAGGACGCCATCTTGACGATGCTAAAGAGCATGCCGTAGATGACGAGCAGCTTGTACGACGCAAGTGACGTCGCCAGTGCCGCTCTGCCCTCAAGGATGAGATCCACACAGGCGAACACTGACTCCTTGGCGGAGTTGAACGGCGCGACCACGGATGCCTCCGCGGAGCTCATCGACAGACCAACGTGAGCTGCTCTTAGTGCGCCAGAGTCGTTTCCGCCGTCCCCGCACATGGCGCAGACGACCCCCTCCGGCCCGTCCATGAACGCGTGCACCGCCAACACTTTCTGCGACGGGCTCATCCTTGCAAACACCCGGATCTTGAAGAGAATGTTCCGGTCGAAAATGTCCCCTGTGAATCTCAGCTTGTCGAACGCCTCGCCGGTGACCGCGAGCTCAGTCAGCTCGGAAAGGTCTTTGGTCATCGCCGAGGTTGAATCCCATTTCGTCTCCTCCTTCTCAAACATGGTCTTCCAGCACACTCGGTCGTCCTCTACATACCCAAGCACGACCCGACGATCGTGAGGGATGAGTCCAGACTCCTTGGCGATGTAGCACCCGCACGGGGCGTTGTCGCCTGTGATCATTACACACCGGATGTGGCCGTTCTTGAGCTCCTGGATCGCATAGGGGGCGTCGGACTTGAGTTCGTTCTTGAAGACCAACAGTCCCAGACAAGTCAAATCGCTCTCGATCTCGTCTCGGTTGGCATCGCTGAGGGCCTTATCCATCGTCCATCCTTGCAGCTGACGCGACGCCAGGGCCAGGACGTAGCACCCTTCGGCGGCGAGCGCATCGGCCTCTTCAATGAATCCGGCCGGCACGCCTGAAGAGCATCGTTTCGCAATGCTCTCCGGTGCGCCCTTGCTGTACACTGTGAGAGGCTGCATCGTCGCCAAAGCCTTGGTTGAGGTCGCACCCACAAGAGACTCCTCTTGGACGACGACGGACATCATCCTCCTCTCCTGGTCGAATTGGAGACGCCGCTTGACGTGGGTCCTCACGGTAGCGTCCGGGGAGCACGCGTCGTCCGGGTCCCCGGAGGTCAGCGTCCACCCCGTTGATTTAAACATGGCCGCCTCGACCCCCGACCCCAAAAAGCGTCCATCGTAAAAGGCGAGGGAATGGCACGATGCGGCGCACTTGCAAGCTTCGCTCTTGGACGACTGGAACTCTGGCTGGAGCCCGCCCAAGGTCCGTGACGACGACGACGAAGAGACGGGCTTGAACCCCATGAAGGAGAGTCCATCCTTGGTCAGCGTGCCAGTCTTGTCAAAACAGAACAGCTTGACCTTGCCCGCGATGTCGATTCTTCCAGTGTCCAGACACGCGATGCCCTTCTTTTTCAGCCTTCGAGTGGCCGCGACACGACCAGCGACGAGGGCGATCTTAAGCATCGGACTCACAATCTGAGACACGGTCATGATACCGTACGCCAGAATCGTGGGCCACGTCGACGCCGATCCGTTACTCACTTGAAACGCAATCGCTATCGAGAAGGCGATGAGCGCGTAAATGAGCATCATGAACACCGCAACGGCAAATTCCTCGTCGAACCTAAACAGAGTCTTAACCGGGAACAACACGTGTGAGAGCAACTGGCCCCGGGTCGCGTCCGTGCCCACCGCCAGCACAACGGCGACTGCGTCTTCACTCGCCTCGATGACCTTGGTGCCCGCGAACAGCACGTGAGACTTGTATCTAGGATCTGCGGACGAAATCACTTGTTCCGCGTCTCTCAGTGACGCGGAAACGGCCGTCTTGGAGCGAGGCATGGACTCCCCAGTCAGTCCCGATTCGTCCACCGCGCAGGAGCCCTCCACGAGGACGAGGTCCGCGGGAACGACCCACTCCCGCTTTCCTTTCTCGATTGAAACCTTGACCACATCGCCGCAAACGAGCCCGCCAGCGTCGGGGAAGAACCTCCACTCCTTCTGGTCCTTCATCACCCTCACCCCGTCGTGGTGCTCAGCCAGGGCGTAGACGTCTTTGAGATTCTTACGCTTGAGCCATACCGACCACAATCCGGAGAAGACGACGATGAGCAGGAGCCACAACCCCACGAACCAGTACGTCCACCAGATCCAGATGCAGTAAATGGTCAGCTGGTACGCGTAGAACGGAGTCATGAACTCGTCCACCAACAGAGCCCCCAGAGTAGGCAACTCGAGGGGAATCACATTCGGACCGCACCTGTCCCACGTATGCTTCCAGTTCTCCGGGTCCAGCCCATTCGATGCTCGCAGTCCCCGTATCGTCCCGATCTTTGCGTCTTCCAGAGTCAGCTTGATCCGCGCTCCCCCGGGAACAGCGTATCGCACCGTCTCGAAGATAAAGTACCTCCTGCCCAGGGGGGTGGTCAAAATCGGCACCGTCGCATACCGACCGGTCCATCCGGCAGGCGTACTAGGCTCCCCGGTGATGGCCCGGTAAATCTTGGACCGCCACTTTCGGGTGAAGGCCTCGACGCTTCGCTTGAATCTCGTTCCCCACGAAAGTCGTCCGGATGTGAGGATGTGGACCTCGTCCTCGACCCACACCCTCACTTTGGTCGCCGTCTCTTCTGTCGCGGGCGCGCTCACCCAGTCGTAAATATCCTTGTAAAAGAACGCGAGGAACACAGAGTAGACGACCAGGGCTATCCAAACGACGAGAAAGACTTCGGCATTATTCTCGTAGTTTCCAAACAACCTAAACGTGCCAAAGAAGCAAGCGTTATCCACCGAACCGATCACGTTCTGGCACTCAAGATAAAAGTCAAACGTAAGCAGTAAGTAGTAGATGAGCAACGTAAGGCCATTCACAACGAGCAGAATTGATGCCACCGATTCGGCTTTGGAATGACGAAGGTATTCTATGGTCATACTTCTTGGTCCCTCGTCGTTGTCGACGCCCCACGACTCACCAATGCCGACTCCGCTCCCCCGCGCAAGTAAGCTTTGGCTCTCTTCATCAAACACGACGTGGTCATCCGAATTAGAGTCTCTCTTTATCGAGGCGCCCACAACCACAATCTTCTTCCCCCTCGAGTCTCGTCTTGAACCTCCCATAAACAGACTCGAACGATAGCACGCCCATCCAGCCGCTGCAAGTATTGTTACGGCCCACACCGCATACAATACAATCATCAAAGCAGAGTCAAATCCAGCCACAGCCGGGGTGCAACCCTGTGGACCAAAGTAAGCTTCACAAGACTCGTTGGAAGGAAGCCCTATGAAGCCCCCATCCGCCGTGGGCAGTTTCCCCGGTGAGCACTGCGTGCACGAGGGCGGTCCGTCCGGGTACTGTCGGTTGACGTCGCTGCTATTTAGTGCGTTGCCCATTTTTGTTCCCCGGTCCGCAGAATGAGAATATATGTTAGACTGCTCGGTCGGTCCTCCTTATCACGAGCCGTGAGCTCGTATTTGTGAAAGAAGCGCAGCACACCGAACGAGGGGTTCGATGAGAGTTGGAGGATAAATAGCCCTCCCACACTGTACAGTTTTCAATTGAGTAGTCGAGGGCTATCCTATGGATGGTCCACCTGCTCGCTGCCTTTCCCTTTGCGATGCGAGCAAGGTCTTGGATTATATTCGTTCAGCCCTTGAGGAGACGATATCGTGTATGGCGAGCTAGAACGAAACAGAAGGTGGTGCTAGCTCGAAGACCCTCAGACCGTCAATTAACATCTCGACCCAGTATTGTGAGGATTGACGTTCGAATGAATTGAATGTAGAAGGTACCGACCGGGTATACCACTTGGACTGGTATATACCCGCACAAGAACCAGGCAGTCGTATAAACAATCAAAGGTGCTGGTATATCTCACTCAACCAACGAGGGTTCGCATTAAATCATCTATTCCTTCACAGCAAGTCAATATCAAAGTCTCTGGTTCTATATTTACACTAGGTTCAAGCAGCAGATGACGAGACCGTCATCTGGCGGGATTCGTATTGATCGCTCTATCTAGTCTTTGTACAACACGGCCACGTTCTCGGGGATTTTGCCAAGTTCGAACGCATCTGCCGCGAACGCAGCTCGCTCCTCCTCCTCCGTTTGGGCTCCCGGCACCACAATTGCTGGTCCCATCCTTGTTTCCAGGTCGCTTCCCCTCAAGTCTCCCTTGGATGCAGTTCCTCGGACACTCGTGGTGGGCATCGCCTGAGGAGCAGATACACTAGGGGCGGTGTCAAATCCGAGTGAAGAGTCTCCTTGGGGTTGCTGCGACATGGGTGGTATCTCGCCGTCGCCCAGCATCTCGGGCTCGACCTCAATCATATCGCCCGTATCGAAACCCATGTCCCCATGGCCAGCCCCCTGTCGACTGAACTGTTGCTGGAATCCACTAAACTGCTGCGGCTGCGTGTGCAGATACCTACACCGGTCTCCAAAGCGGCACGATCCTTTGGTGCTCCAGTCGCGGCAAACCTTGACCTTTGGCTGCTGACCGGGCTGTTGCTGCTGAGGATTGCCAGGGAACCCACCGGGGAAGGGTTGAGGAGGAAATCCCTGGACCTGAGGGGCCGCAGAGGGGACGTTGAACCCACCAACATGTTGAAACTGTTGAGGCTGTCCGCCGGCAAAGCCCTGATCGAAGGGTCTGGCGGCTGGGAAGCCCACCGGCTGTTGGAAACCCGGCCCTTGCTGATTTAAGGGTTGCTGCTGGTTCAGAAATGGGGGTTGATTCGGTAAGCCTTGTCCGAATGGGGCCGGCGGCTGGAACCCTTGCGGTTGCTGTAGGGGAAATGCCGCTGGTGGTTGTTGTTGCACTTGGGGGAAGGGTGCTGGATGCTGATGCTGTGAGTGTTGTTGGATTTGCGGGAAAGGAGCAGGCTGCGGTACTTGTTGAGGAAAGGGTGCGGGTTGCTGCTGTTGGGGAAACCGCTGTTGACCTTGCACCCCGAATGGCGCGGGCTGGTTCGCATTAGGAAACCCAGCAGGCTGGGGAAACCCTAACGGGGGGGTCGTGTGTTTGAACTTGCACGTTG
>Ga0075012_10003032_pt1 | contig 16230 bp, 21 predicted proteins | sample All_14_2_FD_71474 | JGI IMG/M metagenome (GOLD analysis project Ga0075012, IMG submission 71474) | Freshwater microbial communities in response to fracking from Pennsylvania, USA - Allegheny Zone_MetaG_DW_15 | ecosystem: Environmental > Aquatic > Deep subsurface > Groundwater > Drilled... | reverse complement strand
GAATATCAGAAAGGTCTTGACTTATCAGACAAACACAGTTGGGCAGACTTGCAGAAGTCGGCAAATTCTGACAAGACTACAGTAGTTGAGGTTCACTTTAACTACGAGGGTAAGGACTCAGGAGACTACGGGGCTGTTCTTGGAGACTTTGCCCCAATTCCGGCCAACGTCATAGTCTACATAATTATCCCTCCTTTTAGTACCCTACTGAAACGTCAATGCGATAGACTTGACGAAAATGTAGAAGACGCAGTTTCCAGGGACTCCACACAGACCGATATAGATTGGTATTCAGACATCAGTAAGAGACTCCCCTCCAACCAAGTTAGACTAATAGCTTCCTAGCCGTACTGTCTTAGAGGCTACACCCATTGAATACAGAAACTCAATCGGAAAACTTCAACATGAAAGAATTCATCCTACACAGTCCGCGTAGATGCGGAAAGGTTACCTTGAACGACCTGGTGTTCGTAAAAGGTACGTTGCTCGGTGGTGTTCCTAAAGCCCACAACAAGCGCAGCAACCAGAGCAATAAGTACCACCTACGAATCCAGAAGAAGTGGAACCGCGCCTGGTTCTGGAAGGAGTTCCTGAGCATGGAAACTGTGTTCTTGTACTCAAGAGACATGCGCATGGGGGCCTACTTTACTGCTGCAAAGTTGATGACCTCTTACCTGAATCTGAGACCTGAAAAGGTCATGAAAGCTCTGAAATGTCTGTCGTGACCGACAATCTCCGTAAGGTACCTGGCTACACACCCTACTGTGGCGGAGAAAACTGCCCTCGTATGCCTCGCACGATCTTTAACGGTCGGCAGTTTGTCTGTCCTTACTGCGGTTGGGTCTCTACCCACGAAGCTTCCCTGATAGAAGAATACAAGGCTCTAAACGGCCTCTCGGGCGGAGATACTGATCGTCTAGAATACGAGGCTATTCAATACGAGACTATTCGGTTGGCAAAACCGTTTCTTCGGACTTCCCCCAATTCTTCTACGTTTGCCGCCGAGCGTTCTCGTGGGGAATTATCTTCCCGTTTAACCGAGACCTTGAGTTCGACGTCCACCAGGATACGGGTTGTAGACGACAACACGAGGATAAACACCAAGGAGTTGCTAACCGTCATTGACTCATACGCTCAGATAGCGGAAGGTCCTCCCGGCCGGGACGTCCGAGTCGCCCTCGGCGAGGATTACTTCAAACCCACTAGTGCTGTGTCCACTCGGGGCAACAAGAAGCAGAGACGTGAAAATCGTAAGCTAGAACTGTCCGCAAGGAAGTCCCGCAAGAGCAAACTTTAAGCGTGAGAATAGAGCTCTCACTAACTGGAGTAAATCATGTATCAACACACACCTGACAACAAGCCAACGCTGCGTGTAAGACCAGGTCACACTGAAACCTCCCCACACACAGAATCGTCCTCAGAGCCTTTCCCGGGATATTACCAGGATGCGGAGGGGAAAATTCCAGTCACAGCAGTGGATCAACCTGTAGGGTTCGTACGCTTATCCTCGGGACCTCAAAATGAGGTTAAGCTGATGCGAGTACGTATACGACGGGATAAAACTGAATTTGGTGGTGTAAAACCAAATGCAGAAGAGATTGATGGGAAGGTCTACAGATTTGTAAGTGGTTCCATCATAACGGAAGGCGACCACTCTCTGTATGTCGGGGAAACAATCTGGTATCCCGCCGACTATGACTACCCAGATACAGCTCCTTCATGGATTGCCTCCGGCGATCTGGAAGATGTTCCCTAACTGAACTATCCCACCCTCACCTCTTATAGCAGGTGCTTACACTTTATCCAAATCACGGAAAGAGACATTATGAATATAGATCATACAAAACTTGAGAACATCATCACTGGACTACTGGATGACGTAAAAGGAATGTTTTCCTCGTCCAGTGTTGCTATTGGCGAAGTGAAAGGCGCCGTAATACGTATTGAGGTTCTTGACGCCGAAGAAGCAGAAGACCAAGACGTAAAGTTGTCAGACAGCAACAAATGCATCGAAGAGTAAGCTCCGAACTATAAGGAGATGCAAACCGTGTCCCATCCAACAACCCAGTGCAGAATAACCTACACTCTTTATGGCAAGACTAACGAGTTAGTCACTACTTTTTCTTACGAAGAAGATCGTAAGTTTGCCTACATGATAGAAAAAGCGAAGAATCACATAGGTCATAAGCTGGGCTGGTCTATGTTGTCTGACATATCCAGTATGACCATTGAAGTATTGCCGTCCTCTGAATCCCCCATCGCCAATCAACCACCAAAAGTACCTTACTATGACTAACGAAATTATGACCCCCGCGATTATGACCTCAGTCCCTGTTGCTGACATCTCAAACGTCTTGGTAAAAGTCCACTACACACTGGATGGTACTAAGAATGAGCAGACACTGAGATTCTCTGCTAAAGACAAGTACAACCAGTTCAGTTTCAGCATTCTCAGGTCCGAAGTATCAGGATTCCTGAGTAAGCGTCTTGGTTGGGATTTCGAGCGCCTGACTTCCTTATCTATAGAAGTTCTGTCTTAACCAAGAAGGGTGAGGTGAAATACACAACACCCCACCCATAACCTCACCTTGGTCGGTAGTTACCGTTCATATCCACCATGAGCAAGTCGCTGGCTTCTTGAATAGTCAGATTCAAATCGTATTTAGTTGCCAAGGCAGACACTGCCCAGAAAACATTGCGATCCGGTGGATACTTGGCAAATTGTTCTCTGTAGCACTGAGCCTCAACGTGCTTTCTAAAGCTGTCTGACATCTCGTACAGTATCGGGTAGATAGCTATGCCCGCCAGAATGAAAAGCGCGTTGAGAGTCAGGACAGCTGCCAGCATACCCAACACAGCACCCAGATACCAGTGAGTGGAATGGGTCAGCTCATGAGCGTGCAGACCTTCATCGTTCAGGTACTTTGGCCTCAAGAGAACGACTGGTCCGTAGCTCATACCACCAAACCCTGTGGGGATTTCTTCGGTGTAAACTACCAAGATAGGCATCAGTGCCTTAAATTTAAGAGCGAACTTCACTGTGAACTCCATATGTTGCGGGTGAAATATCTCACCTTGTTCAAAGTGTTCAACCAACTTCAAAGGACCACCATGACTTCTGAGTCAAAGAAACCCAGCCTTCCAGCTCGTATCTTTTTCAAGAAAGAACTTGAAGAACTCGATCGGTGGAGGGCATTAACAGAAGAACTCTTGGAGGCTGAACTCTCTCCAGAAATTACCTGGACTCTTAACCACTTGAAAAGAAGTGTGGACAGCGGCGTAAAGGACTCGAGATCAAGCCTTCTGATTGAGTCTGTACAGGTGATGACGGCTAACAACCTGGCCTTCTTAGAAGATCGCGTAAAAACTCAACTTGAGCAGTCATACTCTCGTATGAGAGACCTGGAGGGTCTTGTCCCAGCCAAAGACTGCGGCCTCAACTATAGCCAAGCTCTCACCATGATGAAGTTTGGCAAAAGAGTTTCCAGAGAGTATTGGAAGGAACCTAACATGTGGGTTTCTATGGGTTCAGAAGAAACACGCACAGTGCAAGAAAACAACCTGTGGTCTCCTCATCATCGCAGCTACGCACGAGACAATGGAGGCACTGCCAAAGTATCTCCTTACATGTCTCTCATGAACGTTGGAATCATAACCATGGGGTGGGTTGCCAACACTGAGGACACCTTTGCGACAGACTGGTTTGTAGTCTACGACTGATATACTTACCAAACTACACGTTCACCAACTCCAACATCACGGATTTATCATGAGCAAAATGAGTAACAAAGACATAGACGTCTACCGACTGCGCAGCTTTATTCGTCGGAACAACGACTATCGCGCCAACCCCACCAACTACTATCACGACACGTATCAACTTGCGTGCAATCGTGTATTCATGCTGATCGTGTCCTTTATCTGCAGCGTGGGACTTTGGTTGAGTCCAGATTTCATAGGAGTTGATCTGAGCCTAACAATTTCTGTGATGATCGTTGCCACCACATTCTTGCTACTCCTGCTCACAGTAGCGGTTGGTTGGTCTCTGGTCGCAGTCTTCAGCATTCTTATCAGCATGATAGACTCATTTGCTGATTGGATTGAAGGTAATTGAAATGATAGACGATCAACAAGTTCATCGCAACTCTATCCTCTTTTCGAGTAAGACTCGACCTTACGTGTTCAAAGCGTTCATCAACGCGCCAAGTGACAGCAACCCTTACCACAAGTTGCATGGTGGCCATTGGGTTGCAATCGTCCAGCGAGACGGTGAAGAAATTCCAACAACTGCCACTGTGTTTGATACGGTGAACAATATAACCGTGCATGAGGTGCCTCTGCTGTACATTGCCTTGATGACCAAACCCATAGAGACTCTGCTGGCTGAAAACCATCATAACTTCTATTCTGTCGGTGTAGGCAAGATGAACACTGGAATTCAGGAGTGGGACTCCGTGAACGAGGAACTATGTAAACCACTGCCTGGAATTCCGAATGCTGTTCGTTCTATCAGACTGTCACCAAAGTTAGCAGCCGAATCACGGGAGTCAGACGGTTTGACTGAGCTCTCCAAGGAGCATCCAAACCTCGAGCATCTGAAAACACTGGTGGGAAAGATAGCTCAGTACATACCAAGCATGTCTTATAACGACAGCTACTTTGGAGAACCTCCCGGTCTACTGAAGTCTACCATTCGAGAACTGGAAATAGCCTGCGTTCATAAATCGAGGTTTTCTTTGGCCGTTTACAAGGCTGCGGACCAAGTACCCCAACTCACTTCTCAAGGAGATACTTATGGAAATGATCAACCGCCTGACTGCTGATGCTCTAGACTCTCAGACTTTCGTCGACAAGTTGAAAAGCGGCAGCCGCCAAACTCTCGAAGGCAGCTACCAGACCCCAGAGGTCACCAATGGTCTGGTTCAACCGGAACGTGGTCCGTACGAAACTCGTACACAACGACGAGCTCGTGAACGTGCAGAAGCCAAAGCGTCTATTCGACAGAAGAAGCCAAACCCTATCAGGAAGTTCCAATGTGATTAGCCCACACCATACCACAGACTTCTACGAACCAGGCACTATCCGAAAGCTCCGTGCGTCAGGTGCCAAGCTAGTCCGGTGCAGTTCACCAAACTTCCACAATCACTACCATCTGTCCGATGAATCGGGTGAGCTGTATCTCCTAGGGTCAGCTTCCTGGATAACCAAACAGTGTAATCTGTACAAGATACCACTGACGGAAGCGTGACTTTCTTCCGCTTTAAGCATCGGTCAAAGACCCTACAAAGTTGAAGGTCTTTGACCGATTCCCACTTTGAATAGCTCTGTTTGAGCCCCCTTGAAACCCTTCAAAACTAAGGATTGCCTTTATGTTCGTAACGAAACGAGACGGAAGAAAAGAAAAATTTGACCTCTCAAAGATTCAGCGTCTGTCAGCATTTGCTTGCGAGGGTCTTGATGTCTCTCAGTCCGAACTTGAGGTGAATATGCACACCAAGTTCTTCGATGGTATCACCACCAGCGACATTCATGATGCTCAGATCATTTCTGCTGGTGAACTGATCTCACTGAAAAACCCCGACTACACCTTCGTCGCTGCACGCCTGCTGCTGCAGAAAGTTCTGAAGGAAGTCGCCGGCAGCTACTGCTTGTATCCACATCTTCGTAATTACATCGAACTCGCTATTGACGAAGGCCAGCTGGACCCTCGTCTGAGCGAATTTGACGTGGAAGCTCTTGACTCCGGTCTGAAGTTTGAACGTGACCGACAATTCGACTATCTCGGTTTGCAGACCGTGGTTGATCGCTATCTGCTGCGTGTGAACAATCGAGATTCGGGTTCCAAGAAGCCTCGAATCATGGAATTACCTCAGCATTTCTTCATGCGGGTGGCTATGGGCCTGGCACTACGTGAAAAGGTGGTGAACCCCGATCAAGACCTGAGTGACCCAAGCATCACTTCTATGACCTTGGAGTTCTATGAGGTCCTATCCAGCTTTGATGGGATGTCTTCCACCCCTACTCTGTTCAACAGCGGAACTCTTCGACCGCAGATGTCTTCCTGCTTCCTGAACACCGTTCCAGACACCCTTCTGGCAGAAGAAGGTGCACATCCTTATGCCTCCATCTTTGGTGTGGTGTCAGAATGTGCTGCTCTGTCGAAATGGTCCGGAGGCATTGGTACCGACTGGACTCGTGTCCGTGGTGCTGGCGATCCTATCCGAGGCACCAATGGAAAGAGCAATGGCATCATACCGTTCCTCAAAGTCTACAACGACACCGCTGTAGCCGTTGACCAAGGAGGCAAGCGTCTTGGTTCCTTCGCGCCATACCTTGAGGTCTGGCATCCTGACTTCATGAAGTTCACTGAGCTGAAGAAGAACTCCGGAGATGACCGCTCACGAACTCACGACATATTCCCAGTGAGTTGGATTCCTGATCTGTTCATGAAGCGTGTTGAGCAAGACGGTGTGTGGAGTTTCTTCTCCCCCGCAAAATACCCTGAGTTGCATTCGATGTTCGGAGAACAGTTCGAGAAGCGATACACCAAACTCGAACAACAAGGCGAGTTCGTTCATCAAGAACCAGCCATGACAGTTTGGAGGAAGATTCTCACCATGATCTGGGAGACAGGTCATCCATGGATTACCTTCAAAGACGAAATCAACATTCGAAATCCCCAAGCCCATGTTGGGTTTGTAGGGTCCTCAAATCTGTGCACTGAGATCACGCTCAATACCAACGACGAAGAAACTGCCGTCTGCAATCTCGCTTCTGTGAACGTGGTGAATCACGTACTGAATGGCGGAGGCCCTCGAATCGATTACACCAAACTGCGCAAGACCGTTCATACGATGATGCGCATGTTGGACAACGTGGTAGACGTCAACTTTTACCCTTCGAGCCGAGCTGCTGTATCCAACCAACGGCATCGTCCTGTCGGTCTTGGAATGATGGGCATGTCAGACGCCATGGCCAAGCTGGGTATCAGCTGGAACTCTCAGGAATGCCTGGAGTTTCATGACGAGTTCACCGAGGCCTGGTCTTTCTACGCTATTGAGGCATCCGCCTTGCTCGCGAAAGAGAGAGGGAACTACCCGACCTTTGAGGGTTCCACGTGGAGTGAAGGTATCCTTCCTATCGATTCGTGCAATCACGAGGCCCGCGAACTGACCGATCGCAAACTGTTGTTGGATTGGAACTACCTGCGCGATATGTGTTCCGAAGGTATGCGCAACTCCAACTGCATGGCGATAGCACCCACAGCTACCATCTCGAACATCACTCACACTGTTCCGTGTATAGAGCCTCCGTTCAAGCTGGTATACACAAAGACGAATCTCTCCGGTACGTTTGCCGTGATCAGCTCTGCCCTCTATCACGGTAAGACAACTGAAGCCTTTGACGTGGACCCTGTCTACCTCATCAAAGCAGCGGCTGTCCGTCAGAAGTGGATCGATCAGGCTCAGTCTCTGAATCAGTTTATGAAAGCTACAACTCGTGGCCGTGATCTGGACGAGTACTACCGACTGGCTTGGAGGCTAGGTTGTAAAACGACTTACTATCTGCGTCGTGAAGTAGACGAGATGGATGACGTCACGCGTCGAATCGACGCTCGCAATAAGATCGAAGAGGAGGCAAAGAACGCAGAACCAGTCATGTGTTCTATCGACAATCCTGACTGCGAATCCTGCCAGTAATTTCTTCCAACCAAAGGGGCCTTCATCGGCCCCGCACCTGTTTGTAATATCATGCAAAATATCGATTATCAAGAGATGGTCAACTCCCGCCGTCTGTTTGGTGGGGAACCAACCAAGCTGATGGCCATCAGCCCCATGAAGCATACCTGGGCACGAGACTTCTGGGATCAGATGCGAGCCAACAATTGGAACAAGGAAGAGATCAACTTTGAGCGAGACAAGAAGTGTTTCCGCGATGATCTCACGGACTCTGAAAGACGCATGTTTGAGAAGTGCCTGGCTTTCCTGTCCAATCTCGACGGTATTCAGTTGCACAATCTGACGGACAATATCTCTGTTCACGTGACTTCTCCGGAAGTCCGCATGGTGCTTACTCGTCAGGCTTACGAAGAGGCCTTGCACGTTGACGCGTACTCCATCATGGCAGAGTCTTTCGCCGTGAACCCAATGGAAATCTACACCCTCTTCATGAGAGATGAAGTCCTGAAGGAGAAGAACGACAAGATTCTTGCTCAATCAGAAATTCTTAAGCAAGACGGATCAGCTCGGTCATTTGGCCTGGCCATCATCTCAAACATCATTCTGGAAGGTGTGTACTTCTACTCAAACTTCTTGGCCTTTTACACCCTTGCTCGTCGGGGTAAGATGCTGTCTTCAGCAGACAATATCCGTTTGATTCAACGGGATGAAGTATGCCATCTGAACTTCTTCATTCGAATGCACCAGACCATGGTGCAAGAAAACCCTCATGTCTATGACGAGCAGTTCTGGGTTGACGCTCGTGAGCTCTTCAGGGTATCCACTGAGTTGGAAATCGCCTGGGGTAAGTACATCATCGCTGACGGTGTTCTCGGGTTGACCGACTCCATCATGGAAGGCCACATCAAACATCTGGCAAACTCTCGGGCAGAACGAATTGGCATGTCAGAAATCTTCCCTGGGGTAAAAGATCCTTGTTCCTGGGTAGAGGACTTTTCACGCATCAATGGGGATGAGTCCAACTTCTTCGAGTCCCGCGTGAAAGCATACCAGGAAGGGACTCTGGCGTGGTAAGCCTACTACATAAGGTGAAGAGCCGTATCGCGGAGAAAGTCCGCAACTACTTGATACGGCAGATTTTCCCTCCACCCAGATTACACAAGGGCTCTTCAAAAGAACTCTCTTACAGAGACTCTGAATTTCTAGGACCCAACGGTGAAATGATGTTTCGTTTCCGTTTCTATGAAGACGGAACGCTACAGCTTTTCACTGCAGGTTCTGTTATCTTCGAGTCTGCTAAAGACGTTCTCATAAACGGTAAGAGACTGCATCTGAATGATGAACGTCTACGAGGTCTCTCTCTGGCTGACTACAACCCAACGAAAGAAATCATGGAAACCAAGCCTGTTGCCTTAACGGGTAACCAAGAACTCCCAAAACTTGGTAGAGGGGAGTTCATCGTTATCGTAGGTGGAGAACTCACCACATACGATCATTGGTCAAAGATACCAGCTGAGATCGATGAGGTGGTGAAGTTCTGCCCAGAAACACCTCATGGTCCTCATTCTGATGAAGCCCATCGGGAAATCGCCACCATGGGTGACAAACTCCAAGAAATACTGAAGAGGTGTTCAAGTGCCCGTAGCTCTTCAAATCTCGTCTAACCCCACAGGAGACCTGAGTCTCCCAGTTTCCATACGGAACGTTGATTTTGCAGAGTTCACTGTATCTGCTTACTTGACGGAACCTACTCTAGACCTGGAGGTAATCACCTCTGTAGAAATCACAGAGGTGATACCTGACTCCAACGTGGTTATAACGAATGGTGTAACCTCGTCCACTGTTTCAGGTAAAAACACGAATCAATTTCTTGACCAGTTCACGTTTGTCGAGAAAGGCTCTAGCGATCTACTGGAGACACCAACCACCGTAGACAGTGTAGACGACCTGCCTCCAGAGAAGGATTTCTTCAGTCTGAATCAAGACTCTCGATTGTCTGTCATGAAGGAGTACACGGTCACTGTTACGTATGAAACATTTGGAATGCCGGACACCCTTTCTCAAACTCTAACGCAGGAAGTCATGAACGACTACGAAGCCGTTCGATCCTTCGTTCAAAACTACTACACGTGAATTATGCCAGCAGTAACTAGAGTTGGAGACAGTGAGATACCCCACTGCTCTGGTATGGTTCGATCTCAAGGTTCAGGGAACGTCTTTGTAAATGGCAGACCTGTATCCCGTCAGGGCGACGCTAACACCGCCCACCTAGTGCCAGGTGACCCATGCACCGGCCACTCATCGACTATCGTTTCTGGTTCTTCCACCGTGTATGTGAACGGTCGTCAGGTCGGTAGAGTGGGTGACCCCACCTGCACCCAAGTGTCTGAAGGTTCTCCTGACACATTCGCAGGAGGTTGAAACAAAAGAAACACCATGGAAACATTTGAACTCACACAAGGTCAGAAGGCGGCAGAGAAAAAGCTGACCCGATGGATAAACGCAGACTTCGTTCCTGTCGATGCTGGAGATGACGAAGACGATCCTCTGATGTTTTTCGTCCTCAAAGGATACGCAGGAACTGGTAAGTCCTTCTTGATGTCTCGTCTACGAGGCATGGTCAGCTCCTCCTACGTAAACATCATGTTTGCAGCCCCAACTCATAAGGCTGCCAACGTGCTTTCTAAATACCTTGAAGAGGAGGTATCAACTCTCGCATCTCTTTTAGGTGTACGTGCCTCAATGGACGAGGAGAACATGGACTTCAAGCTGCCTGACAAGCTGCCTGAGATCCCCTTGAAAACAGTTGTCGTCATTGACGAGGCTTCTGCTGTGTCTCGCAGTTACCTTACTTTCTTGTACAGATTATGCACAGAGACTCGTTGCCGTATTCTTTTTGTAGGAGACCCCGCTCAAACGAACCCAGTAGGAGAGAGGCGATCTCCTGTGTGGAAACTAGTCAAAGACCCACGTTTTTGCCACACCCTGACAGAAGTCAAGAGATACGACAGCTCCCTATTAGACCTCTCCGTTGAGATACGCAATCAGCTTTTCTCCAAGAGCTTCAAATCCCCTTTCCGTCTGAAAGAGTTCCAGCTGACAGACCAAATTACAGTCTGTAACACGGAGTTCAGATTCCGCAAGATACTCCAACGCGATCTGGAATCCTTTAAGTCAGGGGATGCCCGATTCATAGCATGGAGGAACTCAGTTGTAAACGGATATAACGAAGAGATACGGGGAGCTCTTGGGTATACAGACAAATACAACGTAGGGGAGACCTTTTGCCTGGCCTCTCCTTTCATGCCAATTGGTGAAAAAGACCTCCTCATGGGGTCCACTGAGGATGAGATTACCTTGGACTCTATTGAGGAGTCTGTCTTCAAAGAAGCCACCTGTAATGTGGAAATCCCTGTTCTCAACATCAGTTTTCACGGGCACGTTACCTCCTCCGCCCGAGTACCAGTAGGCAAGCGAGCAGAAGCCTCTGTTCAAGGGGTGCTGTCTCTGCTAGCTTCTCGTGCTCATCACGCTGCTAAGAACAGCAGGTTCCAAGGAAGACTTGCTTGGCAAGACTTCTGGAAGTTCAAGCAGTCTTTCCTGAAACTGAGACCATCTACGTCCTTGACTTCCCACCGATCTCAAGGTTCTCAGTTTCCTACTGTGTACATGCACGCCACGGATATTCTCTCTAACCCAGAGAAGGCCGAGTCCTTCCGTTGCTTGTATGTTGCAGAGACTCGTGCTCAAAACAAACTTGTCGTCTACGGATAATTATATGGAAAATATCAAAGTTGGTCCCGGTGTTCTGTGTGAGGTTGTGAACGGACTGGAGGGAAAGAACAGTCCTAACCTAGGTATGTTCGTTCGAGTAACTCGATTCATTGGCAACTACGAGACCTATGGTCCAGTCTGGGAAGCCAAGAATGAGTACGGAGAGCGACCCAGCTATTCCAGGATACATCGACCCATCGCTCCGGGTCATCAAGACTACTTGGAGTCCTGGCTTCGTCCTATTCCCCCTGAGAAAGACCCATTGAAAGCATTGAACATTCAACAACCTGAAACGGTATGAGACCATGAGCACAAATCAACCTACTCCCCAAGACAAATCTGAAATCCAACAAGTTGGCGGTGATCACTACAAATCCACCTACCAGCATTGGGACTACGTAGAAGACGTCAAGACTTCGTGGAGTGAGAGCAACGCCACCAAGTACATTGTCCGTGTCTTCAAGAAGAACGGTATTCAGGACTTGAACAAAGCTTTGACTTACCTGCACAAGCTCAAGGACAACCACATCCTACGAAAGGTGTACCCTCCGAAGTCTGGTCCAGAGTTGGACTTCAAGATGAACCAGTCTCTCTACTTCTTCCGCTCTCAAGACCTGAGAGCACCGACAGCTGCACTACTGTCTCGTTTGAACGAGGTGTTTCAGCTCATATGCCTGTGGCAAGACGATGAGGAAATCGACAACGCAATTGCTTTGGTGCATGTCTTGAAAAAAGAGTACGAGGAGTTCCTGCGGTCTTACAAACAGGCTATCGCCTCGGGGCAACCCATCTTCAACGAAGACGGCACTCTTCTGTTTGAAGATGCGTCCAACCCCACCAGAGAGTACGTGAATCAGGATCGTTGATCATGTACAAAAGGCGTAAACCTCCACCAAGGACCAAAAAGTTTTCGAGAGAACCTTCTATCTCTCCGTATTACTTTTTCTCTGCCCCAAAGCATCTTCTTGCTCCTAGGAAGAAGTTGGTGGCAAAGCATATAAGATCAAAGATGAGTTGTACGTCAGACCAACCTGACGATAACGGAATCTTCTGTTTGGATAAATGCTGGTTTTCTCAGGTACCAAAAACCACTGGTTCGGTCGTATTCAGGATAGATACCAGAAACGACACCATATACCACGTTGGTTCTTACGGAAAAGATGGTTTTCATCACGCAGATAAGGAGATATCCTTTCCTTTAAGATAGTGACAGAGCCCCTGGCGCCCTTTGCGGTACCAGGGGCTTTTTTATGGACTTTCTCATTAAAAGCCCCACTTTAATTTCGCGGCGGTTGTGGTTCCTACATATACCTTAAATAATATCCAAACCCACTGGAGAAAAGTTGATAGTATGTGAGCCCTGGAGGACATCTGCTGATTTTTAATGCCTTCTCTCTTTTGGAGAATTCCTACATGCCAACCAAAATCGAAGCTCGAAAGGTTGCGCGGGAAGTAAAGGCGTCTGCCACGTCTGGAGTTGTCTTTGTTCATCCTCTGGAGAGCAAGGATGAACTCAGCTCCGTGACTGCGTCGCTTCTTTCTGCCAACAAAGCTGTGTTTGCCTGCGGCCACTGTGACACCAAAATAGTGGCTTCTGCTGGTGCAGCCCCCTCTTGTACGGTATGCGGTACCGGCACTCATTCTGTTCAGGCAAGCGTGAAGATAAGTGATGTAAATCCTTCCACGCTGACTGCAGTCGAGTGCTCGTCCTGCAAATCCGTCAGTCTCATGGAGACGAGCGTGGTAACTGCCTCCGCTCACAAAGTTCACTGCTCTGTCTGTGGTCACCACAATGACTACTCGGCAGTAGCGAAGAAAATCGAATCGTCGTCTGACGTGACTGCAGCCAAGCTGCAACACTTCCTGACCTCCGACGGTAAGTCCACGACTTATTCCGGTGCCAGTCAGTTCTCTTTCACCAAGGCTCAGGCTATTGCTATGAAGTACGAAGGCGCAGCCATCATGCTGTTGCCCAACAATCGTGCTCTCGTGGCCTACTTGACGCCTGCAGAGAAGGATCGCATGAAGTACATGGATGCTCAGGGCAATCCTGTGCGGCATGCACAGGCTCACACGTTCAAGCTGCGCCAAGCTGTTGCTGCTGCGGGCTCCAACACCGACCCCAAGTTCACGCCTCTCCTGATCGTTGAGGGACAGAACGCCGTGAAGGTGCTGCTGTATCGTGGTGGTTTGGTGAAAGCCAGCATGGAACACGCGGTCACTGCCGCGAAGCTCCAGCACTTCCTGAACGCTGAAGGGGAATCGACTTCCTACTCGAAAGCCTCGCAGTTCTCCCTGGCACGTGCTCAAGCAGTCGCCATGAAATACGAAGGTTCGGTCATCCTGATGCTGCCGAACCGTCGTGCTCTCGTGACATACGTGTCCCCAGAAGAGCTCAACCGCATGAAGTTCCTGAACGCGGATGCTGAGCCGGTGAGCTCCAAACAAGCTCACACGTTCCGTCTGCGTGAAGCTGCGGCAGCTGCTGGTTCCAACACCGACCCCAAGGTGACCCCATTGATCGTGGTTGACAGCCACAACAAAGCACGAGTTGCTCTGTATCGTGGTGGCCTGGTGAGTGCTTCTCTGCTGAAGGCGGTTGAGTCCTCGGCTGAGATTCCGATGGCTGAAGACATCACTGACGAAGAAGCTGCGGACACTCTGAAATCTGTGGAATCTACCTCGGACGAGTGGCCTTTCGCAAAGTCGAAAACGACTGCATCAGCGACATCTGAACCTCCATACAACGAAGATGACGATGACGAGTGGCCCTTCGCCGACGCAGACAATGGTGGCAATGACGACGAAGACGACGAGGATGACGTCAAGGCAGGCAGTGAGGATGACGAAGGCACCGAAGAGATCACTCTCGAGGACGACCTGAGCTACCTGGAAGCTGCCGCCCCTCCGAAAGAGGATGAGATGTCTGACGATCTGGAAGTCGAACTCGCCGATCTGGACGACTTTGATGGTGACATCGATGAGCTGGCCGACGCCGACGAAATGCCTGACAACAAGTACGTGGCTTCCCAAGACGAAGACGAAGACGACCTCGTCGCGGCAAAAGACTGCGATGACGACATGAAGATGGTCGAGTCTTCGGATGGTGAACCTCTGGTTGATGCTCTCGAAATGGACGACACCACGGCAGGTGTTTCTTTCGATGAAGTCGCCGGTCGTGTCGTGGCTATGAAAGGCCACGTTGCCATTGCTTCCTTGACACCCGAAGGTGCTGGAAAGAACGCCGACATCATGTTCACGCCTGGTTTCTATCAGGCAGCTGCCTCTCTGGCCAAGGATGCTGGTCTTCGCAAGGGCCTGATCAAAGCTGGTTTCAGCATGATCAAAGTCCCGGTGATCGCCAAGTCCACTCTGGCTCGCAAAGTGCAAGAAGCAACCGCTTCCATCCAACGGCAAGAAGCCATCAAAGCCTCTGCCCTCAGTGAGTCCATGGCTATCGCTGCAGCAGGTCTGTCGCGCGGTCGTTGGAAAGGTCACGAGAATCTACTCCTGGCAGCGTTCTCCCAAGAACTCGCAACCTTGGGTGCACGTAACCCCGAGCGAATCGCCGCTCGTGTTCTCGCGCAATCCCTCGTTCCTTTCACGAAGACTCTTCTGGAAGTCACTTCTTCGATCAACAGCCTGAGCCCGAGCGCCCGCAAGGAAACAGCTGCTGTCTTGGAAATGACGACCGCTGATGCTCTCCCTGTAGAGGACGATGCGGATGCAATTGAAAGCAGCAATGATTTGGAGCAACGCCTCCAGACTACTGCCGCTGTTTTGCGTGCAACTCACTCAGTCGTTGCGTCAGGCTCGCGCTCTGCTCGACAGATGGAAGTAACTGCTGGTGCTCATCAGCGTGCTATCTCCATTCTGGAAGGCAACACTCCTCTGATGCTGGGTTAAGCCCTTTCTCTGAACTCTTTCTTTCTCCGGAGCTACTCATGATTTACTCTCCTCTGTCCTTCTTCCCCCGTTCGTCCGAGAAACCTTTGGCACTCGGCGCCCTGATCACTGCAACCGGCCAAGCACTGGTGTACAAGATGGAAAACGGCCGACAAGTCGTTGCCCCGTCCGCCGGCACTTCTGGTGAAATCTTCGCTGGCTTTGTGCTGGCTCAGACCTCCGCTGCTCCCGTGATGCCTTCGACGGCACCCAAGGTCGAAACCATTGTCGCCCCTGGTTCGGGCACCATCGTGGTGGGCAAAACTCCTCTGGCTGGCAGCGTTTCCGCAACTCGTGTTGACACTGGCGCTGCTGTTGCCGTGGCCAGCGTGACTGGCAAGAACGTGGCCCTTGGAGTTGGTGCTGCTGGTCTCACCATCAAGGTGGTGTACCGCTACGCCCTGACCATCGCTGAAGCTCGTTCGTTGGTCGGTGACGTCCAACCTGGTGGCTACTCTGGCAATTCGTTCGGCATCACCGGTGTTGCTCATCAGGGTATCATCTACACGTCGGAATTCGATACCTCGCTGAACTTCGCGGCCGCAACCTCCCTGAAGCTTGGAGCTGGTGGCCTCGTGGAAGACCAGACCGGTGACGGTGCGGCCTTCGACGCAGTGGTTGTCCAAGTGCCCACCACTGACTATCCTTTCCTGGGTATCCAGTTCAACTCGCTGTGATCTTGGCCTGAAACATCTTGAAGCAGGGGTTATCGCCCCTGCCTTGTCACACTTCAATAGGATTTCTCATGAAACACGTCATCTCTCAAAAGACCCCCGCGATTGCCGCTTCCGAATTCCGCCTTGCTGGACAAGACCAGCGCGTTGTCGGTTCG
>Ga0075012_10003030_pt1 | contig 16236 bp, 9 predicted proteins | sample All_14_2_FD_71474 | JGI IMG/M metagenome (GOLD analysis project Ga0075012, IMG submission 71474) | Freshwater microbial communities in response to fracking from Pennsylvania, USA - Allegheny Zone_MetaG_DW_15 | ecosystem: Environmental > Aquatic > Deep subsurface > Groundwater > Drilled... | reverse complement strand
AATCAATATTTTAAGGAATTTGATTTTTACGATATTCCGGGTAAGGCTTAAAACCTGCTCCCCGGATACAAAAAAACACCGGAGGTTATTTCCGGTGTCAATGTGTTTTTTATAAAAATGTAAAACTATCGCTGTATCGTTTCTTCTCTGCCTGGTCCTGACGATACTATTTTAACCGGAAGTCCAACGGTATTTTCAATAAAACCGGTGTATTCTTTCAACTTACCTGGTAAAAGATCATAATTTCTGATTCCTGCAAGCGATTGCTTCCAACCTGGCAAGGATTTGTAAAGAGGTTTCACAGGATTAGCCAATGTTTCGTAAGTAAGATCCTGAACAGTTACGCCATTTACTTCGTAACCGGTACAAATATTTATTGTATCAAAATCGTTCATCACATCCGATTTCATCATCACAAGATCGGTAACGCCGTTGAGCATAATTGCATAGCGCAGGGCAGGAAGATCGAGCCAGCCGCAGCGGCGTGGCCGGCCGGTTGTGGAACCGAACTCTTTACCATGATTGCGAAGGCTTTCGCCGGTTTCATCATTTAATTCGGTGGGAAAGGGACCGCTGCCTACGCGCGTACAATATGCTTTGAAAACCCCGAAAACTTTCCCTATTGCTGATGGCGGCACACCAAGCCCGGAACAGACACCGGCAGTAATAGTATTGCTTGAAGTAACATACGGATACGATCCGAAATCGACATCAAGCAAACTGCCCTGGGCGCCTTCGGCCAAAATGGTTTTACCTTCGGCTAATGCTTTGTTGATATACAATTCGCTGTCAATCAATGGAAATGTGCGGAGTTCCTCAATAGCAGCAAACCAGTTTTTCTCGTAATCATCAAATGACGATTTATCAATCAGTTGAGTTTTATGATCAAAATTATAGGATTCCAGTATTTTGATATGCCTTTGCTTGAGTGAGTTGTATTTTTCAGTAAAATCATTGGCTAGTATATCCCCGAACCGTAATCCGTAGCGTGCAGTTTTGTCTGTGTAACATGGACCGATGCCTTTGAGCGTTGATCCTATTTTGCCGGCACCCATTGCCTGCTCGTAAGCTGCATCCAACATGCGGTGCGTAGGCAGAATGAGGTGAGCACGTTTCGAAATGCGAAGGTTAACCCTGGGGTCAACACCTTTAAGCACAAGCTTTGCCAGCTCCTGCGACAAAATATACGGATCAGCAATTACTCCGTTACCAATAATATTGATTTTTTCGGGATGAAATATCCCTGAAGGAATAGTGTGTAAAACATGCTTGTCGCCTTCTATCTGCAAGGTATGACCCGCATTGGGCCCTCCCTGAAACCGTGCTATAATATCGTACTGCGGAGTAAGAACATCCACAATTTTACCTTTTCCTTCATCGCCCCATTGCAGGCCTAACAATACATCTATCTTCATTTAAACACAAATTAAGCAACCCTTTTGAGGTTGCTGTTATAGTGTTGCAAAGATAAAATTATTTACTGACAGTGTCTTAAAAAAAGCAGGTCAAATCCGTTGAAACCTGATTATTTTACAGCTTCTGACTTCATGCGTGTACCGTAAAGGGTAAGTGCATGATGGGTAACTTTGAGCCCGAGTGTTTTTTCAACTGATGTGATTATATCCTGCAACCTGGGATCGCAAAACTCAAGAACATCGCCATTTTCAATATCGATAAAATGATCGTGCTGTTTGAATTTGAAGGATTTTTCGAACTGCGCGCAGTTATTACCGAATTGATGCTTGGTTACAAGATTGCAGCTAAGCAGCAACTCTATGGTGTTATATAAAGTGGCACGGCTTACACGATATTTGTTGTTTTTCATCTGGATATAAAGTGTCTCTATATCAAAATGGCCGTCGGTTGAATAAATTTCCTTGAGTATGGTAAATCGTTCGGGGGTTTTACGATGACCCTGCTTCTCAAGATATTCAGTAAACAGCTTCTTAACCGTTTCGTAAGTAAGTTTCTTTGAATCAGATATCATGCTTTTTAATTTGTGGTAAAAATATAAAAATTTCCTATCACTATTTAGAATAAATAAAAATAGATTGAAATTAATTATGAAATTATACCTGTCCACATCTACCAATCGTAATAGGCGTAGTATTAAATTATTGCACAGAGAGTTGTGATTTATTCAGCCTGTATTAAAATGTTATTTAAAAGTGCTCCTGGGAATCAAGTTGTTCACTTCAAATTAAACGGATTGTATGGGTATAAACCGAAAGTGATCTATGTTTTCATAAACCGGAGCATACGTGAAGCGGCAGAAACTCCTTCTATTTGCTTTATCCTTTCAACGGTACGGTTTATATCGAGTGTGTCATGAATGAAAAAGCTGATATAGGCTTCGTACAATTCGCCGGCAGTATCGATATGAAACGAACGTATATTAAAATGCATTTCGGCACTTATTACTCCTATGATATCCGAAATCATACTTTTGCGGTCGAACCCGCTTATTTTAATTCCGCCAAGGAAAACATTCATTTGTTTGTTGCTCCAGCTGGCATGTATTACCCTGTTGGCTGAGCGCGCCATAAGTTCGATGGCATCATTGCAATTGGTGCGGTGAACAGCCCAATGTTCTCCGTCGGGGGTATATGCAATAATTTCGTCGCCGGGCAGTGGATGACAGCAGGTGGCTATGCCAAAATTCAAATCATCGATATCGTAAACAACCGATTGTTTTGCCTTCAACTTTGAAGGGTGCAATGGCAAATCATTGCCTGAGCTTTTGTTATGCGATGGCAATGATAGCTCGGGATGATCGATACTGCTAAATTCCAAAATCTTTTTCTCAGGAATTTCGTCGAGATATACTTTATAATACAAATCAGCCGGACTGGTAAATCCGAGATAATCGCAAAAGCGGCTGATGTTGCTTTTACTGAATTTAATATCATACTTTCTGAAGGATTCTTCCAGTTTAGCGCGTCCTTCGGTAGCCTGAACTTTTCGTTGTTCTTTAAGGGCCTCTTTAATACTGAACCTTGCCCGAGGGGTTATGGCGTACTCGAGCCATTCTTCTTTCGGAAAACTTTTTTTTGATGCGATAACTTCAACCTGGTCGCCACTACGTAGTTGCTGGTTTAAAGGAACAAGATTCCGGTTAACCTTAACGCCTATGCAATGGTTGCCGAGTTCGGTATGCACAAGATATGCAAAATCGAGGACTGTACTTCCCGATGGCAGGGATTTAAGATGCCCTTTCGGAGTCCACACAAAAACTTCGTCGCTGAAAAGGGTAAGTTTGATATCATCCAGAAAATTCAGCGTATTTGCATCAGGCGATTTCAGGATTTTACGCACTTCTTCAAGCCAATCGTCGAGGCCCGATTCCTGAGCTTTATCTCTGTCAATCTGCTGTTTATATTTCCAGTGGGCTGCATATCCCCGTTCAGCAATCTCATGCATCCTTCGTGTTCGTATCTGAACTTCAACCCATTGTCCGGCAGGGCTCATTACAGTGGTATGCAGCGATTCGTAACCGTTGGCTTTTGGTGTCGAAATCCAGTCGCGCAAGCGGTTTTGCTTTGGATTATAATTATCAGTTATAAGTGAATACACCCGCCAGCAATCAATTTTTTCCTGGTCAGGAGGCGAATCAATTATAATACGCACGGCAAATAAATCATATACTTCCTCGAAAGGAATTTCCTTTACCTGCATCTTCTTATAAATAGAATACACCGATTTGGCCCTTGTATCAATTTCGAAAACAATGCCTTGCGCAGCCATTGCTTTTTTTATCGGATAAATAAATTTTTGAATAAAGCGGGTTCGTTCGGTTTCTGTTTCCTGAAGCTTTGTTGAAATAGTGCGGTATATTTCGGGTTCGTTGTATTTAAGGGCAAGGTCTTCGAGTTCGCTTTTTATCACGTACAATCCCAACCGGTGTGCCAGGGGAGAATAGAGGTAAAGGGTTTCGGCGGCAATATTCTGTTGTTTCGACGATGGCATCGAATCGAGTGTACGCATATTGTGCAAACGGTCGGCCAGTTTGATAAGGATAACCCTAACATCGTCGCTGAGGGTGAGAAGCATTTTTTTTATACTCTCAACCTGGGCAGTTGATTCGAGCCGCTCGTATCCGTCCTTGATTTTGGTTAGTCCATCAACAATATAGGCCACTTTGTCACCAAAATTCTGCCTGATCATATCCAGGGTATAATCAGGATTATCCTCGACTACATCGTGAAGTAAAGCGCTGATAATTGCAGTTTCGCCAAGTCCGATTTCGCCGGCTACAATCCGGGCTACTTCAAGCGGATGATAAATATAAGGTTCGCCTGTACGCCTGCGCATAGTGTTATGAGCCTGCGAAGCCATGATAAAAGCTTTACGGACCTGGTTATTATGAAGAATGCCTTTATTGGCATTCCAGGCACGCATCAGAGCCCGGTATCGTTTTACAATTTCTTTTTTCTCTTTCTGCGGATCTATGGCATACATAAACTTCCCTTCCTCTATGAACTCTGTAAAATTATAAAAAAAGCTGTTACTCCTGTAAAGGCCTGAATCTTAATTTGATTTAGTATTTCTGAAACACTGAGCTAATGGTAATGATCTGTATTTGGTTTTTATTTTTTAAAAAAATATGTGTACAAAATTAATGAATACGGCCTATTGATAATGTTTTTAATAAATATACCAAATGAAAATGGATTGTTACTACTGGATAATGTTAATGCAGGCAAATGCAGGGCTGATATTCACCAAGCAATTGAATATTAATTTCTTATCATCATTGTTTCAAAGATATTCATTCCGATGAAATGTTGTACACCAAACAAAAGCAGTAAAATAGTTTTTGCAGCATAGATAATTTGTACTTTTGGAGTGCGAAGCTACTCTCAAATTTATAGCTGTGGCCATGTACCTGATGAATTAAATATACTATGAAGAAATACCTCATCCTGCTTTTTCTATTTATCTGGTTTGCCGGCCCGGTTTGGGCCACCCACGAACGTGCAGGTGAAATTACTTTTAAATTTATTTCGGGCCTAACTTATGAAGTAACAATCGTTACTTATACCTATGCACCAAGTCCTGCCGACCGCTATGAACTGGAAATTAACTGGGGCGATAACACCAGCACAGTATTGTCAAGAAGTAATGGAGAGCTTACAGGGTTGGGGTATTTTGGCGAGATAATAGGTCCCGATCTCAAGAAGAACCTTTATATAGGAATACATACTTTCCCGGGAGCTGCAACCTATAAAATATCTCTGGAAGACCCAAACCGGAACTATGGGATACAGAATATTCCAAACTCAGTGGAAGTGCCATTTTTTATTGAAACTCAACTTACAGTTAACCCCTTTATCGGAGCCAATTCGTCGCCGCAGTTGCTATTGCCCCCTGTTGATCAGGGATGTGTGGATAAAACATTTTTACATAACCCCGGAGCGTTTGATCCTGACGGTGATAGCCTGTCATTCAGGCTCACTACATGCAGAGGAGCCGGAGGAGATAATGTTCCTGGTTTTGTACTTCCTAATCAGGTTGGAACCAATGTGGGTAGCTCATTTACAATGAATCCTTTTACAGGTGAAATTATCTGGGAGGATCCCAAAATGCAGGGAGAGTACAACATCGCTTTTCTGATAGAAGAATGGCGTAATGGATTGAAGATTGGCTATATGACGCGTGATATGCAGATAACAATTGTAACCTGCGATAACAATCCACCGGTAATTGAACCCATTAGCGATACTTGTGTTGAAGCAGGAGATACTTTGCAGTTTGGCGTTTATGCTTCTGATGCTGATAAAAACTATATCACACTTACGGCTGCCGGAGCTCCATTCGAAATTATCAATCCAGCTGAATTTTTGAATCTCGAGGATACCACTGCAGGATACAGCGAAGGTCTTTTCGTGTGGGAAACAACTTGTGCACATGTAAGGAAAAATCCGTATCAGGTATATTTTAAAGCGGTTGACGATGACAAACCCGTAAATCTTTTCGATCTGAAAAGTATGAATATTACCGTGGTTGGCCCTGCTCCGGAAAACCTTACCGCCAAAGCAATGGGTAATACTATACAATTGGAATGGGATGAGAACCGCTGTTCGAATATAACCGGATATCAGGTTTACAGGCGTAATGGCTTTGTCGGATACATACCGGGTTATTGCGAAACGGGTGTACCTCTTTATACAGGGTACAGGCTTATTGCAACGATAAATACAAAAGACACGGTATTTACTGACAGCGACTTATCGAGAGGAATTGAATATTGCTATATGGTTGTGGCATTTTACCCCGACGGCGCACTTAGTTATGCTTCCAATGAAGCTTGCGCCCAGTTAAAAAAAGATGTTCCGGTAATTACAAATATAAGTATCGAAAAAACAGGAACTGCTGACGGACGCGTTTATGTGGCCTGGTCGAAGCCAACAGAGATTGACCTGATTCAGGCTCCAGGACCATACAAATACTTGATATACAGGTCTGATGATTTGACAGGTTCCACTTTTAGTCTGCTTGATTCTCTTTCGTCACTCAATGATACAATTTATATTGACGAACCGCTCAATACACGTGAACATGGCTTAAATTATCGGGTAGATCTTTATAATGATACACCCGGCCTGCGTTTTATGATTGGGCCCTCACAGAAGGCATCCTCTGTATTTCTCACGCTTTCGCCAGGGGATAAGAAAGTAAGGATAAACATAAATACCATTGTGCCCTGGACTAACGAACAGTTTGTTATTTACAGATTGAATGAAATTTCGCAGCAATTCGATTCAATAGCAACCACTATTATACCCTTTTTTATTGATGATGGACTTGTGAACGGAAAATCTTATTGCTATAAAGTGAAAGCAATCGGAACCTATGGAACTGAAGGTATTACTGATCCATTAATTAACTTTTCGCAGGAAACATGCAGCATTCCTGTCGATAACGAAAAGCCTTGTCCGCCTGAACTGCAGGTAACAACGGATTGTGAATTTTTCCGCAATGTGCTTACCTGGGAAAACATTGATCCTGAATGCTCGTATGATATTGTAAAATACATTATTTACTACCTTTCGCCCCAGGCGCAGGATCTGGTAATTCTTGATTCGACACAGGCGTTGACATACACGCATGTAAACATGACCTCAATAGCTGGATGCTATTCAATAGTTGCAGTAGATTCAGTAGGTAACCAGAGTGTAATGAGCGATACAGTTTGTGTTGACAGCGATGTTTGTGGTACTTATCGTTTGCCAAATGTGTTTACACCAAACGGGGACGAGCTGAACGACTTTTTTGTTCCATTCCCTTATACTTCAGTAGAAAAAATTGATTTACAGATAGTAAATCGTTGGGGAAACCTTATTTATTCAACACAGGATCCGCAAATAAAATGGGATGGGAAAATGCAGGGTACAAACGAGTATGTCGCCGACGGGGTATATTACTACGTATGTGATGTTTACGAACTCACTCTTAATGGTGCAGTTAAACGAACATTGAAAGGAAGTATCACGGTAATAAAGTAATTGAAGCGATAGTTTTTACTATAACATTTGGTAATACCTGACAAAAAAAAAGAGCCGCCCTAAAGCAGCTCTTTTTTTACTTTTGGATGAGGACTGAATTAAACAGTTGCCATATGAGCAATCATATCAAGCACCTTGCATGAGTACCCCCATTCGTTATCATACCACGAAACGAGTTTTACGAAATTCGGGTTCAGCATGATACCAGCTTCAGCATCGAATATGGAAGTACGTGAATCGCCGATAAAATCGCTCGAAACAACAGCTTCTTCGGTATATCCGAGAACACCTTTCATCGGGCCATCAGCAGCAGCTTTAACAGCAGCTTTTATTTCGTCGTAGCTGGTAGCTTTTTCAAGACGGCAGGTAAGGTCAACAACCGATACATCAAGTGTAGGAACACGGAACGACATACCTGTAAGTTTGCCTTTCATGGCAGGGATAACTTTTGCAGCAGCTTTTGCAGCACCTGTTGATGAAGGAATGATGTTGCCGGCAGCAGCACGTCCGCCTCGCCAGTCTTTAGCCGAAGGGCCGTCAACAGTTTTCTGGGTAGCTGTGGTTGCATGAACAGTAGTCATGAGACCTTCGACAATACCGAAATTGTCGTTAATAACTTTTACCAGCGGAGCCAGGCAATTGGTTGTGCATGAAGCATTGCTGACAAATTGCTGTCCTGCATATTCGGTATGGTTAACGCCATAAACGAACATAGGAGTGTCGTCTTTAGAAGGAGCCGACATAATAACGCGTTTTGCTCCACCATCGATATGAGCTTTGCAGGTTTCCTCCGTGAGGAACAAACCAGTACATTCAGCAACATAATCAGCACCTACATCCGACCATTTGATCTCAGCAGGGTTTTTACATGCAGTAACGCGGATGGTTTGTCCGTTTACGATAAGTTGACCGTCTTTTACATCGACAGTACCTTTGAACTGTCCGTGAACAGTGTCGTACTTAAGCATGTAAGCCATGTAATTTACGTCGATAAGATCGTTGATAGCTACAACATCGATATCGTCGCGAAGAATTGATGCGCGGAAAACAAGGCGGCCTATGCGACCAAAACCATTGATACCAACTTTAATTTTTGTCATAATATATTGATTTTTAAATGTGTTGCAAATTCTAAAATTGCAGTGCAAAAGTACAAATATTAGGTGAATGAATTGTAAGGGAATTACGGAAAGATTTTTGAGATGAATGTGAAGTTTGAGAGGGTGCAAGCGTTACGGGTGGTCATTCAATAGTTGAAGGTTGAGAGGTTTGAGGGTTTTGAGAGGAGTTAGTGGTCATTCAATTGTTGAGGGTTGAGAGGTTTTAGCGTTTGAGAAATTTTGGTTGTCATTCAATTGTCATTCAATAGTTGAGGGTTGAGAGGATTTAGCGATTGAGTAGTATTAGTGGTCATTCAATGGTCATTCAATAGTTTAGGGTTGAGAGGTTTTGGTATTTGAGAAGTGTTGGTTGTCATTCAATGGTCATTCGTAGTTGAGGGTTGAGAGGTTTTAGCGTTTGAGAAGTGTTGGTTGTCATTCAATGGTCATTCGTGGTTGAGGGTTGAGAGGATTTAGCGTTTGAGTAGTATTAGTGGTCATTCAATGGTCATTCGTAGTTGAGGGTTGAGAGGATTTAGCGTTTGAGTAGTATTAGTGGTCATTCAATGGTCATTCGTAGTTGAGGGTTGAGAGGATTTAGCGTTTGAGAAGTGTTGGTTGTCATTCAATGGTCATTCAATAGTTGAGGGTTGTGATGTTTTGGTATTTGAGATATTTGTGATTTTTGACATGGAATTTGGGACTTCGGACTTTGAACCATTGAACCTTTGAACCCTTGAACGTTTCAATCCCCTGGAAATTTGAACCCAATAAACTTTTTAATTACGCCCTTGAACATATGTTAAAAAATTGTTCCGTTTTTTATACCTTTGCAGCAATGGAACACATCAGAAACTTTTGTATCATAGCGCATATCGACCACGGCAAAAGCACGTTGGCTGACCGCTTACTCGAAACTACCGGAACCCTTACCGAACGCCAGCTTCAGAACCAGGTGCTCGATGACATGGATCTCGAACGCGAACGCGGTATCACTATAAAAAGCCATGCCATACGTATGGATTATCTGCATAACGGTATCAAATATGAGTTAAATCTTATTGATACCCCGGGACATGTAGATTTTTCGTACGAGGTTTCGAGGGCTATTGCAGCCTGCGAAGGTGCGTTGCTGATCGTTGATGCAACTCAGGGTATTCAGGCACAGACTATTTCGAACCTTTATCTTGCTCTCGAACATGACCTGGAAATTATTCCGATCATGAATAAAATGGATATGGATTCAGCTATGCCCGAGGAAGTGGAAGACCAGATTGTTGAATTGATCGGTTGTAAACCTGAAAGCATTATTCGAGCCAGCGCCCGCACAGGACTGGGAATACAGGATATACTCGATGCAATTATCAGCCGCATCCCTGCTCCTGTAGGCGATCCTGAAGCTCCTCTGCAAGCACTTATTTTCGACTCATTATTTAATTCGTTCAGGGGAATTATTGCCTATTTCCGTATTTTCAACGGTCAGATACGTAAAGGTGATCTGGTAAAATTTGTAAATACCGGCAAAGAATACAAAGCAGAAGAAATAGGATTGCTCAAACTACAGCAAAAACCTATGGATATGCTAACCACTGGCGACGTTGGTTATATTATTTCCGGTATTAAAACAGCCAAAGAAATTAAAGTCGGCGACACAATAACCCATGTGGAACGTCCTTGTGTGAAAGCCATCGAAGGATTTGCAAATGTAAAACCTATGGTATTTGCCGGTATTTATCCTATTGATGCCGACGATTATGAAGAGTTACGTGCTTCTATCGAGAAACTCCAGCTTAACGATGCCTCACTTACTTTCGAGCCAGAATCCTCGGCTGCTTTAGGTTTTGGTTTCCGTTGCGGATTCCTGGGGCTGCTGCATATGGAAATTGTTCAGGAACGCCTCGATCGTGAATTTGGTATGGATGTTATTTCCACGGTTCCAAACGTAATGTACAAAATAGTAACAACCAAAGGTGAGGAGCTGGAAGTTCATAATCCATCGGGAATGCCCGACGTTACCTGGATCGATAATATTTATGAGCCGTTTATTGCAGCTCAGGTAATTTCAAAATCGGATTACCAGGGTGCCATCATGAAACTTTGTCTCGATAAACGAGGTACGCTTAAAAACCAGGTTTATCTTACACAGAACCGTGTTGAACTTAGTTTCGATTTGCCTTTGGGTGAAATCGTTATCGATTTTTATGATAAACTCAAAAGCATTTCAAAAGGTTATGCTTCGTTCGATTATCATATCTCCGATTACCGTAAAGCCGATCTGGTGAAACTTGATATTTTGCTGAACGGCGATCCGGTTGATGCGCTCAGTACCCTTATACATCGCGATAATGCCTATAGTTTTGGAAAACGCATCTGCGAAAAGCTAAAAGAACTTATCCCAAGACAACAATACGAAGTTGCTATTCAGGCTGCTATCGGAGCTAAAATCATTTCGCGCGAAACCATTAAACCACTTCGTAAGGATGTAATTGCCAAATGCTACGGCGGTGATATTTCGCGTAAGCGCAAATTGCTCGAAAAGCAGAAAAAAGGTAAAAAACGCATGCGTCAGATCGGGAATATAGAAGTTCCTCAAAGTGCGTTTTTAGCAGTTTTGAAATTGGATTAACCCGGTTTTTCAGAAAAGGGCATACCTCTTAGCTGTCGATTGCAGTAATCAGAACTATTGCATAGGCCGAAATTCCTTCTTCGCGGCCTTCGAATCCCAGTTTCTCTGTGGTAGTGGCCTTAACTGAAACCTTCCCGGGCTCTATTAATAGTAAGTTGCTGAGAATGGAACGCATCATTTCAATATAAGGAGCAATTTTAGGAACCTGCGCAGCAATTGTAGAATCAATATTTTCAATCCGGTATCCTGCCTTGTTTACCAGTTCAGCTGTTTTCGACAGCAGAATTTTGCTGTCAATTCCTTTGAATGATGAATCCGTATCAGGGAAATGCCTGCCGATATCTCCCAATGCTGCAGCACCTAGCAGCGCATCACAAATAGCATGAATCAGCACATCTGCATCCGAATGACCATCGAGTCCTTTGTGATGAGGTATTTTTATTCCGCCCAGCCAAAGGTCGCGGCCTTCAGCAAAACGGTGAACATCGTATCCGAATCCTATGCGCATTTTATTGAGGTTTTGGGGTTTAGAGTTTAGGCTTGAATTAAAAACACTTAACACAGAACGCAAAATGTAAAAGTATTGGAGTTACCTTTACTTCAACATTCTTAATTTAATGTTCTGTGTTTTTCATTATTAATTGATTCTGGTTTGTTTAAGTGTTTCGGGTTTAGGTTTTAGGGGCGGCAAGAATTTTTATTCAAGTAGAGCTAATCAAAAAACCGTTCTTCAAAGTTAATAAGAAAAAGTTTCTTAGTGGCCCGGGTTACGGCGGTATAGAGCCAACGGAGGTATTCGGTGTCAATCATTTCATCTTTGAGGTATCCTTTTTCGATAAATACCGCATCCCATTGCCCGCCTTGTGTTTTATGGCAGGTGAGAGCGGTGGCATGTTTAACCTGTAATGCATTGAAATGAGGGTTGTTCCTGATGCCTGCCATCCTTTTCCGGCGTGTGCTTTCGCCCATGTAATCAGCCATTACTTCATTAAACAGTTTTTGGTTGTCCTCATAATTCAAGGCTGGTCCTTCTGAATTGATAGTGTTGAGCAGAAGTTTTACATCAAAAGAAGGTTCTTCCGGATAATCGACCATTCGCACTGTTGCTTCTGCAAATCTGAAACCGTAAAGCTCCTCTGTTTTTCGGATGCTCTGGACTTCTATAATGTCGCCGTTGGCAATAAACCCAGCTTTCGACTCATCGGGCAGCCAGAAATAATTGTTTCGTACCACCATAAGGTTATCGCCTGCAGCAAGTTCATTTTCATGAAAAAGAATACGCTCTCTGATAGCCTGGTTAAAAAGATTGGCGCGTTTGTTCGAACGGGTAATCACAACAGTGTTTTCGCGGCCATAGTCGCTGAAAGCCTGCTGCATGGCCTCGGGCATGTCAATACCCGTTATGCTTATTACATCGGCGAAAGCGTTTTCCTTACCGAATAAAGGAAGTGGAAGCCCTGACCCGTTTATTTCAATTTTTGCTCTGATTCCGGTTGCAACCGAAAGAATACCTGATTCGAGCGACTGCCTTACAACATCCGAAAGTATAAAACTGTCGAGGTCGAGGTAATACGATTCCCGAAGTAATTCCGTGTTAAGCGCCGGACTTTGAACTGAGCCCACCGGTGGCAGCTGGCACGAATCGCCGAGAAAAAGCATTTTGCAATCCTGTCCCGAAAATACATGTCCGATAAGATCCTCGAGAAGATTACGCATTTGGAAGGCGGTGTTTTCGCCCGATTGCCGGTCGTCGGGAATCATCGAAGCTTCATCGACAATAAAAAGGGTACGCACCGATTTATTCTGCTGCACCTGGAAATTTACATGCCCCTCAGCATCCATCGCCGGCCGGTACAAGCGTTTATGGATGGTGTAGGCCGGCATTTGCGCGTATAGTGCAAGAACTTTTGCTGCTCTTCCTGTCGGGGCAAGCAGAACAGCGCTGTAACCTGCTTTTGGCAAAGCTTTCACAAGTGTACTTACTACTGTAGTTTTCCCGGTTCCTGCATAGCCTTCGAGCAGGAACAAAGGGAATTGCCCCATATCGGAAACAATAAAATCAGCAAGCCTTTTAATAAGGTTTTGTTGACCGGGAGTAGGGGAGTAAGGGAACTCACGGAAAATATAGTTACTGAATTCGTTGGCAGTGATCAATCGGAGTGGGGTTTTTATTGTCAGTTGAAATAATTGGTTTTTAACTTCGTGAAGGGGCGAGGGGCGACAAGGCGAGGGGCGACAATGACAAGGCGAGGGGCGACAAGGTGACAAGGCGAGGGGGATAAGGCGACAAAGTGAGGGGCAACATGGTGAAGGGTGACAAGGCGATAGGTTAGACTGTTTAAAATTATAGATTGTAACTTTTGAAGGGCGAGGGGCAGAAAGAAACGTACTGAAATGATAAAATATCAGAATGGGTAGCCGATCCCGAAATTCCAGATGGCATTACGGAAGCCTACATCTGCGGGATTAAACCAGGCCTCGGTTTCACGTGCCGGATTATGAATAGGAACAGCAACATCGAGGCGAAGAATGAAAAATGAAAAATCGAACCTTAGCCCTATGCCGGCATCTAGTGCTATCTGTTTGTAAAATGTATCAAATTTGAATTCGCCATTTGGGAAATCTTCGCTTTCTCTACGTAGCCATACGTTTCCGGCATCCACAAATAAGCTTCCTAATATAAAACTGTATATCGGAAAGCGGTGTTCTAGGGTCGAAAGTAACATGATTTCACCGGTTTTATCGTAAACATTATTTGAGTTTACATAGGCTCCCGGCCCCAAAGAGCGTAGCCGCCATCCACGCATATCGTTGGCACCGCCAAGCCAGAAACTCTTTTCGAAAGGCACCGATTCCGAATTGCCATAAGGTCTTGCTATTCCTGCCATAAAGCGCATTGCAAGCGTGTTGTTGAATCTCAGTTTCCAGTATTTTCGGTAATCGAAGTCGAATCTAACATATTGCGAATATTGTACGCCGAAATGTTCGTAATAGCCATCTTCGTTAGTTGTTCTCTTTGATAGGTTATCAATTGCAAAAGGTATATTGCCAGAAGTTTCGGCATTAAGGCGAAGGAAAAACTGATCATTTAGCTTTGTGATTCCTATATTGCTCATGATAATGCTATAGCGAATCATAGTGAGTAAGTGATCAGTATATTGCGATTTGTAAACCGGATCAGTTAGCGAATCGAGTGCTGTCTGAAAGGATTCGCTTGGATAGATGTCAATAAAATTTAGTTCGAGGGGTGTTAAGATATGACTGATTTTTTCGTTACGGTTCCATTTGTACGACCAGGATGCGCTCGAAATTGTTCTTTTATACTCAGGCCTAAGTTCAAAACCGGCACCTGCCGAAAGTGATGTGCGTCCTCTTTTTTCATCCTGCTGGTATTTCGATCTGTAAGGTATCAGCAACCTTGGAAAATCTAAACTGGCCTCGGCTCCTCCTTCCAGAGTACTGAAAAACAAGAAATAATTATCAACATCCTGATTATTGAGGCTACCCTGTATTTCGGCGCTGGCTCTTACTTTAAGAGAGAGAACTTCAGCACCTTTAAAGAGATTTCTGTTTTGGATAGATGTATTTATGCCAAGTCCGAACCTTCCGCCGGAGTTGGTACCTTCTGTTCCGATATTAAATGTATTGAGCTGATTGCGAGTCATGCGAATGTTGCAATCGAGCCATTGTTTTTCAGTGCTGTCAACAGAACCGGGTTCAAGGCTCGCCATGTTAATATTGGCCGATCCGATTATGGGCTGACTGATAAGTTTTTTATAAGTTTGATTTACTGAAGCCTGGCTGTAGGCATCACCCTGAGCGAAATTGAGACTCGAAGCAAGGAAAGTTGGTTTCAGCGTTAGTTTTTTATTGTAAAGCACATAGATAGAGCGGGCTGAAGTGTCAGCTTTATTAAGGAAATATTTATAAACAACAGTGTCATAGGTTATGGCGGGGGATAAAGGATCGGCCTCGGAATTGATATAAATATTTCTGATATAGTAGCGTGGGTGAGTAATTTCGGTAATTGTGTCATCTATAGCGGAAAGAATAGGTTTTATTTTCCTGATATGTAATTCTACATCCGCTGTAAGTCCGGCATTCGAGGTATCAACAACATAAAAAATGTCGCTCAGCGAAAAAGTGAAATAGCTGTTATTACGCAAGTTGCCGGCAATTCTTTCACGGTCGTCATCCAGAACATAGGTGTCGTAAATCATTCCACTGCGAAGTTTGCCATTGGCTGTATCAGCCATTACATAACGGTTCATAGCAGTATCAGTAATAAAATAGTTAAATTTCCTAACTATACAAGGCGGTCCTGAGTTAATGGTATAAGTTACTGATGCTGTTTTTCTCTTGTATTTAACAGCTTTTTCAACTGATGAATGATAGAATCCTTTGTTTCTCAGGTATGTCTGCAATTTATCAACCGAACTCAATACATACATGGTATCGAGTATTACGGGTTTGGTGCCGAGAGATTTGCGAATCAGGAGTTTGAATTTAGTTTCCCGTCCCTGAAAGCTTTTTTCGTAGAAATAAACTCCGGGTCTGATATACGGTGCCAGTCGTCCATTCATTGAACTCTGATCAATAAAACCTTCCAGTTCGTCGGATGGCAGGTAGGTATTTTTATTTTTGATAGTATTCTGAACAAGTATGTGCCCTCCCCGGCGCTCAACTTTTCGTGCGGAGTTGCAGCCAGCCAGTGATAAAGCTATCAATATCAATAAAATGAAGGGGATTTTTTTTTCTTTCAACTGTGTGTTTTTGCTTTTTCAATTGATATAGCAAAGATAACAGGAAGGATGGAAAGAGGGAAATAATTTTTTATTACAGATTTTGGCCTGTTCTGAAAAGTGACCGATGTTCTCCTGATGCGAGAAAAATTTGTAAAACGTCAAAAAAATAAAAAAGGGTCTCAAAAGTAAACCTTCTGAAACCCTTGTCATTGTTGTGGGAGCACATGGATTCGAACCAAGGACCCTCTGCTTGTAAGGCA
>Ga0075012_10003029_pt1 | contig 16237 bp, 14 predicted proteins | sample All_14_2_FD_71474 | JGI IMG/M metagenome (GOLD analysis project Ga0075012, IMG submission 71474) | Freshwater microbial communities in response to fracking from Pennsylvania, USA - Allegheny Zone_MetaG_DW_15 | ecosystem: Environmental > Aquatic > Deep subsurface > Groundwater > Drilled... | reverse complement strand
GACGCATGCCCGTGTTGCACATGATCAGGATGAAGTTGTAGGCGATCGTCCGATACCAGACGCTCGACGGGCGACCGGCCTGCTTGACCCAGGCCCGGCCGACCGTGTGGAGCTTGCGGTATTCTTCGAGGGTGAACTCGTCGCGGCGCATCTTCTTGAGCGTCGGTTGACCCTCGAACTTCTGGCTCGCGGTGATGTAGCGCTTCGTCGCGGCGAAGTTCATCACCGCACGAAAGATCGACATCTCGAAACGGATGGTAGAGTCGCTGACCTGTTCGCGGAAGCGCCCCTTGCTGTTCTCGCGACGCCAGGTCGGATATCCTTCCCACCGGTCTTGACCGATCAGGTTGATCTGGATCGACCCGACATAGAGGTTGAGCCGGGCCTTGATGACGGATTCCAGCTTTTTGATGCGTCCCTGCGTGACCTGTCCGGTGTCGGCGCGCTTTTGTTGAAACGCGACGTACTCTTTAGCGACATGGGAAAAGGGCCGGTTGAAAACCGGGACGTCATGTTTGATGCGGAAACGAAGTTCAGCGTCATGGTCGTAGGCGCGGTCACGCGCCTCGTGTTTGTCAGCGGTCTTGAGGGAGATCGTCTTGTAACGATCGGCCTTCGGCATCTTGACGCGGCAGTACCAGTTCCGATGCTCCACATCGGCGCGGCGGAAGATCACAAGGCCGGGCTTGAGCTCTTCTTTGTCGGTTATGAAAGCCATCACATCCCCCGTTTCTGTGCAGAAACTGTGCAGCTTTCGGCGCTAAGTCATTGAATCGCCGTAGCTGTGCAGGCCCTGTGAAGGAAATTATCTCATAAAATGTTGATTTATTCCAGATATTTAAGCAATATCTCTCATCCCGGCGAAGGCCGGGGTCTGGTTCTGTCGTGAGGCACAGTCGACGGGATGAGCGGAGTTGGGAAACCTAGCCCGCGACCATGCTCATGTCGCGGCGGGCCATCAGCTTGTCGAACTCGCCCCAGACGCCTTCTGCCCCGTGCCAGGTACCCGTGGTGGCGGCCTTGGAATATTCGGTAGCGCGGGCCTCGAAGAAGTTGGCGTGTTCGACGCCCGATAACAGGCTTTGCAGCCAGGGCAGGGGGTTTTCCTTGACGCCGTAAACCTCTGGCAGGTGGAGCTGACGCAGGCGCCAGTCGGCGATGAAGCGGATATATTGTTTGATATCCTCGGGCGTCATGCCGTTCACCTCGCCGGCCTCGAAGGCCAGGTCGATGAACTTGTCCTCCAGGCCCACCACGGTCTCGCAGCAGGCAACAATGTCGTCGGCCACGGCCTTGGTGACCACGCCGGTCTCCTTGTTGAAGGCGTGGTACAGTTTGATGATGCCGTCGCAGTGCAGGCTTTCGTCGCGGACCGACCAGCTGACGATCTGGCCCATGCCCTTCATCTTGTTCTGGCGCGGGAAATTCATCAGCATGGCGAAGCTGGCGAACAGCTGCAGCCCCTCGGTAAAGCCGCCGAACATGGCCAGGGTCCGGGCGATGTCGGCGTCGGTATCGACGCCGAAGCTGGCCATATAGTCGTGCTTGGCCCGCATGGCCTCGTATTCCATGAAGGCCCCGAACTCGCTCTCGGGCATGCCGATGGTTTCCAGCAGCAGGGCATAGGCCGCGATGTGGATGGTCTCCATGTTGGCGAAGGACGACAGCATCATCTTCACCTCGGTCGGTTTGAATACCCGGCCGTATTTTTCCATGTAGTTGTCCGCGACCTCGATGTCCGACTGGGTGAAGAAGCGGAAGATCTGCGTCAGCAGGTTGCGCTCCTTGTCGTTCAAGTTCGCCGCCCAGTCCTTGCAGTCCTCGCCCAGCGGCACCTCTTCGGGCATCCAGTGGACCTGCTGCTGCTTCTTCCACATGTCGAAGGCCCACGGATAGCGGAACGGCTTGTAGGCCGCAGACGGGGTCAGCAGGCCGGGGGATCCGGGGCGGATGATGGCGTGGGCATTCATCGGGGCAGCACTCTGGACAACGATTCCGGGACGGCATTCACCATGCGATCGGATCGAAACGGCGCCAAGGCCAAAAGCGCGTATGTTGCGATCACTTTCATCGGAGACGCTATATCTAGCGGCTTATCCAAAGGTAAACGCGATCTGGGGACGGATTGACCCGCGTGCTGCCAAAGGAAGGTGAGCGGTCAGGTTGTCGTTCGCCCGAAGGTCAGGGCTTTCCCGGCGCGATGGGGGGCGCCAGAGCCTGATCGGCCTAAGTGGAATCGCTTCGCGATACCGAGGAAGTCGTGAATCAGGCTCCAGGTATGACCGAGAGCACGTTTCACGCTTTCGCCAGAACCGCGAAGCGGTTCTGTCTCAAACGATCGTGCTCTAGTCTCGCGATCCTGTCCTGTCGCCGTCGATGGAGCCCCTCCCATGACCCTGCTGATCCGTGCCACCAACAGTATTCGGGAATTGCTGGCCCTCTATCTGGTGATCCTGCTCGCGAGCGCCGGACTTTACAGCCTGTTCGAACACAAGAGCCTGGTGGACGCGCTCTGGTGGGCGGCGGTGACCGCGACCACGACCGGATATGGCGACATCTATGCGACGACGATCGGTGGTCGACTGGTGACCGTGGTGCTGATGCACCTGACCCTTCTGTTCATCCTGCCGCTTCTGATCGGGCGAATCATCGGTGTCATGATCGAGGACCGGCACAAATTCACCGACGAGGAGCAGCGCAGGCTGATGGTCGATGTCGCCGAGATCAAGGCCCTGCTGGCGGCGCGAAAGGTGGACGACGTTGTGGCGGGCGCAGGCCGGGATGGCGGGGATCGGACATGACCCGACATTGCTATGACTGGCCGCGCCCGGCGGTGACGGCGGATATCGCGGTGTTCGCTGATGTGGACGGCGCGGCCTCCATCCTGCTGATCCAGAGGATGCACGATCCGTTCGCGGGGACCTGGGCCCTGCCCGGCGGATTCCTGGACGAGGGCGAGACGCTGGAAGCTTGCGCCGCGCGCGAACTGCACGAAGAGACGGGACTGGTTGCGGGGCCGTTGCGGCTGTTCGGGACCTATAGCGCGCCGGGACGAGATCCGCGTGGCTGGACGGTGACGGCGGCCTATCGGACGCGCGCGGATCGGGCGACGGGCGAGGTTCGGGCGGGCGACGATGCGGCGGACTGTCGGTGGTTCGCGCTGGATGGATTGCCCGAACTGGCGTTCGACCACGGTCGGATCATCGCCGATGCGGTGGCGGCTGGGTAGGATCGGTGGACGACGGCCTTTTGCTCCGCCTCTTCGAGCGTCTGCTGGATCGGGTCCTCAACCGACCCCGTTCACCCTGGTTTAGGCAGTGACGACCGCCTTTGCTCCGACACGATCCTCAGAAGGTCCCGTGTCCGCTCACGCCGCCTCGGCCTCATCGGCGCGATCGGGCGCACCCAGCAACCGTTCCATCGCGGCATAGAGGGCGTGGTGCGAGATCGGCTTGGCCAGGTGGGCGTCCATGCCGGCGGCCAGGCAGCGGGCCGCGTCCTCGGGCATGGCGTCGGCGGTGACGGCCAGGATGGGCACGGTGCTGCCGCTGGCGCGGATGGCGCGGGTGGCCGCCAGCCCGTCCATCCGGGGCATCCGCACGTCCATCAGGATCAGGTCGAAGGCCTGACTGGCGACCCTGTCGATGGCCTCATCGCCATCGCAGGCCTCGGACACCTCGCACCCGATGGCCGCCAGCATCAGCCGGGCGACCTCGCGGTTGGCCGCATGGTCGTCGACGACCAGTACGCGGGGCGGGGCGACTTCGCCGTGATCGGGACGAATCTCGGCATGGGTCGCCATCGCTTCGGGGGTCGCAGGCGACAGGGGCAGGCGCAGGGTGAAGGTCGCGCCCTCGCCCGGGTGACTGTCGATCACGACGTCGCCTCCCATCAGTCCCGCCTGACGTCGGACCAGGGTCAGGCCGATCCCGGCACCGATATGGGCCCGGCTGATGGAATCGTCACCCTGGACGAAGGGATCGAACAGATGCGGCACCGCCGCCATGTCGAGGCCCCTGCCGGTGTCGGTGACGGCGATCAGGACCTGGCCGTCGATCCGGTCGGCCAGGATCGACACGCCGCCGCGATCGGTGAATTTGACCGCATTGCCGATCAGGTGATGCAGGGCCTGGCGCAGGCGGCGAGGATCGCAGGTCACGGGCGCAAGGGCGTCCGGGCGGACCTCCAGGGTCAGGGTCAGACCCTTGTCGGCGGCCTCGATACGGCTGGGGGCCGCGGCGTCCTCGATGACCTGGGCGAGCGATGTCGGTGTCAGGTTCAGCGCGTCGTCGCCCCGCGAGATTTCCAGCACATCCTCGACCAGCATCAGCAACGCATCGCCCGAGCGCTGGATGTGACCCAGTTGCGCCAGGGCGTCGAGGTCCATGGAGGGGCGGCGCGACAGGACCTCGGCATAGCCGGTAACGCTGTTCAGGGGGGTGCGCATCTCGTGGCTCATCAGGGCGAGGAACCGCGACTTGGCGGCATCGGCCTGTTCGGCCCGGCGGCGCGCGGCCTGGGCGGCGGCGGTGCGGTCGTGCAGACGCGCGATCATCCTGCGCCGCGACGACATCACGGTCGAGACCGGCAGGGCGGTGATGACCACCCCCAGCATGAAGATGTAGTAGACGTTCAGCTGTCGGATCACCGCCGGGATGGATTCCAGCCCCTCGATCGCCAGAAGCCTGGCCATCGGTGCGGGCCCCTGACCGGTCACCGTCGCGACCCCGCCGATCACCGCGATCAGGATGACAGCCGCCGCGACCCAGGACGGGGCCAGACGGAAGGCCAGCAGCACAAGGACCGGAAAGATCACGAAAAGCGCCGGCGTCAGGGTCTGAAGGAAGACCGTCAGGGTGACCAGCGCCATCAAGGTCATCAGGGCAATGGTTTCGTCGCGCCCGGCCGGGGCCTCGCCCTGGAACCGGTGCGCCTGGGCGATCAGAAGCAGGGTCGGGGTCACGATCAGCAGGCCGAGCAGTTCCATCTCGACATAGCGCAACAGGGAGAAGACCAGAATCGTGACGTCATAGGGATGGAGAAGGCGGGCGATCCCCAGGGCCACGACGGCCGAGGCCAGAACAGAGGGCGCCACAGCCAGAAAGGCGAAATTGGCCAGACGGCGCGGACGGCGCAGATCCAGGGCGGCCCCGCCGACCCGACGCACGATCAGTCCGGCCAGGCAGACCTGCCCCATGTTGATCACGGCATTGAGCCACAGGAAGGGCACGGGATCGCCCCTCACGATATTGCCGGCCACATTGACGGCAAGGCAGGCCGCAAGGACCCCGATGGCCTCACGTCGTTTCAACTGCAGCAGGGCGGCCAGCATGACCCCGTTGGCAGGCCAGATGACGATGGCCTTGAAGGTGTTCGCGCTCCAGATCCCGACGAGGATACAGGCGATATACAGGACCACATAGGCCCAGGGTGGTGGACCCGAGACGCGCGCGGCGTCGTGTCGAAACAGTCGCCAGCGACCGTGCATTCGGCCCCTCCCGACTGAGAACCAGTCTGTGTGATCGCACAAAGAGGTTAACGTTCGGATGCCAAACAGATTTCAGTCGTAAGGCGCGTCCACCAACCGTTGCGACACCCACCAGATATTGCCCCGGCCGTCGCGCACCCCGCCCTGACGATCATCGTAGGGCATGTCGGCGACGGCCATGATCTCGGTGGCCCCTGCCGACACGGCCTGCGCCATCGCGGCGTCGGCATCCGCCACATAGAGGTAGAAGGCCGATCGGGTGGGAGGAAACGCCGGCGAGGCTTCGCTGATCATGATCCGCGTGCCGCTGAACTCGATCTGGCTGTTGGCGATCCGGCCGTCTGGCCGGGTGCTGCGCAGGCGTTCGACCGCGCCGAAGGCCCTGCTCAGGAAGTCGACATAGGCGGCGGCGTCATCGGCAAAGATATAGGGGGTCACGACGCCGAAACCGTCGGGAAGGCGCATCGCAGGACTCCGGAGATGGTTGTGGTCTGGTTCAGGCGGCACCGATCGCGTCGACCTCATTGGCCGAGCCCAGGGCCACGGCGACGCGCTCATGCAGACTGGACGGGATGATGTCGAGGATCGGGGTGGTGCCGTCTGTGGTGGCCTTGCCCCCGGCCCGCTCGATCAACAGGGCCATCGGCGCGCCTTCATAGAGCAGGCGCAACTTGCCCGGCCGGTCGGGCTCGCGCCTGTCCCAGGGATACAGGAAGACCCCGCCGCGCATCATGATGCGGTGGACGTCGGCCACCATGGAGGCGACCCATCGCATGTTGAAGTCCTTACCGCGCGCGCCCGTCTTTCCCGCAAGACAACCGTCGACATAGCGCACGACCGGTTCGGCCCAGTGACGGCGGTTCGACATGTTGATGGCGAACTCCTTGGTATCGGCAGGGAGGGTCACGTCCGGACGGGTCAGCCGCCAGGTCCCTTCGGCGTCCAGGGTGAAGGCGGCGACCCCCTCGCTCAGGGTCAGGACCAGCATGGCCTGGGGGCCATAGACGGCATAGCCGGCGGCCACCTGTCTGCGGCCCCCGATCAGGAAGTCGGCCTCGACCGGATCGCGCCCTTCAGGTGCCGGCAGGATCGAGAAGATGGTGCCCACCGAGACGTTCACGTCGATATTGCTGGATCCATCCAGGGGATCATAGGTCACCAGATAGCCGCCCTGGCGTCCGGTCGGTTCGATCAGATCCATCTCTTCGGAGCCGACGGCGGCGACGGGCCCGCAGGCCTTGAGTGCGTCGGTCAGCATGTCGTTCGTCAGGACGTCCAGCTTCTTCTGTTCCTCGTCCTGGACATTGGTGGTGCCCGCGACCCCGAGCGCTCCGGCAAGGGCGCCGAGCGTCACCAGTCGGGCGATGGCGACACATTCGGCAGCGATGGCGGCGACCACCGTCTTGAGCTCATCGGCCGCGTCCTGACCGGCGAGATGATCGGCGAGCGTGGGATACGAAGACATGAAGCGAATCCGGATTTGCGATAGGCGACGTCGTATCGCGCCGGAAGTCCGGCGTCACCGTAAACATCGATCCCCGATCTGCCTCGCCTTGATAAATGGCCCTTTGAGGCGCATATAGCGGCACTTGGGGAACGCGGCACGACGCCGTGCGCTGACCCCTGCGAGACGACACACTTTTTATCGACACCCTTTTCATCCACACAAGGAAACGACGCACATTCGCCGTCCGATGCAATCGCCGCCCGTCAAGGACGGGCCGCCCATGAACCAGGATATCAGAGCACCGCGCGTGCTTCTGATCGATCAGAACGGCGAGAAACAGGGCGTCATGCCGACGTCCGCCGCGCTGGAAGCCGCCGAAGAGGCGGGCATGGACCTGGTTCAGATCGTTTCCACATCCGAGCCGCCGGTCTGCAAGATCCTCGACTACGGCAAGTTCCGGTTCCAGGAGCAGAAGAAGAAGGCCGAGGCCAGGAAGCGCCAGAAGGTCGTCGAGCTCAAGGAAATCAAGCTGCGCCCCAATATCGACGTCCACGACTATGACGTTAAGGCCAAGGCCATGCACCGCTTCTTCGACGAGGGCGACAAGGTCAAGGTGACCCTGCGCTTCCGCGGCCGCGAAATGGCCCACCCCGAACTGGGCATGAAACTGCTCAACAAGGTCCAGGCCGATTTCGACGAGATCGCCAAGGTCGAATATGCCCCGCGCATGGAAGGCCGCCAGATGATCATGATCCTGGCCCCGAAATAGGTCGATCCACGTCCATCCCGATCAGAAGCCCCGGTCCCGAGACCGGGGCTTCTTTCGTTCCGGGGTCTTGTTCGCGCACCGAGGACACGCGAGGATTGCGCGGACGACGAGGGTGGGGTCGAGATGAAATCAACGTGGACCGGCGCGCTGTGGCGGCTCGTTGTCGTGGCGCTGACCCTGGTCGTGCCTGCAACGGCGACGGCGCAGGTCGCCGCTCCGCCTGCGGCCTATGCCGTCCCGCCACTTTCGACCTACGGGGCCCTGCCTTCGCTGGAGCTGGTGCAGTTGTCGCCCTCGGGCCAGCGTCTGGCCTTCATCACGGTCATGAGCGAGCAGCGGGCGCTGGCCGTTGTCGAACTGGCGACGAATGCCGTTCTGGGCCGGTTGGGCATTGGCGAGGCGAAGGTCCGGGACCTGGAATGGGTCGGCGACGAACGCCTTCTGATCACCACCTCGACGACCCGGTCCCTGCCCGAAATCGGCGTCTCGCGGCGCGAGCTCTTTGTCGGCCAGATCTACGACCTGAACACGCAGCGCGTGGTTCAGATGCTGAAGCCGACCGCGAATCTCTTTCCGGTTCTCATGGGCCCGGCCGATGTGATCGGCGGGGACACCGAGGCTGTCGTCCTGGTACGCGCCCATTCCTTCGAGAGCCCTCGAGGACTGGACCTCTATCGTGTCGACCCCGAAACCGGCCGCGCGCGTCGGGCCGAGATCATGGACCGGGACGTGGACGACTATGTCCTGGATCCAGGCGGTCAGTCCGTGGCGCGCAGCCAGTACGACGAGCAAAGCCGGGTCTGGAGCCTTCATCTGCGCCAGGGCGGGTCCTTTCGTGAAACCTGGCGCACGACGGCACCGCTGGATGCACCGGCCCTGATCGGCCTGGGGATGACCGGCGACAGCGTCATCGTCGCCGCCGACCGGCCCGATCTCAGCCGGGAAGGACGCGAGGATGCCGAGTTCTTCGACGTGAACCTGGCGACCGGAAACTGGCGGCCTGTGCGGTTCGAATTCGATCCGACGGGCCTGTTCTTTGATCCGGTCTCGGGTCGCCTGATCGGGGCCTCGCGCATGGAAGACGAGGGGCGTCGCTACCTGTTCGCCGACGAGGCGGGTGCCGGGATGTTGGCCGCGATCCAGCAGACCTTTCCGGACACATGGCCGTCGCTGGTCAGCGTGAGCGACGACCTTCGTTCCGCCGTGGTGTTTATCAGCGGATCCGGCGATTCCGGCTCCTACCGGCTGATCGATCTGGACACGGCGACCGTCGCCCCGGTGGGCCGGGCCTATCCCACAATCCCGGAGTCCGCCGTCGGGGCGATCACGGCGATCTCCTATACGGCCGCCGACGGGTTGGAGATCCATGGCTATCTGACCACGCCGCCGGGTCGCGCCGCCAGGGACCTGCCCCTGGTCGTGCTCGCCCACGGAGGCCCGGCCTCGCGCGACATCAACGAATTCGACTGGTGGGCCCAGGCCCTGGCCTCGCGGGGATATGCCGTTCTGCAAGCCAATTTCCGGGGATCGACCGGCTATGGCGATGCGTTTCTGGAGGCCGGGTATGGAGAATGGGGTCGCAAGATGCAGACCGACCTGTCGGACGGCGTCCGCGCCCTGAGCGAACGCGGGATCATCGATCCACAGCGTGTCTGTATCGTCGGTGCCAGCTATGGCGGCTATGCGGCCATGGCGGGGCCGATGCTGGATCGCGGCGTCTATCGCTGCGCCGTGGCCGTCGCCGGCGTCTCGGACCTTCGCCGGATGGTCGCCTACGAGGCCGAACGGGGAGAGCGCCGCGACAACGAGACCGTCCGCTACTGGAGCCGGTTCATGGGCGGGGACGGCCCGGGGGACCGGTCGCTGGATGCACGCTCGCCCGCCCGCCTGGCCGCCCAGGCCGATGCCCCGATCCTGCTCATCCATGGCCGGGACGATACGGTCGTGCCCATCAACCACAGTCGGGTCATGGCCGCCGCCCTGCGCCGTGCAGGCAAGCCCGTCGAGCTCATCGAACTGGACGGCGAGGATCACTGGCTATCGCGGTCGGAAACCCGCACGCGGATGCTGGTCGAGACGGTACGGTTTCTGGAAGCGAACAACCCGCCGCGTTGAGCCCGAAAGACCGCGACTCTATTCCCTGAACTCCGCATCCTCGGGAATGCGGTTGAAGGCAATCTTGGCCCCGACGAAATCGGGCAGGCCGGGGTTGGGGCCGATGCTGACTGTATCCTTGCCGAACCGCGCGTTCAGCGTATCGAGCGCGCGCGACAGGCTCATGGACCGTGGATTCTGCTGGGCCTCCGCTGTCCAGCCGAACAGGTCGGGGGCAACCGTTCCTGCCGGACACAGACGCCACACGGCGACGCCGACATAGCGCACGCGTTTCTGACCCAGGTCGGGCATCAGGTCACGCCACATGGCATCGAGCGACTTCAGCAACACAAAGGTGTCGCTGGTCGAGGTGAACCGGCGCTCAAGCGCGGACTTGTGCCGCTGGCGGCGCAGATCCTGTTCCAGATCGACGAACAGCGACAGGCCCGATCCCACCATGCCCATGCGTCGCAGCCGAGCGCCGCATTTGACGACCAGACGCCGTGCCACGACCCGCGCCCGATCAGGGGACCGCAAGGCCCCGGCCAGCACATGGCCGTGGCTGATCGAGGCGGGCGGACCCTGTGCAGGTTCGACGCTGTCCTGGCCGTGCAACCCCCGCCACAGACGCTCGCCCTCGATCCCGCCCCACAGGGCGCGGGCCTCGCGAGCCCCCAGGGTCCAGAACTGTTCGGTGGTGCAGACACCGGCCGCGTTCAGCCGCCCCTCCATACGATCACCGATTCCGGGAAAGGCACGCAACGGCAGATCCAGCAACCGGCCCGGCAGGGTATCGGCCCCCAGCACCGTCAACCCGTCCGGCTTCATCATGCCGCACGCCGTCTTGGCCAGAAGCCGACTGGGGGCCAGGCCGACCGATGACCTCAGACACTCTCCGACATTGCGGCGGATCCCCGCCTGCAGCGTCTTTGCCAGGGCCACGGCATTGGCCTCCAGCCGCTGGGGACCCATCAGCTCGCAGGCGGCCTCGTCGATGGAGCAGATCTTCCAGATCGGCAGGAACCGCTCGATCTCGGCCATGATCTGCTTGTGCACGGTCACATAGACGTCGGGACGGGCCTCGACCACAGCCAGATCAGGACAGGCGAGGCGGGCCTCGGAGATGCGCGTGCCTGTCCTGACGCCAAAAGGCCGGGCTTCGTAACTGGCGGCGATCGCGCAGGTGTGTTCGGACGGCGCGGGCCTGACCACCACGGGTCGCCCTCGCAACTCGGGCCTCATCTGCTGTTCGACGCTGGCGAAATAGCTGTTCAGGTCGATAAACAGCCAGCGCAGACCCGCCCCGTCCCGCCACCGGGGGTCATCGGACGTATCCAGAGGCGCAAGCTGTTCCACGAACAGAACATAACAGGAACATTCTTGACGACCGAGTCTTTTCCGGGTCAGGATCGAAGCTTGCCTTTCGGCCGCGCTTGCACTACTAGCCGCGCCTTCGCCTACGAACCGCCGGGCTAATGGCATGCCTTGGCGGTTTTGAACCGGGACATCCTCCTCTGGGCTCAAGTAGCCCAAAGGGCGTTAGCCCACTCAACTATGAGAGTGAAAATGCCGAAACTGAAGACGAAGTCGGGCGCCAAGAAGCGCTTCAAATTTACCGCGACAGGCAAGGTCAAGGCCGGCGTTGCGGGCAAGCGTCACCGCTTGATCAGCCACAACTCCAAATACATCCGCCAGAACCGCGGCACCTCGGTCATGGCCGATGCCGACGCCAAGAAGATCAAGTCCTACATGCCCTACGCCTGATCGGCGTCGGACACGCAGAATACTGACTTCATCGCACTGAATTTGAAATCAGGCGTCCCTCAAGCAGCAAGCGCCCGCGGCGCGCGCGTCAGGGACCCTTCCGAAGGAAAAGAAACATGGCACGCGTCAAGAGGGGCGTAACGTCCCACGCCAAGCACAAGAAGGTTCTCGAACAGGCCAAGGGCTTTTCGGGTCGCCGCAAGAACACCATCCGCACCGCCAAGGCCGCGGTCGATCGTGCCGGGCAATATGCCTATCGCGACCGTCGCACGAACAAGCGCAACTTCCGCGCTCTGTGGATCCAACGCATCAACGCTGCCGCCCGCATGGAAGGCTTCACCTACAGCCAGTTCATCCATGGTCTGGGCAAGGCCGGCATCGAGCTGGACCGCAAGGTCCTGGCCGCTATCGCCGCTGACGAAACCGGCTTCAAGGCCATTGCCGACAAGGTCCGCGCCGCCCTGGCGTAAGGCTTTCCAAGACTGCATCGATACGCCCGCTTCTGGCCCCGTCACCGGGGACAGGGGCGGGCGTTTTTGTTCAGGCCGCCAGATCCTGTTCGAACGCATCGGCCGGATTGATCACAGGCGTCAGCGCCCGGCGGATCGCGTCCAGCAGCAGGTCGGGCTGGATCGGCTTTTGAACCACGGCATTCATCCCGGCCGCAAGATAGGCGGCGGCGTCCCGGTCATCGGCATTGGCCGTCAGGGCCAGGATCGGCACGTCCGCGACCGGCCCGCAAGACGCCCGGATCAGGCGGGTTGCGGCCACACCGTCCATGACCGGCATCTTGATGTCCATCAGGATCAGGTCGAATCCACCCTGACGGGCAGCCTCCACCGCATCGCGCCCGTTCTCGGCGGTCTCCGAGGTGGCACCGAACATCTCGAGCAGATTGCAGGCCACGAACCGGTTGGTCGCATTGTCGTCCACCACCAGGACATGGATGGTGTCATGCGGTGTCGGGGCCACCGGCTCTGGCTCCAGATCCTCAACCCCGGCCTGGGCCAGGTCGAGACTGACCACGGCGCGGAAACGGGCCCCGCCCCGGGATGAACGTTCCAGTTCGATCCGGCCATCCATGACCTCCACGATCTGACGGCAGATGGCGAGGCCAAGACCGGCCCCGGCACCTGAACGCCCCGCCTGTCCGGTATTGAACGGCTGGAAGATGGTCGCGGCGGCTTCGGGTGGAACGCCCGGACCGCTGTCGTCCACGACCATCTCGATCTCGACCCGCTCGCCCAACCGGCGGCTAACGATATCGACCACCACCCCGCCCGACTGGGTGAATTTGAGGGCATTGCCAATCAGGTTGTTGAGCAACTGCTTCAGACGCATGCCGTCTGCCATGACCCAGTCCGCCGCATCGACATCGGTACGAACCTCGAACGCCAGGGACTTCTCCTCGGCCCTTGCCCGCCACAGGGCATCGAGGTCGACCCCCAGGCCCTCCAGATCGACCGGCTCCTGGATCAGATCCATCATGCCGGCTCCCGCACGCGACATGTCGAGGGCATCGGTCAGAAGGCGCAGCAGCGACTGGCCCGAATCCAGGATGGTGTGAACATAGGGCCGCAACTCTTCCTGCTGCAGCTTGCGCTCCATCAGGCCTGCCACGCCCAGGACGCCGTTCAGGGGGGTGCGGATCTCGTGGCTCATCACGGCCAGGAACTCGGACTTGGCCCGGCTCGATGCGCTGGCCACCGCCTCGGCCTCGGCCAGGCTTCGGGCCAGTTCGCCCATCTCCTCAGCCCGCTGGCGATACAGGGCCGAACTGGCCCGCAGCAGGTGCAGGGCCGTACCGACACCCAGATAGCGCCCTTCAGACACCACGATGAAGCCGCTCAGCAGAGCCCCGAGGTCGGCGTCGCTGGAGGGCTGCAAGAAGACATCGGCGCTGGTATCGGCCTCGGCGACCCTGGCTCCGGCATCCATAAGGGTTTCGGCCGGGCGGCGGGCATAGAGGGCGCGCCCGAACTCGGCGGCCATCCGCACGGTGAAGGCGTTGCGTTCAATCAGACCCAGGGGATGCCCCTCGGCATCCACCACAGCGATGGCGAGGGTATTGGGTTCGGCCTGGAACCGTTCGAAGATCACTGCACCGGGCGTCTGGGGCGACACCGGCGCGATGATCTCGATATAGTCGCCGATACGCGCCATCGATCTTCCCCGGGAACGACGGGAACCATAGCGTGAGCGATTTAACGCGGGCTTTGTCGAGCATGAAATTTTAAAGACGATCCCGTGAGGAATAGGCCGTCTGCGGAAATATTCTGAAGCACACCGTCTCCTGCACTCCCGCAAGCCAATGCCGACGGGTGACGAACGACGCAACAGACGCTAGACGACGGGTCGCAATGACCGATCTCCCCCAGCTCGAACTCGATCTTCTCCACGCCGTCGGCGGCGCGACCTCTGTTGCCGAGGTCGAGGCCGTGCGGGTCTCGGCTCTGGGCAAGACCGGTGTCATCTCCGGCCTGCTGAAAGGCATGGGGGCCATGACCCCCGACGAACGGCGCGAACAGAGCCCGATCATCAATGGGCTGCGCGACCGTGTGTCCTCCGCCATCGCGGCCCGGAAGGCCGGACTGGAGGCAGCCGAGCTGAACGCACGCCTTCTGAGCGAGCGCATCGACCTGACCCTGCCGTCACGCCCGCGCCGGAAAGGTGGGGTCCACCCGACCATGCAGGTGATGGACGAAATGATCGCCATCTTCGCGACCATGGGGTTCGCCGTGGCGGAAGGCCCCGACATCGAGGACGATTTCCACAATTTCACCGCCCTGAACTTCCCGCCCAAACATCCGGCGCGGGAGATGCACGACACATTTTTCCTGAAGCCCGACCCCGAGACGGGGCAACGCAAGGTGCTGCGGACCCACACATCGCCTGTGCAGGTTCGCACCATGATGTCCCAGACACCGCCGATCCGCATCATCGCGCCGGGCCGGACCTTCAGGAAGGATTCGGACGCCACCCACACCCCCATGTTCCATCAGGTCGAAGGCCTGGTGATCGACCGCGACATCCACATGGGGCATCTGAAGACGACGCTTCAATCCTTCATCGCCCGCTTCTTCGAGCTGGATGCGGTGGATGCCCGCTTTCGCCCGCACCACTTCCCCTTCACCGAACCTTCGGCCGAGATGGATATCCGCTGTGATCGTTCGGGCGGCCAGCTGAAGTTCAACGAGGGTGATGACTGGCTGGAAATCCTGGGCTGCGGAATGGTGCATCCCAATGTGCTTAGGAACTGCGGAATCGACCCGGACGAGTACCAGGGCTTCGCCTTCGGCATGGGTGTCGATCGCCTGGCCATGCTGAAATATGGAATGCCCGACCTGCGTCCCATGTTCGAGGCCGACACCCGGTGGCTGGCCCACTATGGCTTCTCGGCCTTTGCGGCCCCCAATGCGGCAAGTGGATTGAGCTGAGGCCATGTCAGGACTTCCCATCTCCCGACCGGTCCGACCGGTCGACGATCTGCACGCCGTGCTGTTCATGGACGTCGATCCGATGCCGATCCTGAATGATCCGTCAGCGTTCGGTGGCCTGTCATGAAGTTCACCCTCGCCTGGCTGAAGGATCACCTCGAAACGACCGCCGATGCGGCGGCGGTCGCCGACGCCATGACCATGGCAGGGCTGGAGGTCGAGCACGTCTCGGACCCGACGGTTTCGCTGAAGCCCTTCACCGTCGCCAGGATCGTCGAGGCGGTCCAGCATCCGAACGCTGACCGGCTCAGGGTCTGTCAGGTCGAGACCGTCGACGGAATGAAGGAGATCGTCTGCGGCGCGCCCAATGCGCGGGCGGGCCTCGTCACCATCTATGCGCCGATCGGAACCTATGTGCCGGGGCTCGGCGTCACCCTGGCCCTGAAGCCGGTGCGGGGCGTGGTCTCCAACGGGATGCTGTGTTCGGCGGCCGAGCTGGAACTGCCGGGCGACTCGGACGGCATTCTCGATCTGCCTGACACCATCCCGGTCGGGACCCCGGCGGCCCAGGTTTTCGCGGTCGATCCGGTGATCGATTTCGAGGTGACCCCCAACCGGCCTGACTGGCTGGGTGTCACGGGCATCGCGCGCGACCTGGCGGCGGCGGGTCTGGGCAAGCTCAAACATTACGACATCGCGGTGGTGCGCGGCCTCGATCCGTGCCCGATCTCGGTGCGGATCGACGCACCCGAGATGTGTCCGGTCTTCGCCGGTCGGCTGATCAAGGGGGTCCAGAACGGACCGTCGCCCGAGTGGCTGAAGCGGCGGCTGGAATCGATCGGCCTGCGCGCGATCAACCGGCTGGTCGATGTGACCAACCTGATCGCCTACGACCGCTGCCGGCCCCTGCACGTCTATGATGCGGGCAAGCTGGTCGGGACCGAGATCGTCGTGCGCGGCGGGCAGACATCCAATACGACGGACGAGCACGAGCATGTCATTGCACTGGATGGCAAAACCTATTCGGCCGATCCGGCCATGTGCATCATCGCCGACGCGGGCGGAGAACGCCCCATCGGGCTTGGCGGCGTCATGGGTGGCGAGTCTACCGGCTGTTCGGACGAGACCACCGACGTCTTCCTCGAGAGCGCCTGGTTCGACCCGATCGTCACGGCCCAGACGGGCCGCAGCCTGACGATCAACTCTGACGCCCAGTACCGCTTCGCGCGCGGCGTCGA
>Ga0075012_10003028_pt1 | contig 16238 bp, 13 predicted proteins | sample All_14_2_FD_71474 | JGI IMG/M metagenome (GOLD analysis project Ga0075012, IMG submission 71474) | Freshwater microbial communities in response to fracking from Pennsylvania, USA - Allegheny Zone_MetaG_DW_15 | ecosystem: Environmental > Aquatic > Deep subsurface > Groundwater > Drilled... | reverse complement strand
TTTCAGGATGGCCTCGGTGTTTTGCGATTGGAGCAGCCCGAACCGCTCCGGGTCGAGTGCGATCACAACCAGGACCTGCCGGGCGCTGCTGTGCGTCAGCGTGTCGGCAGACTGTGTCCCGTATTCGCTGTAGACGAAGCCGATCCGCTTGACTTCGCCGACAGGCACGCCGCGGTATTTCACGGGAGATCCGATATCGAGTCCTGTCACCGATTCGGTGAAGTAGGTTTCTGCGAGCACCACCTTCTTGTTGAAGATGCGTGCGCCCGCAATGCCGATCACCAGAAGGATCAGGGCGCTGCCGGTCAGGACGAAGAATCCGATCTTTGCGAAGTTGGCTTTGTTCTCATTCATGACGGGGTGTTCCAGTGGTTATGTCGGTTCCGCCTCGCGGTTGAAGAAAGTCCGGACCGTCGCGTTGGGAGGACGGTCGCGCAGGGCTGCGGGGGTCCCCTCTGCGATCAGGCTCTTCGTCTGTTTGTCCAGCATGATGCAGCGGTCCGCGACCGCGAAGATGCTGGCCAGTTCGTGGGTGACCATCACGACGGTGACGCCCTGCGTGTCACGGAGGCGCAGGATCAGGCGGTCCAGCCCCGCCGAGGTGACGGGGTCCAGGCCGGCGGACGGCTCGTCCAGAAACAGGATGGCGGGATCGAGCGCCATGGCCCGCGCGATGGCCGCGCGCTTCTTCATGCCGCCGCTGAGGTCGGCAGGAAAGTAAGAGGCGTAGTCCTTGAGGCCGACCAGCTCCAGTTTCATTTCAGCCACGAGGTGACGGGCCTCGCGCGGAAGGTCGGTGAAGGACTCCAGTGGCAGGCAGACGTTTTCGAGCAGGGTCATGGAGCCGAAGAGCGCGCCGCTCTGGTAGGTGACGCCAAACCGCCGCATGGCGCGCTCGCGCTCCGCCTGCGGCCCGTCTGCGATGCGGTCGCCCATGATTCGGATCACCCCTTTGAGCGGTGGGTTCAGTCCGATCATGTGTTTGAGCAGGGTGCTCTTGCCGCAGCCGGAGCCGCCGAGAATCACGAAGACCTCGCCTTTCCGGACGGTGAACGACACGTTCTCGATCACCGGCGTCTCATAGCCGGCGTCCACGTTCTCGACTTCGATGACGGTGTCTTCGGTCATAGGGTCAGATTTCGAGCAGGAAGAACAGGACGGCGAAGAGGCCGTCGAAGACCGTAATCAGGATCAGGCTGCCCACGACGGCGGCCGTGGCGGCGCGGCCCACGCCGTCCGCGGTCCGGCTGGTCTGGAGCCCGTGAGAGCAACCCACGAGCCCGACCAGCAGGCCGAAAACCGAGGCTTTGAGCAGGCCGAGGAGAATGTTGCTCAGGGTCGAGGCGGCGATCACATGCTGCCAATAGGTGACGGCGGGCACGCCGATCGACGTCAGGACGAGGACTCCGCCGAACAGGCCGGCGATGACGGCAAAGATGCTGAGGATGGGCATCACCAGCGTGGCGGCGATGATGCGCGGCAGAGCCAGGAAGGCGATGGGGGGCAGGTCGAGCGTGGTCAGCGCGTCGATCTCCTCGTTCACCTTCATCGTGCCGATTTCGGCGGCAAAGGCCGAGCCCGAGCGGCCGGCCAAGATGATGGCCGTGATCAGAGGACCCAGTTCCCGGAAGAGGCCGATGGCGATCAGGTCGGCCACGTAGACCTCCACGCCGAACTGGCGGAAGGAGGTGGCGGACATGAAGGCCAAGATAAGCCCGAGCAGGAAACCGATCAGCAGGATGATGGGCAGCGCGTCGATTCCGGCACGCTCGAAATGCAGCAGGGTGTCGCGCAACCGCAGGCGGCCTGGCCGGATCAGGAGCAAGATCGAGGAGACCGTCGCTTCGCCTAGGAAGGCGAGTTGTTCGCGCAGGTCGTCGTAGATGCGCGTGACGGCCTCGCCAATCTGCTGGCTGGTGTGGGTGTTGCGGATGGGGTTGACCGTGGAGGGGTCTTCCGCGAAGCGGGCGATCTTGAAGAGTCCCAGCGTGCGCGCCACGACGCCCTTCTCGTCCCGACAGGTGATCGCGAATCCCTGCTGGGCCGACCGCCGGTAAAGCTCGACCACCAGCGCCTCTCCTGCGCCGTCGCAGACCGTTACGGAGCAAGCGTCGAGGGTTAAGGTGTCGCTTGCGGACAGGGCTGCTACAGCGGGCATGACCTCACGCCAAACCGTCGCCACGCGTTCGGCCGAACAGGTCTCTGGGAGGATCACGGTCATGGCTTTCAAAATACCACGAACAGGGGGCGTCTGGAACGCAAAAAAAGTGGGATCGTCGCATTCTGATGTTTACGCTGGGCCGCAGAATCCTGTATAGTTTATTCTCATTCAAGGTTTACTGTCTGCTCGAAAGGCGGGCGTTACACGGTCGGTTTCAAAAGCGAGGCGAGGTTATTCATGAAAAGAATGATGTTCGGGATGGTTTTGGCCTGTCTGATGGTTTTGGGTGCCCGTGCCGCAGAAAAAGTGCGTTGGCCTGTTTATTTCGCGTTCAACGACACGGAAAACATTGACGTTGTCGGCCTGCGCCTCAACTTACCGGCTGGCCAGTGCGATCAGGTTTGCGGCATGGACCTCGGCTTGATCGGGCGTTCCCAGTATTTCAACGGGCTCCAGCTCAACCTGCTGCGCAACAGCGTGACGGACGCGCTGGCCGGTTGGCAGATCGGCGGATACAATTCGGCCGGTTTCAGCGACATGTTCGGCCTTCAGACCGGCCTCTGGAACGAGTCGAAGACGATGTACGGCTTTCAGGTCGGGCTGGTGAATCTTGCCGACTACGCCAAAGGGTTTCAGGTTGGCTTGGTGAACCGTGCCGAGGGCATGTACGGTTATCAGGTCGGGCTCATCAACATTATCCGTGACGGGCAGGTTCCGTTCTGTCCGTTTATCAACATCGGTTTCTAAACGATGTTTCAGAACATGGTTTGAAACGCAAAGAGCGGCTTTAAAGGGTCGCTTTTTGCGTTTCGTGTATACAGGAGTCGCTATATGCTTATCAAGCCTTTCGCCGCTCTGCGGCCTGTGCCGGAAAAGGCGGCCGTGTTGGCCTCGGTCCCTTATGATGTGGTCGACACCGCCGAAGCGCGTGTGCTTGCCGCCGGCAACCCGGACAGTTTCCTGCATGTCTCGCGCCCCGAGATCGACCTGCCCGACAGCGTCGATATCCACGATGACGCGGTCTACGCGCAAGGCGTCCGGGCCTTCAAAGACCTTCAGGCCCGCGGCGTTCTCCGGCGCGAGTCGGACGAGCGTTTCTACGTCTACCGCCAAGTCATGGGCGCCCATAGCCAGACCGGCGTTGTGGCCTGCTGCCACATCGACGACTACGCGAACGACATCATCCGCAAGCACGAGAAGACCCGAAAGGACAAGGAGGATGACCGCACGCGTCACTGCCTCGAGCTCAACGCCAATTCAGGCCCCGTTTTCCTGACTTACCGCGCCGCCGCCGAACTGGACGCGCGCGTCGCCCGCGTCCAGGAAGCGGCGCCGCTCTACGATTTCACTGCGGCCGACGGTGTGCGCCACACCGTGTGGCGCGTGGAGGACGCGTCATCCGACGGCTGGGTCGAAGCGTTCCGCCGGGTGCCGCTGGCTTATGTGGCGGACGGTCACCACCGCGCCGCAGCCGCCTTCCGTTCCGGCCGGCAGCGCGGTGCCGCCAATCCCGCGCATACGGGCCGCGAGGAGTATAACTGGTTTCTCGCTGTGCTGTTTCCCGCCAACCAGTTGCGCATTCTGCCGTACAACCGTTGCGTGGCCGACTTGAACGGCCTGACGCCCTCCGCCTTTCTCGAGAAGGTGAAGGGCATCTTCAGTGTCGAGCCTGCTTCGGGTGCGGAACCGGCCGGTCCGCGCGAGGTTCGCATGTTTCTCGGCGACGCCTGGTACAAGCTGACGTGGCCCGAGTTCGAGGCCGATCCTGTGGGGCGCCTCGACGTGAGCGTCCTGCAGGACCGCCTGCTCGCGCCGGTGTTGGGCATCGACGATCCCCGCACCAATACGCGCATTTCTTTTGTTGGCGGCATCCGTGGCACCGGCGAGTTGACCAAGCGTGTCGGCAGCGGCCGTGACGCGGTGGCGTTCTCGATGTTCCCCGTGACGGTGGAGCAGATGATGGATATCGCCGACGCCGGGCAGATCATGCCGCCCAAGAGCACTTGGTTTGAGCCCAAGCTGCGTTCGGGGCTGCTCGTCCACACGCTGGATTGACAGCGGCCCGCCGGGCAAAAGGATGTGCACAAGGCGGACGCCTTGTGCGGCAACGGGTCCGGCTGGGCGCTTGCGGAATAGGCGTCTCTGCTCTGGGCCGATGTCAGAGCGAGACGCGTTTTTTCGCCGGCATCCGTTTCTGTTGCGGGGTCAGGTTTTTTTCGTGGCGCAAGGACTCTTCCCGCTCGACCGTCACTTTGAACACCTGATAGCGCGCGGTGAGGCCGGAGGCTGAGCGCAATACGGGCGGCGGATGTGCGGTGCCCGTGTAAGCCTTGCCGGATTTTTGGAGGGCTTCATTGAAAACCGTCCACCCGCCCGCGTCTTCGGCCTCGAGAATCTCGGCCACATCCTGCTTGTTAAGCTGCGCCCGTGGCTGTTGCGCGGCGGTCTTCTCGTATTGGATCCGCACGGTCACGTCGTTGAGGTAGCCTGCGGTGATAATCCAGTCGCCGTGGTAGTAGACGACATTACGCGCGTTCTTGAGGATGAACGTCTCGGCGTCTTGCAGCTCTTGGCCGGTCCCGTAGCGCGCTTCGCTCTGCTTGAGGTTCTCGCCCACACGCGCCTGAAGCAACAGGGGCGCCAGAACCAACCACATCAAACAAGATGTCTTTGTTTGCATGGCAAAGATTCTAGCACCCCTGCGGAAAAAACGCACCTAGAAGGTCACTACTTTCTTAGAAGCGTGCGATAACCTCCCAGCGGAGGAAGTAGGCGACGGTGTCGGAAGTGTAGTAGTCGCCCGGGTCCAGCACTTCGGCGGTCACGTGGCCGGAGAGGTCGCCGCGCTTGCCGAAGATGTTTTTGAAGAGCGGGAAGTCGTAGCGCACCATGCCGAACCAGCCATAGAAGTCGCCGTCCCCGCCGCCGAGGCCGTCTTCGGCCGCCGCGTACATCGGGCCGACGTTGGCGCTCACCTTATGTCCATTGGCGAAGCCCGATCCGGCGGTGATGCTCGGGTAGATCAGGTTCGACCAGTAGCAGACGCCCCGGTCATGGTAGGGGTACATCTCGCTGTACTGCGGCCACCGCGCCCACAGGGGGTTCCAGGAGGTGTCGTTGTCGTTCACCCCGTGATCGTTGTCGCCGGACAGATAGTAGAGCGACAGGGTGCAGAACGGCTTAAAGCTCTCCACGACGGGTTTGTAGGTGAGTCCGGCATAGCCCATGTAGCCTCTGACGGAAGCCCCGCCGTCCCGTTCGCCGGCCTGTGCCGCGCCTTCGAGTTCAGCCGAGAGCGTTTCCGTCAGCTTCGGCATCACGCGCGTCCCGAGCGTGTGCGTGTCGCGTCCCGGCAGCCGGGTCGCGCCCAGATGCGACTTGGTCTCGCGTTTGAACAGATAGTACAGGTCGAACGGGCACTCGGTGAACTCCTTCGATTTGAAGTACAGCCCGCCGCCGTATTCCGCCATGTCGGTGCTGCCCGGCACGTTGTAGGTGAGTTGGCGTTCTTTCGGGGACTTCCCGTTCGCGCCTTTGGGGTGCCCCCAGCTCAACTCGTTGTCGGGATTGTTGTAGATTGCCAAGAGGTCCAACGTGTTCTTCTCGTCGATCTTGACGGTCGCTTTGATCGCGTCCATGAACGCCGTCCGAGATCCGTCGCCCGGCGTGCCGTCCAGCAGGACGCGTCCCGCGCCGTATCCGTCCGGTCCCAGAAAGTCCTGCCGTCCGATTCTCAGATCGACCTTGTCGCCTAAAAGACCATACAGATCAAGATAGAGATTGTCCACGATCAGCTCGTCCGGGAACTGGGCATTCCGGCTCTCGCTCGGTTGGAAATATTCCCGGAACTCGTCGGTGAGGCGCAGGTACAGGCGAAAATCCTCATTTTTGACTTCACCCCAAGCGCGTGGACGGACGCGCATATAACTCTGATTGGCTGAGACAGCGCCGTTCGCATTGTACTGCGGCACATTGTCGTGCATCTCGTGACGCACCCGCAGGTCTGCGCCTGCGCTCCAGTCAAGACCTGTGGCTTCGGGTTTTGTCGCCAGCGTCGCTGGCGATGGGGTTGCCGTCGCGGTTCCCGACCGTGTCTCTTGGGCGCAGGCCGCGCCCACCAAACTTGCGCAAAACGCCATTCCTAACACTTTATTCATGTGTTTTCTCGCTCGAACGTGAAGGTCATATCGGGAGAAACACACCCGCGTTTCTCCTAGTAGAAACGTTTATACCCGAAATTCCGGTGTTTCGTCCAGTGTGTTTTCAAATTATTTCTTGGGAAGTGCCGGATGCATTAAACGGCCCTGTTTGGTACACTTCCCGCATGACAAACGCATTCATATGGCTGGCCGGCGGCATGGCCGCTTATCTGTTGGGGTCGATACCCTTCGGGTTTCTGTTGGCCAAGGCGTGCGGCAAGGATATCCGCACGCTGGGCAGCGGCAACATCGGGGCAACCAATGTGTTCCGCTCGGTCAGCAAGCCGCTGGGGATCCTCACTTTCGCGCTCGATTTTCTCAAGGGGTTTGCCGGGGTCCGGCTGGTCCCGCTTCTGGCCGGTTCGCTGCTGGGGACGGAGGTCTCCGGGATGGGGCTGGCCGTCTTTTGTGGCGCGATGACGGTGGTCGGGCACAACTGGACCTGTTTCCTCGGGTTCAAGGGCGGTAAAGGGATTGCGACGAGCGCGGGGCTCTTGTTGGGCCTGACCCCTGCCGGGGTCGGGATGGCGTTCGGGGTCTGGCTGCTTCTCTTTGTCACGTCGCGGTATGTGTCGGTGGCTTCGGTCGGGGCGGCGGCCACGTTGGCCGTTGTGGTCTGGTGGCCGCTCCGGCTTTGGAGCGAGGGGGTCTGGTTTCCTGCCGTCCTCACCGCGCTGGCCGGTATGGCGATCCTGAAGCACCGCTCCAACATCGCTCGTCTCCGTGCGGGGACGGAATCACGTTTTTCATTCGGAAAGAAAAAACCGTCGCAAGGGGACGGGGGGGCAGGGAAGCGTTCATGAAGATCACGATTATCGGCGACGGGGGATGGGGCACCGCAATCGGGCTCCTGCTCCATTCTTATGGACATTCAGTCACGCTCTGGGGGCCGTTCCAGGCGGTGATCGACGAGATCCGCCGCGAGCGGGAGAACACGCGGTTCCTGCCGGGGATCCCGTTGCCAGAGACGTTGCGCTGGACGTCGGACCCCGGTGAGGCGATCGCGGGTGCGGACGTAGTCGTGTTGGCCTCGCCGTCGAAATTCTACGCGGATGTTTGCAGGGCGTTCGTGGGGCTGATCCCGCCCGGCGCAATGGTCGTCAGCTTGACGAAGGGGCTTTGTGAGAAGACCCATTGCCGTATGAGCGAACTGGCCTGCGAGATTCTGGGTCTCGACGCGATCGCGGTCCTTTCTGGACCGAGCCATGCCGAGGAGGTGGCTCGGCAGATTCCCACCGCCGTTGTGGCGGCATCGGAGGATGAGGAACTGGCGAAGCGGGTCCAGCAGTTGTTCAGCGGGTCGCTCTTCCGAGTCTACACCTCGACGGATCCGCTCGGGGTCGAGATCGGCGGAGCGGTCAAGAACGTGGTGGCGATCGCGGTCGGCGCCTCGGACGGGCTGGGTTTCGGGGACAACACGCGGGCGGCCCTGATCACCCGCGGGCTGGCGGAGATCACGCGGTTCGGGCTTGCTCTGGGGGCCAAGCCGGCGACGTTTTCGGGATTGAGCGGGGTTGGCGACCTGATCGTGACGTGCACGAGTCGGCATAGCCGAAACCATTCGGTCGGCGAGCGTCTGGGGAAGGGCGAGGCGATCGAGGCGATCCTTGGCAGCATGAAGATGGTGGCCGAGGGCGTCTGGAACGCCAAAGTGATCCATACCCTCGGGCGCACCCACGGGGTCTCTCTGCCGATCACAGACGTCGTCTACTCCCTCTGCTATGAGGGGTTGGCCGCACGCGACGCCGTCGGTTCGCTCATGACGCGCGAGATGAGGACGGAACAGTAGCCGTTGTTGACGTGGTCCCTGTTGCGTTTGGCGCGAAAGGGTCATTTTGGCATTGTAAAGGGCCACCCGCTTTTTTATCTTATCGGTTGAAAGAGAGGTTCGCGTGATTTTACCGGTCGTGACATTTGGGCATGACATCTTGCGCCAGAAGGCGAAGCCTGTGGCGGAAGTGACGGATGCGGTGCGCCAACTCGTGCGGGACATGCTGGAGAGCATGTATGCCGCCAAGGGTGTGGGGCTGGCCGCCGAGCAAGTGGGGCACACCGAGAGTGTCTGCGTCATCGACGTGCCGCGCGACGCCGAAAAAGAGGATTGCCGCGAGTGGAACGCCACGATCGCCATGCCGCTGGTGCTGATCAACCCGGAAATCACCGCGACCGAGGGCAAGCAGCGCAATGAGGAGGGGTGCCTCAGCTTTCCCGAGATCGGCGCGCCGATCACCCGTGCGGACAAGGTCACGGTGGCCTATACCGACTTGGCCGGTGTGCGGCAGACCGTTTCGGCCCGCGGGTTGCTCTCGCGCGCCATTCAGCACGAGGTCGACCACCTCAATGGCGTGCTTTTGATCGACAAGATGAGCCCGATGCAAAGGATGTCTGTTTCGGGACAGCTCAAGCGCTTGCAGAAGAGCGCCCAGAGCGGCTGAACGATCGGCCCTTCCACACCTTTCAATATGTGGGAGTCGTCGGGTTCTCGGGTTCGCGCTTATGACGGCTCTGTCTCCCAATGAAACTCCTCCACACATCCGACTGGCACTTGGGTGGAAAACTGCACGAGCAAGACCGTGCCGGCGAGCACGCGCTTTTTCTGGAGTGGCTGAAAGGGCTTCTGTGCGAGGAGCGGCCCGATGCGCTGGTGATCGCGGGAGACGTCTTTGACACCTTTACTCCGTCGAACCGTGCCCTCGAACTCTACTATTCTTTTCTCGGCGACGTGTTCCAAGCCGCTCTCTGCCGCGCTGTGGTCGTCGTCGGCGGCAACCACGACTCGCCTTCTCTGCTCGATTCTCCCGAAAAAGTGCTGGCGCACCTCAACACCCGCGTCGTCGGCGTTGCGACGGAAGATCCCGCCGGTGAGGTGGTCTGGGTGCCGGGAGCCGAGGCGGGTTCAGGATTCGTGATCGGTGCGGTGCCCTATCTGCGCGAGGGCGACCTGCGCTCCGCCGCCGAAGGCGAGAGCGAGGACGAGCGCGATGCGAAACGCGAGGCCGGGTTCCGGACTCACTACGCCCGCGTGGCCGAGGTCGCCCGGGCCGTGTCGCGCGCGAAAGCCGGACGCGAGGTTCCCCTCATCTTCACGGGGCACTGTTTCCTGAGTAACGCGACATTCTCGGATGACCATTCTGAGCGCGCCCGTGCCGTCGGCGGGCTCGACGGGTTCGCGAGTGCCCTGCTGCCGAGGGCCGACTATTTCGCGCTGGGCCATCTGCACTTGCCGCAGGCGATCGGCGGCAATCCCGCCTGCCGTTACGCGGGCTCGCCCATCCCTATGAGTTTTTCGGAAGCCCCCGGCGGGAAGTCGGTCGTCCTCGCGACCTTCGGCGCAAACGCAGGCGAACCGGTCGAGGTGCGCGTTGTGCCCGTGCCCGTCTTTCAGAAAATGGAACAGGTGACCGGCACGCCCGATTCCATCAAGGCGCGCCTTTCCGCTCTCGTCCAGGCTGGCGAGTCGGTCTGGACCGACGTGCAGGTGACCGAAGGCGAAGGGGAACTCTCCGCTTTCTGGGACGAGCTCTCTGTGCTCGTGCGCGACACGCCCGTGAAGATTCTGGTCCGCCGCAACAGCCGTCCCAACCGCGTGTGGTCTGGCCGGGTTTCCTCCGATGAGATCCGGCTCGACACCCTGACGCCGTCCGAAGTCTTTCAGATGCGCCTCGCCGAAGAGACGTTGACCGAGGGTGAACGTTCCGCCTATACGGCCCTGTTCGACGGCTTGCTGCACGATTTCAACGCGGCCCGCATCACGGCGGAGGCGCAGCCATGAGGATCCTCTTTCTGCGCTTCGCCAACATCAACTCGCTCGCGGGCGAGTGGGCCATCAACTTTGAGGACCCTGCCTTCCGGGACGGGCTCTTCGCCCTGACCGGCCCGACCGGCTCAGGCAAAACCTCGGTGCTCGATGCGCTGTCCCTCGCGCTGTACGGCCGCACGGTCCGCCAGAAGATTTCCAAAGAGACGAACGAGGTCATGACGCGCGGCACAAGCTCCGCCCTTTCCGAGGTCACCTTCGAAACCCATGGCCAACGTTTCCTCTGTACGTGGTCACAGCATCGCGCGCGAGCCAAAACAGGCGGCAATCTCCAGCCCGCCAAGCGCTCCCTCACCTGTTTGACGAACGGCAAGACGCTCTGCGAACGGCTCAACGGGATGGATGATGCGGTCGCCCGGGCCACCGGCATGACCTTCGAGCAGTTCACGCGCTCGGTCCTCTTGGCGCAGGGGCAGTTCGACGCCTTTCTCAAAGCCAAGGACGACGAGCGTTCCGGCATTCTGGAACAGGTCACCGGCACGGAGATCTACTCAGAGATCGGGGCGGAGGTCTTCGCGCGCTATCAGCAGGAACGCGACAAGGTCGCACTCCTGACCCAGCAGCAAGCGTCTGTGCGGGTCCTTGACGATGAGTCCCGGGCGGCTCTGCTCTGCGAGTGCACTGCCGCACGCGAGGCAAAGCGGGAATTGAGCGACGCGGTCGAACGTCTGCAACGCGAGCACGCATGGCTGGATCACCTGAACACCCTGCGCGGTGAGCTCGTCCGGCTGCAGCAGGAAGGCGTCGCATATGACGACCGTGTGAGGCAGTCCGCGCCCGTTCTGGAAAGACTCGCCCGAGCCGAAGCGGCCCGCGCGGTCGATGTCGTATACGCGAAAGCGGACGCGATCCGGAAATTGGCGTGGCAGCGCGTCAAGGTCTGGGCTTCCCGGCCCGTCGATGTGGCCGCCGCCGCCGCGGCGCTCGATGATTGGCGGCGGGAGTTGGCCGTAGCCGACCGGCTTCTGACTCATCCGGAAGCGGGTCCGCCGACGGCGGAAGAGCGGGGGTGGCCGCTCGTAAGGTGCGCCCTGTTTTCGCTGGAGGCCAACCGCGCACATTCCGCCGCGCTGCCTGCGCTCGATGCGTTTCGAATAAATAAGGACGCCGCCCAGGCTGAGCGGGCGCGGGCCGAGTCCGAGCGCGCCGCTCGCCGCCCCGACCTGGAGTCTACGCTGAGGCTGGCGCGTGAGAAGGTCGAGCTGGTCAAACGCGTGGCAAGTCTCGAAGATCAGCGGGCGCTGTTGGAACAAGGCTTTCCCTGCCCGTTGTGCGGCGCGACGGAACATCCCTATTCGAGCGGCATCCCGTTGCCGGAACTCGCCGCCGCGCAGAAGGAGTTGGACGGGATCGAGCAGAGGCTGCGGAATCTCGAACAGGCTGTTGAAGCGGCGCGCGGAGCGGCCGAGAGCGCGGAAGCCGCGCTCCTTCGGCAGGAGAATGCCGTTCGCGTTTTCGAACAGGGTCTGCGTGATGCGCAGGCCCGTTACGAGAGCTCTCGCGAGGAATTGAAGGAGCGCATCGCGAGCGGCGAAGAGGTGGTTCGCGAAGTACAGGCGGTCACGGACAAGCTGAAGGCGGCGCTGGTGAGCGCAGGCTTCAGCAACGAGCCGCACTGGCTGGATGCGCGGTGGAACGACAAGGACGTGGCGCGCAGCCAAGCGTTAAAAGAGGAGCTTGCTCAAACCGGTAGTTCACTGAAGGGCCGGCGTTCCCAGACCGAGGAGCTATTGTCGCGGAAAATGTCCGAGGCTCTGACCCAACGATCCATCGAGGAGGTGCTCGCGGAGCGGACAGAGAAACGGGCGGCTTTGGAACAGCAGACGCAGCGCGTGGCGGACCTTCAGGCCGCGCTCAAGGCGGATGATGAAGCTGTGCTGCTGCGGCGCGAGCAGGGCACGGCGCTGGAGGCGCAAAAGGCGCTCTTCGCACACTGGGAGTCTCTGAACAGCTGGATTGGCGGAGAAAACGGTGCGCGCTTCAAGCGGTATGCTCAGGGGATCACCTTGCGCCGTCTGTTGCAGATGGCGAATCCTCATCTGGCCCGCATGACGCGCGACCGCTACGAGATGGCCTGGGCTCCGGAGAGTCAGGAGCTGCTACCTGAGATGATTGACCGTGAACAGGGCGATGTTCGTCGTGCTGTTTCCAATCTTTCCGGCGGCGAGACCTTCCTCGTTTCGCTCGCCCTCGCGCTGGGCTTGTCGGGCATGGCCAGCGGTCAGCTACGCGTGGACTCCCTGTTTTTGGACGAGGGTTTCGGCACGCTCGACGAAGACGCTCTCGACACGGCGCTGGAAACGTTGGCGGGTCTTCAGCGGCAGGGCAAGCTGATCGGCATCATTTCGCACGTTCCCGCCATCAAGGAGCGCGTTCGCACGCAGATTCAGATCGTGCCCCAGGCTGGAGGACGCAGCATTTTGCGCGGCGCGGGAATCGTCTAGAGCAGTATGTACACTGCAAGGGCCCGACAGGATGGATGGGGTCTCTTCAAACTTTGAGGGAGATATAACCGTCATCCGCTTGTCAGGGGTGCCTGTATGGGTGAAACCCGAAGCGCACGTGCCACACGCAGTTCTCCCCAGTCTGCAAAACGCATTATACGTGCCCCGTCCTTTCGTTTCGGGCCGAAAAAAAGTCGGTTTCGTTCGAACACGCCGTTCACGAATGCTTGGGTCCCTACGGCCATTCCGTCCGTGAAATACCGAACGCGGCAACGCAACGCCTGTTGGAGTGTCAATTTTCCTCCGTTTTCGATTACGCGGTCGACAGTTTTTTTTGTGATCCCTGGTCGTACGATGCGGCTTTCATACTCAGTGCGTCGTTCTTCTCCTGCCGTATAGAGGAGGATTCGGTAGCGTTTGGCGGTATGCCGCCAACCTCCGGGCTGTTCGATGTGCCGTGAATCGTGAACGGCAAACAGTCCTTCTTGTGCGGTCTTGCCTCCGCCGCAGGCCTCGCCGTAGCCGCTCCAGCGATAGTCCTTGGGATCGTCAACGAGTTTCGCGCGGACCGGGTTGAGGTCGATATAGGCGGCTACCGTGGCCTTGGCACTTTCGGAATTCTCGACCAGCACGCTCTTAAAGCGGTCCTCCCAAAGCGTTCCTTTCCTGCCGTGTCGGCCGTTATAGGACATGCTGTAGCGCTGTTTGATGGTTTTCACGAACGCGCTGATGTCACCCATGCGCATCCGTAACTTATTCTGCTGGTCCTCAACGAGATAGATTGCGCCTGTATTCCGCCATTCCGTCCATTGTTTTTGGATATTGGAGGTATAGGTCCGTCCATAGAGGACCTTCATGCGGCGCAACAGTTCGTCTTCTCCGACCTCACCGCGTTCCGGTACCACGACCAGCAGATGAAAATGGTTAGACATGACGGCATAGGTCAGTATCTTTACCCCGCAGAACGTTTCTGCCTGGCGCATCATGATCCGAAAAATTTCTTTTTCCTTATCGTCCAAGCGAAAGTTCCGGTCTACGATCCTGCTCACCACATGGTAGCAACCGCAGCCCTCAGCTTTGACTCTGGCATGTCTCATGGCCACCTCCTTCGACTTAAACACCCTGACTCTACCACCTGGCCTGTCCGGCCGCAATGACAATTTATTCTAAATACCTGTCCCTTTGTAAAGAAAGAGGGCGTTTTGACAAGCAGCTTTGACTTGGGAAAAGAAATGAGGTTCAGTCGGAATGAGGTTCAGTCGGGCTTGAACCAGATTTGCAGCAGGCGGCCAATGATCTGGCACCCGCGGTCGTTGGCATGGACCGAATCACCCATGAACCAGCCGTAGGTCTTGCCGCTTTCCTGAATGTATGTCCACCAAGGGCCGGTCATGTCGAAGAAGGCGCATTTCTCCTCTGCCGCGACTTTCTGCATGTTGAAACGGAAGTTGCTTGTGGTCGTGTCGATCTCTCGCGTGAAGCTCTTGATGTGTTCGTCCCGCATGGCGCCGAAAACCGGCGTCAGCAGCAGAACCTCAGTGTCCGGCTTCTTGGCCCTTACCTGCTGAACCACGGACCGGACCGCTTCGGCATCGCCGCCGTTTGAAATGCCTCCAATGACCAGAAGGTCGGGATTGTGCTTGAGCACGTAGTCTTGGACACGGTTTTCTTCGCGGTAGTATTTGCAGCCGGTCGAACTTCGCAATGAGGCGATCTTGACGATCTTGCATTTCGGGTAGTCACGCATGAGCAGCAGTTCGAAGGATGACCCGGAGGTGTTGCCCATGATACTGTCGCCCAGAAGCACCATGCGCAGTTCGCCGCCGTCGCGCAGCTTCGACAAAGTCTTGGGGATGTTGGCGAAGCGTCCTTTAGGCGGCTGATAGGTGAGCGGATCCATGGCGGCATAGATCGCGTCAATTCGCTCTAAGGTGCTCTTGCCGGCGTGGGTGTCGGTCACTTTTCCGTTGAGCAGGAAACCGCCCATGCGCGCCGTGCCGGGCGAGGCGACCTTGAGGAGGAGCTCATGCTCCACGCTCCGGTCAAGCCCCTTCGCCAATGAAACCGGGCGCATGGTCGGGGCGGTCACGTCTTTCGGCGCGGCCAGTTTCTTGAACCCTGCGCCGTCGATGGCGTATTCGTACTCCGCGCTGTCCTTGTCGACGACATCGATGAGGCCGATCTCCGACCCCATGAACTTCAGCTTCATAGAATCGCCGGGCTGCGCGGAGATCAGCAGGTGGCGGAAGGGAGGAATCGGGCTCGCCTGCCCCGGCTTCCAGCTGCCGGACCGGTTGACCTGCGGGTTCTCGTAGGCAATGATGCGGCCATTGTCATCCGTTTGGGGATACAGCGGGGCTGGCAGAACGTACGCCTTGGGCGTTTCAGGAACCGGATAGGCGGTCAGCAGCGCATCGCAGAACGCCGCGACCGCATCGGCGTAGATCTTGGCGCCGGCATCGGTCGGGTTGACCCCGTCGTCGGAGAAGGCCTCGAACGAAATCTCGCCGGCGATGATCTTGTCCGCCGCAAACTTCGCCAGGTTCAGGCTGGGAATGCCGTAGTGTTCGGCGATCTGTTCGCTGACCTGAATGTACGCTGGAGTTTGTCCAGCCTTGTACGCTTGAAGCATTTCGGGAGTCAGCGTATAGACGAGGATGCGGCTATGGGTGGCGCGGTAGAGGGTGACTTGGCGGACCACCCCTTCCAATGAGGCCTTGACCTGCTCGATATCGGCGCCGCGGTCATCTGCGGCGAAATCGAGGATCGCCAGATGACCGCTGCAGATCACTTCGCCGAACACCGGCTGCCCGCGGCTGCAGCGGAATTGGCCGAACCAGCTTCCTCCCGGATACATATGCCGCGTCTCGTTCATGCCCGCCGCAGGGAAGTGCTTTTTGAAGCCCTTCACCATCTGGGCGGAGTAACGGAGAGCCGGATCCTTCAGGCCCGCTCCGGCCAAGGCGGAGTTGCCGATGAAGAACAGGTATTGGTTGCCGACCTTGTCGTTCTTGAAATAGTACTGGCTGTTGGGGATTCCTCCGCGGACCTGGTAGTAATCCGCTGCCGCTGCTGCTGCCGCCGAGCCGGCGATAAACAGAACGCATAGAACCGCATTCTTGACAAATGTCGTTCCCATAACCAAATTCTCCCTTTGTTTTGCTTTCAACAACATGCCAGAATATTTCCAGCCGTAAATTTGAAGAATAGCGGTTGAAGGCGGAGGATGCAAGGTGGAGCTGTCTGGCGCGGCGGTGAACTTCCGGGGACGCGAAGTCAGGTCGTGCTTTCAGGAAGAGCCATCTTTTTGTACAATAACGATGTCGTGAAAAGTCTCCCGTAACGTGTTGCACCTCATGAAAGGTAGCCCATATGCTCAACATCCCTGTGCTGACCGTACACGGACGCTCTCTTGCCGAAACCTTTGAGAAGGCCCTGATCGCCCTCTACCGCGACGGGGTCCGGCTCGGTACCCAGTATGACAAGCCCGGCGATCCGCTCAGTATCGACGCGACGATGAACATGACGATCGACGAGCCGTTCGCGGAACCGATGATCCACAAGGCTTTCCCCGGCGGGATCGCAGACCTGCGGGAGTATGTCTACGAGCTGGAGGG
>Ga0075012_10003024_pt1 | contig 16251 bp, 13 predicted proteins | sample All_14_2_FD_71474 | JGI IMG/M metagenome (GOLD analysis project Ga0075012, IMG submission 71474) | Freshwater microbial communities in response to fracking from Pennsylvania, USA - Allegheny Zone_MetaG_DW_15 | ecosystem: Environmental > Aquatic > Deep subsurface > Groundwater > Drilled... | reverse complement strand
CGACCTTGCCGCTGACCGGGGAGCGCTTCCAGGGCGCTTTCATGCCCGTGGTCTCCAGCCCGGCCTTCGCGATCCGCAAGCGGCCCGAGGTGGTGTTTACCCTGGACGAGTATGTCGCCGGCGGGATGATGACTGAGGCCCAGGCCGGAGCGATCCGCGCGGCGGCGGAAAGTCGTCAGAACATGCTGATCGTCGGCGGCACCGGATCGGGCAAGACGACCTTGGCCAACGCCATCCTGGCCGAGCCCGCCTTCGCCGAGGATCGGGTGGTGCTGATCGAGGATACGGCCGAGCTGCAATGCTCCGCCGCGGACCAGATCCAGATGCTGACCAAACGCACGGAGCCGCAGGTCACCATGACCGACCTGGTCCGCGACACGCTGCGGCTGAGGCCTGACCGGATCATCATCGGCGAGGTGCGCGACGGCTCGGCGCTGGACCTGCTTAAGGCCTGGAATACAGGCCATCCCGGCGGCCTGGCGACCATCCATGCCAATAGCGCGGCGGAGGGCCTGACGAGGCTGGAGGATCTGATCGGGGAGGTAACCCAGCGCATTCCCTACCGGGCCATCACCCAGGCGATCAACCTGGTGATCCATATCGCCCGTGCGCCGGCCGGACGGCGGGTCCAGGAGGTCTGCCGGGTGACGGGCCGCGAGGGTGACGCCTATGTCCTGGAGGCGTGTGTCGAGGGGTAGGCGGGTAGCGTGTGGACGCGGCGCCGGCCCAGAGGGCTGGGCGCCAGTTCTATTTTAATGTAAGTCTTCTACGACATTAAAACCCGATAGCGTCATCATAAGATAACATTATGCCCGCCGCACACCGCCCTTCCGTCGCTACTCGCCGTGCGCTTCGCAAGCTGGGCGAGGATATCGGCAATGCGCGCCGTCGTCGCCAGCTGACCATGGAGATCCTGGCCGAGCGGGCGTTTACGACGCGCCAGACCTTGCAGAAGGTCGAGGCCGGCGATCCCATGGTGGCCATGGGCATCTATGCGGCCGTGTTGCAGGCGCTGGGCCTACTTGACGGCCTTGGCAATCTCGCCGCGCCGGGCCAGGACGAGGTCGGGCTGTCCCTGGCCGACGAGGCGCTGCCCAAGCGGGTGCGCCTGCGGGTTCGGAGTACGCCCCATGCCTGACATCGAGGTCCATATCGACCGGCCGGGGGGCGCCCAGCGCGTCGGAACCCTGCACCGGCAGGCCCGGCGCGGCGGCGAGGCCGTGGCTTTCGAATACCATTCCGACTGGCTGGCTGATCCTGACCGGTTCTCGCTAGAGCCGGCCCTGACCCTGAACCGCGGCGCCTTCGCGCCGGCGGCGGGCCTGGCCATGTTCGGCTCCCTGGGCGACTCGGCGCCCGACACCTGGGGCCGGCGGCTGATGCAGCGCGCCGAGCGGCGCCGGGCCGAGCGGGAGGGCCGGGCGGTGCGCACCCTGGCCGAGGCCGACTATCTGATCGGGGTCGCCGATGTGTCGCGCCTGGGGGCGCTGCGCTTCCGCTATGCCGGCGGCGAGGTGTTCGAGGCGCCGACGGCCCAGGGCGTTCCAGGCCTGGTCGAGCTTGGCCGTCTGATGGCGGTGACCGATCGGATCCTGCGCGATGAGGAGACCGACGCGGATTTGCAGATGATCTTCGCGCCGGGGTCTTCGCTGGGCGGGGCCCGGCCCAAGGCCTCGGTGATCGACCAGCACGGCCGGCTGTCGGTCGCCAAGTTCCCAAAGCCCGATGACGACTACAGCGTTGAGCGTTGGGAGTCAGTGGCGCTGACCCTGGCCGGGATGGCCGGTATCCGGGTGGCCGCCCATGATCTAATCGAGGTGGCCGGCCAGGCGATCTTGTTATCGCGGCGGTTCGACCGCGAGGGGGAGGGGCGCATCCCGTTCCTGTCGGCGCTGTCGATGATGGGTCTGAAGGATGGGGAACGGGGGAGCTATCCCGAGCTGGTCGATGTCCTGGTGCAGACCGGCGCTCAGGCGCAGCGCGACGCCGCCGAGCTCTATCGGCGGATGGTGCTGAACGTCCTGATCTCCAATGTCGACGATCACCTGCGCAACCACGGCTTCCTGTGGTTGGGGCAGGGCGGTTGGACGCTGTCGCCGGCCTACGATCTCAACCCGACGCCGGTGGACGTGAAGGCGCGCATCCTGACCACGACCATCGATCTTGATGATGGCACCTGTGACCTGGCCCTGGTGCTGTCGGTGGCCGGGTTGTTCTCGCTCAGCGACGCCGACGCCCGGCACATCGTCCGCGAGGTGGCCCAGGTGACCCGAGGGTGGCGGGACGTGGCCGCCGCCGCCGGCGCGCGGCCGGCGGAGATCCGGCGCATGGAGAGCGCGTTTGAGCATGACGATCTGGTCAAGGCGTTGGCGCTGTAGCGTAGACGAACCGTGTCCAAGTCTGTGAGGGGGAAAGCCTTCCCCTGCGGCCGAGCCCAGGTCTCGGCCGACCCCTTCGAGCGGGGACACCCCGCAACGCCCCAGGATGGAGAGCGGCCGGCGGGCGTGCTCGGTCCCGCCGCTTCGCGGCTCCTGCGGGTCCGCCCCTGGCGGGCGCCTTTAAGGCGCCGCCGGCCACTCGACGGCGCGTTCCGCCACGCGCGATGCGCGGGCTCCTTGCAGCCTTCATTTTCAATGGAGGAGGCCCCCCGGGCGCCGGATAGGGCCGAACTAAGGCATCAACCGCCATGGACGGCGCAGTAGCCGCCCTTAGCTCGGGCCTCGAGCCACTCGCCGAGCTCAAGACCGGTCAACGCTTTCGCTGTGTTGCGGCATCGGTCGCCGGCCGTCGTCGTGCCGCCGCAACGCACCGAGCCCCAACCCTCCAGCCACTCGAGATAGTCCTCACGGCTGGCGTTCAGGGCGGCTGCGACGCCGAGATCGGGATCCTGCAAATACAGGCGAATGTGTTCCGGACGCAGCTCGACCTTCTGCATGCCCCAGAGACAGAGCGTATCGATGGTCTTGGGCTGGCCACGCTCGGCATGGAGGGTCAGGACTTCCCGGTCGAAGGCCGTGGGGGCCGTGTTTCGGACGGGTCGTTCGACATAGACCGAAGGGGCCTCTGGCCGACGGCTGGTCTGGCAGGACTCGCAGATCGGCAGGACGCCGCGCTTCAACTTCGCAGTCAGCACCCGCTTCAATTCATCTCGGCTGCGGACGGCGACCGGCTTGCCGCAGGCCGCACAGGCCACCGCGCTGGCGTGGGTTCCAGATAGCTTGAAGAAGGCCTGCTGGGCCCTGCCTGCGGTCAAACCCGTCGCCATCTCGGCCAGCGGCGCGACCGGCACCTCCGGCATGTTCCAGTAGATCCAGACGGCCAGACGCTTGGCGAGCTCGGGGTCGTCGATCTTGGGAACCGCTGGCGCTAATGCCGCCTTGCAGTCCTGGACAACCAGCTCGGCGGCACGCAGAGCCGCCACGGCCTCGGACAAGGCGATGACGGCTGAATCCAGGGCTTCCAGGCCGGGATGGTCGGGGCGTTCAGCCAGGGTGATGGGCGGAGCCATGGGCCTCCTCGAGGGATTGGGGCTGATGGGCAGGATTCGTAGGCGAGACCCGTGTTCTGCCAGTGGCGGTCGTCTTCGGACGCGCCCAGGTGGGGAGGGCGTCCAGAGTTTCCAGCTCGAACCGCAGGAGCGGATCGAAGAGTTCGGGTAGCAGGACCGCGATCGCCGCCCACGGCGCCTCGTAGTCGAGCACGAAATTGCCGTCGCCCAGCGCCAAGGCGCGATCGAGGTGCTTGCCGACACTGCCGAGCAGGAGGTCGTCCGCCCCGCAGCGTTGGAGAATCTCCTGCATGATCAGCGCGAAGGGCAGGAGGTTCTCGCTTGGCAGCTTGCTGTTCAAGAGGGCCTGAACATTGTCCTGGCGCGAGGCGTAGTTGCGGAACGTCCCGTTGGCGTGGCCCAGGGCTGAGAAGATAACGGCTATCAGGTTCGCGATCATCCACTGGCCTTGATAGGTCTCCGCTTCCCACTGGCGCAGGCTTGGAACCAGGCCACAAAGATGGTCATTGGCCGCCAGAAACGCGGGGCTGCGCAGATCGGCGTATGAGAAATCGGGGCTCCGACCCCTTAGAGCGGCCCGCCATGGCGTCCGTGCGGCCTCGCCCCGCGCGAGGAGGCCGGGCGTGACCCGATCCTCAAGGTAGGGCGGACCCCTCGTGGGGAATGTGAGGTCGTCTAGGGTGATCAGCCGGCCGGCCTCAAAGCGACCGTCCGGGCCGCGAAGGTAGCATTTCAGGACCAATGTGCGGCGGGCCAGCGACTCCGCCACGGCCTCGTCATCCAACAGGAAGCCGTTACCCCGGTGGCGAAGCACCACGTCCCGGAAGGACTGAGGAAGGTCGTCGGCCTGCATGTCGAGGCCATAGAGCACCCAGAGCAGGCCGACCCCTTCGCGTTCATAATGCAGGCAGCGCGCGGACACCTCGGTCTGGAAGGTGTTGGATAGCTGGATCTCCACGGCGATCTTGGGGGCGCCCCGCCGGACAATCAGGACGTCGGGATAGCGCCCGCGCTCGTTGTCGGTGGGCGGCAGATATTTCGACACTTCCGCGGAGGTGCACCGTTCATCGACGGCGGCGAGCTCGGCGATCTGCTCGCAGAGCATGCGATGGGCGGGGGACTCCTGGGCGCCGCCATACTGGAGCGCCCGGGCGTCATCAGGGTGCAGGGTCTCGCCCGTATGCCAGGGACAGGTCGAATCGCCGCCCTTGAAGTGGGCAAAGTAGGGGAGTCGAAGCTCCCGAAAGACGCGCGCCTGGATGAAGATCGGACCGGAACACATCAAGCAGCGCGCCACATGCTCAGGTGGTCGTGCGCGGCGACCGTCAGTGATTGCGGATCGCAGCAGGCCCCATTCAGTCTCCGACAGAGCGAGCAGCCGTTCCACTGAAATGGGGCCGATGCCTTGCAGCAGTGCGTGCTCAATGATGCGTTTGGGTTGATTGTTCATGGGGTGCTGCCGCGGGTCAGGCGGCGCCAGCCTCCTGCGGTCTCTCCACGGCGCGCCTGCCGTGGGGGTATTTCAGGGCCCTGTCGCGCGAAGCCGGCGCCCCGGCTGTGCGCTCCACCTCGGCGGCGTAACCACGTCGACGCTTGGCTGCGGTGATTTTCTCGAACGCCGCGAGGGCGGCCTGTTTGGTCGAAAACCAGTAGGACCGCTCTTGGCCTCGAGAGCCGATACGGCCCCAGTTTCGCACGAGCAGCACCTCTTCAAACAAGCTGGGCTGGAGGCGCGCATACCAGAACCTGGACATGTTGCGGCTGGCGTCAACGCGGCGAAGCATCAAAGCTGGCCAATCGTTCGCCGGAGCGTGTTGGGCGGCGGCCATCTTCATGCTGTGGCCTCCGGGTTTGGCGCCGCTTCGATTCGCTCAACGATGCTCAGGCGGCTTTCCGGCCGATCAAGGCCCCAGCGGCGGATGGCATAGAACTCCAGGGCCCGCCGGACAGTGACGGACAGTTCATCGTCCATGCCGTAGTCCCAGCACACCGCGCGCTTCTGGTTTTCCTCAAGGTGTGAAGCCGGCGCCAGCCTGAGCGTGACCCAAGAGCACCACTCGGCATCGACCGGCAGTTGGGCGACTTCGCCCCCGGCCTCGACCTGGTCGGCCGAGAGCGAGATCCGGGACAACACGAAGTCCCTGTAAGCCTCTCGCAGGTGGCAATAGGCCCGCACGTGCCAGCGCTGCCCGTCTGAGACGAAGGCCGTCGGCGTGATCGAGCGATCTTCCGCCGAAGAACGGCGCATCGTCTGGTAGGCGATGTGAACAGTCTTACGATCCCGGATCGCCCGGTAGAGGCGCGCCATCAGGCCGGCGTCGAGAGGGCGATCCAAGGTCGGCAGCACCTCGACCGCCAGACCCGCCTGACGGGACCGTTCCAGCCAGGCGTCGACGTTGGGTGCCCCGAACACCGGCTGGAAGGAGGCCAATGCCTCATAGCGCCGCTGGCGGGTGTCATAGATCACTTGGCCTAGGGGCAGGGCGGTGAGGTAGGCCTTGAGGTCCAGCGCGGCTTGCGGCTGCGAGACACGAAACGTGTCGATGAGGTCGCGGCGATTGACCCGACCCTCCCAGAAGAGAAGCCCGTCGAGGAATCTCTGCCTGGCTTCATGCGCGTATCGCGGCGTGGGGGACGACATGCGGAGAGTCTAGTTGACGGCCCAGCTTTAGTCCATATAGAAACTATACATACGGGAGGTTGGGCGCAGATGCGGATATTGCACACATCGGATTGGCATCTTGGTCGGACCCTGGCGCAGGAGAGCCTGCTCGACGACCAGGCCCGGCTTCTCGACCAAGTGTTCGAGGCCGTCGTCGAGCATCGGGTCGATGCGCTGATCATCGCGGGCGACCTGTTCGATCGCGCAGTGCCGCGCAAGGAAGCCGTCCAGCTCTTCAACGATTTCCTGGCCCGCGTTTACGGCGAGACCGGCGCGGCCATCGTGGCGATCGCGGGCAACCACGACGCGCCCGACCGCATCAGCTTCAACGCCGCTCTTCAAGATCCCCACCGTGTGCTGATCCGCGGGCCGCTGCGAGATCGGCCGCAGGCCCTCATTCTTACCGATGAACATGGCCAGGTAGCGTTTTCGGCCCTGCCATATTGCGAGATTTTCGCGGCGCGAGAGGCGTTTGGTGATGTCGGCATCGCCAGTCCCGCCCACGCCCTCGCCGCTCAACTGGCGCAGGCCCGCCAACATGTGCCTGCGGGTGCGCGGTGGGTAGTAGCGGCCCATGCCTTCGTGGAAGGCGGGCGGATCACCGAGACCGAACGGCCCTTGGCGCAAGTGGGTGGAATTGAAACGGTGCCGAAGGCGATATTCGACGGTGCGGCCTATGTGGCTCTGGGCCACCTTCATCGCGCACAGGAAGCCGGGGCGCCGCACATCAGATACTGCGGCTCGTGGATGGGTTTCGGCTTCGACGAGGCTGATGAGGGGAAGTCCCTGACGCTGGTCGATCTGGACGCCGCAGGGGTGTCGAAGATCACGGAGATCCCGCTCACCAGCCCACGCCCGCTGCGGATTGTCACAGGCCAGCTCGATGACCTGCTCGCCGCTGGTCGTGCGCCGGGCGCCCTTGGGGCCGACGCCTTGATCAAGGCGGTGTTGACCGACGAGGGCGCGCTCATCGATGCGATCGGCCAGTTGCGGGCGGTCTATCCGCATGTGCTGCAGCTTGAGCGTCTGAACCGGCTCGCGGCTGTGGGCCCGGGCGCCGCGGCGGCGATTGCGGACCGGCGCGACCCGGTCAAGCTGGTGGCTAGCTTCCTCGATGCCGTCCGAGGGCGCGTCCCTGACGATACTGAGACGAGCATGATCGATGAGGCGCTTACCGATCTCCAGAACGAGGAGGTGTAGCCCGTGCGCCCGATCAAAATGACCCTGACGGCCTTCGGACCGTTCGCTGACACGCAGAGCCTCGATTTTCGACCTGCGCTCAGCGGCCGGCTGTTCGGAATCTATGGGCCAACGGGGGCCGGCAAGACTTCGATCCTGGATGGCATCTGCTTCTCCCTGTTTGGGGAATCGTCCGGCCAGGAACGCCAGGGCGATGACCTTCGGTCGCACCATGCCGCCCCCGAGGTAGAGACAGAGGCAAGGCTGGTTTTTGAGGTCGGAGCCAAGCGGTATCACGTCGTCCGGCGCCCGCGTCAGACCGTTCGCGGCAAGCGCGGCGATGCCCTGGTCGAGCGCCAGCACTGGGCGGCCCTCTATGACGCCACGGATATCGATGTCGACGACATTGACGGCGACAACCCAGGTGTCGTGATGGAGGAGCGCAAGGTCGAAGTTGTCGCTGACCGGATGCGCTCGATCTTGAACTACAGCGCAGCACAATTTCGTCAGGTAGTTCTGCTGCCCCAGGGGCAGTTTCGTCAGCTTTTGACGGCGTCGAGTGATCAACGCTCGGCCGTGCTGCGTGGCCTGTTCGATGTCTCTCTCTACGAGCGTTTCGTTGAGCGCCTAAAGGCTGAAGCGTCCGACCTGCGTGACGAGGTCGAACGCGGCCGGTCGGTGATCAACGGCCATCTGCAAGCCCATGACGTGTCCGACACCGACGCATTGGCCCAGCTTATCGAAACCTTGAAGATCGATGCGGGTCTCCAGACAGTGAGCCGGGACGCCGAGCGCACCGCCAGAGACACGGCACGGGTGACACTGCAATCCACCCAACAGGTCGAGGACCGGTTCACCGAACACGACGCTGCTGTAGCGGGCCTTAATGACATCCTCGCCCGCGCTGACGAGGTCGATGGCCTGAAGCTGCGGAAATCAGCGGCAGACCGGGCACTCAGCTGCGTGGCGGCCGATAGCCGGGCGACCGAGGCCGAGGTCGATCTAAAGGCTGGCCTTGAGGTTCAAGCCAAGGCGGAGGAGCGGTCCGCCGACCAGGAACGTGTTAGCGCCGCCGCTGCGGCGGCCCTTCAGACCTCGTTGACCCGTCAGCCCGAGAGGGATGCGGCGGCCGCCAATGTGACTCAGCTGGAGGGCTTCCAGGCTCGGGTTGCAGGCGCCGAACCCCTGCGGGCTGCGGCGGGGGAAAGCGCTTCAGGCGTCGTCCAGGCCAAGCGAGTCCTCGACGAGGTGGTGGGGGCACAAGCTGCGGCAGAGCTGGCTCAAACGACAGCCGCAGCCGAGCATGAAGCCGTGCAACGCCGGACACTGCGCATCTCGCAAATCGAGGGCGCGCTCCAGGACCTAAAGCAGGCGCAAGAGCGCGCATCGTCTTTCGCCAACGCGACGGCCGCAGTTGGAAGGCTGGCGGTCGCCCGCTCTGACGCGCTTGCCAACCTGGAGGGTTTGCGCCGGGCACTGACGCAGACCCGCGAGGCAGAAGTGATGGCTGAACGCACGCTGGCCTCGGCCCAGGCGGCCCACCTGGCTCATCAATTGGAAGATGGACAGCCATGCCCAGTGTGTGGATCCCCTGACCACCCGCGACCCGCGGGCGCCGCCGAAGAGGGCCTTGGCCTGGACGCCGCGTGGCGTGAGGCTCGCGGTGCGCGAGAAGCCGCCGATGCCGAGGAACGAATCGGCGCGCAAGCAGCGGCGCGCGCAGACGGGGAATGGACGCAAGCGGTTACCCGGCTCGCAGAGCTTCAGGTGCCGGATCGCGAGGTCTCGGCCATCTCGTCAGAGCTTACCGCGGTCGAAGGCGAGCTGGCGTCGCTCCGTGACGGCCCTGATCTGAATGCAACTCAGGCTGCGCTGGGCGTGGCCCGAACACATGTCGCGTCGACCCTCGCGGATCTGACTGCTGCGCGTGACCGCCATGCAAAAGCAGACAAGGCGGCGACCTCCGATGCATCGGCGTTTGAGGCCTCGCTGGCCGACGTGCCGACGGAGTTGCGTGACGTCACGGCGATTGCCCGACAACTTGAAACGGCCATTCAGCGCCGTGACCAGCTGAACGCCGCTCACCAATCGGCCATTGAGGCCGAGCGCCGGACCAGTGAGGACGTTCAGGCCGCACGTTCCGCCCTCGCGCACGCCCAAGCTCGGGTGAAGGAACTTAGCGAGGCCCGCGCCACCCATCGCGCGGCTTTCAACACCGCCAAGGTCGCGGCCGACCTGACAGACGAGGACTACGCCCAGGCTAAGTCCGACGTGCCAAATCTTGAGAGCCTGAATACGAAGATCACGGAACACGTCACAGCACTTGGCGCCGCGCATGATCGGCGCGACCGCGCTGCGGCGGCGATCAATGGCCTCGATCGTCCCAACCTGGAGGCCATCTCCGCAGCACTCGTCGAGGCCGACGCCGCCTTGGCGAGAGCCGAGGAGATCCTCACCACCACGACGATCAAGCTTGGCCAGATCGAAGCCACCCGGGCACTGGTCGCTCGGCTAACCGAGGAGCTTGCGGCCGCCACCGAACGATACCGCGTGCTCGGCGAACTGGCGCAACTGACCGACGGTCGGAACGCGCATCGCCTTCGGCTGCGCGATTTTGCGATCGCGGCGACGTTCGACCTTGTTCTGGAAGCGGCGAACCAGCGCTTCGCGCGCATGTCACGCGGGCGCTTTGCGCTGTTGCGGAAATACGAAGGCGGCGACGGTCGAGCTAGGGCTGGCTTGGACATCGAAGTCTACGACGCCCACACCGATCAAAAACGTGACGCGCACACGCTCTCAGGCGGGGAGGGCTTTTTGGCCTCTCTGTCCCTCGCGCTTGGCCTGTCCGATGTGGTCCAAGCCGAAGCGGGGGGCGTCAAGCTAGATGCGATCTTCATCGACGAGGGTTTTGGCCATCTCGATGACGAAACGCTCGATGTCGCCCTCGACACCCTCCGCGATCTGGTGGGCCATGACCGCGCTGTCGGGGTCATCAGCCACGTCGAAGCCGTGAAGGAACAGATCCCAATGGGGTTCGACGTCGTCCGCCAACCGCAGGGCAGCGTCGTCAGCGAACGGCTAAGTGTCTAGGGAGCAGCTATGACAGCAAATTTGGCGATAGATCTGGCGACCGCAATCCGCGGGGCTGCCGAGGCGGCGCAGGCCTGCGTCATCGACGGTTTACCTGAACAAGCGGATCGCACTGCGGTCCCCCTGGTGCGGCTCGAGGAGGAGGACGCCGTCCGATTGATATCTGCCGCGCGCCCCAAGGCGGTATATCTGGTCGAGGTTGCCTTCGATCCGGACGGAGAGATCGCCGACGCCACTGAAGGCCTGGCGGACCTCGGCGTTGAAAAGCTGCCTGCGTCACTGACGGCGGCTCATCGGCGCGTCGCCGGCCATGCGGGTGAAATCAGAACGACGCTGGCCGGATTCATGGTCGATGGAGTGCTGCACACGTCGTCCGCATCGGCCGCGTGGCATGATGCCTTTGATGAGGTTGTCGACGAGGTCCTGGACGCGGCTAGGGAAGACGCTCAAGCCCACGGTCGGGCAGAGGCCAAGGTTGCCAACGCCGAGACTGCCGCCAAGGCGGCCGTCCTCGCCGCCCATCCATCATTCAATTTCAGTCGCGTTTCGTTCGAGAAACGGCTGACCCTCGCGGCGGCGCTGTTCGGTGACGCTGAGGAGGATCATCTCCACGAGATCACCCGCAGGGCCGAAAACCTGTTCTGGCTCGAGCAGTCCGGCTTCAAGGCGCCCGCATAATCGACGGCCGGTGGCCTACACCAGAGTAGCTTTGGCCGGTTCCTGCAAAGCCTTGCGCGCATCCTCCGCGACACTCCGGCGCTTCCTGTAGCCCGCCTGGAAGGTGTCGAGTGCTTGCACGTCGCTCATCATTTCGGCAGGCGTCGGCACGGGAACGTCGCGGCCCGCCGGCATATCGTGGCCGGATCGTTCGGAAACGTGTTTCATGGCGAAAAAGATGGTCTTGTAGTCCTCGTCGCCGACGACGACCCCACCTAGCCTCTGGGTCATGACATCAGGGACTAATCGCTGGACAGTCTTGTTGAGGACGATCTCCTCGACGCAACGCTCCCAGGTCTCCCGCAGGTCGGAATAGAAGTCCTTCGCAGAGCGGCGATAGTCGTCTCCAGCGAAATCGGTCTCACTGGCCAGCACCTTGGCGCGGGCTCGGAGATCGTTGATCCGGGCGTTGACGCCTTTCGCCAACCACGGCTCGGTGTCCTCCTCGACAACGCCGAAACCGTCGGTTTCAGTCTTTCGGACGAAAATTTTGATCAAGGGCGCGCCGTCGCCAACGCGCGCTGCCTCGGACACCATTTCATTGAAAAACACCAGATTGTGGGTGAACACCACAACCTGTCGGCCCTTCACAGCCTCCTGCACCAGCCGCTGAGCCACCAGCCGGATCCGGCGCTGGTCCAGCGACGAGACGGGGTCGTCGACGACCAAGCCGTAGGTGGCGCCTTCATCCGCGATCTCCGCGAGGAAGCAAGCGAGGGCGAGGGCGCGTTGTTCGCCCTCGCTTAAAATCTGGTTGTTCGCGATCTTATCGACGCCCAGCAGCCCAACGGCAAATTTGCTTTGGCCTTGCTCGCTCGAGTCGCTGACCCGGAACGGAATGTGGTCGAGGTCGAACCGCTTGATCTCAGCCTGGATGCGCGACTGAAGGTTTTCCGTGACGAGCTTGCGTCGTAGCGCGCTGATCTGGAGCGATATGGCTCGGGTTTGAACCTGCGTTTGGCAGACCTTGATCGCCGCCAAGTCGTGCAGCTCTTCGGCCCGCTGCAGAACCGTCGCGAGATCGTCATGAAGCTTGCTGCGGTCCTTCAGCTCGGCGATGCGGTTCCGGTCCGCATCCAACGCGGCGGCATGGGTAGCCGTCGCTTCCAACTGCACCGCTTCAGCATCGAGCTTCTCGATGTCGGCCGCCACGATGGTGCGTAGGGACGCGGGCAGGGGCGGCACTTCGAGCGCAGGGTCAGTGGTCCGATCGATCATGGCCTTTCGCCGGGCGGCGTAGGCAGTCAGGGCGGTTTCGATCTGGATGACCGCTGCGGCCCGCGTTGCATCTATCCCAGCATATCCGGTCAAGCTGTTGGCGACGACCTCGGTGGGCGGGACGACCAGGCCCTCCAGGACCGCCTTCGCCGTATCCAAGGCCTCGCGCGCGGCGTCTGCCTTTTTCGCCGCCTCGCTTTGCACATAGGCATTGAACCGCGCCATGCGGGCGGCAGCCGTCTCGCCGAGCGGTTCTTGGCACAGGGGGCAGGTGTCGCCGACCTGATCCGCGATCTTTTCCGTCGGCCCTCCCGACAACACCGCGAAATCGCGCGCAGCTTGATAAAGAAGCCGCCAGGCCTCACCGCCCGCCCCAACCATGGGTTCATTGCCGAACTGGGCCGTCGCCGCCAGGCCAGCGGCGCTCGCCGTCGCGCGGGCCTCGTCGACCAACTTCCCAAGCGCCCCCAGCGCGGCATCGGAGAAGCCGTTCTCAAACGATGTGAGGACTTCAAGGAGTCGCGCCATGACCTGGGACGCGCGCCGCCGCGTGGCGGCCTGGGCAACCGGATCTTGGAGAAGCTTAAGCTCCAGGGCTTTCAGTTCTTCGATCTCGCCAGGGCTCAAGCCCGCGAGGTTTTCGATCTCGGTCTTCGTGGGGATCGTCTGCGATTTCGAATCCAACCGTGCAAGAAACACCTGCATCTTTCCGCCGGGGGTGTAGCCGGCGGGCAGGGGCGTCTTTAGGCGTTTCTCAATGGCGGCCTGATGCGTCGAAAACTCTGTGCCGAACGCGCCACATAGCTGCCCATGATGCTCCAAAACGGCGATCTCGACGGGGAGGTATGCAATACGATTTTGCTGATCGACATAGAGGCGCGCGTTCTTGCTGTCGAACACCGAGATCTGCTTCAGCGCAGGCGGCGGCGGTGTTGTCGGAACCCAATCGAGTTCGGTGACCGGGTCGTCGCCGATCTGGAAACGCAGCTTCACCTGAAGCGGCCCGTCCGGTTTAACCTTGAAGACGTCGCCCTTCAGCTCGTCAATTGAAAGGCTTCGACACAGCCGTTTCGCGATCCGCGCATACCCGCTCTTCCCGCTGCCGTTTTCCCCGAAAATCAGCGTGACCCCGGTGGGCGCAAAGCGCAGCCGCTGATCCTTCGCTAAACGGTCGATGTTCTGGAGCGGTCCGATCGACGCCAATACGGCGCGGGGTCCTGTTTCGGAGCATTGTGATAGGTGCTCAGCCGTCAACGCATCGCATGCCGGCTCATCGCCGATGCCGCCCGCAGCATATTTGATCCGATCAAGGATCGCCTTGCGGTCCTCCTCGCTGACCATAAACCCAGCGGTCGTGGATATCCGGCGCAGTGAATCTTGAACCCAGGCAGCTTGCTTTCCGGCCCACTCAACGAGACTCAAGTCTGCCATGCGTCCCCCGCCACCTGACGCAGCCATTATTTTGGCAGATGGTAACCCCTGACAGGACGCTCGTCATCCGAGTAATAGTGAAGCTTATGAGTGGTTACCCGTAGAGGCGCGACGACTTTCGTTAACCCTCACTGACGCCATGTATCGGGTGCGTGTCGCGCTGTATTTGAAGGCGTGACGTTCGAGGAACGATTGTCGATCTTGATGTGAGCGATGACTCACGCTGCGGCCGGTCATGGCGGTGTGGAATAGGGCTCCGTGGCGGCGTTCTTGGCGTCGTTGAGGGCCTGCAGCTCGCCTGCGACCTGCTCGGTGGCGGAGGTGCCCGCCAGAGCGATGGCGCCGATGATCGCCAGGCCGAAATCGAGGCAGGCGCAGAGTCCGCGAATCGTCTCGATGTGGTGCGCGCTGTATAGGCTCGTGTGAGTCACCGCGGTGAACTCGTCTGGGCGGTCTTCGTCGAGCGAGACGTGGCCGAACACGCCCTTGATGTTTGGGTGGGCGCCAAAGTCGATCGCGCTGTCATATGCCAGGATCGCCAGCTCATGGATGTCCGGCGCCCGATCCTTCAGGGGCTCGATCGCCTTGGCAAAAGTGAAAGCCTTGCGGCAGGCGTTCCTGGCCGCGTCGTCACGATGGCGGTCGGTCCAGACTGTCGTCAGCTCGGGCTTCGCCGCGATCAATCCACCATAGGCCGCCGATTCCAGCGCCGTGCGCAACAAGGGGAAGACCGCTACAGAGTGGCCGCTGAGCGCCGCGCGCACGCTGGCCAGGAACAGCTGGTAGGCGTTCATGAACAGGATGAGGGCCATGGCGTCCGGCGCCCCCGCGCTCCACAGTCGGGTGCGGAAATGCAGGTCGTATTCCCGAAGAGTGGCGACCAGAGGATCATTCGACGCCAGCAGCTCGGCCGTCGTCTCGTCGGCGGCGGCCAGATAAGCCTCCAGGCCGCCGCCCAAATCTACGCGCACGTTGCCTTCGGCCATGCTCAGACGAGTCCTTGAACGGACCGGACGAACTGATCGCGCGGCGCCCTGCAGAGCGCAAACTCGCCCTTCCGCAGTGGCGCGCCGCCATTGATCCGTCGCGCCAGCTCGTCGCCCGCGAGGAAGAAGATATGGCCCTGGAAGTCGAAGAAGACGTGCGCCGTCGCGCGCTTCCATTTTTCGATGAACTGCTTGCTGCGGCCCATCCAGCGCATGATGAAGAAGGTGTGGCTGTCGACTTGATGGGGGCGACTGCCGAAGTCGAGCGAGAACCCGAAGCTGTGGCCAGTGAAGGACGTCTCGGTGCTGTAGACGTGCACCAGCCAGAACATGCGGTGTCCGCAGGTATAGAAGGCCTCCCGCGCCCCGCGCTCCTCCTCCGAGATCGAGGAGTGCTGCAGCTCGAGGACCGTCGAGGTCGGCGTCCCCAGGCCGCACAACACGTCGGCCCGATGACGCTCGCCGGTCGCGCCGTCGACCAGGCCGACTTCACGGCAATTCAAATCGAACTGTTCTTTCCAGCCGAGGTGCCAGGGGCCCTCCGGCTCGCTCCAGGGATCGCAGTCGCCGGCCTTGTGGCGCCAATGGTTGACGTTCTCGACGGGCATGACCGACGTAAGGAGCCCGCCGCAGCCGGGGCACGTCGTGCGCTCGCCCTTCGCTAGGGGAGGGCGCTTCACGCCGTCGATCCATGCGTACAGCATTCAGGTAGGCTTCCCCGGTCTTCGACCTTGCATCGACTTCACGATATCAGAGATAGGCGCCGCCCAAGAGAGCGGTTGGAAGGATAAGGGTGGCATGAGCGACACTTCGGAGCGCACGAAGTACAAAGCGCAGGTCTACGACCTTGCGCTCAACGCCTTCTTCAAGCTCAGGGAATTTGACTCGGCGGCCCTGGACCAACCTCGCGCCGAGATCGGCTGGGACATTGCGGAAGCCTTCGTTGCTGCGGCCGTGAGCGGGGTCACCTACAAAAGCTCCAGCCAGGATCGCCGGTTCGAGGCGGCCAGCCTTCTTCAAACCCTCGCGGACCAAGTCGAGCAAGACGGCCTGGCCAGCTTGGAGTGGGGCTATCAAGGCAGGCTCGACGCACGGCACGCGTGGCGTCCCGACATTCGTTCAGCCGACGGGCTCTCGGAGCTCGATCAGCGCACCGACGCGGTGATCGAGGGTTTGATGCGGCCGCTTCGGGCGCTGACCGTTCCTGATCGGCGCGCGATCGTCTGCATGTCGTTCGTGCGCATGGCGTTAGCGCACATCGGCGACCTCATCGAGCAGGAGCCTGCTGACGCCCAGCAAATCCGGGATTACACCATTGAAGCGCTCTCGCCGTTCCTCGCAAACTTGCAGGGCCAGACCACGCCGGGCTGACCGACAGGGTGCCATCACGGAAACGCTTCGAGCATATCATGCGGACATAAAATACAATAAACTCAGTGTGTTACATATTGCGCATAATA
>Ga0075012_10003023_pt1 | contig 16255 bp, 15 predicted proteins | sample All_14_2_FD_71474 | JGI IMG/M metagenome (GOLD analysis project Ga0075012, IMG submission 71474) | Freshwater microbial communities in response to fracking from Pennsylvania, USA - Allegheny Zone_MetaG_DW_15 | ecosystem: Environmental > Aquatic > Deep subsurface > Groundwater > Drilled... | reverse complement strand
AAGCGGGAAGGCGCGTGCATGCTGCACTCCGCATCCGTTCTGGGCTGGCATTCGTTGCGGGCGACCTTTGCAACGCTGGCGTTGTCCGCGAATGTCCCCATCGAGACGGTCAAGCTGATAACTGGGCACTCGGTCGTCTCGACCCTACAGAAATTCTACTTCAATCCGACAGCAGAGCACCTTCGGGCTGTGCTGGGCGATAAACTGCCGGATGTGTTGACGGGTGGGAAAGAGGTTACGAGGCAGTTGGAGGCAGGGGAGATATCGGTTGAGGAACTGGCGGCGAAGGTGGCGAATAAGACGGCGTCTGACGAGGAGAGAAAACGCTTGGTAGAATTGCTGTCGGAGGGGGCATCTTAAGTGCGTCAAGAACAGGTTTAGTGGGTCCGCAAGCAACAAGTTGGGATCAGATGTAGTTGCCGATGGCCGGGTATGGCGTAACACTGGACATAACGGTTCGGTTATGCCATAACGACAGCAGAGGTAATTTACGCGCCGTTTGTAATGATGTATGTACTGTAACTTGTTGGTGTTAAATGAATTAAGAAGCTGCTATGAAAGTATGGCAAGGAAAATGCTTGTTTTCCCCTTGGCATCAAATTGCACTGGCAAGTGATCTCTGACATTCCTCGTGTCAGGGGTGCTATAAGCGAATAACGAGGTCTCACGAAAGGGGTATTCCATGAATTCGTCGTTCAACATGAGCCCTTTAGCTTCTGGTGCGTTCCGCGTAACGATGGCCAATAGCATGGCGGAGGCGCTCGCAGTTCAGTCTGAGCTGCAGTCGGGGTGGCACCAGTCTAAAAGCGACTCCAACGAGCACCTTACTATAAAGAACGTGGAAGGCAATGTTACGGGGCATCTTTACCGCGATGGTACAATAAAGGACTTCAACGGTTCCCTTGGATGGATGTCCTAGGAGTATGTAACGCAGTACAAGGTGCGGGACGCTGAGCCATACCGCACCATTCTAGGACCTTTTCGATTACGTGATTGAAGGAATCGAGACGGTATTCGTTTGGCTCTCCAATGTTTGTTTAGTCTGTTGAAGTGGACGTGGTTGTACTCTTGAAGAAATGCGGTATACTTAGAGAAAAAAAAGGATGTGCCCGTATGAGATGTTTTGCAAGTGCTATTTCTTTTAGCCTACTGCCTGCGATTCTTGCGATGGTGTTTCTGACGGGGTGCGGCGACAAGAATGATAGAGCTTCCGCGACGCAGAGTGCGAAAGGTGGCGTTCTCGAAAAAATCATCGGAGTGAATCAGTATGTTCAGCACCCGATTCTGGATGCGGTCTTGAAAGGCTTTCTGGATCGCTTGAATGGAGAAAGCGGGCTTCGAGTAGTCGTGAAGAACTCGAACGGCGATGCCCTGAGTTGCCAGCAGATCAATGAGCAGTTCGTGCAATCAAAGGTGGCTGTGCTGGTGGCCTTTGGAACGCCAGCCGCGCAGTCTGCCATCAATGTTGCGGGAGATATTCCCGTTGTGTTTGGCGCGATTACTGACCCGATTGGGGCAAAACTGGCAGACACTCTCCAGCGCCCGGGTGGCAAAAAAACAGGAACGACGAATCGGTGGCCTTTCGAAGATCAGGTTGCGCTCGTCCGCAAGGTAATGCCGTTGGCAAAGCGGCTCGGTTTGGTCGTAAACCCAGGTGAAGCCAACTGTGAGGCCGGCATGGCGGTCATTCGGGCGGAGGCCAAGAAGGCGGGGTTTGAGGTCATCGAATCTCCAGTGGCGAACTCGTCTGAGGTGCGCGCGGCGGTTGAATCGCTGCGCGGCAAGGTGGATGTCATGCTCGTCAGCCCGGCCAATACGGTTTTCTCCGCCATCGACACTCTGATGGGGGTGGCGAAGGAAGGCGGAATACCCGTCTTCGGAGGCGACGAAACCGCCGTATCGCGCGGGTCAATCGCCACCTACGGCTTCAGTAATGCGGAGGTCGGACGGGAGACGGCTGAAGTGGTGTTGCGGGTCTTGCAGGGGAATGTACCGCCCGGCGAGATCCCCGTGGCGCGTCCGCCCAATGCCAAGCTCTTTGTCAATGCCGCTGCTGCGGCTGCTGCCGGAGTCAAACTGAGCGCGGTAGGAGAGTCCGAGCCCCGGTAGCCTTGCGGCGGCGTCTTGCAGCTATAATGGGCCGCGTGAGCCGTGCTCTGATTAGGAATTTCATTGTGACAATCGAGATCATTATTTCGGCCGTTAAGCTCGGGCTTGTCTACAGTCTGGCGGTTCTGGGTTTTTCATTCACCTTGCGCATGCTGGCGTATGCAGATTTGACGCTAGAGGGCAGCTTTGTGCTTGGTGGCGTCGTCTCGGCGGTCATGATTCAAAGCGGAGCGCATCCGGGCTTCACCCCGGTCGTCGCAATGCTTGCGGGCGGTCTGGCTGGGATGATGACCGCGTGCTTTCATTGTTTCTTCCGTGTCAGCAAGCTGCTGTCTGGTATAATCTCGTTGGCAATTCTCTATACGCTGAATCTACGCATTCAGGGTGCCGCTAACGAATCGTTCTATGGCAGCCGCACGCTGTTTCGTCTTGTACCGGACTACGTGCCCAGCCTGGTCATCATCGTACCTGCCGCCGCCATCGTGTTTCTGTTCTTTTACTGGCTCCTTCGCACGAACTTCGGCCTCTATCTGAGGGCTTGCGGAGAGAACGAGCGCGCCGTTATCCGAGCGGGCTACGACCGCCGCCTTTTCATTTTTGCCGGGCTATTTCTTTCTAACGCTACGATCTGTCTGTCGGGCGCATTGTTCAGTCAGTATGCTGGTTTCAGCGACGTGGGCATCGGGGGCGGACTGATTGTGATCTGTCTCACATCGTTGATGATTGGGGAGATCGTTGTCCGTCCTTCGACGACCGGGGGATTCCTTTTCTGTATCGTCATCGGTTCGATCCTTTGCCAGGGAGTCAACGGCGTATGCCTCAGTTTCCGACTACATCCCTCGGATTACAAGGGTGTCGTTGGCATGGCGTTGGCGTTGCTGGTGCTTTTCAGAAGGCGTTGTTCTAAGGGTGAATCACCCCAGGTTGTCGGAGCCGATGTATTCTAATGAGTGAAAATGAAACAGCAGTGCTTGCGACCCTGACGGGAGTCAGCAAGCGGTTCTCGGTCGGATCGGACCGGGAGGTTGTGGCGCTGCAAGATGTAAGCCTGATTTGCCGCGCTGCGGAGTGGACGTACATCGTGGGGGGGAACGGCAGTGGCAAGTCAACGCTGCTTCGTGTCATATCCGGAGAACTTGCCCCCGACGAAGGTTCGGTGGTGTATCGAACGGAGGTACAGGAACGCGGCATTGTCTATGTGGAACAGGGAGCGGCACCAAACCTCGTCCTCACCATGACTGTGTACGAGAATCTCGTCATCTCGGCTTTGGGCTGCCACAGCCGGTTTCCGGGACTACAACAGTACCATCGGCCCGATCTCCGCGCTCGGTTCTCGGATGTCCTTGCCCAGTTCGGCATGGGGATAGAGAACCGGCTCGAAGATCAGGTCGGGCTTCTGTCGGGCGGGCAGCAACAGGCTGTAGTCGCGGCCCGAGTCCTGCTGGTCAAACCCAGCGTCATACTTCTCGACGAGTTCACCAGCGCTCTCGATAAGCGAACGGCGCCTGTCATCCTATCGATCCTTAAGCAAACGGCGCGTTCTGCGGGAGCGGCCATTGTCGCTGTCACGCATGATTTTCATTGGATAGAGTCCACCGGTGACCGCGTTGTCGTCATGGACGGCGGACGAATCAAGTCGGTCGTGCATCGGACGGAACATCCTCTCACCGTTCAAAGTGTGATGGAAGCATCCTATGGCTGATAGCCCTGAAGTGACAACCATTAACGATCTGCATTTCCGCATCTGCGCCCATGATGATTTGGAGTGCGAGACGGCGTTACGCTCGCTATGGATTGAGATTCCCGACCATTGCCACCTCCAATGCGGGTATTGCTTTGCAAACACTTGCAGGAACCATCCGCATCTGGTCAAAGGGCATCTGTCGGAGGCGGACTATCTGCGCCTGCTCGGCGATTTTGCGGCGGCTGGCGGCCGTTTCCTGGGAATACCTGGCAACGGGGAGCCTTTCCACAGGCGGAACCGCGCCTTGGTCATGGCCATTCTACGAAAGGCGACGGAACTGGGGCTCTCAACGACCGTGTTCACGACCGGAGATGCGATATTCTACGACTTAGATGAAAGCGGCGAATACTCGGCCAGCGTAGCGGCTGCCCCCGATTTCTCGATTGCCGACGAACTGGCGCGGCTGGATGTTGTGCTGCTGATCAAGTGCAATTCGTTGAAGCCGGATGTACAGGATGGGCTCGTTGGCCAACCCGGCTATACGGAGGCCCGAGGGCGAGCGCTGTCTTGGCTGATCGAACGATGCCGATTCAATGAGCGGGACCGTCTCGGAATCGTAACGTCCATCCTTCCCGAGAATACCGGGGAGATGCTGGACCTCTACCGTTACGCGAAGCAGAACAAATTAAAGTTCGACTGCGACACGATCCTGCCGCGCGGCCGAGGCAAGAAATGGCGCGAGAAGCACGACAAGCTCAGTAGCGAAGACTATCGGGCCATCTACCGGGCGCTGGACGCCGAGTCGCACGGAACGATGTCTTCCGGCGGCTCGTATGTAGGTGTCGCATGCGACCGCGTTAAGCACCACCTTTACGTGGACATTCGCGGGACGGTCTACCCCTGCATCGGATGTGTCGGGAAGACGGAGAATCTGGCCCTGGGGATCATCCGCGAGAAGAGCCTGCTGGAGATATGGAACACCCGCAAGCGTCTCCTGTTGCGCGAGAATCTGGCCGACATAGTGTTTGGCCCTTGCGCGTGGTGCGCCAACTTCCAGCAATCTTGCTGGTCATGTCTCGGCCGGGTTGTCGAGCGCTTTGAAGTCACCGACGATGACCTCGTGCTCTTCACGAAGGGGTGTTTCAACCACAAACCGGACTGGGGAAAATGGGTGCAACACTGCGACCGGTGGATGCGCCGCCGTATCGCAGAAATGCCGAGCGGTATCAGAGACCGTGTCCGCGACAGCCTGCGCGCGTATGGAGCGGAGGCGTTTTGGCAGATCTCGCCTGCCCCGTTCGGATCGGATGCACAGAATGCATTTCCGTGGGTCAGGAAGGACTACCAAGGCAGCGACCTGCGCAGTCTGTCGCCAGCCGACGTGTGGCACATGCTGCACGGCGAACTGCATCCGCACCTGCGGGATAACCACCCGACCACCGAGCCCCAGATTCTTGAGGAGCATGAGGAATTTCTGCGGGGCCTGCTCCCCCGCGTTCTGCTTCCATCCCTCAAGTTGGTGCTGGACACATACGATACGCCGTTCGTTCCGCGTTCAGCACGAATCGATGAGTGCGATCCCGGCCTTGTCCAATTCTGCAATCTGATGTTCTTTATGCCGCAGAAGGACCGCTACTTTTACCGCACTATCGCATGCAACAGTCTTGACCGCCGGGCGTTGGAACTGCATGATGGCCGTGAGTTTTGCCGAGTACAACCGGAGTCGGCGGGCGTGCTTGGGAGATTGCTAGAGTACCGAAACCGCCAAGTCACCTTGTTCCAGCGTTGGGCGGAGGCATTTCACGAAGGCCAGCCCGCTCCTATTCTCCCCCACATCATGAACTTCAGCCGCGAGCTTGAAGACGAACGCGTCGACGTGTACGAGTTGCTGCTGGCGCTGGCACAAGACGCGGATGGCCAAAGGACGGAGAGCTTTCAAATCGACCGTGAAGTGCGCTTCCACGAAGAGAACGTTCTGAATCTAGCGACGCTTATGGAGTCTTCCCTCGTGGCCGACCGTGCAACCAGACTGGCTGCTTTCGTTTCGGAAGTTGCGGGTGACGACAACCGCTGGCGCACCCAGTGCGGAAGTCTTTCCGACGTGTCTTTCGCCTATGCGGCCCCGGAACAAACGTCGGCTCTCGAGTCGCTCTACGCGGAGATGGCTTCAGTGGGCTTCCATAGTGTCAACGGAGCGGGAACCGATGAGGAGTCGCTCGAAACGCCGAGGTTATTGCGCCAAACCATTCTTGCAACGGTGGCCGAGAATCTTCTGATGTCTCGCGAGGATGGCTCGTGCCAAACGATGTTAGCGAGACTGATGAGGCAACTGGAGTCGCTCGATTGGTCGAGCTTTCTGCGTGCAATCACAGGGGAGAGGCGTCGGTTGAACAAACGCAATGGGTTTCTGCCCGAAGCACTGCGTTCCGGCGTGTCTTCTCAAGACAGAGCTATGGCGGAACGGCTTTACAATCCAGTGCTATGCCAGTTCATCAGGCTCTTTTTCGACGAAGGCGGAAACTTGGATGCCCAGTGGCGGCGCGGATTGAACTACTTCATTTGGCTCGGGGTCTTCCGTTACCAATTCGGGGTGCGATCCTACTTTGTTCTGCACGCGCCCAATCTGCAGCAGCAGTGCCAGGCCTTTGTCGGACGCAGCGTCGACAGTATAACCCCGAGCGGCATGATCATCAGCAGCACGCAGCGGATGCCCCTTGATGTGCGCCAGCGGCTTGAGTTGATTTTCAACACAGTGATGGACCCGCTGGAGGAGATCAGCAACGCCTTGGTCACGCTCGAACTAGGACGTGCAAAGGCCACGAAGGCGACAATCCACCACCTGAAGACGAAGCTGCCGAACGTGCTTGCGCGGTTGGAAACGCTGACACACGATGACCTCGCCCCCCTTACACCCCTTGTCCGTGAGAATCTCGAAGATGTTCGCCAGCGTCTTCGCGAGGAAACCCACATTGTGCAGGCGTTCTATCTCACGGATCGCGGCCAATCGGTGACCCCCGGTTCGTTTGTCGCGGCCAAGCTGGTGAACACCTTCGAGCACTGGCGTCAACGACTGGCCGAAGACAACAGCGAAACGCCCGCCTTCGGCCTCATTCCAGGCGTCAAGCTCTCCGTGCATTTCGACACGCTCTGCCGCACCGTCCCCGAGCGGTTTGCCGTTGTCTGCCAGGAGTTCATCGTGAATCTGACAAAACATGCCGACTGGGATGCGGAGGGAAGGCCATCTATCTGGCTTGCTGTTTCGGGCAAGACCGTCGCGTTTGTATCGGAGCACATTTCCACACTTCGTGCATTCGCCGGGATTCCGGCGGCGATAGCAGAGCGTCGCAAGCCCCGCATGAGCGGGCTTTATACGATAGAGCTTCTGGAGGAGATACTTGATCTACCGCTGTGGGACTGCGTGGTACTAAACCCGGAGAAGCGTCTGGTCAGATTTACCTACCCGGTGGCGCAGATCGAGGACGGAGGAACCTGTCATGAATGAACATCGTGTGTTTCTGTGGGACGACCAGTCGTTTCACTGGATTCAATCTATCGGCGAGGAACTGCACCGCCTGCGGCCCTCTTGGGGTATTCGGTATGATAACTGCGATTCAGACATGGACCAGAATCTTCAGAAAGACAGCAGGTGGTTCTTTCGCGAACAAGCAAAGCCCAAAGGAGACGTGTCGGTAATCTTCGAGGTCTTTTGTACACGGAAGGCCGAGAGTCTGGATTTTTCGCGATTTGTCGCCGCCGTCGTTGACGACATGTTTGAACATGAGCCAACCTTGAACGAAAAACAGCGCGAGCACTACGGCACCTTCGAGCTTGCGAAACGTATCCAGGTTGCCAATCCGAACGCGATCACGGTTGTCGCGACAGGCCATGTGCTTGAGAAGCACATTGACCCCGCCGAGATGCTTTCGCTGGCACAGGGCAGCGTCGTGATGTTTCTCGACAAGCAGGATATCATGGGCAGGGAGTCATCAGGTGTGCGGCGGTGCGTGGCGGGATTGATTGTGGCCGCCGTGGCCAGGCAGCAGGCCGCCGAGGCGGAGCGGCGCATGGGCGAAGAGAATGCACAGTTGCGTCGTGGACTGCGTGTCCGTGACGAGGTGGCTCACGGGAGCTTCGGCCTGCTGGAGCATGTGAGGCACCTCGTGGGCTTGGACGAAGCCGTGCTCCACATTGCGAGGACGATTGAGCCGCTTTTTCAGCACAAGACTGGGGCGTATCAGTCTTTACCGAAGGTGTTGCAGCGGAAGTTCCCGGCGGCTCTCATGCTTGAAGGCGAGCCCGGATCGGGGAAGACTACGCTATGCATGGCCATTGCTAACTCGCTGGGGATCGTTCGCCACCTCAGTCCGGCACTGATTTCGCCCGGACGACATGTCGGCATGTGGCAAAAACCTCTGCGTGAGTGCCTTACCGAGGCTTTTTTGCTCGCACGCGATGGCCAGACCGTGGTGATCAAGGCCGATGATATTGCGTGGCCGGACTTGTCAGGCATCAGCGATTATGGTTTGCGAGCCGATTGGCAGGACCTGATGTCCTTCTTGCGCCTCTGCATCCGCTTAGCCTCGGCCGTGAACAATCACGTCGTCCCATCTGACAATCCTTTGAACATCCAGTACATAGCGACTTTCCGGGGTAAGGTTCTCTGGCTTTTTGCCCGTAATGAGGATGAGATGATCGGCGAGATGTTCGCGCCGTTAAAGGATGTCTTGCTCACAGTGCCGATTGTATTCCCGAAGGACGAGGCATCGCGTCGGCGTATCTTGGAGTTGTATGCCGCGAAAGAAGGTGTCGTATTCTCCGAGGACGCATTGGCACTCGCGCTCAAGACGACGGCGAACTATAGCGGGCGGGCGTTGATCGGCGATGATGACATGGGACGCGGATTCGTTTTCTGGGCGATTGCTGCTGTTAAAGATCGGGAGACGGCTCGGTGGCAGACGGATAATGGATGCCAACCCAATATGACGATCACTAACGACCTTGTCGAAAAGTGGCTGAACGGACCTCTTCACAAAGAAGCTGTTAGACTTGCACGCGGAAATAGCGTAGTGCCTGACGTGGTTTCGCCGCTGCGCGAACGGCAGAAAGAGGATATTGCAAGAGAGGATCTCGTGTCCGATGCGGCGTTGTCTGCGGGCGTTGACATGGGTCAGGCGCTGGCTTTGGCGCGGGAGATATGGAGAACCCAAGGGGCCTGTATTGAACATGATCCCGACATGATTCTGACCTCACACGGTGCTCCGTGTCTTCGCATTGTGTTGGCGCTTGTGAAGGGCGCATTGAAGCGGAAGTTTGGTTATAGGGACTGGAAAAAGCCGTTCGATTCGGTGTTCGGGTTCGGCTCCGGTAAGCGCGTCAGCGTCGAGCTGACCCAGTACCTTCAGAATCTCTGTAAGCAGCACAAGGACTACTTCCCGCCGCGCGGGGGACGAACGCAATTCGGCGCGACGGACGTGGATGACGATGCTGAGTCGCTGAAGGAAGCAGGATACCGATTTGATGTCGATTGACGCGCAAGTGAAGGAACCAGCTATTCCATAGTCGTACGATTATGCCGTTGATTAGGCCCGGACTTGTTCCGGGCCTTTTTCGTGCCAAAATACAATTGCTGAGAACACGCTCAATGTGGATAAAATATTGTTGAACAGCAAGTTACGACGATGCCTTGTGTCATCGGAAATGCTTTGAGTCTATTGGCATGACACTGGCTAAGCAAAGACGCGAACGCATGCCGGAATATGAAAACGAAAGATCGAAAGGGTGATGCCATGAACGCGAATACTGACCAGACGGAACAACGGAAACGTATCCAAGACACTGTGCTTTCTAAGTATGAGGGCGTAAAGGACATCTGTGTCAGAAACGCCATCAAGGAGTGGGAAAAGGAACGGTTCGATCCGCAGGAGACGGAGCCGCTGGGCGAATTGATTCAGACCGTGACGGCCCCCGAAATGGAGGCGCTCGCAGTGGCTTGGCACCAGGCCGATATCGAGGTGAATATCGCTTACGCGAAGGCGCACCTTGCCAAGGCGAAAATGGATGAGGCCAAATCACGTTTTGTCAGCGCTTTGGCCGAGTTCGAGGGTCTTTATGCGAATTCAGAGGATATGCACGTTTTCGTTCCCCGCATGGAGGTCTGGAAAACGGATAGCGACCAAATCAAACGCACATTGCCCCGCAAGGTTGTGGCCTTCTGCCTCGCAGTTGTGGCTTGCGAATTAAATGCTGCGGATCTCCGGGGCGGACATTTCCCGAAAGCGTTTAAGGAAGTGCAGTTGCTTCAGGACTTCGTCAACGATCTGCTCGATTTTATTGAAGAGAACGGGGACGAGGCCAAGACCCGCGTCAAGAAGGTTTGTGAGGACATGGCGGCGGCGAAGAGCACGATCGAAGACGAAAGCTGTACAAAACCGATCCGGTTCTTGGCGACGCAGGTTGTCTCGTCGCTCAACGTGGCTGCGAGCCAGCGGCAACGGAATACCGGTATCGGGTTCGGTGCTGTTCAAACCGCTTGCTAGACAATCGGACTTTAGAAGTACGCAGAATACTGCGAGGGCCTGATGCGGCGAAAGCCGGAAAGGAGGTTTCACATGAGACTGTCTGAAGTATATCGGAATACGGCGTCGGCGTTCATGCTGATCGGGGCCTGCGCACTGGGGCTCTTCTGGCTGGGCGGTTGGGCGGTCGCGGCGTTCATGAACCACTACTACGGTTTCTGCTATGACCCGCTGCGCTGCTGCATCCCGTTCGGCCAGGTCCGGCTGCCGTTCTGGCCGGTGGCCAGCCTGTTGGTGCTGATCCTGCACGGCATGTTCGTGTTCCGCTACAGCTCTCTGCGGGCCAGTCTGGGCGTGCCGCAGCGCTGGGGCGAGAGCCGGACGGGCGGGTTCGACGCCCAGCTCGACAACCCCTTCGTGCGGGTTATCGCCAAAGACTGCACGGTCGTGGGTTCCCTGCTGATTTTCTTTCTGGTGCTCTGCTCCTGCCACCAGTGGTTCGGCTGGTGCTGGTGGGGGTGCTGAGTTGAGAGGGCGAAAGGAGAAGTCTCGAATGAACATGCAAAACACGCAATCTTCGATATGTCCGCGTCGCCGACTCGTGCGCAACAGGGCCTGGCAAGAAGGACGTGCCAAATTGATGGCCGACACTCCCTGCAGCCATTCAGTTGCTGGCGGGACGGTAAGCGCGAGATCGATTGGAGTTGCCGGTGCGGGATACGTGGTTTGGATGTACGGCTTCTTTGGCAAGCCGCCTATGTTGCCGCCCTTGCCCGCGGCTGATTGAAGAAACATTTTCCTGACGCCGGGTGGCGGCAGGAGAACAAGTCCCGGTTGGGACAAACTGAAACAAGTAAGGAGATGAATCAATGAAGACGTTGAAAAAGTTGGCGTTCGGTGGTGAAGCGGTTCCCGCAGGCACTTTCCGCGGCGGTGAAGCCGTTCCTGCTGGGACTTTCCGTGGCGGTGAGACCGTCCCCAGCGGCACATTCCGCGGTGGGGAGGCAGTGCCCGCCGGTACGTTTCGTGGCGGCGAAGCTGTTCCTGCTGGAACTTTCCGTGGTGGTGAGACCGTCCCCAGCGGCACATTCCGCGGTGGGGAAGCTGTGCCTGCCGGAACCTTCCGTGGCGGCGAGACTGTTCCTGCGGGGACCTTCCGCTAGACAATGAACGCGATTAGAGGGCTGCCGCAGGTCGGCTTACCTGCCTGCGGCGGCCACATCATCCCGCTGTGAATACATGAACCTCTGGAGGCAAACCATGAAGATCTGGAATCGATCCGCTGAAAACGAGTCAGATGACCTCGGCCCGGCACAGGCCATTGGCATCAGACAGGACATCCTGACCCAAATCGTGAACACGTTGGGACGCCGGCAGCCTGAATCCGGCGGTCTTCTCGGAGGTGACCGTTCAAAGCAGGTAATCACCCGTTTTCTGTTTGATGATACGGCGGCCATAACGGGAACGGCCTATTCCCCGAATACGGATGTCATCAATACGGCTCTGAACGACTGGGACGCCGAGTCCGGCGACAAAATCATCGGGTTCATTCATACGCATCCAGTCGCCTATTCGCGCCCCTCTGGCGCTGACGAGGAATACGCGGGCCGCATTCTGAATGCCATTCCCGCCCTGCAACGGCTGTTCCTGCCCATCGCGATCTTCCGCAATGCGCTGGATGACGGAACATGCGAGTTCGCCATTATTCCCTTTGTCGTCTGCCTTGATAAAAAAGGGCGGACGGTGACCAGCCGCGTTCCGATGAATATCACCGATGCACAAGGGAAGGTTGTGGAACAGGTGGAAACCTATACTGTGCGGGTGGCCTCGCCTTTCGCCGCATCCTGCAATGCGTATGCGGATGACACGTTTGTGCGCGTCCGCTCCGCCTACGATCTCGATCAACTGCGGCATTCTCGCGTCACCGTTGCGGGAGTTGGAGGATCTTCTGAGTTTGTCGAAAGCCTGGCCCGCGCGGGAGTCGGTCAGTTCGTGCTGATCGACCCGGATACCGTCTCGCTGACGAACCTGGCCACCCAGCAGACCTACCGCCGGGATTTGGGCAAGGATAAGGTCAAGGTGCTTGCGGAACGCATCCGCGACATCAACCCTTCCGCTGAGGTGGTTGCACTTCGCAATCGGCTGGAAGATCTTGACGATGCACAGATGGGGAAACTCATGAAGGCCCCGTTCGTTCCCGGTCGTGAAGCGCCCCGCCGGTCGCTCCTGTGCGGCTGCACGGACAGTTTTCCCGCCCAGGCGCGGGTCAACCGGTTGGCGATCCAGTTCGCCGTGCCCAGCCTGTGCGCCCAAGTCTATCTGGAGGGGCGCGGGGCGGAGGTCACCTTCACGCATCCCGACCTGACGCCGGCCTGTCACCGCTGCGCACTGGGCACCCGTTACCGCGCATACGAAGCGGGCACTGTCAAGCCTGTCGGCTCGGAAGGATCCAACGTGTTCGCGACCGTGCGTGTCAACGCCATCGCCGGCTTTGTCGCATTGGCCCTGCTGCACGCGGGCGGGAACCACCCCCGCTGGGGCGGCCTGCTGCGGCGTGTCGGCAACCGCAACCTCGTGATGATCCGCATGGACCCGGATTTCGGCAAAGCGCTCGGCCTCGACGTGTTCGAGCGGACCTTCGGGGATTCGAACAGCCGTGTCTGCTGCGATGAGACGATCTGGACCGGTGTTACGCCGGATGACGGCGAAAACGGGAATGCGTTGTGTCCTGATTGCGGAGGTGTCGGGCATCTGCGGTCTATGGAGGGGCGGTTTCAAGACACGCTTACGGGTGTTTTGAATAACGCTCCCGCTGCTGCAGTGTCGCCGCCGCTCCCGTTCAGGGCAACGGAATCAATGGCATGCGCTGAACGCGCATGCGCCATGTCGGTTGGAAAGTAAAAGGAGGTAACTATGTACCAGTTTATCCAGGCTAATGAGACGGCGTTCTTCGACCTGTTCCAAAACCTCAACGGTTCCTGCATGAAGTTTCGCAACGAGCGCATGCCGCAAGGCTGCGAGCCGCGTCAGGCGGATATCGGTTTCGAGATTTCGCCCCAAGACGGCAAGATCCGGTTGTGCGTTCAGGACGGCATCCGCTATGGAGGCGCAGCGCAAAGCCTGCGCCGGTGGTTCGCCGACGGCGTGCTCGTTTTCGACGGCGTTCAGCCCCTCCTGTCGTGGCTCCGCGACGAACTTGCTTCGCTGATGGACCCGGTTTCCGTTGGCGATGCCGTTGCTGATACCACGCCGTCAGCGTCTGTGTCAGGGCAGGCTGCCGGTCCGACGCGTCCCGCTTCAGATGGCCCCCATTCCGCGTCCATCACCGACACCGCCCGCGTGACCGAACAGATCCGCGACGACGCCGACCCCGTCTTTCTCGACGAGGAAGAGCTGTTCAACGCGCTCTCCGCGAACGTGGTCGGGCAGGATGAGAGCCTGCACACGCTGGCGTCTGCGGTCAGCGGCCATGTGGCGCGGTCGAATCCGCGCCGCCCCCTGACGGTATTTGCCATCGGCCCCAGCGGCGTCGGCAAGACGCGCACCGGCAACTCCATCGTGAACGTCCTGAACGGCGGGGGGCGGAACGGCCGCTACGAGTTCCTGCGCCTCGACATGTGCGAGTACCGGGAGGCCCACCGCGTGTCCCAGCTTATCGGCAGCCCCCAGGGCTATGTCGGCTACGGCGAGGGTGCCCAGTTGAGCGACGCCCTTGCTCGGAATCCCCGCACGGTCGTGCTGTTCGACGAGATCGAGAAGGCCCACCCCGACATCCTCAAGGTGCTGATGAACGCCATGGACGCCGGTCGCCTCTCCACGGCCGGAAGGGCGGGGGACGGCTCCCGCGAAGTCGACTGCCGCAAGGCCGTCTTCTTCTTCTCCAGCAACCTCGAATGCGAGAGCGTCCTGCGTGCGCTGGAGCAGCGTTCGGCCTTCGGAAACCCCGAGACGGTTGACGAAGTCTGCCGGGGACACCTTAAAGCCGCCGGCATCCCGCCGGAACTCATCGGCCGAATCGGTCATTTTCTCGTGTACAGACCTCTCGGTCCTGAATGCAAGGCCGAGATCACGGCGGCGCAGGTGCGGGAGACGGCCGGCGAGTACGGTTTGGATGTGCGCTATGTCGCGCCCGACGTGATCGTTGACATCATTCAGGCCGTCCGCGCTCGCGGCGGCGGTGCCCGGGTCTACGCGTATCAGATCGACCGGATTCTCGGGCGCGTGTTCACACAGGCCGCTCGGCAGCGCTGCACGGGGGCTATCCGCATCCTGGGGCCTGCCCCGTACAGCTATGAGCCGATGCCAGTGACTTCGGACACGTCATCGTCCGCAAACGCCGTATCCGGGCAGACGGCGGTGGCAGCCGAGCCGACCGTGCGGCAGGAAGGGTCTTCGGATCGAGCAATAGAGCCTTCCGCAGCAGAAGAGCCGGTGTCCGCCCGAGAGATCCCAGCCGCGTAACAAGAAACACCAAACCGTGAAAGGAGTTCAACCATGATCGAATTATTGATTGCCGGTGCCATTGCGGCACTTATCGGGAAATCGCTCAGCCATTCAGGATCGTCGGGCCACTCGTCCATAGGGTCATCGTCCGGAGAGTTCGAGTTCGACCACCGCTTCGTGGATGGAAACTGGCGAGCCTATATCGTGCGTCAGCCCGGCTACGGCGGACGCTCGGATGACCTGCACAGCACGCACCGCTACCGCGATTGCGGTCAACACTACGTGTGCTGGTCGGAGCCTGTCCGCACCCGCGAGGATTCGGTGGCGATCGCCAACCTCTGGAAAGAGAACACCGAGGCCTACATTCAGAACGGCACGCGTTTCTAAAGGAGGATACCATGGCTTACTCAATCCAATACGCGACAGCGAGCGGGAGGACTAACTTCCGCTTCCTTCTGAGAGAGGAGGGGGACCGCTGGCACGCATATGTGCTGGAGGGGCCCTCCTTCCCCGACGCCGTGCTGCGGCGCGACGAGGTTCCGCCGGGATGCGACCGGATCGCCGGCGCATTCCGTATCCGGTGGTTTGGCATGACGCGTGTCACCTCTCTTGAGCAGGCACAAGTTCTGGCTGCGGGATGGGCGGAAGATACGGAGACGTTCCTCGGCACCGGCAAATGGCGTGTGCAGTACCAGACAAACGACGGTCAAGACAAGTTCACCTTCTCGGTCGAACGTTCCGGCCGCTCCTTCCGGATCTATATCGAAGCGCATCCGCCCTACAGGAACCGCGCCACGGACGCGCACTCCACCCACCGGTATTCGGACGGCGACCGCCGCTACATCTGTTGGGATGGGGAACTCAATTCGTGGGCCGAGGCCGAGGACATCGCCACCGCCTGGGCCGAACGCACGCAGGGCTACATCCGTACCGGCCGTTTCGAAAACACACACTGATGGTGACATTATGCAGGCTTCCTCGCTTCACATCGTAATCGCCGCAGTCATCGGGCTCGTGACGTATCTCGTGGCGTCACGCGCTCTGGCTGAACACGCGTCCTTCGGTTATCCGCGCCTCATCGCGGCGGCGGTGAGTCTGCTCGGCTGCGTCGGGTTACTCCGGATGGGGGACGGTCTTCTCCAAGCGATCCTCCTGCCTGCTGCGGCCCTGCTGGTGGCTGTCTGCCTCATACTTGCGGTGTCCGCAGTCCATCGCATTCGTGGAAACCGGTTGCCAAGAAGCGATACGCCAGTACCTACGAAATCCCTGAAGAAGAAGGAGGCCCCGAAGAAGCCGAAGGCCTCTGACAAGATGGCGGTGAAGCAGAAGGCTCAATGTAACGGCAAGGGAGACAACGCGAAGGTGACGCGGTCAACGCCGCGTCCGGCTCACAACCCTTGGTAGGAGGTTCCCATGAATGGTCAGGATATGCACAATCCGTGGGGCAGTGGCGGGGCTAGTGACGGGCGGCCCAGTCGACCGGCTGCGGACACGAACAACCGGC
>Ga0075012_10003020_pt1 | contig 16277 bp, 15 predicted proteins | sample All_14_2_FD_71474 | JGI IMG/M metagenome (GOLD analysis project Ga0075012, IMG submission 71474) | Freshwater microbial communities in response to fracking from Pennsylvania, USA - Allegheny Zone_MetaG_DW_15 | ecosystem: Environmental > Aquatic > Deep subsurface > Groundwater > Drilled... | reverse complement strand
ACCCAGCAGTTGTGCCCGGCGCAGCACCGCATCATCGAGTTCGGCGGCGGCACCGAGCACCTCCGAGAGCAGCTCGCCGCGCAGACGCTGCTCGACTTCGGCGGCGGTGCGGGCCCGCAGCACCTCGAGCGAGACGACCATCGAGGCGTGCTCCACCGCCCGTACCATCATCGGGTCCGGGCCCGATTCGCCTGCCGGAAACCAGATCCGGGCCACCAACTCGCCATCGAGCTCCGGTGAGGACACATAGAAGTCCCGCTCGTCGCCCGCGACACGCACGGGCCGCGAGCTGTGCGTGCTTGAGACGCCGTCGGCGGCCCGCAGCGCGGCATCGGGTAACCGTGCCCGGTCGCCGGCGGTGGCCAGCACCTCGTGTAACGGATCCTCGATCAGGACCGGCCGTTCGATCAGATCCGACAGCGCCGCCGCAACACCGGCGAACCCACCGGAACGCAGGGTGACGGCCAGCAGGCTGTTGTGTATCTCCTCGGAGCGGGCCAACGCATCACGCTGCTCGCGTAGCTCGGCGTTGAGCTGGCGGAGCTGGTCGAGCCGGTCGGCCGAGGTCAAGGCGATGGCCGCATGATTGGCGAGCAGCATCAACCGCTCGATCTCGAACGGGGTGAAGGTGTGCGCCGGCTTGTAGTAACCGTTCAGCGTGCCCAGCGTCCGGCCTGCGGCGATCAGCGGCACACTGATGATCGCCCGGTAACCCTGCTCCTGGGCGGCGCCGCCCCACGGTGAGAAATCGGCTTCGGCGGCGATATCGCGGATGGCCACCGGCTGGGCGGAGTGAAACGCCCGACTGGACGGCGCCCCGCTGTCCAGGGTGATCGGACGGTCACCGTTGACCCGCTGCACGTATTCGTCTGACAGTCCGCTCCATCCGGCCACCACCAGGCGGGCCCGATCGGCGTCGGGTACGAGCACCCCGCAGAAGTCGAAACCCAGCAGCGCCCGTGCCGTCGCCGCCACCTGACCGAGGAGCTGGCCGAGGTCGGCAGCCGATGCCGCCGCCGCACTGAGTTCCCGCATCGCTCCCAGCCAGGTGGAGAGCTCGGCACTGGGCCTGCCGTGGACGGTCGTTGCACCCATCTGCACAGCATGCCACTTCCATGTTCGAGAACACATACGAATGAACTTCTTATGGTCCGACGGACATTGCCGGCGGCACCTGTGACTGGCGACACTCGATTCGACGCCGCGGTGCTGATTCACACCGCACCGCGGCGGGCTCGCTTTCCGACCCGAAGGATTCGACCATGACCAGTACCGACACCGCCCCCGCCGGCACCGCACCCACCGAGGTCCGTGAGATCGTCAATCCCGCCACCGCAGCGGTACTCACCACCGTCGCCGAGATGGGTGCCGAGGACGTCGATGCCGCGGTCGCCGCAGCGAAATCGGCGTTCGAGACCGGCCCGTGGGCGGACATGGTGCGCAGCGATCGCGCGCGGCTGCTGCTGCGGATCGCCGACGCGATCGAAGACCAGTCCGAACGTCTCTACACACTGGAGGCACAGAACAACGGGCGCCCGATCACCGAAACCCGCGCGCAGCTGTCCCGGGTGCCCGAATGGTTTCGGTACAACGCCGGTCTTCTTGCCGCCCAGCGTCATTCGGTACTCCCCGGGGATGGCCCGTACCTGACCTACCAGCAGCGCGTGCCACTGGGGGTGTGCGGGATCATCACCCCGTTCAATCACCCGCTGCTCATCCTCGCGCGCAGTCTGTCGGCGGCACTGGCCAACGGCAACACGGTGGTGGTCAAACCATCCGAGCTCACCCCGCTGACCACCCTCGCCCTCGCCGAGATCCTGGCCGGGGCCGGGGTACCGGCCGGTGTGGTCAACATCGTCACCGGTGGCCGTGAAGCCGGCATCCGGCTGACCGAGCATCCCGACGTCGCCAAGATCACGCTGACCGGCGGCACCGAAGCCGGCCGTTCGGCGGCGGTGGCGACCGCCGCGCGGTTCGCACGGGTCACCGCCGAACTGGGCGGCAAGACCCCGGTGATCGTGTTCGGCGATATCGACCCCGTCGACGCCGCCGAGGGCGCCGCGTTCGCGGCGTTCGTCGCGGCTGGCCAGTCCTGTGTCGCCGGTTCGCGGTTTCTGGTACACCGCAGCATCTATGACGCGTTCGTCGACGCTCTCGTGCAGCGCGCGCAGCGCATCACGGTCGGCGACCCGGGCAGCCCGCAGACCCAGATGGGCCCGCTGATCAGTGCCCGCCAGCGCGACAAGGTGCGGCGGTTGATCCAGACCGGGGTCGACGAGGGTGCCCGCCTGGCCGCCGGCGGCGACATCCCCGAACTGCCGGACGGTTTGCACGACGGCTTCTTCCTGTCGCCCACCGTCCTCGCGGACGCCACCATGGCGATGACGGTGGCCCGTGACGAGATCTTCGGGCCGGTGGCCGTGGTGATCCCGTTCGACACCGAACACGAGGCCGTTGCGATGGCCAATGACAATGCGTTCGGGCTCGGCGCCGGGGTGTGGACGCGCGATGTCGCCCGTGCGCATCGGGTCGCCGCACGGATCACCGCCGGAATGGTGTGGGTCAACGATCATCACCGCCTCGAGCCGTCACTGCCCTGGGGCGGGGTCAAGGAATCCGGGTCCGGCAAGGACGCCGGCACCGAGTCCTTCGACGACTTCTCCTGGATCAAGACCGTCGTGGTGCGCACCGCGAGCGAACCCGTCGACTGGTACGGGAACTTCGGTCAGCGTCGCCTGAACTGATCCCGCCACCGACTTCCCCCGAAAGGCTTGTGATGTCCGAAAAAACGTACCCAGCCAGAGCCGGCTGGCGACACGAGATCACCCGCGTGCAGTGGCTGGTACTGGCGGGAACGACACTGGGCTGGGGCCTGGACGGCTTCGCCGGCAGCCTCTACGTCCTCGTGCTCGGTCCCACGATGACCGAACTGCTACCCAACAGCGGGGTCGCGGTCTCCGCCTCGGCCATCGGACTCTACGGGGGTCTCACCGTGGCGCTGTTCCTCATCGGTTGGGCCACCGGCGGCATCCTGTTCGGCATGCTCGCCGATTACTTCGGCAGGACCCGGGTGCTCTCGGTGGGCATCCTCACCTACGCGGTGTTCAGCGCGCTTGCCGCCTTTGCCGACACCTGGTGGCAGCTGGGCATCCTGCGTTTCATCGCCGGTGTCGGTTCGGGCGTGGAAGCACCGGTGGGCGCGGCGCTGATCGCCGAGACCTGGCGTAACCGCTACCGAGCCCGGGCCGGCGGGGTGATGATGGCCGGTTACGCCGCGGGCTTCTTCGCCGCCGCGGCGGTGTATGCCCTTCTCGGAGATCATGGTTGGCGTTTCATGATGCTGCTGGCCGGCCTGCCGGCGCTGCTGGTGTGGTTCATCCGGCGCTATGTGCCCGAACCGCCCGAGATCAATGCCCACATGCATGCCCGCAAGCAGCGCAAGGCCGCCGGCACCCGCGAGCAGTTCGTGCTGCGCAGGCTGCTGTCCCCGCCGCTGCGCCGCCCCATGCTGGTCTGCACCGCGCTGGCATCGGGTGCGCTGCTGGCCTTCTGGAGTGTGTCGACCTGGTATCCGCAGATCATCCGCCAGATCAGCGCCATCGAGGGTGCGCCTCAGGCGGTGATCGACCATCGGGTAGCCATCACCGCCATGCTCTTCAACGCCGGCGGCATCATCGGATACGCCTCATGGGGTTTCATCGCCGACGCGATGGGCCGACGCACGACGTTCCTGCTGAGCTTCGCCGTGTCGGCGGCCTCGATCGCCTGGACCTTCCCCTTCGAGCGGAGCTACACCGAGTTTCTGTTCGTCATGCCGCTGCTGGGGTTCGGGCTGTTCGGCGCCTTGTCCGGCACCTTCATCTACGGACCGGAGGTGTTCCCGCCGAGCGTGCGCGCCACCGCGCTGGCGGTCTGTAACAGCGTCGGCCGGTATGTGACCGCGTTGGGTCCGCTCAGCGCCGGCGTCATCGCCTCCTCGTGGTTCGGCGGAAACCTCGGTGTGGCAACGGCTGCGGTGTCCTCGCTCGGGCTGATCGCGGTGGCGGGGCTGGTGTTCGCCGCCGAGACCCGCGGCGAGCCGCTGCCCACCGATCCCACGCACGTCCTCGCACCCTCCAGCGGAAAGAGCCTGTCATGAGCGAATACCCCCATGCGTCGGCGATCGTCGTCGGCGGATCGATCGGCGGGCTGACCGCCGCGCTGCTGCTGCGTGATCTCGGCTTCGCCGTCGACGTCTACGAACGCACCGCGACACCGCTGGACGGCCGGGGCGGCGGTATCGTGCTACAGCCCGACACCGTGCGCTGGTTCGCCGAACGCAGCAGCCGGGATCTGGCCGACCTGCACACTGCGACCTCGCACGTGCAATACCTCGACCGCGACGGCACCGTCGTGCATCGGGAGGCTGCCCGCTGGACCTACACCTCGTGGGGCACGTTCTATCGCGCGCTGCTTGCCGACTTCGGCACGGAGCACTACCACTACGGCGAATACGCTTGTGGGTTCAGCCAGGACGATGACCTCGCGACGGTACGGTTCGTCAGCGGCCGATCCGCATCGGCGGATTTGGTGGTGTTCGCCGACGGCATCACCTCGGCTGCACGGCAACGTTTCGACCCCGACGCCAAACTCAGCTACTCCGGGTACATCGGCTGGCGCGGCACCGTCGCGCAGTCCGCGTTGACCCCCGCCACCCGCGATGTCCTGCATGACGCGATCACCTACGATCTGGTGCCCAATTCTCATATCACCATGTATCCGATCCCCGGCGAAGAGGGGCTCGACGAAGCTCACCGCCTGATCAATTACGTGTGGTATCGCAATGTGCCGGACGGCCCGGAGCTCACCGAGATGCTCATCGACAAGCGCGGCTTCTCCGGCTCGGTGTCGATCCACCCCGGTCAGGTGCAGGACCGCTATGTCGACGAGATGCGCAGCGCCGCTGCCGAACTGTTCGCTCCCGCGGTCGCCGAGGTGGTCGTGAACACCGAAACGCCGTACCTGCAGGTGCTCTCGGATGTCCGTTCGACCCGGATGGCACTGGGCCGGGTCGCGCTCATCGGCGATGCCGCGTGTGCGTCCCGGCCGCACGCCGCGGCCGGGACCGCGAAGGCAGCGGCCGACGCCTGGACACTGGCCACCGCGCTGGCCGAAACCACCGGCGACATCCCCTCGGCACTGGCCAAGTGGGAACCGGCGCAACTGCAGCTCAGTGATTCGCTGCTGCGCCGGGTCGTCGACATGGGGGAACGCTCCCAGTTCACCAACACCTGGGACCCCGCCGATCCCGATCTGCGCTTCGGCCTGTACGGCCCCGGACTCTGACATCACGACGAAAGGCAATCTCATGACCGACAACAGCTTTCTGAAGGATCTTCCCCTCGCCGGCGATCTCGTCGCCACCGATTTCGACAGCTGGCCCGAGTGGTTGAAGACCGAGTTCACCGAGCACGCCCACGACGGCGAGGTCGGGTCGCGTCTGCTCAGCGAAGGCGACCGGGTCCGGGTCTGGGAGATCCGACTGGCCCCCGGGGAACGCTGGCACGCGCATCGCCATGTGCTCGACTACTTCTGGACCGCCGTCACCGCCGGCCGCAGCCGCCAGCACACCCATGACGGCACCGTGCGCGAGGTGTCCTACAGCGCCGGCGAGACCCGGCATTTCCACTTCGGCCCCGGTGAGTTCCTGCTGCACGATATCGAGAACATCGGCGACGCCGAACTGGTCTTCACCACCGTGGAACACCTCGACAGCGCGAACCCTCCGCTACCGTTGGGCTGACCCCGACCGATCTTGACCATACGCACAACGGATCAATGTATGGTCTGATGTCATGAGCGGCGTGACCTTCAACCTATCGTCGGTATTCGGCACGGTGGCCGAGGCCATCGGTGATCAGACCTTTCTGGTCTGGCGGGATCGCCGGTTCAGCTACGCGCAGTTCGATGCCCGGGTGGACGGGTTCGCCCACTTCCTGGCCGAGGCCGGGCTCGGCTGCCACACCGAACGTGACGCCCTCGGTGGCCACCAGTCCGGCCAGGACCATCTGGGCATCTACCTGCGCAATGGCAACGAGTACCTGGAGACGATGATCGGCGCCTACCGCGCCCGGGTCGCGCCGTTCAACGTCAGCTACCGCTATGTCGAGGAAGAACTCGTCTATCTGCTCACCGACTCGAAGGCCCGCGCCCTCGTCTACAACGCCGAGTTCGCCCCGCGTGTCGCCGCGATCCGTGACCGCGTACCGCACCTGCAGGTGCTGATCCAGGTTTCCGACGAGTCCGGCAACGCGCTCCTACCCGGCGCGGTGGACTACGAGGCGTCCCTGGATACCCCGGCCCCCGCCGGCGGACTTCCCGAGGTATCCGGGGACGACCTCTACATCCTCTACACCGGCGGCACCACCGGGATGCCCAAGGGTGTGCTGTGGCGCCAGCATGACATCTTCCTGTCCTCCATGGGTGGGCGTCCGTTCGGCAGCGACCAGCCACACACCTCGTACGAGGAACTCGCAGACAAGGCACGCGCCGGAGCCGGCGCCATGTCGATGCTGATGATCCCGCCGTTCATGCACGGCGCCGCCCAGTGGGCCGCGTACAACGCGATCACCATGGGCGGCCGGTTGGTCATCCCCGATGATGTCGAAAAGTTGCGCGCGGGTGACGTCTTGCGACTGGCCGAACGCGAACGAGTACTGACGATTCCGGTCGTCGGCGACGCGGTGGCCCGGCCGCTGGTCGAAGAGATCGAGAAGGGTGACTACGACCTGTCCGGGTTGCTCACCATCACCAACGGCGGCGCGGCGCTGTCGCCGACGGTACGTGAGCGCATCCTGAACGCTCTGCCGCACGTGATGCTGCTCGACGCCGTCGGCGCCTCGGAATCCGGTGCACAGTTGAGCACCTTCTCCACCGCCGGCGGCGAGACCACCGCCGCCGTCTTCGACGCCCAGTCCGACACCGCGGTGGTCGCCGAGGATTTCAGCCGGGTGCTCTCCCCCGGCGAGGGCGGTGGCTGGCTGGCCCGCCGTGATCTGATCCCGCTGGGCTATCTTGGCGATCCGGATAAGACCGCCCGCACCTTCCCCACCATCGACGGGGTGCGCTGGTCGGTGCCCGGCGACCGGGCAAACGTCCTGCGGGACGGCAGGATTGAACTGCTGGGCCGTGATTCGGTCACCATCAATTCCGGCGGCGAGAAGATCTTCGTCGAAGAGGTGGAGCGCGCCATCGCCGCGCACCCGGCGGTCTACGACGTCGTGGTGGTGGGCAGGCCGTCGGAACGGTGGGGTTCGGAGGTGGTGGCCGTGGTCCAGTTGGCCGAGGGCGCCAGCGCCGATGACGAGGACCTGGCCGCGGTCTGCGGGCGATCCGTGGCGCGCTACAAGATCCCCAAGGCCTTCATCCGCCAGCCCAAGATCGTGCGCTCACCGGCCGGCAAGGCCGACTATCGGTGGGCCAAGGCGGTCGCCTGCGGTGAGGGCGTGACCTCGAGCTGATCCTCCGCCGGATCAGGCCTGTGCCGCGGGTACCCAATTGCCGTGGAAGCCGGCGGGTACCCGGTGCGGCAGCTTGACCGCGGCCACCGACTCCAGCGTGCGGGCATCCACGATCGCCAGCTCACTGCGGTCGGTCGGCCTGTCGTAGACGTAGCCCATCAGCACCCCGTCGTCCTCGTCGGCGTCCGGCGCCGATGGGTGAAAGACGAACTCGCCCAGCGACTTGTCCACGCCGAAGGACCGTGCCTGACTGTTCCCGCCGACGAGATCGTGTTTGAGCAGCGTGCCGGTCCCGCCCGCACCCTCGCCGACCGCGGGCGCGTAGCCGTAACGGTGCCGCCTGCCCACCAACCGTTCGTCGACGCGCGGGAACTCCTGGCCACGATCGTCGATCCGCGACTCCCGCACCTTGCCGTCGGCGAGGTCGATCGTCCAGCGATCGAGCGTCGGTGGACCCTCGTTGGGGCCGAGGTGATCGGTGTCGAACATCTTCGGATGGCGGATCACGTCGAGGACGACCGTGTCGCCGTCGTCGTAGGCGTTCATCGGGTGAAAGACGTAGCAGGGTTCCACGTCGAACCAGCGCACGTCGGCGCTGCCGCCCTCGCGCGGCATCACCCCCACCCTGGCGGGATAACGCGGGTTCCACGAGTAGGGGAATCGCCGGTCGGCGCTCATCCCGGACGGGATCCGCGCGCTGATCGGGTCGGGGATGCGGACGCGACCGATCAACGCGGACAACACCAGCCGCGCCGGCAGCCGAAGTCCGCGGGGCACCGTCATCTCTGCGGCCTGGCGATTGTCGAAGGTGACCGGTAGGTCGTAGAAGACGACGTGCCGCTGCGTCAGCGAGAAGTCGTGCATCATCGGGCTGCCCGTGACCTCGATGTCGACGGTGCGCGATGCCCGGCCGTCGACGCCGATCACCGAATACTGCACGGTGTTACCACGGAACATGTTGTAGGACACTGCATGCAGTTCCCCGGTTGCCGGATCGCGCTTCGGGTGTGCGGTGTAACCACCGGTGATCGTGCCGTCGAAGTCGCAGGGTCCGACCGTGTCGAGTTCGTCGGTCAGTTCGTAATTGGCCACGCCGCCCTCGACCAGTGCGACCGTCTTGCCGGCATGTCCGATCACGTTGGTGTTGGCGCCGAGCGCCGAGATCCCGGTATGCCCGGTTCGCCGCTGCTCACCCAGGACGCGGGTCACCTGCGGGCTGCGCACCCACCGGTTGCGGTACCACTCGGCCTTGCCGTCGCGGATGCGCAGGCCGTGCACCATGCCGTCGCCGAGGAACCAGTGGTACAGCTCGGGATCGATCTCACCGATCGGGTTCGGGCCGTTGCGCAGGTAACGGCCATCCAGGTAGTCCGGGATCGAACCGGACACCTCGAGGTCGGTCAGCGTGACCTCCTCATCGATCGGCGCGAACGGCCCCTCCAGATAGCGGTTTGTCATGACGAACCTCCATAACAGCGTTATCGATGCCTCTTGTATAACAGCGTTATGGCACCATCGCAATGGTGAGTGACATCAGGGAACGATTGATCGAGGGAGGAATGCGCGTCCTCGAGCGCGACGGGCTGCAGGCACTGAGCGTGCGCAGCCTCGCCGCGGAGGTCGGCACCTCGACGATGGCCGTCTACACCCACTTCGGGGGCATGACCGGAGTGATCGACGCCCTCGCCAACGAGGCGTTCGCGCGGTTCACCCGGGCCCTGACCGACACCGGCCAGACCGACGATCCGGTCTGCGACTTCTTCGTCATGGGCGCGGCCTATCGAGCGTTCGCGCTCGCGGACCCTCAGCGCTATCAGCTGATCTTCGGCACCACATCCCCGGCGTCGGTGATCGGCCAGCGCACCGACGTCACCAGCACCGGGAGCGCCACCGACCGTGCAGAATGGGCCGATTCCTTTGCAGCCCTGCGGCATGCCGTTCGCCGGATGATCGCGTCGGGCCGCATACGCGACGACGACGAACTGAGCGTCGCGGGCAGGCTCTGGAGCCTCGTACACGGAGCCGTGATGCTCGAGCTGGCCGGCTTCTTCGGCCACGAGGGCCACGGCCTCACACATGTCCTTGCCCCGTTGACGGTCGACTGCATCGTCGGAATGGGCGACACGCGGACCCACACGCTGCGCTCGCTCACCGCGGCGGGCGAGATGCTCGGCCGCACCGGCTGACACGTTCGACCGCCCGCGTCGGCGGCACGGCGCCGACTACGCGAAATGCGCTCGGATCCCGGCCAGCATCGTGGCGTGCGCGGCGACCGCCTGGCGGGCCGTGAACCCGGCCAGCGGCCACGGCGCGGTGATGCTCAACCGCTCGGTGAGCCGGGTGCCGCCGTCGACCTCGTCGAACGACACCCGGCCCCGCAACCGCACCTTCGGGAACTGCCTGGCCTCGGTCCAGACGTCACCCTCGGCCGGCACGTGCAGCGTCGCGCGGTAGGTGACCGGAAGTATGATGCGGCCCAACACTATCCGATCCCGTACCCGGTAGGTCAGGACATGGCCATCGGGGCCGACGGTGCGCGCGGTACGCTGCACCGCGACGATCAGCGGATGCAGCGTGCGGAGGTTGTCCAGGTCGGCATAGAAATCGCGGACGACGTCCGGCCCGGCCGCAATGACCTCGCTGACCGTGCGCTGTGCGATCACCCGAGGGTGGCGCTGACATAGACGACGTCGCCGAACGACGAAAGGCCCTCCGCCGATGGCGCCAGCCCATAATCGGCGAACAACTCCGAGCCGGTGCGCGGCGTCGTCGTCCAGCCGATCCCGGCCAGATAGGTGGCCGCCTCGGTCCGGTCGCCGGCGTAGAACAGTTCGGCCACGTCCACCTCGGCACCGAGGTCCATCCCCTTGGCCCGCCACTCCCGTTGCGTGGCGCGCATCCGTTCGCTCATCTCCCGCAGGTCCTCGACGCTGACCGTCGGAGTGTTCTCGGTGGCGATACGGCTCCCCGCGGCGCTGCACTCGGTGATGTTGTCCAGCAGGCGATCCTGGGCCGCGGGCGGAAGATAGATCAGCAGGCCTTCAGCCAGCCAGGCCGTCGGTCGGCCGGCCTCGTGGCCGGCGCCGCGCAGTGCGGCGGGCCAGTCGTCACGCAGGTCCACGGCGATCGGGCGGTGCTCGGCACCCGGCACCGCACCCAGATCGGCGAGCGTGCGCGTCTTGAACGTGATCACCTCCGCCCGATCCAGTTCGTAGACGGTCGCATCGGCGGGCCACGGCAACCGGTAGGCGCGAGAGTCCAGGCCGGAGGCGAGGATGACGAACTGCCGGATACCGGCCGCCAGTGCGTCGGTGACGAATTCGTCGAACCAGCGGGTGCGGGCGGCGATGCCATCGGCCATGCGCACCGCGTCCACGGGTGTCTCGTCACCGTATGCGCCGCGGGCATGCCGGATGTAGGTGGGCACGCCCACCGCCGACACCAGCGGCTCGGCGTAGGGATCTTTGACCCCCGCAATGCCGGATCGGGTGGCGATGGCCCGCTGCATGGCCACCACCGTGGCCGTCACGCCCACACTCGAGGCAAGATCCCAGGTGTCATTCTCGGTCCGTCCCATAGTTAGATAGTCTACGCTTCGTCGCGTCAGTCCTCGGGTGGGCCGACACTGGAGAGCACCAGCTGCAGGAAGGTGCGGTAGAGGTCCTCGCCGTCGAGGTGGCTGGCCAGCGTGACGCCGTCGTTGGTGGCCAGCAGCACCCGGGCCAGCGACTCGGCCGGGATCTTCAGCGAACCACCAAGCCGTGCAATACCTTTGGCAATGTACTCGGCCAATGACCGCACCGTTTCCCGGCGCTGTGCGGCCACCCGGTCACGGGCGTCGGGGTTGCGCAGCAAGAACAGCGTGAACTCGTAGTTCAGCGCTGCCGCCCGCTGCGCATCGGCTCCACTCAACAGCCGCCACCGCTCGGCGAACCCCTCGACATCGACGTCGGCGAAGCGGTCAAAAGACGCCATGACATCGGCGAAACCGTCCAGGAAGCGCTGACGATGCCGTTCGATCACCGCGAGGAACAGCGCATCCTTCCCGCCGAATTGCGCATAGATCGCACCCCGGGTGTACCCGGCCGCGTCGGCGATGTCTTCCAGCGAACCGGCATACCCCCGGCTGGCGAAGATCGTCTCGGCCGCATCGAGCAACACCGTGCGGGTCTGCTCCATGCGCCGTTCCCTGGTCCAGCGCTCGGTCATACCAGGCATTCTCGCAAACTTCAGCGCTAGATACACTCTTGTATCTGAAAATCATCTATGTATCATCGTGACTGCCGTCACAGCCTGACGCTCACCCGAGAAGGGAACACCGATGTCCATCGATTCCTCACAAACCGCCCGGCCAGGAGAATGGGTCGACTCCGATGGCCTCAGCCCCGACGACGCGAGCGCACTGTTCCGGATGCAGATTCCCACCGATCGCTACACATCACCGGATTTCGTGAGCCGCGAACGTGCAGCCATCTGGATGCGCGTCTGGCAGATCGTCGGTCGCGTCGACGAACTGGAGAAGACCGGCGATTTCAAGGAATACCGGATCTTCGACCAGTCCTTCGTCATGATGCGCGGAAATGACGGTGTCATAAGGGGTTTCGTCAACGCGTGCCGACATCGCGGGAACCCGCTCTTCAGCGGACATGGCCACGCCAAACAACGCATCGTCTGCCAATACCATCTGTGGTCCTACGACCAGCAGGGAAAGCTGCGCGGCTGCTCCAAACCCGAGATCGACAAGGACGACTACGGTTTGCTCGAGGTCCCGGTGGACACCTTCGCCGGCTTCGTCTTCCTCAATCCCGATCCGGACGCCGCACCGCTGCGCGATTTCCTGGGCGAGGACGTCATCCGGATCCTGGAGCCGTATCACCTCGACCAGATGACGACGGTGCTCAATGTCCGGGAGGCACTGGATTGCAACTGGAAGGTGGTGATGGACGCCTTCGAAGAGGGTTATCACGTCTCCGGTATCCATCCGCAACTGTTGCGGGTGCTGGTCATCGACCCCAGCAAGGTGAAGTACCGGTTCTTGGACAGGCACAGCATCGCCGTGGCCCCGTTCGAGGTCGCCCACGTCGAGGGGATGGGACCGGAGAAGCAGGTCGAAGGCATCATGGAGCTACCCGAGACCTTCCCCGGGGTGGTGCGGGTGCTCCCCCGGTTCACCGAGTTGGTGGACGAACACCGGGGCGCGGACGGCACCCTGCAGTTCCCCGAGGGTGTCACCGGACGCACCCTGCTACAACAGGCCACCCGCGACACGCTCTCCCGCGACGGTCTCGATGTGGACGGTCTCACCGATGCGCAGATGAGCGACAATCACGGCTGGGTTCTGTTCCCCAACTTCTTCATGACCATCCGGGCCGGTGAGGCAACCGTCATCATGTCCACACCGCATCCCGACGGTGACCCCAACCGCTGCATCTGGCACATCACCAGTTTCATGTGGTTGCCCGAGGAACACCGTGGCGCGTTCGCGGCGGACCTCATCGACGTCCAGGAACCGGGCAGCTTCAAGTATTTCGAAGCGCTGCAACAGGATTACGAACAGATGCCGCGCCAGCAGACCGGCCTGCGCAATGCCCGCCTCGACCATATGGCGCTGGTCAACGAGGAAGTGGTCATCGCGCACTACCACTCCGTGATCGACCGCTACCTGGGCGCGCTCTGATGCCCGAACTCGCCGAGCTGCTCACCCGGCACACGGGCCGTAGCCGTACCGTCCTCGAATACGCCGCCACGACCGGACGTCTCGTCACCGACGCCAAGGCGCCGGGGTTCACCGAAGACGACTGGGCACCGCTGGCCGACCTCGTCGACACCGAGAACTTCCTTCGGGTCGGCGCGTTCAAGGAGGAGATGGACTGGGCAGGTTATGTCGCCTTCCTCACCGGATGGGCGACCACATCCGAATGGGAGTGCACGTTCAAGCGCATCACCGAGCACGGTGATCTGGTGTTCCTGGAACTCGAAGAGCGCAGCGTGGTCGGCGATTTCCGCAGCGTCGTCAATTCGCTGTCGGTGTATGCGTTCAGCGGGGACGGCCGGATCCGGCGCCTCGACCTGTACCTGCAGATGGCATTGCCTTCGTGACCGACACACCGCGCATGACGCCGCTGGCCGCCGACCAATGGGGCGACCCCGAGTACGCGGCGTTCGGCGCGCTGCTCGGTCTGCCTGCCGACAAGGTGCCCCGGGCCGGGTCCGGCGAGCCTTATGACCCGCTGAATTTCGACATCATCGGGATGCTGGCCCGCCATCCCGGCATGGCCCGATTGTTCCTACAGTTCAACGGTTTCCTGCTGCAACGCGGAGAACTACCGGGCCGGCTGCGCGAACTGATCATCCTGCGGGTCGCGCTGGTGCACCGGTCGGCCTTCGAGTGGGGCCAGCACGTCAGGCTGGGTGCCGCGGTCGGCATCACTGACGACGACGTGACCGCGCTGATCGAGGGCAACAACGGGTTCGACGGCCACGACCGGCTGGTGCTCGATGCCGTCGACGAGATCATCGCCGACGGTAAGGCGCAGTGGCCGACGTGGCAGCGCCTGGTCGAGACGCTCGGCGAACACGCCGCGATGGAGGTCATCTTCCTCGTCGGTACCTACACCCTGACCGCGATGGCCTTCGGCACCTGGGGGTTACAAGCAAAGCCGGGCAGCGCAGCGCTGCCGCCGGACTCGATTACGACAGAGGAGCATGGGCAGTGAACCTGGAAGACCGCATCGCCAAGCATCGCCGGATGGCCGAGAGCTACCGCGACAAGTACGTGTTGCAGAAGGTCGCCGCGGGCGAGAGTTATGACGAATGGGAGTTCACCGAGGATGCGGTCTACACCTCCCCCTACTTCGTCGCCGATCAGGAGTTGGTCCTCAAAGACGTTGCCACCCATTGGGATACCGCGGCAACCGTCGAAGCCAAGGCGTACGGCATCACCTTCCCGGACTGGAAGCCGGTTGACTTTCGCGTCTGGCCCGCCGAGAACGGATTCGTGATGCGCTACCGCTGGCAGGGCACCAACATCCACAACGGCGAGGTGATGGGCTTCTACTCCATCAGTTTCGTCGACACCAACGAGGACGCTCAGATCACCCACTGGTCCACCTACGTCAACGACGAGGAATACGGGCCGTTCCTGGAGGCCGCGATCGGGGCGCGCGGTCCGTTTCACGGGGATTCCTACATGCAGGCGCTGGCAGCGCATTTCGAGAAGAACGGATTGAGCTTCTAGGATGACCACCAACGCCACCGAGAAGGTGTATTACGACCCATGGGATGCGGACCTCAACGCGAACCCGTATCCGACGTTCAAACGTCTGCGCCATGAAGCGCCGCTCTACTACAACGAAGCGCACGACTTCTATGCCGTCAGCCGGTTCGAGGACGTCAACCGAGCGCTGGTGGACCACACCACGTTCAGCTCAGCCCGTGGCGCGGTGCTGGAGATCATCAAGGCCGGTATCGACATCCCCGCGGGCACACTGATCTTCGAAGACCCGCCGATCCACGACATCCACCGCAATCTGCTCTCCCGCGCGTTCACGCCGCGCAAGATCAACGCGCTGGAGCCCAAAGTCCGCGCGTTCACGACGCAATGCCTGGACCCACTGGTCGGCGGGAACCGGCTGGACTTCGTCAAGGATCTCGGGGCGGTGATGCCGCTGCGCGTGGTGAGCGCGCTGTTCGGCATCCCCGAGGATTACCAGAATCGCGTGCTCGCGGACGGGGAGAAGCACGTGCGCACCGAGCGCGGCGCCCAGATGACCGACAACCCGGACGGTCCCATCACCGACGGGGAGTTCTTCGCCGAATTCGTCGACTGGCGGATCGCCCATCCGGCCGACGATCTGACCACCGAGTTGCTCAACGCCGAATTCACCGACGAGACCGGCGCCGTCCGCAAGCTGCGCCGCGAGGAACTGCTGCTGTTCATGTCCGTGGTCGCCGTCGCCGGATCGGAGACCACCACGCGCCTGATCGGGTGGGCGGGCAAGCTGCTGTCCGAGCATCCCGACCAGCGCCGCAAGCTGGTCACCGACCGATCCCTGGTTCCGGGCGCGATCGAGGAGATCCTGCGGTACGAACCGCCGGCGCTGCAGGCCGCGCGTTATGTCACCCGCGATACCGAATTCCAGGACGCCACCGTCCCGCAGGGCAGTGCGATCATCTTGCTCATCGGCGCCGCGAACCGCGACGAGTCTCGATTCGGCGCCGACTCCGAGGAATTCGACATCACCCGCCCCCCTCGTCAGCACCTCAGCTTCGGGGTGGGGGCCCACTACTGTCTGGGCAACGCGCTCGCCCGCATCGAGGGCCGAATTGCCTTGGACGAGATCCTGAATCGTTTTCCCGACTGGGAGGTCGACCTCGACCTGGCGGAGTTCTCGTCGTCGTCGGTGGTACGCGGCTGGGACAGCATGCCCGCCCGGATCTGACCCCGGATCAGGGCAGCGCGCCGAACACCGGGTTGACCGCGGGAGCGGGAGCGGGAGCCGGTAGTTGCTCGGCCGGCACGGGAGCCGGCGGCGGAGGTGGAGGGGGCGCGAACGGTGGCAACAACCAGAACGGCGGTGGCGGCGCAGGGGGCGCCGGCGGCAGCACCTCCGCCGGGGCGACGGGCACGGCCTGATCGACGGGCACAGGCGCCGCGACGGGGGCAACCGGATCCGCGACCGGCAGTACCGGCGCTTCGGGAGCGATCTCGGGCAGCTGCGGGACCGCCAACGCAACGGCACTGACCGGAGGCTCGACTGCGGTGGACGGCTGCTGCAC
>Ga0075012_10003019_pt1 | contig 16280 bp, 19 predicted proteins | sample All_14_2_FD_71474 | JGI IMG/M metagenome (GOLD analysis project Ga0075012, IMG submission 71474) | Freshwater microbial communities in response to fracking from Pennsylvania, USA - Allegheny Zone_MetaG_DW_15 | ecosystem: Environmental > Aquatic > Deep subsurface > Groundwater > Drilled... | reverse complement strand
CGATGGTCAGCGTCGAGCCGTCGCGTACGACGCGAGTGGCAAGCCGGGCAGTTGAACCGAGCGTGCGCAGGGCAGTGGCGGCCGTCAGGAGCTTGAGCGTGGAAGCCGGCGAGAGCGCTCTGGTGGCAGAGGACTCCAGCAAGGTGGAGCCAGTCGCCGGATCGGCAACCCACACCGCCGAGGTGCCCAAGGCCGGCCTGTTCACCAGCGGTGACAGCACTGCACTGAGGCCAGCAGGAGTCGGTGCTGGTGCGGTGCTTCCGATGACCGGGATGCCCGGCAGGACAGGAGCCGAATCGGCCATCGCCGATGCGTTGATGCCGATCGTGCCCGCAAGGAGCAGGGTCGACATGAGGAAGGAAAGGCGAACGCGATGTGTCACCTCTCACCCCCTCGGCGGTCGGCATCACTCATGTCGATAGGGAACACTAGGCGACTATGGAACCTTTGATATTCGACGTCACGATTGAAATCCCAGCAGGGAGCAGGAACAAGTACGAGGTCGACCACGAGACCGGTCGCATCCGCCTTGATCGGATGCTGTTCACGTCCACCCGCTACCCGCACGACTATGGATTCATCGAGGACACCCTCGGACAGGATGGGGATCCGCTCGACGCGCTTGTCATGACCCAGGAGCCAACCTTTCCCGGTGTGGTCATCCGCTGCCGCGCAGTCGGCATGTTCCGGATGACCGACGAAGCAGGCGGTGACGACAAGGTGCTGTGCGTGCCTGCTGGCGATCCGCGACTGGAGCACCTGCGCGACATCTTCCACATCGCCGAGTTCGATCGCCTGGAGATCCAGCACTTCTTCGAGGTGTACAAGGACCTCGAGCCTGGCAAGAGTGTCGAGGGCGCTTCGTGGGAGGGCCGCCAGGAGGCCGAGGAGGAGATCCGCGCATCGCAGAAGCGCTACGTGCCAAACCCTGCGCACAAGCACTGACGCTCAACTCATGAAAGGCCCGCCACGAAGTGGCGGGCCTTTCGCATGTCCAGCAGGTGATCAGCCGACGAGCACATCCAGGCTCACAAGCAGTGCCTCGACTCGGGACTTGATCTCGTCCCGAATTGGACGGACGTCGTCCACGCCCAGTCCGTTCGGATCGGTCAGCTCCCAGTCCTCATAGCGCTTGCCCGGGAACAGCGGGCAGGCATCCCCGCAGCCCATGGTCACGACCACATCGGCAGCCCGCACCTCCTCATCCGTCCACGGCTTCGGGAACTCCCCCGATATGTCAATCCCCACTTCAGCCATGGCAGCGATTGCGGCTGGATTGACCTGATTGCCGGGCTCACTTCCTCCCGACCATCCGATTGCTCGCTCGCCCGCCAGAGCGCGAAAGTAGCCAAGCGCCATCTGGGATCGACCCGCGTTGTGCGTGCACAGGAACAAGACGATCGGGCGATGGTCATCACTCCTTCCTTCGACGCGGGCAAGCGCCGTGAGCCGATCTCGCGCAAATCGTTCAGCGAACAGCGCAAGGAACGTGTCGTTTGTCGAGCGAGCGGCGATGTCGTCATACGACGTGACGAGGAATCGCTCGATGGTCTCCGCGGAGAACATCCCAGTGAACTCCTTCTGCAGGAGGAGAGCAGAGGAACGCAAGGTCATCACATGCATCAGGGGAATATCATCGCGAAACTGGCTGTCAGTCATGAAGCTCTTCTCCTCGGTGGTTGATGGGATACACGAGCAGCCAAGTCCCGCACACGAGCGGTGAGCAGACTCAGGGCTGCGTCGAAGGCGGCGTCAGTGTCGACACGAGACGGATCGGGGATCGACCAGTGGATGTGCTTCTGCTCAAGCTCTGGCAGATGCTCATTGACGGCATCGCACACCGAGACCACGACATCGTCGCTGCGGAGCACCTGATCCATGGCCGCGGGCCGTTCCTGCACGATGGTCAGCCCTGCCCTGCGCGCCGCTGACCGAGCTCGCGGGTTGATCTCCAAGGCAGGGTGCGTGCCAGCCGAAGCACTGGGGACATCACTCATCTCGTGCCAGGCAGCCTCGGCAAGGATCGATCGCGCAGAGTTGTGCGTACAGACGAACACGACCCTGGGGGCCGTGAGGGGCGAGTGCGTCGGCAGAAGCCGCAGCATCGCCGCCGGGTCGGCCTGGACATACGTGCGGCGACGATCGCTCTGCGAACCGCTCCTGATGATGAGCCCGGCCTCCTGCAGCACCTTCAGGTGGTGGGCCAGCAGATTGCCCGAGATGCCGAGCGCGGTGGCCAGCTGATCTGGCGAGTGGTCACCTTCCGCCAGCAGGTCGACGATCGCCAGGCGAGTCGGATCACCAAGCGCGGCCAGGGCCCGCGCGCGTCGCACCAGCTCCTCCGGCGAGTCCGGGTGCGCACGCTCCTGTTGCCTGCTTACTTCAGTATTCATTGAGTCAATGATTGTTGATGTAATGTGCGGCTGTCAAGACATGAGTGCATCAAGCGAAGGATCGGCATGGATCACGGCATCGGCAGACGCGCATGCGCGGAGTTCATCGGCACCGGCGTGCTCGTTGCGGCCGTCGTCGGCTCAGGGATCATGGGCACCCTGCTCAGCGGCGACCTCGCCGTGACGCTGCTGATCAATGCGGTGGCGACTGTGGCAGCACTCGGCGTCCTGATCTGGGCCATCGGCCCGATCTCCGGCGCGCACTTCAATCCGGTGGTGACCGCTGTCGCGCTGGCTCGACGTGAGATGCCGCTTGTCGAGGGCTTCCTCTATGTCGGGGCACAGGTGCTTGGCGCACTTGCAGGGGTGGCGCTGGCGAACCTCATGTTCGACCTGCCGGCATTCGAGGCCTCCACCCACGTACGCACGGGCATGCCCATCTGGCTTGGTGAAGTGGTCGCCACAGCAGGCCTGCTGCTGGTCATCGGCGCGCTGACCCGCACCGGGAGGGGTCATCTCGGAGGAGTGCTCGTGCCTGCCTGGATCGGCTCGGCGTACTTCTTCACTTCATCAACGTCCTTCGCCAACCCCGCAGTGACCATCGGTCGGAGCCTGACGGACACCTTCTCGGGCATCGCCCCGGCGAGCGTGCCGATGTTCATCGCGTTCCAGGTCGTCGGCGCGGCCGTAGGTGCCTTGCTGACCGAGTTCTTCTACCCCCGTCGCGGCACCCCAGAGCCCCTGGACCTGCCCGACGCCATCCATCACGGGCCGCGCGCCGATGCCTGACCAACACATCACCGAGGGAGCATTCACGAGCACCCGACCGACGGTCCTGTTCGTCTGCGTGCACAACGCCGGGCGATCTCAGATGGCGGCGGCCTTCCTCATGCATATGTCCAAGGGGAGCGTCGACGTCCGCTCGGCCGGTTCGGCACCTGCTGACAGCGTCAATCCGGCAGTCGTGGAGGCGATGGGCGAAGTGGGCATCGACATTGCTCACGAGGTTCCCAAGGTGCTGACGGAGGAGGCTGTGCGCGAGTCCGATGTCGTGATCACCATGGGCTGCGGCGATGCCTGCCCGATCTTCCCTGGCAAGCGCTACGAGGACTGGGTGCTGCAGGACCCGGCAGGCAAGGGCGTTGCGGCCGTGCGGCCGAGACGCGACGAGATCCAGTCGCGCATCGGCTCCCTGCTCAGTGAGCTTGCTCCCAGTACGCAGCGCTAGCGCTCCGGCTCAGCAGCAGGCCGATGCCTTGCCCTGCTCTGCAGCGGCCGGCGTGCAGCAGGCATTGCCGCCCACCTGAGTGAGGATCATCGGCTCGAAGGCAGACGCGTCGGTGAGGTCATCGGTGATCGTGTAGATCTCCCAGGGAGCACCGGACGGGTCATGTGCCCACGTCTTGTCCTGCTCGGCGTAGCAGCACACCGTGCGGTTGACGTCCGTGACATCGACCCCCTCAGCAGCCAGCCGGATCGCAGTGGCGGCAACCGCCGTCGAATCCTCGACCTCGATTCCCAGGTGATTCAACGCTCCCGCAACGCCGGATCCGCGCTCGTCTTCGCCAGTCTCGATCAGGACCAGCTTCAAGGGCGGCTCATCAACCGCGAAGTTGGCATAGCCCGGACGACGCTTGTGCGGAGCCGTGTTGAACAGGCGTGAGTAGAACTCCACCGAGGCCTCGAGATCGGACACATTCAGGGCCAGCTGCACACGCGACACGGCGTACTCCAATTCATAGACAACGATCGATGCATGGAGTCTGGACAATATATTGATAGATGTCAATATAGGCAGTGATCGATCTTGATCATCACCTGTGCGAGGCTGTTCCCATGGCACCCCGCAAGCCCCTCGACATCGCCTTGACCACCGGGCCCTGCTGCGATTCGAGCCTGGCAGTTGCACTCTCTCGCTCCGAAGCCGAATCGCTCGCGCATCTGCTCAAGGCCGTCAGCGACCCGACCCGACTTCAGCTGCTGTCGATCATTCGTGCAAGTGCGAACAGTGAGGCGTGCGTTTGCGACCTGACTGCCCCGATCGGACTGTCGCAGCCGACCATCAGCCATCACTTGAAGGTGCTCGTTGACGCCGGCATTCTCATCCGCGAGCAGCGAGGAACCTGGGCATGGTTCTCCATCAATCAATCGCGCCTGAACCAGATCGTCGCTGCCGTGAGCTAGTTGCCTTCCTCCGTTGCCACAGTGACGCGCAGCGGAGCGAATGTCTTGAAGCGGATCGGCTCCGGCAACGGCGTGAGCCCAAAGGCTTCCAGCGCTCCCTGGCCCGCCAGTCGCACCAGGTACTGGGCGTACAGGAGCGGAAGAGCGGTATTCGAGCCAGGGTCACAGATCATGAGGTGGGCATAGCCTTCCACCGGCCAGCCTGCCAGGCCAGCACCCTCCCCGAGCACAATCTTTGACGATGCAAGATCGAAGTTTCCTTCGACGGGCAGCCCTCCTGTGGCGGCGCTGGCCAGGACGCTTCCGTCAGCAGTCGTCGTCACATTGGTTGCGCCAGACCCCACCTTGTACAGCTGGACGTCGTCCGAAGTGACGACCGTGTCGATGTCCTGCCCGTTCAGGTCTGTTCCCTTGACTGGCAGGTTTGCAGTCGCGATGTTGTTGTTGACGGCGGTGAAGATCGGCAGGACGGCCAAGGTGCCTTCCGACGCGAGCATCTCGGTCAGCATTGCCTCTTGATCTGGGAACTTCTTCCCAGCCTTCAGGGTGCTGACGGGCCCATCGGGCCACGCCGCGGAATCCTGCTGGGAGATCCAGGTGGTCATGGCGCTGACCGCGCCGCTGGGAGCCTGCGTCGAAACCAGCGCAAGCGGAGGCAGTCCGGAGAGATCGAAATCAGGGTTGGCGTCAGCGATCAGGGGATCCTCCCACGAAGTCACAGCACCGCTCAGGACTCCTGCCGCTGCCTGCGGCGTGAACACGAGCCCCTCCAGGCCCACCACGTTGTAGGTGATGGACACGGGATAGGCAAATGCCGGGATCGTGATCACCTTGTCCGCAGGGCAGGAGGCTGTCTTGAAAGCGAGCAATTGCGCATCGCTGGGCGCCTGCCCCACCAGGGCGATCTGAGCCTTGCCACCGGGCGCGACCTCAGTGACAGTCTGATCCGGACACACGGAGCCGAGGGCATCGCCAACCGTGCTCATCGCGCCGGTGAACTCCGAGGGCGTAGCGATCTCCACATTGCCTGACGCGCACTCGATCTGCGCTTCCGCACGCGCCGCGAGCACGTCCGGCGGCAGCGGCGGTGTGCAGGCGCTCAACGCGAGCGCGCCTGCCCCCAACGCAGCAGTGAGGACGATGCCTCGGATCTTCAACGATCTCCGGGACATCGTCCTCACCTTCGTTAGATGCTGCGTAGTGCAGGGATTGCTACTTGATCTTCAGGACGTTCTCGCGAGCCTTGGCCAGGATCTTCCCGGTCAGGGGCACGTAGCCAAGCGATGATGCGCGTGAGGGACCGCACTTGGCCAGGACGTAGTCGAAGAACTGTCGAACGCCCAGGCCATTTGCGCCCTTGCCATCGGTCTGCGCGAGGCCGTAGGAGAAGATCGCGATCGGGTAGGCCCCTGCAACCTTGTTCTCGTAGTTCAGCTTCACGATGCCAGACGGCTGCATGTCCAGCTGAGTTGAGAGATTCTTCGCTGCAGATGCGGCCGAAGGCGCGACGAACTCGCCCATGGCATTCTGCAGACGGGCAGACGGGTAGCCCTTGGCGTCACCAAGATCGACGTAGCCGATCGTGCCCTCCTTGGCGATCACGTTGGCCATGACTCCCTGGTTCGTTCGGCCGGCCACTGAGTTCTGCGGTGGCACACCGCCGGGGAACGCGGTCGACATGTCATCCTGCACCTTGGCGAAGATGGTTGGCGCCCAGGCATTCAGGTACTGCAGGAAGTTGTTCGTCGTTCCTGAAGCGTCCGAGCGATAGGCAATCGTGATCGGCACGGCCGGGATCGACTTTGCAATCCGGGAGTTGGACTTCAGAATCTCGGGATTGTTCCAGGTGGTGATCTGTCCACCGAAGATCTTCGCGAGGGTTGCCTGAGTCAACTGGATGGACGAGCCCAAGGTGCGCCCAGTGGTGGGATTCTTGAGGTTGATCGCGATTGCGATCGAACCGCCGATGTTCGGCACGTACTCCCATGCAAACGTGGGCTCGCCTGAGGTGTAGGCAGAGTCCGTCTGTCCGAAGACGAAGGTGCCCTTGGCGAAGTTGCCCTTGCCCGTGCCTGAGCCCGTGGACGTATAGGTGATGGTGAAGTTGTTCTGAGAGCCGTTGAAGTCGGCTGCGCACTGCTGCATGAACACGGCTGGGAAGGAAGCTCCACCGCCAGGAACAGTTTCGGCTGCATTTGCCGGTGCGACCATTGCAAGCCCGGAGGCTGCGATTGCGGTTCCGGCGACGATCGCGAGTGTGCGACGCACTGATTTCTCCTTTGATGTGTGTGAAGACTGCTTACTTGAAGTTATGCAGTCCACGTTGCTGATCAGAGACCGAACTGTGACCAGCAGCCAACTCCAAGATGAACAGTGCGTGCCAAGGTGAACGGAGGCTTAACCGAATCGGCCGTTGACGTAGTCCAGGGTGCGCTGGTCCTGCGGCTGCCCGAAGATATCGGTGGTGAGGCCTTGCTCGACGATGTGTCCCGGCTCGCCTTCCTGGGCCAGGAAGAATGCGGTGTTGTCCGCCACGCGCACTGCCTGCTGCATGTTGTGCGTGACGATCACAATCGTCACCTCCTTGGACAGCTGGCGGATTGTCTCCTCGATCTTGAGCGTGGACGCCGGGTCGAGCGCCGAGCATGGCTCATCCATCAAGAGCACGCTGGGCTGAACCGCCAACGCACGCGCGATCACCAAGCGCTGCTGCTGCCCTCCGGAAAGATCACCTGCAGCGTGATTGAGGCGATCCTTGACTTCGTTCCACAGGCCCGCGGCAGTGAGGGTCTGCTCAACGATGTCGTCATGGTTGTCTCGCTTCATGCCAGACAGCTTCAGGCCTGACAGCACGTTTCCTCTGATGGTCATGCTGGGAAATGGATTCGGCTTCTGGAAGACCATGCCGATCTGCAGGCGGATGTGCACCGGATCAATGTCCGAACTGTAGATGTCCTTGCCCTCGTAGAGAACTGAACCAGCCAAGGCCGCACCTGGGATGAGCTCATGAAGTCGATTGAGCGTGCGGATGAAGGTTGACTTGCCACAGCCTGAAGGACCGATGAGCGCCGTCACGGTGTTCTTGGGAAAGTCGATGTTGACGTTCTCCAAGACTTTCCGCTTGCCGAACCACACACTCACGTTCTCTGCCCGCAATTCGCTGACTGCGATCGCCCGAGGTGCGAGGAGATCCGATTCCATCATGGCGACTTCCTCGAATTCAGCTGTAGACATGACCATCTCCTATTTCGCGCGACCAACGCGACCTCGGCCGAGGAAGCGTGCAACTGTGAACAGAACAGCAATGAGAATCATCAGCACCAAGGCCGCACCCCAGGCCCTCGCCACTGCATCGGGATACGGGACGGCAACATTGTTGAAGATGTAGACCGGGATGGAGGCAATGGCCTGCCCGAACGGGTTGAGGACTGTTCCATCGTTGTTGCCTGCAGCGAGCAGGAGCGGGGCAGTCTCGCCGATGACGCGAGCGATGCCGAGCAGGATCGCGGTGATGATTCCAGTCTTTGCGGCCGGGAGCACCACTCGCATGACCGTGCGCGCTCGTGTTGACCCCAGGGCAAGCGCGCCTGTGCGCAGCTCATCCGGGATGAGCTTGAGTACTTCCTCCGCCGTGCGTGCAACCGTCGGTAGCATCAGGATTGCGTAGGCAAGCCCACCGGCAAAGGCATTCTGGCTGAACCAGCCCGTCGACACTGCAATGGTCAGGATGAACAGGCCTGCGACTACCGAGGGCACCCCACTCATGGCCTGAACGAAGAAGCGAACGTAGGGGACGGCCCTTCCTCGCACCTCGGTGATGTAGATCGCCGTGGCGATGCCGATGGGAACGGCGACGGCTGTGGCGACCGCGACGACGAGAATGGTGCCGATCAGCGCATGCCCAATGCCGCCGTAGTCAAGCGGCGTGCTTGGGCTGATGTACACACTGTTCTGGTATACGAAGTGAGCGCTGAGGGCACGCAGGCCACGAACGATGAGTGAGCCGATCAGTGAGGCAAGCACGACGAAACTGAAGACTGTCGCGCCGATGGCGTTCACGATGATGACCGAGTCTGCAATGCCACGCACACCCCGCGTCGCCCAGGCCGCGATTCCAGAGGCCAGCAACTGCAAGGGGAAATAGACGACCACGAGGACGATCGCTCCCGGGATCGGGGAGAGGAAGAAGAGCGCTGCCGTGATCACTGCTGGCACGATGACGGCCAGGGCCACTGCAGTCGTGAACGAGCGGGGCTTGTGCCGCCAAGGCCGCTGAGGCGGCTGCGACAGGAGAGCCGGATCGGCCGGCGGCTGATACAGGATCGTGCTCACTTCTTCAACCTGCCTGTCCGGCTCACGATCAAGTTGGCCACCATGTTGACGGCGATCGTGCCCAGGAAGAGGAAGAAGCCGGCAGCAAGCAGCAGGTTCAACTCCTCGGGCCCGGACACCTCGCCGAAGCGCGAGACAATGAGGGTGGCGATCGACCCGCCACCTGATTCGATGATGTGGTACCAGTTCGTCTCGAAGGTGAGCTTCAAGACGAAGAACACCGCAATGGTCTCACCAAGTGCGCGGCCCAAACCCAGCATGACTCCGCCGACGATGCCTCCGCGTCCATAAGGCAGGGCGACGAAGCGAAGCATCGTCCACAGCGAGCATCCCAAGGCCTCTGCCGCATTGACCAGTTCCGGAGGGGTACGGCTCAACACCTCTCGTGAGATCGAGGTGATGATCGGGATCATCATGATGGCCAGAACCAAGCCAGCGATGAAGGGCGTGCCGGAGAAGTTCTGCGAGGTGTTCTCGAAGATCGGGATCCATCCGAGGTACTGATTGAGCAGTGCCTGCCACTCCTCAGCGGGCGGATTCAGAATGTAGAAGGCCCACAGCCCGATGATCACGGAGGGAATCGCAGCAAGCAGATCGATCAGATTGGTCAATACCGTCGCCAGTTTCGGAGGCGAGATGAAGACCATGAAGATCGACAGCATCAGGGCGACCGGGACTGCGATGGCAAGGCCGATAACCGCCAGGAGTACCGAGCCATAGAGCATGCCCCAGATGCCTGCCGTCGGCGGATCGGTGTTGATGTCCCACCCAGTGGAGAAGATGAACGCCAGACCCTCAGTCTGGAAGGCATAGACAGCCTGAATACCCAGGAAGATCGCGATTCCGGCCAACACGACCAGTGAAGCGAAGGCGGCGCCAGTGACCACCCTGCTGAATACCCGGTCGCCCCGATGCGAGGTCGCAGCCGAATGAAGATCGCGCTGATCCAGATCGGGATTCGCCATGACCGGATGCTGGCCGAGTGAGATTGACGCCAGGGGGCCGCAGGTGCGAACACCAGCCATCGTGAAGGTGAACGGCTGGTGAATTCGATCGAGCCTGGAACCTGGCGTTCCCGGCGCTAGGGTCACCAGGATGAGCGGCAGGCCCTCAGGCAAGACGGTCCGAACCATCGTGACGGCCGTCATCGGCCTGGTCATCGTCGTTGCCGTCTTCTTCTTCCTCTTCCCGCAGATGGGCGACTACCGGGCTGCACTCACCCAGATCTCCGAGTTGGCCCCACTGTGGATCGCCGCGCTGGTGGCGGCGAGCCTGATCAACATCGCCGTCTACCCGTTCACCACATGGGCGGCGATGCCGGAGGTCAGCTACCGCACGAGCTTCATCAATCGCCAGGCAGGCTTCTCGATCAGCAACATCCTGCCCGGCGGCGGCGCCGTTGCGGCAGCCACGCAGTACGCGATCCTGGCGCGGTACGGCGTGGAAGCAGCGCGAGCGGCCGCAGCCGTGACCGCGGACGCCATCTGGACCTACCTCCTGATCCTCGGAGCACCGGCGGTGGCCGTCACCCTGCTCGTGGCAGAAGGGCACTCGGCAACCGCATACGTCACGATCGCCGGCCTCGGACTCGGCGCGGTGGTGATGTCGATCCTGGCCATCGTCTATGTCCTGCGCTCGGAGGGCACCGCTCGAAGGGTCGGCGAAGTCCTGCAGTCGCCGGTGGATCGCGTCTATCGACTGATCCGCAGGACTCCACCCGATGTCGTCCAGGCGCTTGTCACGTTCAACAGGCACGCCTCCCTGATGGTGACCACGCGCTGGCGGCAGCTGACCATCACGAATGTGGCCGCCCAGATGGCTCCGATCCTGGTGCTCATCGTCGGACTGGCAGCACTCGGGGTGTTCCCCGATCCGGTGAATCCCATCGAGGTCTTCGCGGCGTTCTCGATCGCCTTGATCCTGACCAGTGTTCCCCTCACACCCGGCGGACTGGGCACTGTCGATGCCGCCCTGGTCGGACTGCTCGTGGCCTTCGGCGCTCCGGCCGCCGACGCGATCGCTGCCGACCTCGTCTGGCGACTGGCGTGGTTCGTGCCCCAACTGCTGGTTGGACTGCTGGCCCTGGGTATCTACGGTTGGGACAGGAGACGGCAGCCACTGGTGAGTGAGGATTGATCGATGCAGATTGAAGTGTGGTCCGACCTGGTCTGTCCGTGGTGCTACATCGGCAAGCGCCAGCTTGAGATCGCGCTTGAGAATTTCGAGCACAGGGACGAGGTGACCATCTGGCATCGCGCCTACCAGCTGAATCCACGGGCCAGCACCGTCACGCAGCGCACCACGGAGATGCTTGCCCAGAGGTATGGCGTGAGTGTCGAGGAGGCAGCTGAGATGCAGCGCGGAGTCACGGAGATGGCCGCAAGCGTGGGCTTGGACTACCAGCTGGACAGGACCCTGAGCGGCAACACCCGTGATGGCCACCGGCTCGTGCTGTGGGCGCAGGATCAGAGCCGTGACGCAGGGGAGCGGCTGCTGCATTCGCTCTTCAGCGGCTACTTCGAGCAGGCCAGGCCCATCTTCAGCATCGACGAGCTCGTCGACTTCGCCGGCTCCGCTGGGCTTGACGAGCAGGCGGCTCGGGAGATGCTGATGGGGCAGGAGTACGTGGACTTCGTGCAGCGTGATCAGGAGATCGCCCGTGCACTCGGCTGCACTGGCGTGCCCTTCTTCGTGCTTGACGAGCGATTCGCGGTGACGGGGGCCCAGTCGAGCGAGCTGTTCGCCTCAGCCCTTGCGCAGGCCTGGGAAGCAGGAGCGGTGGCGACGTGACCGAGGGCCAGATCGTGCTCGTGCGCCATGGGGAGACCGAATGGAGCAGGTCCGGCAGGCACACCGGCCGGACCGAGATCCCCCTCACTGAACAAGGCGAGCGCCAGGCCACCGCAGTTGCCAGTCGGATGCCCGCCCATCCTGATCTCGTGCTGTGCAGTCCCCTGCAGCGCGCGCAGCACACTGCGTCGCTGGCCGGCCTGAAGGTCAGCCGTCTGGATCCTGACCTCCTGGAGTGGGACTACGGCGCGTGGGAAGGGCGTACGACTGCAGAGATCCGCGCGGAGCTCCATGAGCCGGACTGGACGATCTGGTCCGAGCCGATACCGGCAGGCACCACTCCCGGGGAGCAGCTGATCGACATCGGAGCGCGCACTGCTCGAGTCATCACCGCCTGCCAGCCGATCGTGCAGGCCGGTGGCACATGCGTGCTCGTGGCCCATGGCCATGTCCTGCGCATCCTCACCGCGACCTGGCTGGCATTGGCGCCAGTCGACGGACGCCTGTTCGCGCTGGACCCCGCCACCGTGTCACTCCTGGGCTTCGAGCACGAACAGCAGGTCATCCGCAGCTGGAACTCCTGACCGGAGCACCTCACTAGGTTGTCCCAATGCCGATTGATGAGCAGCAGCCCGCCGAACCGACTTCGCGCGACAGCGCAACCCAGCGGCAGATCAGGTTCGCGGTCTTCCTCCAGTCGATGGCGGCCCTGCTCCTCATCACTGCAGGCATCGTCCGATGGACTGCCGTGGGCTTTGACGCGTGGTCCCTGGTGTTCATCCTCGGCGGGCTCGGGGCCGCCACAGCAGCGGTGTTCCTGATCCGTGCGCTTCGCAGGTACTGATCCCCCGCAGGCACTGTTCCCGGCACCCATACACTTGCCCCACCAAGGGGAGCTCGCAGATTCGGCGGGCTGAGAGGGTGGACGTCTCCACCGACCCAATGAACCTGATCTGGGTAATGCCAGCGCAAGGGAGAAGGTGGATATGCGTATTCATGCATCAGCAATCACAATCGGGCTCGTCCTCAGCGGCGGAATCCTGCTCAGTGCCTGCAGCAGCGCACCCGAGGCGGCAGCACCCAGCAGCAGGGCGCCGACCACGGTTCGACTCCTGGCACACGACTCATTCGTGGTCAGCCAGGCACTGATCGACCAGTTCGCGAAGGACACCGGCATCACCATCGAGGTGACTACCGGTGGCGATGCGGGGTCGATGGTAGCCGGGGCAGTCCTGGCAGCAGGATCACCGAGTGCCGATGTCATGTTCGGCGTGGACAACACCCTGCTGGCCAAGGCGGTGGACGCGGACGTGTTCAGTCCTTACACCGCAGCCGATTCCGCATCGATCATCCCGAGCCTGCGCGCGGACACCGGCGGAGGTGCTGTCACGCCGATCGACTACGGCGATGTGTGCATCAACATCGATGATGCCTGGTTCGCCAAGCACCAGGTGCCCATCCCCACCTCCATCGACCAGCTCGCCGGCGAGCAGTACCAGGACCTGCTGGTGGTGGAGGACCCGGCCAGCTCCTCGCCCGGGCTGGCGTTCCTGCTGGCCACCATCGCCCAGTACGGGGACAGCTGGCCGCAGTACTGGGAGCAACTGCGGGCCAACGGGGTCAAGGTCTCAGGAAGCTGGACCGATGCCTATGAGAGCGTCTTCAGCGCCAGCAAGGGCGACCGACCCCTCGTGGTCTCCTACGCCACCAGCCCGCCCGCCGAGATCGTCTATGCCGAGAGTCCCAAGCCCAGCAAGCCGTCGACTTCGGTGCTGAACCACGGCTGCTACCGACAGGTGGAGTTCGCCGGAGTGCTGCGTGGGACGCCGAATGAGGCGGCAGCGCAGAAGGTGGTCGACTGGCTGCTGTCCGCACCTGTCCAGGCCGATGTCCCACTGTCGATGTTCGTCTTCCCAGCCCGGCAGAACGTGCCGCTGCCCCCAGTGTTCACCAAGTTCGCGGCGCACGTTCCCAGTCCACTGCAGCTTCCTGCAGCAGACGTGAACGCCCACCTCAGCGAGTGGCTGAAGACCTGGGGACAGGTGATGGGTCGCTGAATGCACCGAGCTGGCTGAGATGGGCATGGGTTCCCCCTGCTCTCTTCCTTGCTGTGCTGCTCGGCGCTCCGCTTGCCTCGGTGCTCGGACATGCCTTCAACGCCTTCGGATCATTCGACTGGCCCGGCACTCTGCGCATCGCCGCGCTGGCTGCACTGCAGGCAGCCATCAGCGCGCTGTGCGCGCTTGTCATCGGCCTTCCGCTGGCCGGGGTGCTGAGCACTTACCAGTTCCGCGGCCGGGCGCTGACCCAGGCACTGGTCACCGTGCCATTCGTGCTGCCGACGGTGGTGATCGCACTGTCCTTTCGCGGCCTGCTCGGCTCAGTACTCGAGCCCGGCCTGCTGCTGGTCATCGCCGCACACACGTACATCAACCTTGCGGTCATCGTCCGCATCGTCGGCTCTACCTGGCTGCAGCTGGACTCGCGTGAGGTGACTGCCGCGCGAGCGCTTGGCGCCACGCCGTTCAGTGCGTTCCGCACCGTCACCCTCCCCCAGTTGAAGGGAGCCATCCTCTCCGCCGCAGCCGTGGTGTTCGTCTTCTGCTTCACCTCACTGGGAGTCGTGCTGGTGCTCGGCGACAGCAGCACGCGCACCCTGGAGACGCAGATCCTGCGCGAGACGTCCCTTCTGCTCGACTTCCCCGCCGCGGCCCTCACTGCTCTGCTGCAGCTCATGGTCGTCACGGTCGCACTCCTGATCGGTGCCCGAGCCTCGATGAAGCGAACCCAGACCACCCCGCGACTGCGGCTGTCGAGACTGCCGCACCCGCGGCTGCCTCGACAGCGCCTGCTCGTCGTGTCGATCGTGGCTGCTGGCATTGCCATCGTCCTGCTGCCCCTGGTCTCGCTGACCCTGGACTCCGTGCGTGGCCAGGACGGCTGGACCCTGCAGTGGTGGCAGTCCCTGACCTCACTGGACGCCGGGACCACGAGACTGGGCACCCCGATCTCCGCGATCGCCGTCTCCCTGAAGTACGCATTGATCTCTGGGGCCATCGCGGGCGCGGTCGGCGTACTTGCTGCCATGAGCGTGCTCGCGCACCGCGTTGGACGCGCCATCGCACTCGTCGCCCTGGCCCCACTGGGGCTGTCGGCCGCGACCCTGGGACTGGGGCTCATGCTCTCCTTCGGTCGCCCGCCAGTCGACCTGCGCTCCTGGGACCTGCTCATCCCGCTGGCCCACTCGCTGGTCGCCGTGCCACTGGTGATCGCCGTGGTCCTGCCGACTCTTCGGGCCACCGATGCCCGAGCAGCCACCGTTGCCAGCGCCCTGGGCGCCAAGCCCACGCGCGCCTTCTTCACCGCCTACGGACCCACCCTGCGCATCGTGCTGCTGGCAGCGGGCGGCCTGGCCGCGTGTGTGTCACTCGGCGAATTCGGGGCCGCGTCCTTCCTTGCCCGCTCAGGCTCGCCTACGGTTCCACTGCAGATCATGCGGCTGCTGCAGCGACCCGGCGATGCGTCCTATGGCGTGGCAGCGGCCCTCGCCATGGTGCTGGTCATCGGCACTGTCCTGCTGATTCTCGGCGTGGATGCACTGGGGCGCAGGAGGCTTGCACGGTGATGTACGGACTGGAACTGGCGAATTGCGCGATCGGCTACGAATTGCCGTTCCTGCACGCCGATCTTCAGGTGCCTGATGCAGGCATCATCGCGATCCTCGGCCCGAGCGGGTGCGGAAAGTCCACGCTGCTGTCCACCATCCTCGGCACCATTCCAGTCCTCGCCGGCCGCATCCGCGTCGCCGGAGCCGACGTCACCGACCTGCCCATCCACCAGCGTCGGGTGGGCATGGTGTTCCAGGATCCCCTGCTGTTCACGCATCTGACCGTCGAGGCGAACGTGATGTACGGACTGCGACGCGCGGGCGTCAGCAAGGAGCAGGCCCATCAGCGGGCACGCGAGCTCCTGGCCTGGGTGGGGCTGGACGGCTTCGGGGCCCGTTCCCCACTGGAGCTCAGCGGCGGGCAGGCCCAGCGGGTGGCACTCGTGCGTGCCCTGGCACCCAAGCCGGCACTGCTGCTGCTCGACGAGCCCTACAGCGCACTCGACTCCGACCTGCGCACCCGCCTCGCCGCCGAAGTGGCCGGGCTGCTCCGCGAGGAGCACGTGACGGCAGTCCATGTGACGCACGATGAGTCAGAGGCCAGATCCATCACTGATCGTGTCCACCGAATCGCAGACGGCGAACTCCTCGGCTAGACGAAGTCGGCGTACACCGGCGCATGATCGCTCCATCGCTCGGCATAGGTCGCTGCCTTGGCCACCACGACGGACTGCGCTCGCGCCGCGAGCTTGGGCGTGGTGATGATGAGGTCAATGCGCCAGCCACCGTCGGTGTCGAAGCTCTTGCCTCGCATCGACCACCAGGTGTACGGCCCAGGCCCGTCGCCGCCGAACTTGCGACCAAGATCAACCCAGGCCTTGTCGAACCAGCGATCAAGGTAGGCCCGTTCCTGCGGCAGGAAGCCGGCGTTCTTGAGATTGCCCTTCCAGTTCTTGAGGTCCACCTCACGGTGG
>Ga0075012_10003017_pt1 | contig 16285 bp, 14 predicted proteins | sample All_14_2_FD_71474 | JGI IMG/M metagenome (GOLD analysis project Ga0075012, IMG submission 71474) | Freshwater microbial communities in response to fracking from Pennsylvania, USA - Allegheny Zone_MetaG_DW_15 | ecosystem: Environmental > Aquatic > Deep subsurface > Groundwater > Drilled... | reverse complement strand
CGACGGCGGCGATCGCTGGTAACTTCGGTTACCAAGCAAACCAAAAATCCCTGGACTCAAAAAGTCCGGGGATTTTTTTATTATTCATGCATCGCAACAATCCAACTAACGTAACATTGTTACTACCCCAATGTCTGAGCGCCGGACAAAACTAACAAACACCCACTCCCGCTCCGGAACCCTCGGATTCCGATTGCGTGTCCGCGCCAATCAACTCCGCCGATTCTATAAAAATCTCCTCCACCCTATCCCATTTCATCAACCCGATCCCAATTTCCAAGCCCACCCATCATCAAACATCGAGTCCAAAACCCAACTCTGGACCCTAACAGATCCTAACGAAACCCTCCTCACTCTCGGCAAAATCGAAAACCTCCGTGTCGCCCTCCGCAACTGGCACGGGGTAACCATCAACGCCGGAGAAACCATAAGCTTCTGGCGTCAAACCGGACCACCCTTCGCCCGTCTCGGATACGTCCCCGGTCGAGAACTCCGCGAAGGATGTATCGTCCCCAGCCCCGGCGGCGGAATCTGCCAACTCTCAAACGCCCTCTACGATCTCGCCCTCCGCACCGATTGCGAAATCCTCGAACGCCACCGCCACACCCAAGATGTCCCCGGCTCCGCAACCAGCCGCGACCGCGACGCCACCGTCGCCTATAACCACATCGACCTCCGATTTCGCGCCAAAACAAAAATCACTATCTCGGCCCAAATAACCGATTCTGAACTCAAAATCCAATTCATCACCGACCAGCAACCCACACCAAAACGAGATCAACGCCTCAACCTCAAAGTCCTCGATAGCAGCCCAAATTCCTGTGCATCATGCGGTGAAGCCGGATGCTTCCAGCACGCCGTCACTCAAAAAACGCTGAACCAAACACAAATCACAAGCCGCACATTTCTCATCGACACGTCAAACCCCGAAGTCGACCAACTTTTGATCAACCAAGCCCAATCCACCGATACAATCCTCTCCCCAATAAGCCCCAACAACCCAAAATTTGCCCGTTACAAACTCCCACAAACCGAAGCCAAAATCCAGCACGCCCCCATCCCAACTTTCATCCGAGCATTCCAAGTCCGTGCCGCAAAAACCCCGCCCGATGCCCGCCGCGCTCACCTCAATTCCACCGCGAAAATTGCCAAATCTTTGATCAAAAAAATCCCTTACACCACCCAAAATCTCACAATCGATATTGCATATCTCGCCGAGGCCGATCCGTTCCTTCTCCAAGGTCGCCACACCACCGTCCTCCTCACCCGCTGGCCCCTCAAACTCATCCACGAACTGCTCGACCAAGCCACCATTAAACTCTCCAACGCACCCCACCTCAACGACTTCCGCGCCCCCCAAAATCTCATCGACCAAGAATGGCAAAACCTCAAACGCGCGTCCCAAATCCTAACGTCTAACCCCGCCCTCGCCGAACTTCTCAAAAAACGAGGAATCCCCCAAGTCCACCTCATCCCATACCAACTCCCTCAACCAAAATCTGAAAACTCAAAACCAAACCAACTTAACTACCTCTATTTCCCCGGCCCCACCGCCGCTCGAAAAGGTGCCCACGCTGTCCGCGAAGTCGCCCGCCAAACCGGCATTCCCCTCGTCGTCGCCGGCAAAAACCTCGAAGACCCCAACTTCTGGCAAGGAATCACCCTCCTCGACCCTGACTCTCACCCTGCCGAAACCGCCCTCGCCATCATCGCCCCCAGCATCTATGAAGACCGTCCAACCAGGCTAATACAATCCTATCAAAACAATATCCCCATCATCACAACCCCACACACCGGACTCCCCGAAACCCCCAATGTCCTTCTCGCCGAATTCAACGAAGTCGATTGCATGATCAAGCACCTCAACCTCATCCTCAATTCAAAAAACCGCTAACCCCCGCTTTCCGCTTTCTTCACCTCCGCCCTCGACTCCTTAATAATCACATCCCAAGTCGTCCACTTCCCCGTATCCGAATCAATCGATCCCTTAATCCCAATCTTCTTCGTCGCCGCAATATATCCTTCCACCAAGGTCTGAGCCTTCTTCATCTTCGCCAGACGAGTTTTCTCTTCCACCGCTTTCTCCGCCGCAATGCCAAACAAAATATCCGCAAACCCCACACTCGAACGCGGCCCGCCATTCACCTGGATCACTGGTGTCTGAAAAATAAACTCTCGCTCATTCACCGCCGTATAAGTGATCCCCCCTTCTTCCCTAAAATCGATCACCAAATCACACGACTCAGAATTCCAATGCACCCGAACCCCGTTCTTCATCTGCAAACTCGGCCCGCTAAACCACGGCCCCACAAACTTCTTCAAAAACTGAGTGCACATCGCATCCGTGACCCCCTTCACTTCTTCCGGATGCATCACTTGCCTAAAAACCTTGCCGTCCTCCTGCCGCATCGAACGGTCAAAAAACATCTCAACCTGCTCATCCGTTAAGTCATAATCCTGCCCCGCCAAAACCCCAAACAGCATCGTCAGCGCCAATAAAGACATAAATCAATCTTACGCCGAACACCGCTTGAAAGTCGACCGAAAATTCCGAGAACCAATGACAGCTTCGTTCCTATTGCTAAAATGAAACCACTCCATGTCCTCTAATATCACCCCCCGATCTCTCGAAATGTGGCAAAACTCTGCCCAAAACTGGATTTCCCATCAAGGCGAATCTGGCGATTACGCCCGCCGCGTCGTCCTCGATCCCGCTCTGGAAACCATCCTCCCCGAACTCCACGGCAAAACCGTCCTCGACCTCGGTTGCGGCGAAGGGCGCTACGCCCGAACTCTCAAATCCAAAGGCGCAATCGTCACCGCGATCGATCCCGTCGCAAAGTTCATCAACCACGCCCAATCGCTCGATCCCGAATCAACTTACATCGAAGCGTTCGCCGAATCCGTCCCCTGCCCCAACAACCACTTCGATCTCATTCTCAGCTACCTCACCATCATCGACATCGATGATCTCGAATCCGCCAGCAAAGAAATTATCCGCCTCCTCAAACCCGGCGGAGACCTCATCATCGTCACCCTCAGCAACATGGCCTCCTGCACCGACGGCTGGCACAAAGACGAAAACGGCAACAAACTGTTCCGCACTGTCGACCGCTACATGGAGCATTTCAGCATGGATCTCGCCTGGTCCGGACTCGAAATCGTCAACTACCACCGCCCTCTCAGCTATGTCCTCGGCCTCTTCCTCAACCACGGTTTTGTCCTCACAAAATTCATCGAACCCCTACCTCCCAAGGAAGATAGTTACTATTCCGAAGAGTTCCGCTGCCCCACATTCCAAATCTACAAACTCCAAAAACAATAAATGCGTATCATCTCCCCCTTCAAAGACTATTACGACCCTGCTCAAGCCTACGGCATTGACCCAAAGCTGAACTATTATCGCCAGCCTAAAATCGTAGAAAAAGTCCGTCTCCAAGACTACTTTTCAATTCCCGATATTGATAGCCAACTGGGCTATTGGAATGTCGAAATTGCAAGAACTGGGCTTCTCATAGTTTGCGGAAAGCTCTATCCCTTCCTGGTGCAAAGTGAAGTGCTTGAATTCAACAAGTGTCGCGACAGTTACGTCCATTTAAGTAGCACCTTGCCACTCTCCCGGAGCGATCCGCGCATTATTGGCGATGGAGTCGAAAGGCCAATTGCGGATAAAGACTATTGGCTAGAAGTCGTCAACGAGTATTTCGATGAGCTTGATGCTGTTCGAGGGTACGAAGTTGGGCCCGCAATCCACCGAGAAGTAGGTGCTCCGATCATCCTGACGGGCTTTTTCCGGCCATATTGGCAATCCGGAGCAATTGAACCTGTACAAATTCTCACCAACCCCCGCCTCGCCAACTTCGGATTCCAAACCATCCTCGACCCCTTCACCTGCTTCCAAGAAATCGCCCAATACCTCGGAAACGAACTCGCCCAACCCGATATCGCCCCCCTCCGCACCGGCGACGATGAAACAATCCTCCGAGCAAAAGGGTTCGACGAGCAGTCGTTCCGAACCGCCGCCCCCGGACACAAAAAACTGAATCGAAAGGTCAACCGCGCCCGAAAAAAGAAACCAGACTGACCGCATCATCTCGAATTGCGTCCTCAAATTCTGAGCTTGAAACTAGATCGTCATACGTTCATTCATCCAGCCAAACCTTTGTAATACGACTTCAATGCGAGATTCAATGGCAACCTTCGAAATGAAATGCTGAACTAGCAACTCTAGCGTGATCAAAGGGAAGACTAGTGAGAACCTGACAACATCTTCATCACTTGGAACGACCAAGCAGCCAATTATGCGCTGATGGCAATGCAGAATTAATCCATGTCTAAGAGTAATATTGATGAAACATTGAATCCTCCAACAGCCTCGAATATTGCCTATTCTTTAAAATTTTTTCCAATCGCAATACTTCCTGAGACTCTCCAAGATTCACCTCCATTTCCCGTCTAATAAGATTCTGCTTTCCGCAAGCAACCAGAAATGCCCTGACTTTTTTTGAATTACCTACTTTATCTGAACGGGCTAACCATGCCTGCAATTCGTTTTCTAAACCAAGAATCGCCGCTCTATATATTCCAAGTCGTATCCAGGCATCTTCCGGTTTCAGTATTTCAGGAAACTGAATGGATTCAAAATCGCCGGCAATAAAATCTAGCTGTGATACCCTGAGCAACGCGAGAGGCACATGATATTCGACATGTATATCATAAAAAAGCTGCCTGGCGCGATCAAAAGCACCCGTTTCCAATTGAGCAACCGCCTCATCATACTTCTCTGTATAACCCATCCTGTCTTCTATTGCCAATCTACTTCACCAATTCGTATCGTCGAAAGGATCCCATTCGGAATTCATACCACTTGATGATCCAAAACCACCGGATTTATTTTCGTCTATGTACTCTTCTAGTTCTGGGACAACTAGCTCTCCTATAAACTTCAATTCACCGACTATAGGAGTAGCATCCATCGCTGCTTCGTTAAGCGGTTGGCCCTGTGCTACCGCTACGACGCTCAGGAGTGCTCCCACCACTGGTATACGTTTAAAAATGACTTTTCCAAACTTTCTCTGGAACTTGTTCGTATGCTTTCGGAGTTGTTTGCGAACGTTCTTCGGCAATGGCTCAAAGTTGTTCCCATTGTGAGAAGGTAACTCGCCCTTAACTGGATCGATAACCGCAATTTCCTTTCCATTTTTGTAAATATGCATATTTGGTCTTGGTTTCTGTGAGGCATCAATACGATATGAAAGATCAGTTCCCGCTATTCTCTTATATGGTGACAACCCGGAGCTATCATAAGACTCGACTGGGCTATTCTCACAATACACATACCAGTTCCGCCCATCCTTAATCGGATCACGCGTCAAAAACCGACCAGTCGTTGAATCATAATAACGATGTCCAAGCAGCTTCAAACCAGAATCCGGATCTTGCTGGTAACCGAACTGGCCACCGTAATGGAACTGACCCTTCCAACTTCCTGAACCCGTCCGCAAATTACCAAACGCATCATAAACCTTAGAGGCCGACTTAACCTGCGATGAGTTCGTCTGAATATCTGCATTCTTCAAAGCCGAGTGGAACGTCGTCTTAGTCGAACCACGCTTTTCGCCCGAAGGAGTAAATGTTGCCGTGCCATCCGAAAGAACCGGAGCTGTAACCCCAACTCCCGCCCGCTTAAATGTCTTTGTTCCCGTGGAATCCGTCGATCCAACCCGGGTATCCAATCCGTTATAACTAAACGAATTCGTCGTCATCCCCGGCTTCGTAATGCTCGTCACCCGAGATTCATAGTCATAAGTAAAAGCCGTCGTGCCCGAACCTCTAACAATCCCCGTCGTCCGCCCCGCCGCACTTTAGAAAAGTGTCAGTTTTAACTTAATCTATCAAACAACCTCGCCATATTCCCAAAACTTAACCGCAGGCAAATTCAACGACTCCACATATTCTTTGAATCTCGCGGTACAAAGCACCGACCCGCACCTCATAATATCTCGGTTCTTTATGATGTGTTGCGGAATAAGTATTCCCTCCCCTGGCTTGCGTTTCACGCCCCCATCCCACTCCCAGCGATCTCCAATCCTTACTTGAATTGGCGGGCGCTCAACTCCAGCAAAATGAACACTTTCATCTCCACAAATCTCGCAACGCCGAATCGATGCCCGTGGCATGTATTCTAAGCAAGGAGGAACCCATATTTCATAAATCAACTCATAGTATCTCTCGGCAATTTTCTCTATCTTGTCTGCGTTATGATCCACAACTATTTCGGCCAAATCCAGTCCCTTGAAGCGTTTCGCTAATTCTAGCGCAATACTCCGCTCTACAATACAATTTTCTACTGCTGTGTTGAATGGGGGCCAACCAAGTTCACCCCATTCAGGTTCGTAATGAGAAGGATATATTTTTAAGAATCTCGCGTGTCTAATCACACACGAATCACTTGTACAATTCCTAACATTAGGTCTGCCTTCAACAGGAGTCAAAAAGCAATACTCGCCAATCTCCCCCATTTTCGGAGAATAAAGTATGTCACCAACCGAAGCCATTGTCTAATTCATCCAACCAAGCATTAACAATGGCATCATCAAGCTTTCCACCGGATTCATGCAACTCAACGATTCTCTTATGCCACCAATTGTTATAGTGTCCACCTCGATGAGAATACCCTGTGCCCGAATGGATTCCACCTTTCCCAGTATGCCACTCCGCTGGGATGTCTACGGTCTCACCTGCTCGCGGATGACCCTTAAGACCATATTTGCGGGCAATCGCCTTTGGCAACTTATGATGTTTGTGGAATGCTACTTTGACAGCCGATGGCGGTGCCTCTACCGCCACCGGATTCACACGGGCCTTAGGAACCCTCTTCACCTTGCTAAATGGAATCAACAGACCATGAATAAAACCGGTAGCTTGACCCCACCCATAAGCCGGTGAGCCGTATTCAACCATGTCATCAACACCAAGAACATGTCGCCCCATTTTAGTTGCGCTGTCAAACCCGAATACAGCCGGGCCAATCCCACCCGGGCCAGCTAATGTGTCGCCCCAACCTGCAATAAACGCAACATCACCCTGAACAATAAATGACTCAAGACCTGCAGGATCCGCAGAAAACACTGGTCGATTTTCACAATAGCTATACCAATTCCTTCCGTCCTTCACTGGATCACGGGTCAAAAACCGACCCGTATCAGAATCGTAATAGCGATGCCCCAAGAGCTTCAAACCAGCATCCGGATCGCTCTGATACCCAAACTTGCCCGCATAACTAAACTGACTCGTCCAACTACCAGAACTCGAAGGCTCATTCCCAAACGCATCAAACTGCTTCGCCCCACTCACAACTTGAGAACTATTCGTCTGAATATCATCATTCTTCAAAGCCGAGTGGAATGTCGTCTTCGTCGACCCACGCTTCTCACCCGAAGGCGTAAACGAAGCCGTCCCATCACTAAGAACCGGAGCCGTAACCCCAACCCCTGCCCGCTTAAATATCTTCGTCCCCGAAGAATCCGTCAAACCAACCCTCGTATCGAGACCGTTATAGCTAAACGAATTCGTCGTCATCCCTGGCTTCGTAATACTCGTTACTCTTGACTCAAAGTCATAAGAATATGCCGTTGTTCCCGACGAGCGCACAATCCCCGTCGTCCGCCCCGCTGCATCATAACTAAACGTCCGCGCATCACTGCCCCCCGTTATCGCGGTCAGCTTGTCCGCCGTGTCATAACTATAACTCTCCGTAACCGAGTTCACCGTCCGAGAGAGCCGGTTCCCATTTGCATCATAAGTATAAGCCCCCACATATCCCGTCGACTTCGACTCCTCAACGAGCTGACCAATATCATCATAGTCGTAATCCGTGGTCACCCCGCCTTCAACAACCTGAGTCACCTGGGAAGCCAAATCAAAAGTGTAGGTGCGAGACTGCAAAACAGTTCCCGAAGAGTTCTTCGTAACTATCGACGTCACCCGGTTGCGCGAATCATAAGCATAAACCTCATAAGTTCCGTTCGGATTATCCTTTCGAGAGAGTCTCCCCGCTGAATCATAGGTGTAGCTCGAAACATCACCAAACGCATCCGTCACATTCGCCGGTCTGCCCGCCGAATCATAAGTATTCGTCGTTGTCCCTGTTCCCACATCCACCAAGGTCAAAATCTGACCCGCCAAATTATAGGTGTAATCCACATCCCCCTGAGGCGTGTTCAAATCCGTAATCTCATCCGCCGCATTGTAAGTCCAGCTTGAAGTGCCGCTCACATCCGCCATGCTCGTCGTCCGACCACCACTGTCATATGCCAAAGTTGTATCCGTCAGCCCGCTCGGATAGTCCACCTTAGTCTGCTGACCCGCATTGTCATAAACATAATTAATCGTCTGACCCAAAGGGTTCACATAAGCCGTCGTATCCCCGTTACCGTTATAAGCCCACTGCTCAACGCTGCTGTCCGGCAAAGTCAAACTCGCCACCTGACCGCGATCCGTATAGGTGTAACTCCGCGTATAACCCCGTCCATTAGTCACCGAAGTCAAATAACCAACTGAGTTATAGGCATAAGTAGTTGTCTCGCTCTTCGCGTTAATCGCGCTCGTCACTCGCCCAAGGTCATCCAAAACCCTCGAACCAGATCGCCCAAGCGGATCTTCCGCCCCCACAATATTCCCCTCCAAATCATAGTCAATTGTTGAAATCGCAGAGCCCGGCTCCTCAATTTCAATGACCCGGCTCCAACCATCATAAGCAACATCCGTCGTATTCGCCGCCGCATCCGTAACGCTCGTCACTCTGCCTAAAACGTCATAACTCGCAAAGCTGTCAATGCTTCCCGGCGCTGTAGTTTGGGTCACATCACCCTGAGAGTTGTAATACAGGTAGGTCGTGCGACCAAGGGCATCCTCCACCTCAATCTGTTCCCCATAACCATTGTAAGCCAGCGTCGCCACCGTCCGGCTCAAGCCATCCACCGTCGTCAGCAAATTCCCATTCAAATCGTAAGTATTCGTATTAACATTCCCGTTCGGGTCTGTCGAAGTCAAAACGCGGTTAAAACTGTTATACGTATGCGTCCACGTCTTACTCAGCGGATTCGTTTCCGTCAAAGTATTCCCATTCGAATCATAAGTTGCCGTCCAAACCTTCCCTCGCCGGTCCGTATATTGCGTCACATTTTTGTTCGAATCATAAACAAAAGCATCGCTATAACTTGATTCATCAACCGTGCTCGCCACCAATCCCGAAGAATAGTTATAAACCACCGTCTCGCTGTTCGGCTTCGTCAAAGTCGCCGCCGTTGTTGTGTAGCTATAACCGTATGTCTGACTCAACGGATTCGTAAAGCTTGTCAGCCGCTCGCTACTGTCATAAGCAAAACTCCATACCTTCCCTCGCAAGTCCGTCTCCGTCAAAATGTTGCTGGCGGAATCATAAGTGAAATCTCGGTAATAAGTAATATCTTGCACATCAAGCTGGGGATAACCAATGCTCTCCATGTGGTTGCCAGAATCATAATCGAAATACCAATGCCGCCCAAGCGGATCCTCAACTTCTGAAATGAGTCCATTACTGCCATAGGTAAAGTCCAGCGTCCGGCCCGTTCCGTCCGAAATGCTCGTAATCTTGTGGCTACCATCCCGGGTAATCGTTGTCACATTCCCATTGCGATCCGTTACCGTTAAAAGCCGCCCCACCGAAGAAAGGGTCATCACCCACTTAGATTTCGTCGTCAGCGTCCAAACCCCTGTTCCAGAGTGCCGGGTCAATGTCGCATAATGCCCCGCAGGTGCCACAAAAGTATTCGGTGTTGTCTCCGCAAACGGAACCTCAAGCCCATCTCCATAACGCACAATCGCCGAAGAACCAACCGTATGCGTAATCTTAATATCGTAGCTATGGCTCCAGCCTTTCCCTAAATCAAAGCTGTAAGCCCCCGACTGTTATGATGCAAATTGAAACTAATTCCGTTCTGCCCCCTTGCGCTCCAGTTCACAATCGGATACATCACGTGGCGGTTCCCCGTATTGGTATTTAGTTGGCTTCCGCCACCTCCACCCGGACCATCATCTTCACCTGGCAAAACGCCGCCACCCGGGTCGCCGACTGGCGGCGCCATCCTCGCAATATTGACCGGAACCGGGGCAAGCGAAAGCAGCAACTCATCCTGCGACCAAGGCGCTTCATCGGCTTCCTTTTGCCGGGCACCTTTCAAATCATTCAGTAGTTTCGCCGACCAAACCCCACCACGACCCGTTTCATCTCGGCCTGGATTCTGCCCCAAAAAGACCCGCGTCGGAGAATCTGTGTAATGCCCTTTTGGCAATCTTTGAAAATCTTCAAGCCGCTGCTGCAACTCTTCTGAACTAGTTGTTACAAGAGAATTGACACTTAAAGCCGTCGCACTATAGAAGAGGCACATCGAAAGCGCGGTGCAAATCACCCGCATAATCGGACGACCGGAATATTCATGAATCTTGGTTATGGACATAAGCTTCACTCTGCAAATCTCGTATTAATACGATGCTCAAAACAATATCCCAAGCAAATCTTGAAAATGTTGCAGAAATCTCAAAATTGCCAAAAATTGCGGACACATTAGCAATTTCTTGCCAATTTTCCAAAACTTTCCCTAGACCTCCTCAAAAATCCCCAAACCTCCCCAAAACTCCCGCAATCAAAAGGTCAACCTGCCCCGAAAAAGAAGCCAAAATAATCAAAGAGCCAACATGATCCCCACCACAAAAATCCGCGCGTTCGGGAAGCTCCAAATCTGGGATCAAAACGGCAATCCAGTCCGATTAAAAACTAAGAAAAACGAAAGTCTCCTCGCCACTCTCATCATCGCCAACGGATCAAAATCCCGCGCCGAACTCGCCGAATCAATCTGGCCCAACTCAACTCCCGAAAAAGCCCGGCTCAGCCTCAGAACTGCCCTTGCCCAGCTTCGAAAAGACCTCGGAGCAAACCTCATCACCACTCACGAAGAGCGAATTGAAATCGACCGAAACGCCGTCGAATCCGACTTCTACCAAGCCCGCCGACTCAACCGCCTCATCACAATCTCCAAAGACGGCACCGAACGCAGAAACTATCAAGAACAACTCGCCGATCTCACTCTCCGACCTCTCTTTGAAGGGATTCCCGGCGATCTCATCGAGAGCGAGCGTCAAAACTGGCAAAACCTCCGAAAATCCACTCTCCTCGATCTTGCCGATGCCCGACTTGCCAGCGGAATGACAGAAAGCGCCTTCACTGCTGCCAATTCCGCCCTCAAAATCGACCGTTTCGACGAAAAATCACTCGAAAAGACCCTCCGAATTCTCGCCCAACTTGGCCGAACCCAAGAAGCCCTCAAACTCAGCCAAGAGTCCGCCAAGTTATTCCGCAAAGAACTCAGCCTACCGCTCCCCAAATCAATCATCTACCTCACCACCGAGATCAAAACCGGCAAAATCGCCCCCGGCGCACCCCCTCACATCCTCTTCAATGAGTCAATCGAGAAAGAGATGATCGTCGCCATGGTCGAATCAACCGTCGCCCGCGACCCCGATGCTGTCTTCCAAATGTTCTGCGATGAAAGCTTCAATCCTGTCGCACTCGAAAATCTATCCGGATACATCTCAATCCTTGAAATAGCCCTCAATCAAACCACCGGGAACTCAGCTCCCCGCATTCGCGCCGCCCGAATGGTCGCCCGAACCTCAATGATGATCAGCGACTTTCCAAAGTGTGAAGAATGGGGCAATTTTGTCATCGAAAATACCGATGAAAGTAGCCAAATCCATATCGCCACGCTCGACTTTCTCGCCTCCGCTTACTTTAATCTTCAAGATTTTGCTCAAGCTGAAAAGCTGTCGATCCAAACCTACGATCTTGCGGAAAAACACAATTTTACAGCCGAAAGAAACTCCGCTCTCGGCAACCTCGCCCTTTACCATCTCAACCAACTCAAATTTGATAATGTCATCGAAATGGCCGAACGAACCCTCAATCTCATCCTTCAAGAAAACGCCAGCCCGTTCCGAATTTGCAGTGCCTACACCCTGCTCGCTAGCTGCTATCTCGTACTCAAACAGTACGACCTGGCCCTCGAAAATGCCGAAAAGGGCATTCAAACAATCAGCGGGTCAGTCTATTATCTCAATGGCAGTAACCATTGCGTTAAGGCCCTTTCCCTGGCCAATATGGATCAGCCGAAGCGAGCCATTCCGGCCGCGGTCGAAGGGCTCAGCATCTGCTACGCCGGCAACTCCATCGCGGTAACGCTCGGTGCCCTCGAAAGCGCTAGTTTACTCCTCACAACCGTTTCCAACCCCACCCCCGCAATCTGGATTTCCGATGCCACCATGACGCTGCGCACCCACTACAAATTCCCTCGAACGCCACTTGTTCTCTCGTTAATGGATGACGCCAATCTCACATCTGACAAAAAAGTCCTCCACCAAGCTCGCGCCACAAATCGCCTCAATAATCAATCCCTCGCTACCGTCGTCGAATTCACTCTCGATGAACTCGAACGCACCCTCCAAGAAATCTAGATTTTCAATTTCACGGTCTTTTCACGACCCTCGGTTAACGTGATTACTCCAATCCGTGACAATTCTCGCCATTCTTTTCATATCTGCTGCACTCGTATACGTAATCCTATGCTCCGGCGATCAAATTTTCAACACTTCAACGCCTCAGTTATCCGAATCAACCCCAAAATCTCTCGTCATCCGATTCAACCTCCCTGCACCCAAAAATCACTCTTATCTTCTCATCACCGCTCACGAGACCCTGCCCGTCAAAAATGGTCATAGCATCGCTTTGACACCGAGTTATCAAATTGTTCAACTGATACTAATTCAAGATATCGAACGCGATACTATAGTGCCCTCGCTAATCTCGCAGCAAAACAACGAAATCAACCCCCGAACAATCGCCGTCGCCTTCACATTCCTGGCAACCGGATTGTTTTCCCTAAACCCTTCCCTCGCCCAAAAAGCATGTAACGAGCTCATCGAGTCTTCCCAGCTCGACAATCTCGAAGTCACCGTGCAAGCCAGCTTTATCATGGGCGACCCAACAACCATTCTCTATGCTCAAGTCAAGCGAGAACTCGAATTGATCATCTCCGCGAACCAAAATTCCTTTTCCCGACCAACTTCAGTCAATCCAGAAAAAGGAATCACCATCGAATGCACCAAGAACAGAGAACTCCTTGTCACAAATCGAACCGGCCGCCATTTCCAACTAATCATTTCAAGAATTGCCCATATCAATCAACACAATAATCTCATTTCAAGCCCCCTGATTCTGCCACCGATCGAGATTCCACCCGCACCTGCGCAATTCTGTCAACTCGAATCAATCCTAACTGCCATCATTAACGGCACACTCAACTACGGCGCAACGATCCACGAACCAATCCCCCTCCCCATCGTGCACGATGCCCATTTAACTAAATTTCAAATCACAATCACTGAACAAGACCGATTTCCCGAGCAATGGATTACAAAAAATGTCAACGCTAAGCCATTAGTCTCGATGACCCAAAGCTTCAACCACAGAGATCAAATCCGCGAACCACAAATCATCAATCTAGAAGTCAAATCAGAGTAAGGCGAAGTTAATCAACTTCGCCTTCACCCAATCCCAGCGGCATCGCCGCCGGCTGAACTCCCGAAGAAAGTTCAATATACTGCCCCGTCGCCGCCGAATCATGTGCCGCATGCATCACTTCCAAAACATGCCCCGCCAACGCACCACTCGCTCGGTGCTCTCGGCCAGATTCAATCGCCGCCGCCATATCCGCAACACCAAGAGAACGACTGTTGGTTTCGTTCGCAAATGCAAGAGGCACGTCCTCCCATTCACTTCCTTTGCCTCTCAGAATCGGCCCCCCAAAGGTATTCGGATCAGGACAGTTAAGACTACCTTCTGTGCCATAAACTTGAATATTGGGCAACGTATGCGCCTGCACATCAAAGCTCGTGATCAATGTTCCGACCACGCCACTTTCCATTTCTAGCAAGCACTGAACATGCGTCGGCACCTTAACCGGGGCGCGCTCCCCACTATGAGGTTGAGACGTGATCAATCGCTCATCCATCGCTTTCGAAGTCGTTCCGCAAACTCGACGCACCGGCCCAAATAAATGCACCAAAGCCGTCAGATAATACGGCCCCATATCAAACATCGGTCCGCCCCCAAAGTCGTAATAGAAAAACGGATTCGGGTGCCAACTCTCATGGCCCGGGCAAAGCATGAACGCGGCAAACGAAACCGGCGTCCCAATACTTCCCTCGTCAATCAACTTCCGAACCGTCTGATACCCCGCCCCCAAAAACGTATCCGGAGCGCATCCAACGCGAACTCCATGACTTTCCGCCAATTTCAGAAGCTCGCGACCTTCCTCAAGGGAAATTGTCAGAGGCTTTTCGTTATAAACATGTTTGCCCGCCAAAATGGCCGTTTTAGCCACCTCAAAGTGGGCATCCGGGGTTGTCAGATTGAGAACAATATCAACATCACCTGCGAGTAACTCATCAACCGAGGAACCGAGAATCCCATACTTTTCACCCGTTTCTTGCGCTCGATCCAAATGACGATCCGCGCAAGCCACAATGTCAATCGCCGGCATCCGCAAAGCATTGTCAAAATAAGCTCCACTAATATTCCCGCAACCCAAAACTCCAACTTTAAGCGCCACCGTAAACCTCCCCAAAACTGGCACCTTGAACCTCTGAATTCTTATCCGCCGCCCAAAGGATCCCTCGCGCAACAAAATCCAGCACATGCGGAATCGCCACAATGTCCGGCGCATGACCAAGTGAGCAATAAAAAACCCTTCCGGCAAACCATTTCTTCGTCCAAGCCACCGGCATGACCGCCCCATCATAATCTTCAAAAGCCGTCGTCGCCAAAACCTTCATCCAAGGGTCAACGTGCATGTAATATTTTTCCGTTGCCACCTCAAAATCCTCCATTCCGTCAGTCAACGAGTATCCCTTCACGATGTTAACATCATATTTCCGCCCATCCCCACCCGGGTGCTCTACAAACTGACCACCCGTCATGAATTGGTAGCGCGCACTCTCCCGAAACGCATCGCCCATCCCACCGTGAATCCCTGCAACCCCGATCCCATTTTCAACCGCATCAAGGAGCGGCTGAACCTGATCCTGCGCTATCGACCCCATGGTCCAGTTCGGAACCACGACATCAAAATCCGCCGATCTTTTAAATGCATCCAAATTGTCTGAATTCTCAACCGAACAACCAAGCGATTCCAGCTTTTCCGTAAAAATTCTCGCAACCTCAAACGGTTGATGCCCATCCCATCCCCCACTCACAATCAATACCTTTGCCATCTATCTCAGTATGTCCGCCACTACATCAAAAAATCTTCATTCAAACCCAAGCATTAACTCAAAAAGGTAAAACTCTTGCCATGCTCGCCGCCATCTTGCTTTCCGCTACTCAACAAGATTTCAAACCCATTTTCAACGGCAAAGACCTCAGCGGCTGGACGCCAAAAATCGCTAAGCATCCGTCGGGTGAAAACTTTGCCAATACATTTCAGGTCAAAGACGGCAAAATCATCGTTAGCTACACGGGCTACAAAGATGGCTTTCAAGAGCAATACGGACATCTTTTCTACAAAGCCAAACTCAAAAACTTTATCCTCCGCGTCGATTATCGATTCGTCGGCGGCCAATGTCCTGGCGGCCCCGGCTGGGCATACAAAAATAGCGGCATCATGTACCTCGGCCAGTCACCGACGTCAATGACCTTAAACCAGTCGTTTCCCGTGAGTTCCGAGTTCCAGTTCCTTGGTGCTGATGCCGGGCAAACCCGCGGCACCGGCAACGTCTGCTCCCCCGGCACCCACTTAGTCAAAGATGGCAAAACCATCAAACCTCACGTCACCGAGGTCAACGGCCCCTCGATCGAAGGCGAAGCTTGGGTCACTGCTGAGCTGGAAGTTAACGGCAAAAATATCATCCACCGCATCAATGGTAAAGAGGTCTACCGCTTCCAACACCTCGTATTCGATCCCAAAGATACCGACGCCAAACGTATCCTCCCCTCCAATTCACTCGAAATCACTTCCGGCACAGTCTCCCTCCAGTCCGAATCCCACCCCGTCGAGTTCCGCAACGTCATGCTCAAGCAGTTGCCATAACGAGAAAAAATTGTTGGGGTTCAATGTTGATTTGGACTAGAATCGCCGGTCTCGCTCTCAATTAAATTCTGAGTTCGGCGGGCCCGAAGCCGCGCCCTCGGGAC
>Ga0075012_10003016_pt1 | contig 16287 bp, 8 predicted proteins | sample All_14_2_FD_71474 | JGI IMG/M metagenome (GOLD analysis project Ga0075012, IMG submission 71474) | Freshwater microbial communities in response to fracking from Pennsylvania, USA - Allegheny Zone_MetaG_DW_15 | ecosystem: Environmental > Aquatic > Deep subsurface > Groundwater > Drilled... | reverse complement strand
CCAGGATCCCCGCGGAAAGTACTTTGGCATCTTCGTCAAGGACACCGAGGACGAAAACGCCAGCGCCACCGACTTTGGCGCCGCCTCGGCTTACTCCGCCGCCCGTCCGGACGAGAAGATCGAGGCCGGAGGGGCGCAGATGGATGGCGCGACCGGAGAGGTCCTGCCCCAAATGCCGCCGCGCACGCCCAGGCCCCTCCGCGACAAGGACTACCTCGGGGACGTCATCGTGCAGATGACCCGCCAGCGCCGCAAGGTCTCGTTTGTCTTCAAGCGCAAGCTCTTCTTGCCTGGAGAGAAGCCCGAGTCGGACGACCCCGTCTACTCGCGTTTGATGTACCTGCAGTGCGCCGATGAGGTCATCTCGGGCAACCTGCCGGTGCTGAAGGAAAACGACGTCGTCGACCTGACCGCCATCGCCGTGGCTGCTGACTCGGAAAAGTTCCCCTCCACCGAGCAGGCGTTGCTGGACTTTGACCTCATGGAGTACATCCCCGTGCCATGGAGGTCCAAAAAGACCGACACCAACTGGGCCAGAGCCGTCCTCGCTGCCCGTGGAAAGGTCGCGTCCAAGTCCCTCGATTACCTCCAGAAGAAGTTTGTCGAGATGGCCTCCGCCCTCCCCCTGTACGGCATGACCTTCTTCTACGTGCGGAGGGCTGCCGAGGAGAACGACATGATCTGCGGCATCGACCACTCGGGCATCAGCTTCCTTTCCCTCTCCCGCGTGCTCCTGCAAAGCTTCCCCTTCAAAGACGTCCACAGGTGGGGAGGCTCCTCCTCCCAGTTCTGGCTGCTCGTCTGGGACGCGAAGAAGAACGCCAAGTCCAAGCTCGCGCTCTACACGTCCCAGGCGAGGGACATGAGCGCCCTCATCTTGGACTACGCGCTCCTGGCCGCTGAGACGACCAAGGGCAAGTCGTAACCTACTGCTACAATGCCTTTTAGAGTGATGAGTGAAAGATGATGATGACCAACAACACAACAATGCCAACGACGACGACGTAGAGTCAAAGTCGTTGAATGAGTTGTTTGTTGTTTCTTCGTGATTGCGTGTGTGTGTGTGTGAAGTGCTTGTGAATGTGTGCGTCTGCGTCTGTCCATCAGGGACGCGATCTTTTCATCCTACCTAAATATATAGATACTTTACAAACAAGCTTGGCAGTCATCCGTATTGTGTCTGATGTATCATGAATGATCGTACAAAAAGCAAGTGTAGACTCAGCTTACTACTGAAATCATCGATGTCTTATTAAAGACGCACTCATCCCGTTAAATAGGTATGGCGGGCAGCAGAGTTACAATTTGGCCCCGACAGCGCCAGAACGCTGGAGCTTCTTCTTCTCGGCGATGAAGTCCAGGTCGAGGATGGGCTGGAGGAACTCCTTGTATCCGTAGAAGGGGTCCTGGCGGTTGAGGGGGCTGAGCTTGGCAGCCTCGTACAGGCTCTCGTAGACCTTGCCGTCGTAGCGTCCTGTTTGAGAAGAGTTTGTTAGTGCACGTATAAGTTGGCCATGGGTTGAAAGACTTACCCAGGGCCGAGTTGAGGACGTTGTCCGGGAACTCGAAGGCGTCGGTGAGGCCGATGACGTCGTGGCGGAGGAGGGGCATGAGGCCACGGAGAGCCTCCTTGCAGACCTGCTGCTGGGGGCGGGTCAGCATGAAGGAGCCAAAGTCCTCGGCGATGTTCTGCAGGGCAAAGAACCTGCACACGTGTCCCATGGCGGTGCGGGCGGCCTCGTCTTCGATCTTGCCGAGCACCGAGACGAAGTTATTGAGCATGACGTAGTAGCAGTGGACGCGAGAGCACTGGACGAGGTCAACGGCACAGGCGTTCCAGGCACGGTCCATGTTGCCCTTGTGAAGCCTGAGTTCGTGCTCGAGACGGTCCCCAGCAGCCACGACGTGGGTCAGCGCACGCCCGCGGAACAGACGCTCGAGGAGAGCGAGATCCAGCCAGGCCGAGACAGTGCTGGCCGAGGTGCGGATCTCGGCGGAAGGGTCGTAGCCTTTGTCCTTGCAAGGAACGAGGTACTCGCACAGACCAGCGACCTTCCTGCCCTCGCGAACGTTGGTCAGCTGGCGGAGGAGGTAGCGCGCGGACTGCAGCTCGAGCACGATGCGGTCGCCCTCAGCAGTCACGTAAGTGGTGTAGTCCAAAGCCTGTTTGATGATTGGTCAGTTTTTGCGGCCCTGGTTTAATCGTTCGATATCAGCGGGACTTACCATCTGGGCGACTCCAGAGACGAGGAGCACGCCGTGTCCTCCGCAGAGCTTTCGGCACTCCTCCATTCCCTGGGCCCCCTCAAAGGTGCAGAGTGCCTTGAGTCCGGAGCTAATGGCGTGCATCTCCGGGAGCTCGGACGAGTCGGCGTCCGCGCCCTGGAGGGCCTCCATCACGCGCTTGAATTTCTCCGAGACGGACTTGCCGGTCCAGACCATGGCAAATGCCAGGGCGAGCTGCTTGAAGAGACGGTACTGCTGGTTCTGATACTCGATGATCTGCAACTCGGGGGCGTCGCGAGCGGTGGAGTTGGTGTCCACAAAGCCCTGGCGACGGACGCACGAGTAGCGGGCAGCGATGGTAACGGCCTGCATGAGGCGGTACCCAGCGGACATGACCAGGCCGGATCGGATGGTCAACATGGTCGAGTACTGGATCTTGTCGCTGGCGGACTTCTTCTTCTCGTATGTTCCGTCCGGGTGCACAACCTGGTTCTTGCACAGCATCCACTCGCGGGGAATGCGGACGTTCTTGAGGCGGAGACCACCAGTCTCGGTACCGTTGTCCCCAATCTTGGGGCCGACCTCAAAGCACTCGACGCCAGGCAAGCACTGGTGGTTCTCGTCGCGGAGCTGGACGATGAACACGTGGAATCCACGCTCCTTGCCCTGAGTGATCAAGTTGGCATAGAAACAGGAGAACTGAGCGGTCTTGCCCAAACCTCCGGGCCTGTTTTGTTGTCAAATGGAGTTAGTCATCACATCGTTGACAGTGACAGCGATGACTCATTTGAAAACGTACCACCTATAAGAAGACAGAGCAACCGGGCAAACTTGTTAGTATCTCGTCCATTCATTCATCATCACCAGACATATCCTGTTAACCCACCACTTGGTCGCTCCCAAGGTGGGAGTGTTCAAGACAAACTCCTGAGTGGCCGCGTCGTACTCGGCAGTGCTCTGGAGAGCACGGACGTTGCTGCCGTGGCTCAACTCGGTCTGGGCGAGGCATCCGGTGATCTTCATCATGTACGCCTGGGGGACCCACTCCATGACCTGTTCAGGGGATCCCTGGGACGCGAGGGTGCTGGTAAAGGCTCCAAAGTGCAGACCGAAGGCTCCCTGATTACGGGCAGCGTTGGACATCCTGCAGAGACAAAGGTGGGAAGCCGTCCGTGTTAGTTCTGCCCAGCTGTGACATGAACGCAAGACAAAGGGAGGGCGTTGCCCCGCCAGTCAGTGTCTAATACATTTGTACACTCACATGAGGATATCCTCGGGTTCGGGGCGGTATCCCTCCTCGGCGAACTTTCTGTGGATGCCGATGAATGTCTCGACGTGCCTGGCCACCATCTGATCGCGGGACTGGAAGTAGTTCATCGAGTTGTCGTAGAGCTCTCCAGCCTCCCAGAGCCATCTTCGGTGGGCGACGCCCTTGGGGGAGCCGTCCAGGGCCAGGGTGAGCTTGAAGGGGTCAAAGGTGAGCTTGCGGCGCTCCTCGTCGAGGACACCTGCGGTACCGCCGCTGACCTCCGAGGGCGCATCCCTGGGAGCCGCGGGGAGTTGACGGACATCGGGAGTGACGACCGTAGCGGGAGGCGTCCACGAACCAAAGATACGAGACATTGTTCACACACAGGGGTTGGGGGCGGGATAAATTGTTTTTGTTGATGCTGTTGCAAACGTGCGATAGTGCCGTCGTCTGTCAACGAAATCCTGCTTCTAAAACCAAGAATTGAAGATGATAATAAAAGGAAGGATAATTGAAACACTTCGGATGCTATTTCGCAAGATGCCGTCATCATTCCTACCCCGGGGACCTTGGTACCAAGGTAGGTACATTTCCGGTATCCACGTCGTAGATACAAGTACTAATGAAGGAATGGATACCAAACAGGGATAGAGAGCGCCGCCGAATGCACGACACCACTAGCGGCCGCAGCCGGGCGACAAAATTACTACAGGTGGGGGGTGAAATGTCCTAGGGAGACATGGGCGCGCTGAGTCCAAGTCTCGAAAACAGCGATGCGATAGCTATCGATATCGATGAACCCCGACTTGCATATTCTCCCCTTCCCATCTACAGTACCAATCAGCGTCACGTCGAGGAAAGCTTAACAAAGGACCCGAGCACCGAAGAGTGTAAACACATGGGAATCTCCCATTATCCAAGAATCGCGTCATCGAACAGGTGCGGTGTGATGTGGTGCCACTAAACGGCGCCCATCGTGGCAAGTAACAGATTATACGGAACTATCGACAGGCTTATATAGTTCCGCATCCATCTCATATTACCATCGACGTACCTCGCGGCGTATTTGTACAAAATTGTACCGAAAAGTGCACGAGTATATTTGTTGCCGTCATCCCTGCTTCAACATGAGCTCAAAAAGGTGGGCAGATTGAACGGGGTTTCCAATAAGCAGGATGGAGTTCTCGGAAAGGATCCCTACCTAGTAACTTGCAGATAGTGTCCATACCACCCGCACTTCGAAGACTCCAGTTCGACTCTTGACCACTCTCACAAGGGCAAGTGATTCACAAATCACACGAACGAGGCTTGAAGCGAATTGGTCCGTATTATAGTCAATGAATAAGGGTATGATATGAATGATAGGTACAAGGGCAACACTGCATCGCGTAGAGCTTTGAACGAAGGAGCAGTAACCAGTTGTTTTCGAAGCCACCGATTAGGAGTAGCCTACTCTAGGCGGCGTAGGCTTCTGCTGGCCGTATCGCTGGTTGGGGTTATTCAACCACCCCGCTTCCGTCGCCACCTTGGCCGCCACCGCGCCCACGGCGACGACTCCGACTGCTCCCCCGACCAGCAGCAACAGCATTCTTTTTGTTCGCTGAACTTGATTTACCGTTGAGGTTTCTAGATTCTTCAGGGAACAACAAAGCAACCAGAGTGGAGGGACTTGAGGGTAGATCGAGGACAGGTAGTCGGATAAGATTCAAACCGCGTGGCGTCCTTGAGTAGTAGTCGAGTATTGTGTCTTTATTTGAGACGCAACGAAAAGCTAGAATCTCTCTCCAGAATAATTGCTTCTCTTTCGAAAGTTCTTCTGGTTCTGGGAGGTACCATGAGGTATCTACCCTCGTCGCCCTCATCGTCTCGACTCGTCAGGTCTGCGATTTCCTTCTCAAACTCAGATTCTTTGTCGCCGAAAAGAAGAGTCAATATCGCTGATCGCTGATCCCCCATCACAACCGATCGTCCCCCAGGTGTCTCGACGATCCGATAATAAGAGGGAGCAAACATTTCGTTCAACGATATGACGAGCTCCCGGGTCATGAGTCATGACAATATGAGACGACGCCGACGTCGTCGTCGCCTCCTCCCCCATCGTCTGCTTCCGTGATCGACATTACTTAACGATCGTACTACCATTGCAAGGAGACGCGGATACCCGGCATAGCAGTGGCCTGGAACGGTAGCGACGCTGAAAAGAGTCGTACCGTATTCATGATCGACGATGCCTGTATCATCTATTGGATCTTCAGAAAGGGAGCAAGAGACTGAGATACAACATCATCGTTATCAACAAAAGAATTAGATGACCAGTAGGATTGGTGGTGTGCAGCGATGACTTGCGGTCGCTGACCCACATAATTTGACCAAGCGACAGCACGCAACGGAGAACCCCAAGTTAAACAAACAGATTGTTTTTATATTGTCAGACGTCGATAAAAAGCGTTCACATGATAGGCTCTACACCTGAAAATTCGGATACAATTGCACATCATCAAATGAATGGAACAGGAGGCAGACATGATAATTCAGGCAAGGTCGCAGTTGGTGCCGATGATGTTTCTGGTCGTTTAGAGCAGACGGCGAGCCAGGGTGGAGAAAGCACGAGCCGAGGTCCTCATCGTGCTGGCAGCCAGGGGCATACGCTCGTAGTACCTGCGGTGAAGGGCATCCACACGAGACAGGTAGTACTCGCCAGCCTGAAGCCGCTCAGTGGGATGGGTTGACGGAGCAGCATCAGGGCGGCTCCACTCCAGCTCACGAAGCTCCATTGCAGTCGTGTAGTCCTTGGCCGACGCCTCGACGCGGTTATCCAGGCGGTTGATCAGATCGTTCGCCTTGCGCTGCTCCTCGAGCGAGCCCTGAACCTTCAGCGAAAAGAGAGTAGCAGCCAACCCAGAGCCGTAAGAGAACATCAACGCACGGTTACCGATGATCGAATCATTGCTCTGAGCGATCAGGGCAACTAGTCCGGCGTACAAACTTCCAGTGTACATATTTCCGATTCGGCGACCAGCTAGAGTAGAGGGAAACACCTTCTCCTTGTAGTCCTGAGCCGCGACTTCCAGCGAGGCCTTCTCCATATCTCGGCTAGTGTAGCTCTCCTCGATATTCATGTTGAGGAAAGGAGATAGCTTTGCAGCGTACTTGCTGCTTTGAGGGCTTCGCTTGGCGTCATCGTAGGCCATGCGGGCGAAGGACTTTTGAACGAGCTTAGTGTAGGGAAGGTGGAAAATGGCGTGCTGCACGTCCTTCTCGAGGCTAAAGGGCTTCTTAAAGGTCTTCTCGAACTTGTCGGCGTAGCGGTTGAAGCAGATGTCGATCGAGCGCAGATAGCACGAGTTGGAAAGCTTTCCATCAACGATGGGGTACTCGGAGTCCATCTTGGGCTTGTAGAAGTCATAGACATCCTCCATGTGAGAGGAGCGCATGCTGGACTCCATCACCAGCGGGGCGTTTGGTCCAACAAGCATTGCGACGACTCCGGCACCTCCAGTTGGACGGGCCGGACCCTTCTCGTAGACGGCGACATCGCCGCAGACGACAAGTCCGTAGCGGCCATCCCAGGCGCTGCTCTCCACCCAGTCAACAGTGTGGAGGAGCGCGGCAGTTCCACCGTAACAGGCGTTCATAGAGGTCACGCCCTCCAGTGCGGTGTTGTCTCTAAAGAGGTTCATCAGAGAAGTCTTGGCCGACTTGCTCTTGTCCACCAGGCTTTCCGTTCCGACCTCGAGACGACCAATGTCGTTCGGAGTCAGGTTGTACCTCGTGAGCAGTTCCGAAACAGCAGTCATCATCAGGCTGGTGGTGTCCTCGCGCGGACCGCAGAAGGCCATCTGCTCCTGGCCAAGGCCCAGGGTGTACTTGCCGGCCGCGACGCCATCAAATTCCTCGAGGCTGCTCTGCTTGACGTAGGTCGAGGGAAAGTGCAGGTAGGTGGCAAGGATGCCGACGTTGCCGGGGCGGGAGGAGGACGAAGCCATTTTCTTTGTATTGTTGGGTGAGGTTACGGAGGATGTTTGCACCGCTGCCCAGGGCCAAAATGCAGTGAGCAATCAAACAACAAATAGGGGAAGGGAAGGAAGGACGGAACCTGTGTGTACGCACGCACGTCAATAAGAGACACAGACTGTATTCGATTAGGAAGTTGTGAGAGTGATTGGATGGAGGTGCGCTAATCGGAGTCCGGAGTCACACAATTTATAACAAATTCTAATTGTCTTGTGAGGAAGGTTGATTGCTGTGAATATCGCACGAGTAAAGGACCAGGTTGACCTTGAAAAACGACGTCTCATTCGACTCCTCAGGTGCAGGGTACCCGGGTACCTTGGGACTCCAACGTCCCGGAAGGGAACTTCACCCAAGAACCAACAAAGACGGCGACTTCCGCTTCCGCTTTTGTTCCTGACTGGGCGGCTCAATTCAATTTGCAGTGCGTCAATCTAGCTGTGCCGTCTAATCTAAAGGTCAAGCCCTTCTTCCTGTAGGTACTAGAGAGGCGCAGTTTCCGTTTTGGATCTTTCTTTTTGTTTTCCCGATCTCTTGGGCGTGCAGAATGACGTACCCGGGTACAGCGAGCAGATGCCAGATGGCGTTTTCTTTGGCAAAATGGGAGTCATTTCCAGTTCTGCCAAACGCCCTCCTACAAAGTTTACTCTTCTCTTGTTCCGTTGCTTCCTCCTCTCCCTCATCCATTGGATCACGCATCTCTGCTATGCGGTCGGTGCGGCAGGGGTGCGCCCCCAGGCAGCAGAAGCGCTGTGTCCTTGTGTTCTTAGCCCAAGCACGCCCTGCAAGCCAGGAGAGGGGGGTGCGACCGGGTTGTTGGGTGGAGGCCACCGGAGGACCTCTGACTCTACTACCCCCCACTAACATTGAAGAGGAACTAAAACACCGCTCCGCTGTACTCACACAGACAGGCCCGCAGAATGAACACACACTTGACATACGTAATCTCAAACTGTATTATGTTAGTCATCTTCAATCTCGCGACTCTCCCTTCCAAAAAGTAGGGCACCTTTATTTGATGACTTGTCAAACTCCATACCTTGCTATTATGGACTGATGCGCCGTGAGATGTGCTCATCTCATCACAACAATTGCTGATTCTCTACAGGTGGATTTTGCGTGCAGCAGTTACCATGGGCGGGCGCAGAGTGAAAGTTTCAGTTTAGTGCGTGTACAACGAGCACTCCGGTTTGTAACACCGTATTCTTCTCAATCCTGGCCTAAATGCCTGACGGAGTGTGGTCGGTGTGGACTCGTGGCCAGGAGAGATGAGTGCAAGTGTGTGTAGCGGGCACACAACAGGTCGCCATCATCCAGAGCCTATCATAGGGATGCGCACGTACAAACGAACGTGAAGGTCGCGGCATCTGTTGATCCATCAGCTCACATGTTGTGATCATCATGTCTCACGATGAGTACATACAAAATACTCGTACACAAAATGCAACTACTTCTATACATGGTAATAGAGGAGATGAGCGCTTTTCACTCGGCCGCCGACAACGCTCACATACAACCCCCCTAGCCAAACAGTCGCCGATCGCAGTCTTCGGCCTTGCGAAGCATCATCAGCGGCATACATCTCGCAGCGAGAACTTCCCGCAAGGTGCAGTACGCGTCCGTTAGTCCATCCACCCCAAGGGCCTGCGCGGCGACCAGCGCGCTAAAACCTGCGTTGAAGCCATCTTTAGGGTCTAGCGAGGGATTGATCACCTTGACCAAACCTTGAAGGAGATGACGGACTCGCTGAGCAATCACGCGATACTCATGGACGGTTTCCGTGTTGGCGGTGATTCTGAGCCGCCGCACCCGCACAAGCTCCTTGCCTGCCATCGCGGAGAAGTACGTTGACTCAAAGAACTGGTTCACGTTGTCCGTTTTGAAGAGGACCGAGTCGCTATCATCCTCTGCAAGGGGGTCGGCGAGATCGTCCTGAGTACAGCCATCGCGTCGGTCCACAACCGCCTCCAAGTCGTTGAAGATCCACTCCAGAAGGTAGACCTGCCAGAGAGGATTGGCCCAGAACCGATCCGTGATCGCGGCCCAGGCCTTTTGAAAGGTCAGATCGAGGCACAGATCTTCCCGTCCCTTCAGCGACTTGAGAACGGCTCTCCGGGCGATGTCACAGACCTCTCGGTCGTCGTCCTGGAGCAGATGGAGGCAGCGAACCCAGCAGCGCAAGGCGAGACTCTCGTCTTCTCCGCGCATGACAAGACAGCCGTTGAGCAAGGCCTCTGCAGATGCAAGACGGAGCTCTAGTGCGGCGTCAGGATCGGTGTCCTGTTCAAGGTTCTCCACAAACACTTTGGCCTGGGTGGTAGAGATGCTGCTCTTCGAGGAGGAAGCGAAAGCGAGACTCACAATCTTTGTACAGGCCGCTCGGGCCTTGAGGCTGATGCCTTCCGATCGAGAGACCTGCTGGATCTTGTCGAGATGGTCCGGGGCCAAAGGAAAGGAGGCGGCGTTCTGAACGACCGCCTCCAGAGCGCCCAGGTGATACGCAAGCTCGTTCCTTTTTGGCTTGGCATTGAGGAGATTCATCAGCCCCATCACGATTGAATTCAAATCGTCATCGTCGATGCCTGACTTGAGGTGGATCGCCATGTCCTCGAGAGCCAAATGCACATGAGAGAGTTTACTACCAAGACTGAGGAACGCAGTCACCGAGGGCCAGTCCTTGAACACAACGGCGTACCGCACGAACAAGCGCATTAGCTTCACTCTGAACCGTGTCCGTCCGACTTGCGCTCCATCGCCACCGCTCTCAGAAGACGACTCCTCGTCGCCCAGAGACTGACCAAACTCATTCCAGACTCGTTTAACGAGCTCAAAAGTCTCTGAGGGCGAGAACAGACGACTGAAAGCATCTAAGGCGGCCTCGCGGAGCAAGTTACACTCGCTTGGGTTGGCAATGTACGCCTCAGCAAGCACCGATCGAATCTCCACCAGCTCCTTCTCGTGGTGATCCCTCAATCCCTCGAACCCGCCGGCGGTCTTGGCCCACTGCTGCAGAGTCATCAGTACGCCGTGGCGGGCGTTTGAGGATGGCGACGCGCGGTCATCATCATCACAACTGTGGTTGGTGAGGATTCTGAGCATCGCCTGGAACGGTGCCTGTTCACGGGGGGTAAGGACGACGAGGGCGCGGACCGCCGTGGACCGGATAAAGTAGACGGGGTGTTCGAAGGCGACTCGCTGGACGTGAGGAACAAAGTCGAGCGCGGGATCGTTCTTGGCCAGACTGGACCTCCGCAGCGAGGACAGGAAGAGCAGCACCGGGTGGAGCGATGGGTGTTCTTTGCCTCCCTCCTCCTGTGCCTTGGTCGCCTCGATCAGCTCGCCGAGGAGGAACGGCAACAACTTGGGGTGGGTGTTGAAGAAGAGTTTGGCGGTCGTGCTGTGGCTCTTGGTCCTCGTCGTCGCCGCGGCTGAGTTCTCGGCGGTGAGTTCGCGCATCTCCCGCGCCTCCTCGTCCCCTCCCATCGCCTGGTCGGGTTCGCCCACTGACCGCTTGATGAGCGCGACGAACACGTTGAGAGACGAGTTTCGGATGCCCCACATCTGATGTCTAAAGCCTCTCACGGCTAGCTCGAGCGCAGTGGAAACGAACGGCATCACGGACTTGGCCAGCATCGCGTCCTCGAACAAGATACATAGGACGTTGAGCGCGGCGATTTGATGCCGAGGGCTGTCCGTGTAGGTCGCTGCGATTTTCAACAGCTCGCGGAGAGTGGAATGGACGAGATCCGCTCGGTTGGACGTTTGCGCCGCTCGCAGAATCGCACGGAACGACAGGGAGAACCCCTCGGTCCTTCTCAGGGCGCGATCAAACTCTTCTTTCCCGAGCTTTTGAAAGAGCTCCTGGAGGAACTGCTGGGTGGGGACGCGCTGGAGGGCGAGGGAGTCGGACAAGAGGAGCAGCTTGGAGATACGCTCGAGGCCCTTGGTCACGTAGGTCATCGCGCCGAGGTGTCTCAGACTCAGGGACGTGGCGAGGAACCATCCACACTTGTTCTGAATCTTTTCCTCCGAACCTTCCTCCCCCCCCGATACAACCAGTCGGGAGACCATCTCCAGTGTCTCGCTGAGGAGCTCGCTGCCCTCGCGCACCGTGAGCCAGGACATGGTCTTGGTGATGAAGTCGTCGTCCTCGGTGACGACCTGGTGGGCGTTGAGACGCTCGGATTCCTCCAGGCGAATCAACGTCGCGACTCCTGCGTTCAGAGTCTCCATCAGCACGGTAAGCGTACGGTCCACGAGGGCGACCAACAGCGGTTGATCTTTAGTTGAAGAAGAGGAGGTGTTAAGCACGTTAATATCTCCCAGTGCGTACCTCAGCGCCATGAGAGACCCGTGCAGTGCCACTTCCTCCTCGCCGTCCCTCCCCGGTTGCTTGCTCTTGTGCACGTTCTCCTCAATCACGTCCAGTAGTTGATGGCACAGATAGACCCCAGCGAGGTCGCGATTCAGATCAACTAGCTTGGTGAATCTGTCAAAGGATCGTCTCTTGGAAGCCTCAAATCCAGGTGGGACGGTGTGGTCGTTGTTGTTTGCAAGGAGGGCGCACTCAGCCAGGACTGCATCATCCTTCACGCTACAGACCTCGATTCCACGCTCCTCGAGCTGGATCCATCCCTGGCAGTTTTGCACAAACCGGTCGGGCTCCTTGACGCCCACGACGACCCGCTTGACCTGCGCGGCGATGCACCGACTCGAGCAGGGACGGTTCCCTGACAGCCTCAGAGAGCAAGGCTCCATCGTCGTGTACAGCGTCGTTCCCTTGGCTCTGCCCAGCGCGCAGTCGTCCCCGTCGTTGTCCTTCACCGCAGCAGAATTATGACTCGCCGTCGTCGTCCCCTCTCGATCCACCCCCAACTTCCTCAGCGCGCACTCTTCCGCATGGGTATTACCCGGAAACTCGCGGCTGTACCCGGTGGAGATAATCTTTCGCTCGCCGGTTTCCCCGGAGGAAACGATGACGCATCCAACATCGTACGCCGTAGGGACCGTCGTGCACTTGCGGGCCTCTTCCAACGCGCACCGCATGAAATACGCGTCCCCAGCGTTGCGAATCTCCTCCTTCAGGCTAGCCTCCAGATCGCTCGTCGCCTTACTCTTCGTCACGATGCTGGGAAGCAGGTCAATCTTCCACCCTAACTCGACACAGTACTTGGAGTGGACCAGTCGAAAAAACAATGCGGCCGAGTCAGCGTTGCGACGCATGCGGCTGAACAGTCTCGGGTACCACGTGTCCACGACCAGTCGCTCCAGGGCCTCGGTCGTCTCAATGCCCGGCAGAGCTCCCGGGACCGCGCTGAGGAACTCAAAGGCCTGGACCCGCGCAAGATCAAATGGCGACTCGAGAGTGTCCAGAACGCTCCCGACCGTCCCTGGAGCAAGCAGGGGTCGAATCAAACGAGGACGATTCTTGGCAAAGGTTTTCACGAGATGCACGGCAATCTCCAGTGCGAGGGCGACTCTGTCGATCGGCGCGCCGGGGTAGATGCACCTCCCCACCATCTCCGCGCAGTGTTCAATGAATCGCTTGCTCTCAATCTTTGCAAACTCTTCGCCGTCGTCCCCGCCCACGTTCATCTCCAAGCAGAAGGCGATGCGATCCATCAAACGAATCATCGAGGCCTTGAGTCCGAGGCCTTCGTACTTGAGGACGTGCTCAAACGCAAACTCCACCTGGCGCAGAAGCAAAGGCTCGGGGAACTTGGTGCGCTTGATCCGCGTGCTGGCGAGGTTCCATGCCACTTCCCGGACGTCGCTTCTTTCGTGGACCAGGGCCCGTCGGAGTACCGAAGCCTCCACAGCAAAGTCCATCGGCGTCGTCCTCTGCTGATGCTTTCTCTTGATCGTTGTAGTCGCTCGGGCCTCTCTTTTCTGGTCATCATCTTCATCGTCGTCGTCGTCATCACTGCCGTCGATCGGTGACTCGAGGACGAGAATGTGCGTGTTTCCCCTTTCCAAAGCGAGCAGGACGTTGAGTCTGGCCCAAAGGAGAGCGACTGGGGAAGGGGGAGTTATCGTAGACGCGCGCTTTGGCTCGTCCTCTCCCTCTCGCAGGGACTCTTCCAACGATCGCTTTACAGCTGGAGATTTCCCGCTCTTGACAACGACGACGACGTCGCCAGAGCCGGTTCCTTGACCCTTTGGAACCTCTTGAGTTGTTTTGGAACTGAGAGACTGCAAAAGCGTCTTGCCCACCTCCCGGATCGCCTCCTGCTCCTGGACAGATTTGGCCTCGCTCAGCAGGTCTCCCAAGAGTCTTCGGCATACAAAGTACGACGCGAAAAGGTCGTCGGGGCCTCGTCTGAGGACGTCGGTGATAATCCCCAGCTCCGCCTTGAGCTCTCTGGAGACCTTGAAGTCCAGCTCGCACATCCAAGACCGGCAGAAGCAGACGACGAGGTTGCAGATTCCGTTACCTAGCTCTGGACGGACCGATGTGGAATCGTCCCTGCGGAATGCAGAGTTCATGACGGTGGAAACAAACCCGGGGTGGAGCTCGTTGACCCGTTTCGCTCCTAAAACCTGGACCAGCTTTTCCATCATCGGATACAAACCCCTCCTCGCCGAAGCAAAGTCCGGGGAGCTCACATGGGCCATTTGCTCCAAAAACACTCTGGAGAGGACTTGTTCCCCATCTATGACTCGGAGACACGTCTCTATCAAACGCTCAAACGCAGTGGCGCAGATCGTTCCCACACTCGACTCGCGGTGGTCCATGTAGACGATGACTACCTGGATGGCTCGCTCCACCAAATCGGCGGTACAATTCATGCACGACTTGACTTTGGTACTCCACGCACACAGAGCCTCGCAAGCCAAAGTAATCTTCTCGAATCGCTCCTCCTCTCCTTGCTCGGTCGATGGAGAGGACGAAGAGGAAGATGTCTGATCATCCTCGGTCGAGGTCGAGAGACAGTTCTCAATCGTCTTTAGTAGATCGGCGAGCATTGACTCGGTGTCCACTTCGGGGTTGTTTGCGGCACACGAGAGCGCACCCAATAGCAAGGCCGATCTAGTAATGATTGACAGTGAAGACGACGACGAAACGCTTAGTGGACCTTCAAACAGGATGGATCGGAGCGACGAAGGCGATTGGAACGAGGCGTTGACATGGTGCAAAGAAAGCGACGCGGACCGCAGCAAGTGAATATCCCCGTTCTTTCCAACGCTAACGATGATTCCCTCCGTGCTCGAACGTATCTCCTTCAGAACAATGTCCAGCGACTCTCCCCTGACGGTCAAAAACGAAATCACCCGTCCGACGCAGTCAAAACACCTCTCGGCGTCTCTCTCCGTCTCCAACGAATCTCGAGTGACCTCCTGACGATGGCCCTCCGAGAGCCTTCTCTCCAGCTGCCGCAGAACCTTTTGGATCGCGGTCAAAAGGAACCATGGACGAGATTCCACGTCGAGAGCCGCGTGGCTGCTCATCACTTGCCTCACGCACTTCTTCGTTGATTCACAGTCCAGAGCCGCCAAAAGCGTGCGAGAGAACAGCCTTATATCCTCCGCATCCGCCGCAGTCGTGAGATCCTCGAAAATAGAGTCGGTAACCACCGGAACGACCTCAGGCCACTTGGACATGCATGCGTCCACTAGCGATCTGCACGCGGAGAACTCTTTAAGCGAAAGTCCTAAACCGGTGCAGAGATCTTTCCACGCCTGTTTCGCGACCTGTGCAGCGTCACTCGCGCTGACCTTGCCCTGCTGCACCAGCGCTTTCCGTTTGAGAACGCTTTGCACGAGAGCGCTCGACCCTGACGTTGAGGTCTTGGTTGGATTGCCCGCGTTGCCCTTTTTCATCTTCTTCCTCTAGACTATGACTATCACCTCAGATAAAGAAGTATCCTGATTGAGATCCAGATGCTGCAATACTTGTACGTATCGTCAAAGTATTAGAGATATTGAATATCGTGCATAACCTCGTGGAATTTGAGAGCGCTCAGGTCAAAGATGCTTCGTTCTGTCCTCCAAACACTCTAGGCCATTCAGTAAGAGAGAGAGAGCACCTGGCACGCAAACTCTTTATGGATCAACCAAGGCACTTCACAGGGAACGGTGACGCGAAAGCCGGCAACTAGCCCTCAAGAATGGGTGATGACGGTGCTTTTGGAATGTGGTGATTGAGACGGGTTAAGCTTACGTAGCATTCAGCTGGGGATCTGGCTGTTCATCGCTAGGCCTCTGTTGGCGTCTCTCGGGACATAAACGGTTCACCCTGAGTTACAGGTGATTGTTTTCAAGTATATGTTGATTGTTCACTTGATGGAGGGAGGAAACCTGTGCCAAGCCGGTAGAAACGAGGCGTGTGAAAAGCGGTAGACTAGTAGAATATAAATGTGATACCCGGTGGTCATTGATTAGTCCCTGGTCAAATGCTCTCAGCTCACACAGTGTAGAGGATAGACGATTAGACGGCTTTTATTTGTGTGATCATCGTTGATGACTACAAGTACTAGAATCAATCGGGTCCAGGGGTAGACGCAGCGGAGTGTAAGTAAGGAGACTTTGGATGAGAAGTGGATCTTTCAACCAAGCAATACTCAGTCAACTTCGAACTCTTGTTTCATCCTGGATCTCTAAGCAGCCTGGGGACTCTCAGAAGCCCATTCTGCTTTGTAGCACTGCTATCCTCGTGGTGTAGATAGACTTGTTTTGGGCGGCGGACGAAGGAAGGGCAAGTCGGAGAAGAGGGAAAATGCAGTCCTTGTTGAATCAAGACGGGCTAGGGCTGGCGCGGTGTTTCAAGCGCACCCAGGCGATGGCCCCGGGGACGTTTGAAA
>Ga0075012_10003013_pt1 | contig 16296 bp, 17 predicted proteins | sample All_14_2_FD_71474 | JGI IMG/M metagenome (GOLD analysis project Ga0075012, IMG submission 71474) | Freshwater microbial communities in response to fracking from Pennsylvania, USA - Allegheny Zone_MetaG_DW_15 | ecosystem: Environmental > Aquatic > Deep subsurface > Groundwater > Drilled... | reverse complement strand
GGGAAAGTTCCACGGCGTGATGGCCGCGCACACGCCAATCGGCTGACGCAGCACCAGCAGGCGGCGGTTGTTGTCAAACTGGGGCAGGGTCTCGCCGTTGACGCGTTTGGCTTCCTCGGCAAACCATTCGACAAAGCTGGCACCGTAGGCGACTTCGCCCTTGGCTTCGGGCAGCGGTTTGCCTTGTTCGGCCGTCATGATGCGGCCCAGATCGTCCTGGTTGACCATGATCAGGTCAAACCACTTGCGCAAGATGATGCTGCGCTCTTTGGCGGTTTTGCTGCGCCACGCAGGCCAAGCGGCGTTGGCGGCGGCGATGGCAGCTTCAGCGTCTGCCGGGCCCAGGTTGGCCACGTCGGCCAGATGGCGACCCGTGGCCGGGTCAGTCACGGCAAAGCGGCTGCTGCCTGAAACCCAGGTGCCGTTGATCAACGCATCGGTTTTGAGCAGGCTGGGGTCTTTGAGCAGGGACAGCGGTGAAACTGGGGTGGACATGACAACTCCTCGGTTGATATCAATATTCAAGCCCTACCCCTCATGAAATTGAAAGGTAGTAGCTATATGAAACATAGCACATCAGTCTGCCAGGCAGGGACCCTGGCCCAATGACTGGCGCGTCAGATGGCGGCCAGAGAGGCTTCGATGATCACCAGGCCCTCGTCCACAATCGCGTCGCTGGCGGTCAGCGGCACCAGGATGCGCACCACGTTGCCATAGGTGCCGCAGGTCAACAGGATCAGGCCGCGTTGGGTGGCTTCAACGGACAGGCGTTTGGCCAGATCGGCGTCAGGCTGATGGGCGTCACCGTTTTTGCACAGCTCAAAAGCCACCATCGCGCCCAGGCCGCGCACCTCGGCAATGCGTGGGTCTTTGGCCGCCAGGGCTTGCAGGCGGGTCATCAGCCGCGCGCCCATGGCCTGGCTGCGTTGTAACAGTTGCTCTTTGTCAAACACATCCAGCACGGCCAGTGCCGCCGCGCAGGCCAGCGGGTTGCCCGCGTAGGTGCCGCCCAGGCCACCGGCAGCGGGGGCGTCCATCACCTCGGCGCGGCCCACCACGCCAGAAATGGGGTAGCCCCCGGCCATCGACTTGGCCATGGTGATCATGTCCGGGGCGATGCCACTTTGTTCGATGGCAAACCAGGTGCCGGTGCGCCCGGCACCGGTCTGGATTTCGTCGGCAATCAGCAAGATGCCGTGCTGGTCACACAGCGCGCGCAGGCGCTGCAAAAAGTCAAACGGCGCCACGTTGAAGCCGCCTTCTCCCTGCACCGGCTCGACAATGATGGCCGCCACCCGGCTGGCTTCCACATCGTTTTTGAAGATCAACTCGATCGAGGCCATCGCGGCGTCCACACTCACGCCATGCAGCGTATTGGGAAACTGGGCGTGGAAAATTTCGTTGGGGAAGGGCCCAAACCCCAGTTTGTAAGGCGCCACCTTGCCGGTCAGCCCCAGCGTGAGCAGGGTGCGGCCGTGGTAACCGCTGGTGAAGGCAATCACCGCGCTGCGTTTGGTGTGGGCGCGGGCAATTTTGATGGCGTTTTCAACCGCCTCGGCCCCGGTGCTCAAAAACAGCGTCTTTTTGTCAAAGTTGCCGGGTGCCAGGGCGTTGATGCGCTCGGCCAGTGCCACATAGGGCTCGTACGCCAGCACCTGAAAGCAGGTGTGGGTGTACAGGTCCAGCTGCTTTTTTACGGCGTCAACAATCTCGGGGCGGCAGTGGCCGGTGTTGAGCACCGCAATGCCACCGGCAAAGTCGATGTAGCGTTTGCCCTCCACGTCCCACACCTCGGCGTTGTCACCGCGGGCAATGAAGACTTCGTGGCTTTGGCCCACGCCACGGGGAATGGCGGCACGGCGACGCGCCATCAAGGCGGCATTGGTGGTTTGAACAGCGGTCATATCGTTCCTGGAAGTTAAGCGCGAACAAGTTGAAAGGCCAGCCAGAGGCTTGCCGACCCTGGCGTTGCGGCAAATTCTAGGGTGCAACCGCCTTGGACACAGTGACACTTGGCCCGCTGTGGATGGGGCCACTGTGGCCAAACGCCCGGCCGTAGGGGCGCCGGGCGTTTGGCGGCGGCTGGTTCTTCTAAAATCGACGGTTTTACTGGCGGGTGCCACCTCTTTAAACAGGGCCGTCTTCCCCGCAGTCTCAACTCTTGTCGACATCCCAACCCAGGTCCCTCACGCCATGAACCCAACTGCTGCACCGATGACAGTCGCCGACATCCGCAAGACTTTTCTCGATTTTTTTGCCTCCAAAGGCCACACCGTGGTGGCATCCAGCCCGCTGGTGCCCGGCAACGACCCCACGCTGATGTTCACCAACTCGGGTATGGTGCAGTTCAAGGACGTGTTTCTGGGCACCGACAAACGCAGTTATGTGCGCGCCGCGTCGGTGCAAGCCTGCCTGCGTGCGGGGGGCAAACACAACGATCTGGAGAACGTCGGCTACACAGCGCGCCACCACACGTTTTTCGAGATGCTGGGCAACTGGAGTTTTGGCGACTATTTCAAACGCGAATCCATCCACTGGGGCTGGGAACTGCTCACGCAAGTGTTCAAGCTGCCACCTGAGCGCCTGCTGGCCACGGTGTACGCCGAAGACGACGAGGCCTATGACATCTGGACCCAAGAGATTGGCCTGCCACCCGAGCGCGTGATCCGCATTGGTGACAACAAGGGTGGCCGTTACAAGTCTGACAACTTCTGGATGATGGCCGACACCGGACCGTGTGGCCCGTGCTCTGAAATCTTTTACGACCACGGCGCGCACATCCCCGGTGGCCCGCCCGGCAGCCCGGACGAAGACGGCGACCGTTTCATCGAGATCTGGAACCATGTGTTCATGCAGTTCAACATGGATGAGACCGGTGCCGTCACGCCGCTGCCCGCGCCTTGTGTGGACACCGGCATGGGCCTGGAGCGCCTGGCCGCCATCCTGCAGCACGTGCACAGCAACTACGAGATCGACATTTTTGACGCGCTGATCCAAGCCGCGGCGCGTGAAACCCACACGACCGATCTGAGCAACCCGTCGCTACGGGTGATCTCCGACCACATTCGTGCCACCGCGTTTCTGGTCAGCGACGGTGTGTTGCCGAGCAACGAGGGCAGGGGCTACGTGCAGCGCCGCATCATCCGCCGCGCCATCCGCCACGGCTACAAGCTGGGGCAAAAAACGCCGTTCTTTCACAAACTGGTGCCCGACCTGGTGGCGCAGATGGGTGACGCTTACCCCATGCTGCGCGCACAGGAGCAGCGCATCACCGAGGTGCTCAAGGTCGAGGAAGAGCGCTTCTTCGAGACTCTTAGTACGGGTATGACCCTGCTTGATATGGAACTCGACATCAGTCTGGCTCGACGCTGTGTATCCGATCCAGGTGTGAAACTTTTCGCGTGCGTATTGGAGGCGCAAAGAAATGATATCTGGTCCGTTTCGTTTATGAACGATGACCGGGAAATCACTGACGTTGTTTTCATTGGGGCGAATGCTTGGACTGAGCAGGAGTCTGCTCTTCGCCGTCCTTCGGCCGGTAACGCGCGCGCCTACTTTGTTCAGCGTGATTGGAGTGGTTTGGTGCTTCGCGGCGAGGCGGCCTTCAAGCTGCACGACACCTACGGCTTCCCGCTGGACCTGACCAACGACGTGTGCCGTGAGCGTGGTGTCACTGTGGACGCCGCCGGTTTTGAAGCTGCCATGGAGGCGCAAAAAGCCAAGGGCCGCGCTGCTGGCAAGTTCAAACAGGACAAGGCGCTGGAATACACCGGCGCTGGCAATGAGTTCATGGGCTACGAGCACCTGACCACAGCGACTGAAGTGGTCGCTATTTACATCGACGGTACAAGGGCTGAGGTTCTCAAAGAAGGTCAGTCTGGCGTGGTGGTGCTGGCCGCGACGCCGTTTTACGGCGAAAGTGGCGGGCAGGTGGGCGACGCTGGCGCGATCTTTTCGGATCATGCGTTGTTTGAGGTTAATGACACGCAAAAGATCAAGGCCGATGTGTTTGGCCACCACGGTCTGCTGAAAACCGGCAACCTGAAAGTGGGCGATGGTGTCACGGCCCACGTCAATTCCAGCCAACGCGCCGCCACCATGCGCAACCACTCGGCCACCCACCTGATGCACAAGGCGCTGCGCGAAGTGCTGGGCAGCCACGTGCAGCAAAAGGGCAGTTTGGTGAACCCGGATCGCACCCGTTTTGACTTTGCCCACAACGCGCCGGTGACGGACGCCGAAATCCGCGAGATCGAGGCCCGTGTCAATGCCGAAATCTTGAGCAACGCTGCCACTGAGGCCCGCGTGATGGACATCGAATCGGCCCAGAAAACCGGCGCCATGATGCTGTTTGGTGAAAAGTACGGCGAAACTGTGCGTGTGCTCGACATCGGCAGCAGCCGCGAACTGTGCGGCGGCACGCATGTGCAGCGCACTGGCGACATCGGCCTGTTCAAGATCGTGGCAGAAAGTGGCGTGGCCTCGGGCGTGCGCCGCATCGAAGCGGTCACGGGCGCCCATGCGCTGGCCTATCTGCAGCATCTGGAAGACACCGTGGGCCAAGCTGCCGGGTTGCTGAAAGCACCGGTCGCCGAAGTGACGGACCGCATCAGTTCGGTGCTGGAGCACATCAAATCCTTGGACAAAGAGCTGGCCGCCCTCAAAGGCAAGCTGGCCAGCGCCCAAGGCGACGAGCTGCTGAGCCAGGCGCAAGACATCAAGGGCGTGAAGCTGCTGGTGGCGCGCCTGGAGGGTGCCGATGTCAAGACCTTGCGCGACACCATGGACAAGCTCAAAGACAAGCTGAAAACCGCCGTGATCGTGCTCGGCGTGGTCGACGGTGCCAAGGTGCAGATTGCCGTGGGCGTGACAAATGACACCACCGGCAAAGTCAAAGCAGGCGAGCTGGTCAACTTTGTGGCGGGCCAGGTCGGTGGCAAAGGCGGTGGCAAGCCCGACATGGCCATGGCCGGCGGCACCGAGCCGGGCAAGCTTGCCGCCGCACTTGAGAGTGTGACGGCCTGGGTTGAACCCAAGCTTTAAATGCTATTTAATTTGCAGCTATTAGCCCTTGTTTTAAAAGGGTTAAAAGCTAATTGATGATGTAATTTTGCTGCAGAGTTGATATAGGTCAGGTCGTCATTGGCCGGGCCTTTTACACTCGCAAGCTTTCGTTTTATCCACAATTCAAGGCGATCCATGAGTGCATTTTTGAATGAAACCGTATTAAGCGTTCACCATTGGACGGACCGACTGTTCAGTTTTACCACCACCCGTGACCAGGCTTTGCGGTTCTCGAACGGCCACTTCACCATGATCGGCCTGCGCCTGGAGGGTGGCAAACCGCTGCTGCGCGCCTACAGCATCGTCAGCCCCAACTACGAAGACCACCTGGAGTTTCTGAGCATCAAGGTGCAAGACGGCCCGCTCACCTCCAAGCTGCAGCACATCCAAGTGGGTGACCAGATTGTGGTCGGCAAAAAGCCCACCGGCACCCTGCTGATTGACTACCTGCTGCCTGGTAAAAACCTGTATCTGTTTGGCACCGGCACCGGTCTGGCACCGTTCCTGAGCATCGTGCGTGACCCGGAAACCTATGAAAAATTTGAAAAAGTCATTTTGGTGCACGGCGTGCGTGAAGTGGCGGAACTGGCTTACCACGAGTATTTGACCTCTGAGTTGCCAGATCACGAGTTTTTGGGCGAAATGGTGACCGAGCAGATGCTGTATTACCCCACCGTGACGCGCGAACCTTTCAAGAACCAGGGCCGTATCACCACGCTGCTGGAAAACGGCAAGCTGCAAAAAGACCTGGGTCTGCCCAAGTTTGACCCGGAATATGACCGCGCCATGTTGTGCGGCAGCCCGGCGCTGCTCAAAGACATGAAGCACCTGCTGGAAAGCCGTGGCTTTCTGGAAGGCAACACCACCAAGCCGGGCGACTTTGTGGTTGAACGCGCGTTCGTTGAGCAGTAAGCATGAGCCATTACGACGTTTACGCCATTGGCAACGCGCTGGTGGACTCGCAGTACGAGATGTCTGATGCGCAGTTGAATGCCGCGGGTGTTGAAAAGCGTCACATGACCCTGATCGATGCGGCCCGGCGCACCGAGTTGCTCAGTCATGTGTACGGGTTGCCAGTTCACCGCACTGGCGGTGGTTCGGCGGGCAACACGGTGGTGGCGCTGGCCCAGTTGGGTGGCAAGGCGTTTTATTCCTGCCGCGTGGCTGACGACGAACTGGGTGACTTTTATACCCAGGATTTGCTCAGCCACGGTGTGGCGACCAACCTCACCCATACGCGCGCTCCTGAAGGGCAAACGGGCGTGTGCCTGGTGATGGTCACCCCCGATGCGGAGCGCAGCATGAGTACCTTTTTGGGCGCCACCGCCGACATCGACGCCACGTCTTTGCACCCGCACGACATCGCCAAGTCCAAGGTGTATTACATGGAAGGTTATCTGGCTGCCTCACCCACCGGGCTGGACGCCGCCCTCAAGGGTCGCCAAATGGCTGTGGACGCTGGCGTGGCACTGGCCACCACCTTGAGCGACATGACCATGATCAACTTCTGCCGCCCCGGGCTGGACGCCATGGTGGGCAGCCCAGAGACCGGTACGTTGGACTACCTGTTCTGCAACGAGGAAGAAGCCCAGGTGTGGTGCGGCAGCACGGATCTGACCCATATCTGCCGCCAGCTCAGCCAGCAGGCGAGGGTGGTTTGCCTCACGCGCAGTGCCAAAGGCTGCCTGGTGCTGGAAGGTGATAAGGTGATTGAAGTTCCCGCAGTCAAAGTCAAGGCCGTTGACACCAATGGTGCGGGTGACATGTTTGCCGGCGCTTTTTTGTATGCGGTCACCCACGGCCACAGCCATGCACAGGCTGCGCTGCTCGCCAACCAGTGTGCGGCGAAAGTGGTGTCACAAGTTGGCAATCGTTTGAGCCAGCAGGATGTGAATGCCTTGAAGTCTACGTTTGAAAAGCACACGCTTATTCACGCCTGACTTATTTAATGGGATATTTGACGGATCGCAATGACTTTCGGTCCGGCAGGGCTCACAATACCGCTCGCAGCTGCAATCAAGGTGTGACAGCGGCAGTTCCATTAACTACTCAGGAAACAGACATATGACAAATCGTCGCGTATTTATTCTGCAATCAGTGATCGGTACCAGCGCATTGGCTTCTGGCATGGCAATGGCCGCAGCCCCCTTGGTCGCTGAAACAGATGCCAACGCCAAGAGCTTGGGTTATGTCGCGGACACCGCCAAGGCTGACCAGGCCAAGTATCCCAAGCACACCAAAGAGCAAATGTGCAGCAACTGCGCTTTGTACCAAGGCAAGACCGCGCCTCAAGGCGGCTGCCCGTTGTTCCCCGGCAAGGAAGTGACCTCCAAAGGCTGGTGCAGCGCCTACGCCAAGAAGGCATAAGCCTACTTGCCATCCCTCAAACCCACCTTCGCGGTGGGTTTTGTTTTTTAGGGGTACCCCTTGCGGGCCCCGTTTTTTTCAGCGCAAATTTCCGATAATTGAGCCATGAACACGACACTCAATGCTGACGCATCCGAACTGGCCCGTTTTTCTGAACTGGCACTCCATTGGTGGGATACCGAAGGTGAAATGCGTGCTTTGCACCAGATCAACCCCTTGCGGCTGGGCTGGATCAACAGTTTGTGCCCGCTGAACGGTTTGAATGTGCTGGATGTGGGCTGCGGTGGCGGCATCCTGACCGACGCCATCGCCCGCTCAGGCGCTACCGCCACGGGTATTGACCTGTCCACCAAGGTGCTGCGGGTGGCACAGTTGCACGCGCTTGATGCACAAACCCAAAATGTGCAGTACCGGGAAATCAGTGCGGAGGCCATGGCCGCCGAGCAACCCGAGAAATTTGATGTGGTGACCTGCATGGAAATGCTTGAGCACGTGCCGGACCCGGCGTCGGTCGTGCGGGCATGCGCCGCGCTGGTCAAGCCGGGTGGCTGGGTGTTTTTTTCCACCATCAACCGCAATCCGAAATCCTTTGTGATGGCGATTTTTGGCGCGGAGTACGTGCTCAACATGGTGCCGCGGGGCACCCATGAATATGCCAAGCTGCTGCGTCCGAGCGAATTGGCGGGCTTTTGCCGCGACGCCGGGTTGACGGTGTCGCACAGCCGGGGTTTGTCATACAACCCGTTCACCAAACGCTTCTGGCTCAACGCAGACACCAGCGTCAACTACATGTTGGCGACCCAAAAGCCGGCGTGAGCCGTTGCGAGTGAGGCATCAGCCGGTCATGTTCCGAGATGTTCAGGCGGTGCTGTTTGACTTGGACGGCACATTGATTGACAGCGCGCCTGATTTGGGCGCCGCCGCCGATCTGATGCGAACAACGCGCGGTTTGCCGCCGATTGCATTGGCAGCGTATCGACCCATGGCCGGGGCAGGCGCCCGGGGCATGTTGGGCATTGCGTTTGACATGACGCCTGAGCACCCTGATTTCCTGAGTCTGCGCGAAGAGTTCTTCAGAAACTATGAGCAGCGGCTTACCCAGAATACGCTGATCTTTCCGGGGGTGACTGAATTGCTGGGTGATCTGGCGCAGCGGGGAACACCGTGGGGTGTGGTGACCAACAAGTCAGCCCGTTTCACGCTGCCGCTCACCCGGGCGATGTCCTTGTTTGCATCGGCGGGAACCATCATCAGTGGTGATACCACCGCGCATGCCAAACCGCATCCGCTGCCCTTGCTGGAAGCGGCCCGGCAACTCCAGGTGGCGCCGGAGCGCTGTGTGTACGTCGGGGATGACGAGCGTGACATTGTGGCGGGACTGGCCGCGGGCATGAAAACGGTGGCGGTCACTTACGGATACCTCGGTCAAAAGTCCGATACCAGCCAGTGGGGCGCGCATGTCACGATTAATTCTCCCCACGAGCTATTGCAATTGATCGCTACGCCCTAAAATGTCAGGCTTGGGGCTGCACTGGTTTCGACGTGGATTCGGACGCGCAGCAGGGCATGTCGAGCTGAATGCGCTCGTAAAACAGATTCAAAAAAACTAACTGCAAACGACGAACGTTTCGCACTCGCTGCTTAATTGCAGGTGAGCCTCACAACAGCAAGCCGATAGGCTGGGCAAGGGCGGTCAGATCGAGAGGTCTAGCTGTCCAGGCTGTGGGGTAATTTCATTCGGCTGGGTCTGCCTTGGGTAACTTAGGGCAGGTCGAGAAAATAGGTTGCTGGCGATTTGCATAGCGTGCCACTGCGCGATGTGAAAAGTGAGATCCAAATCAGACGGCTACACATGTAGAACTGTTCGAAGAAGGTTTGCGGACGGGGGTTCAAATCCCCCCAGCTCCACCATTTTTCCCTTGGTGACTCCCTACAAAAACCCCGTTTCTCCTTTGGAGAGCGGGGTTTTTTGTTGTCAGGAGTTGCCACATTCTGCCACCACATGACCGGGTAACGTGGGGTAAACGGTGGGGTAAGTGGCCTTTTTACCCTTGCCCCATGGTTTTTTACCCCATTACCCATTGGTTTCAGTGCGTGAACATACCCAGTTGCGAAATAAACTGTTTAAAAACAACAACTTACGCGAAATATTTTTCAGAATATGCATTTGCGTTGCTAAGAATTTCCGGTAGAATCAAGCTACCGCGAGGGTTTTCGACGGGCTGGCGCACCAGCCTTCATTCGGACTTAGTCGTCCGCCGTGTCAAGACCGTGAACCTCATGTAGCCGCCCAAGTGGGCGTCATGCCAGATGGCCCGCTCCGGGCTATCAATACATGAGGGAAGGTATAGATGGCAGTGTCTCGAGGCTGGCTTTGAGCTAGCTGTGATGGGGTAGGCCCCATCAGCCTCGCGCCGATAAGGCGCAGGTCTGACGCAGAGTTTAAGGAGATTTTTGGCTACCGCTACGGCGGTGGCCGTCTATCTATCTATGGACATGCGTCATGCAAAATAATCATGAAGTTAAAAATTGGGTGCTTGCAGCTCCTGTTGGTCTTGATCTTAAGCAGATTAAGCATTTGCGTGTTGACCAAGTAATTGATGCACTTGGCATTGGTGAAAGAACCTGGCTGCGGTGGGTCAAGCAAGGGCAGGCACCAGGGGCGATTCGACTCGGGCCGGGGGTGGTCGCCTGGCGCCTGGCGGATGTGCAGGCTTGGCTTGATTCGCGCCCAGCCGCAGGAGCCGCAGGGGGTGCAGTATGAGTGCCACCACCACCCTACCAGCACCGCATCGTCTGGCTAGGCTCAGCTTACTGATTGACGCCCTGCCGTGCACTCCCAGTGCAATTTATGGAGCCAAGCGGCGCGGCGGCGCACCGTGGCTGCACCGGGTTGATCTATTCACCGGGGCGCCCTCGCGGGCGTGGAGCATCGATCCTGATGGCTTGGTGCTGGACTACAAGCGCAGGGGAAAGCGCCTGAATGAAAAATTCCGTCTAGCTGTCGAGGCCGAGGCGGTGCCTGTCGATCCGGCGTGGTTCACCATTAGCATGGAGGCGGCTCAAAACTGAGCACACGGGCCACGGCTGCCACCGTGACCGTGTTCTGATAACACTATCGATTTTGAGAAATGATAGTTAATCTTATCACGATTGCGCGTTTTTTAGCTAATGGCTTGTGTGTTTGGTAATGCCAAACATTCATGGAAAAAGAACAAGGTCAAATTAAAAATGTCAAGAAGCCATTTGGGATTGTCTCCGACTCGCTGATTACAAATTTGAAATTGAGCATCACGGCACGGCTGGCTGGGGCTTGGATTGAGGGTAGAAGTGAAAATTTCGCCATCAAAATTTGGTATTTGAGGGAAAAGCTGGGGCTGACTCGCGGGGCCTGGTTGAAAGCGCGCAAGGAGTTGATTGATGCTGGTTATCTCACTGTGGGTGAACAATTTAGGGGAAAAAGAGGCCGAATGGAGGGGGGTAACTATGAATTTCATGTACCAGAAAATCCGGTCACCGGGTGTCGTTTTACCGGCCACGGTGGCACGGTGCACGGTGGGACCGTGGCCGGTGGGGCAGGCCCCACACCAACAGGAGTTAAACCAACAAGAGTTAAACCAAAAAAACAACAACAACCAGGGGGTGGTGGTGGTGTTTTGGGCATAGTTAAAGACCAAGGGCAGCCACAGCCACAGGGGCAGCCAGTGGCACAGCCACGGGGGCATGTACAACTGTCAGAAATCCTGGGGCTGGGGATCACGGGGCCGCAGTCCCAGCAGTTGGATCAATTGGCTCACGGGGCCAGCATTGAACAACTTGAGATGCTCAGGGCGGCGCACGCCGCAGGCATGACCAATGGAAAGATAAAAAGCGAGGGGGCATGGCTGGCCGTCATGGCCAGGAAGGCCGTCGCTGGGGCCATAACGGAAGTTGCTGATGCTACTTGCGAGGGTGGTGGCAGGGGCAGTGTGATTGAGCAACTGAGGGCCGTTTCTGTGCCAGCTGGCACAGTCATCATGGTTGGTGAAAAACAGTTAATTGTTGAACACATAGATGGTGTGCCAAGAGTGCTGGCAGATAGGTTGTCGATTGGTCCGCAAAGGTCCCTGAAGCTGCTCCAGCGTGTGCACTCTGGAGAGCTATCCACCTCCACCGGAGGTGCATCATGATTAACTACCGTTGTGTCACCATCAAGCTGCTGGCCCACGGGCCGATGGGCCTCCAGGAATTCAGTGAGTGCACAGGGTGGACATACAGTCTGTGTTCCAATTTGCTGAGGGAAATGCTGCTAGATGGCTTTTTAAAGCAGCCCAAAAGAGGTGTGTACCAACTGCCTGATGCGCCGCTTCGTTGACTTGTCAAAGGCATAGAGTTGTCCACGGCGGCGGCGGCGCTTGCGACGACCGCAAGCCGCGGTGGGCAACTCACTCTGAGCAACCACATCAGAAAATCAGGTGGGGCTTCCGGTCGATCGTGAACGGTCGTTCCGGTTTGCTGGGTATCAAAACCGCCACCAATTTTATCGCCATTGCGAATTTGCGCATGTCCAAGCTCAAGCATCTGCCAAGCAATCCGATGCAGCCCGCCACACCAAAATACAATGTGCTTATATGACTTCAACATGGAATGCTGTCCGCCCTCAGCATGGAAGCGTGTCCGCCATGGCGTTAATACTCATTTTTGACTAATCAAACGACTCCAGATATTCTTCAGGGTCAACTTCAACCCAATCATTCAAGTCGTCCTGCGCTACCAGTTCTGTGATTTGATTTGGAAAACCGCTGTAACCATCAAGAAATTGGTCCATTGTTTCAAAGCCGTTGTCTGCCAAATACAGTTGACATGCTTCCTGGCGGGACCTCGCTTGCTGATATCCCAACACTCGGACGGTGTGCTCACTGCACAGGTCCTCATCTTCCAACACGTAACCCATCGGTTCGTCGGGCACGTCCGCTGATAGTTCTGGTTCCATCGAAGACGGTGTCATGACGGTTAAGAGCTGGATCTCAAACCAGGGGTGGTTGGCGCTTTCCGCGGTTAGTCGCCGATCCAGGACAGAAAAACGCCTTTCACGCATCAACTGTTCTCCTTGGCCTGAGTAAGCGAAGCAGTCTCCGACTGATTGACCGCTCTTGTAATTTTGCAAGTTCATCTTGCAGTTTCCGCCGCTCCAACGCCAGTTCGCGTGTCAGTTTTTCTGACGCCGCCTGCAGTTTTTTCTCGCGCTCAAGAAGCCAATTGGCATGATCCACCAGTCGATGTGTGGCTGCATCAATGCGGTTTTGACTGTCTGCACTGGCTTGCTTCAGTTGTTCAACAATCACGGTGGCAGTTCTATAAAGATTGATGCGCCCAAACTCGGACTGGTTTGAGCTGAGGTCCGCTAAGTCTTTCAGCGCCGCCAATTGTTTATCTGATTGCCTCTGCAGGTCCCGCACATCAAGAATCGCAGCTTGGTATGCGTTCGCCCAGGCAAACCGAAAATCCTCAGGCCGCAACGAATAATTGCTCATCACACAACCGCCTCATTGCTGGTATCCAAAATGGCATTGGCCAGCGGCGTACTTTTAAACACTGACAGCAGGTTTCTCACCGCTGTTTGTGCCAGGCTGAAGATCAGCATCTGATGGCCAATTTCCAGCAACTTCGCCTCGTTACCGGCGTTTTTCATTCGCATTTGCTTGAAATCCGGTTTGTCACGGACGATGTCAAAAACCGTCTGATCGCTACCCTTGGTCATGTTGTACACCTCATTGAACAACACCGCCTGCGGCGCAAAGCAAAAACCGTGTGTTTTTGCCGCTGTGAACAGAGGTTCGAATTCCTGGTCAAACTGATACACATCGGTCACGGCTTGCGCAATCAAAATGATCGTGGCTGGCGCAACCCCCATGTCCATCAATTGGGAAATTGTTTTCAGGGTGTCAATCCGCTCCTTGGAGCCTGACCGCACCGGTATCACCCAGAACCCAATCCGTTCCATCGTCAGTGACAGTTCCGCGAAATGGATCAGCATCTTTCGACTGTTGCTCGTACCAATATCAATCACCATACTCTGGTCTTCGTCCGTATTTATCTGCGCCGCAAGCGAATAGAAAGCCTTTGCACCAATTTCCAGATCGGCCTTGCCATCACCAGAGTTCCAGTCCTCAATACAAATCCTCACCGCATTTGGAATCAGTGGGACCAAGCCATGTTTAGTGAAGGTGGTCTTGCCTGCGCCGCCTGCGATATTGATGGTGACAACATTGATATTCATTGGTGGTCCTTTGGTGTTTGCCCGGTGGTACTGGTCGTTTGAAATACTTGCCCTGTTGGTGTTGGAGCGGCCTTACGGCGCACTGGATAGCGGGATTGGCCACCCATTTGAAAAGTCGAATACCTGCGCTCTTCTTCCTTGATTTGCGCGTGCAGTTGCGGTCGCTGTGCAAGGGCTGCTTCCCTTTCTTGGACATGACTGATCACGCTTTTTGTCGTCTGCATTTGCAAGGGTGGCGACGATGGCAGGGCAGTGCTCTGACCTTGGCTCAGATCTGAACTTGCTTTGCTGGCGCAAGCGACCATCAAGCCCTGCGTCCGTTTGGCGATCTTGGCGGTGCGCCGCAAGTGCCAAGATCGCAAAGCCTGAGGACTGACGCAGACACCGTGCATCAGCGACAACTGCCGGGAGACGGTCTGGTAGCTCAAGCCATGCTCGTTGAGTTGCTCAAACAGCGTTGCAAAAAAAGGGTCCAAGCGTGAAGTCATAGTGTTACTATATTTGGTAATAATAAATGTAGGTATTAGATTAAATTATTATAATGACTCTCCAGCAAGCGGCAATAGCTGCATCAGATCAATTCGACATAAATACGACAATTACCTTCACCGGAAACACAAATGACAACACTTTGGCAACAGTTGGAAGAATTTGAAGAAACAAACTGCAATGGTTTCCAGTCGTTTTGGCCGCAAAATCGACTACTCCAATTGCGGTTAGGGGTAGCGGTCGTCATGGTGTCGTATGCCGGTTAGTGGTGTGGTCAGCGGGCCCTGCAAGCCTGCGATGCCCGGTCCTGATGTGGCGCGCGGCCAGTTTCTCCGGGTCGAGAAGTTCGCTATCGAAGCGCCGCGGGGCAAGCCAGGAGGCAACAACCTCACCAAGGTGGCCAATGAGGCTGTGCGCACTGAGGGGTACTGCCCGCACATTGAAAGACCTGAGCCGCCAACTTTGCTCTACGGCATTAGTCCATTGGCCGCCGCTGAGCGAGCTAAAACCTGGGCCAGTACACAAATTGACTATGTCCGTCATCCATCAAGCCAGCGACTGGTGGTCAGAAAATTCAGAGTTGACAAGCCATGCGCGCTGGTGGGTGTGATCAGTGCCCCGCCCGAATGGTCGCCAGATGACACCTGGGCACTCTTCTGTGATCAGTCTCTCCAATGGCTGAAGCGAAAATACTGTGATGATCGTCTGTGTTCAGTGATGGAACATCGCGACGAGCGCTGGTTGCACTTGCATTTTTGGGTGGTGCCCAGGCCAGGTGAAGGCTTCAGTTCCATTCATCAAGGCGAGAAGGCACTCGATGACATTGGCCGGAACGCTGCACGGATTCTGCGTGATGCCGCCTACAAGAAAGCCATGGCGCAACTTCTCGATGAATTCAACAGCGAGGTTGGACAACATTTCGGCCTGCAGAGGGAAAACGTCGGTGGCAAACGCTATTCGAGGGAAGACTGGCAACGCAAGCAACTGCTCGACAAAAAGCGTGAAGTGGACATTCAACGTCGTATTGATGACGCTGTGGCTGCAGTGAAGCAGCAAGTACGACTTGAACAAATTGCCATTCGCAAAGGGACCGATTCGGCAATTTCAACACTTTGTTTCCCGGTCCATCGACCAAACGCCACAATTGAGCCGACGACTCCCGTTCCAATCCAGCCACAGATGTGGTTGCGGCCACGCAATAGGTGATTTCAGGGCATGACCGCAGCCAACTGCTCTTGACTCGGTGGCACGGTAGCCCAGGCTCACTAGATGACCCTGACCCCTTGAGCAAATCACCCCATTGGCTGGTCAAACGAACAGTCTGGCAGGTGCACGCTGTGAACCCTGGAGGGCACAAACTCCTTATCCGAAGACGGTGGATCAGGCCTCTGGCGGAGTCATACCAGCGTCAATACCTTAAGGAAAACCACCATGAGCCATACCACCATCCTGCTGTCAGCCATCAAACCCGGTATCTCGGCCGAAGGTGGTGCCCTTGAAGTCCTGGTCCGCGTCCAGGCCCTGGATGCACCCACCGAAGCCCACGCCACCATCACCCCCAAGCGCCTGGCGCTGGTGGTGGACCGCTCCGGCAGCATGGACGGTCAACCCGTGACAGAAGCACTGCGCTGTGTAACCCACATCGCCGACAGCATGCGCAATGACTCGGCTGGAGATCAGGCCCTGGCTGTAGGCCAGCAAGACGATCTTGAGCATGACACGCGGGTCATAGGCACTGGCACCGACTTCATCGTTCTTGAAACGGGCATCCAGGGCGCTGAGGTCAAGTTCGTTGTCTACCAGGTAATTCAGTGCGAAGGCAAAGCTGCCGGGGACAATTTGTTCAGACAAGACTACTGGTAGTAGCAGGCTTTTGTGGTCTTGGGGTTTGTAGCGGGCCATGGTCGCGATCTCCTTCGTAGGATTCATCGCAAACGTCGTGCCAGATGCACTTTTTTTACAGCCTCATCAGAGGGATGCAGGAATGGTCACCCATTGACCGTCAGTCAGCGTTTGCTTGACCATCGGTACCCAGACCTTTACTGTGGTTCCCTGGCCTGGGCGGCTCGTCAATTCAATGTCGCCGCGCAGCAGTTCCACAATTTCTTTGACGATGC
>Ga0075012_10003012_pt1 | contig 16296 bp, 15 predicted proteins | sample All_14_2_FD_71474 | JGI IMG/M metagenome (GOLD analysis project Ga0075012, IMG submission 71474) | Freshwater microbial communities in response to fracking from Pennsylvania, USA - Allegheny Zone_MetaG_DW_15 | ecosystem: Environmental > Aquatic > Deep subsurface > Groundwater > Drilled... | reverse complement strand
CCACGAACTTACGTTCGTGGCTACAGGGGGAATGGTGGGGGGCGGGTTATTCAACCAGTTTCTGGACGATGGAGACGCAGCGGCCGGATTGGTCTTCGGTCAGGGGAATCGGCTTGGTCTTGAGCATGTGGTAGAGGAATTCCAGGATGCGTTTGCGGATCTTGCTGGCGAAATTTTTGTACAGCCAGGATTTGGAGGTGCCGCTGGTGTTCAGGCGCGCGTAGGTGAGGTGGGCGAGAGATTTCTCGTAGCGGCCCTCGATTTCATTCATCGGGTCGATGGGGGAGGGGGTGAATCCAAAATCGGAGCAGATCACCAGGTCGTTGCGGCGGATGCTGGTCTGGAAGAATTCCGCCAACACCCGTCCGTGCAGGAGGAAGGCTTCGGAGAGGGCGTTGTGCAGCACGTTCTGGGGACTGTCCATGGGAAGGGAGACGAACATTTCAATTTCGTACAGCACCTCGTCGAAGACTCGGCACTTCATGTCGTGGGTGGGTTCTCGGGAATCCATGGTTGTTTATCCGGCCGTGATCAAACCAAGGCTTTTCTAAATGAAGGGAAAAGAAAAAACAAACCCAATCCCAAGTGGGTGGTGAGGGGCGCGTCGTCGATGCATGGCGCGCGGAGTTCCATTCAGGCCGCCTTTTGGGAGTCTTTGCGGGTGATGAGGGGGAGTTTTTTGCCCTCGATGACGGCGCGGGTGAGGGTGACGGCGGCGACATCGGTGCGCGAGGGCAGATCGAACATGATGTCCCGCATGACCGATTCGAGGAGGGACCGCAGGGCGCGGGCCCCGGTGCCACGGCGGCGTGCCGCTTCGGCAAGGGCCTTGAGGGCATCCTTGGTGAAGACCAGTTCGACCCCCTCCATGCCGATCAATTTGGCGTATTGTTTGGTGAGGGCATTGCGGGGATCCTTGAGAACCGAGACCAGTTCGGCCTCGCTCAATTCCTCCAGGGTGGTGAGGACGGGGAGCCGTCCGATGAATTCGGGGATCATGCCGAAGCGCAACAGGTCCTCGGGTTCGACATGCGCCAGGGTGGCCGGGGTGGCGTGGCTCCGCGCGTGGGCGCCGAAGCCCATGTTGTTCCCCCCCATGCGGCGGCGGATGATGTCGTCGAGCCCGACGAAAGCCCCGCCGCAGATGAAGAGGATGTGTTCTGTGTTGACCTGGATGTATTCCTGCTGGGGGTGTTTCCGGCCGCCCTGCGGGGGGACGTTGCACACGGTGCCCTCAAGGATTTTCAGGAGGGCCTGCTGGACGCCTTCCCCGGAAACATCGCGCGTGATGGAAACGTTCTCGGTCTTGCGTCCGATCTTGTCGATCTCATCGATGTAAATGATGCCCCGCTCGGCGCGTTTGACGTCGTAGTCCGCATTCTGGAGCAGCCGGAGGATGATGGTTTCGACATCCTCGCCGACGTAGCCCGCCTCGGTGAGGGTGGTGGCGTCGGCGATGCAGAAGGGGACGTCGAGGATGCGGGCGAGGGTTTTGGCGAGGAGGGTTTTCCCGGAGCCGGTGGGGCCCATGAGGAGGATGTTGCTTTTCTCGATTTCGACCTCGGCGTAGGTCCCGGGGAGGGTCAATTCGCCGGCCTTGTGGAGGAGGCGTTTGTAGTGGTTGTGGACGGCGACGGAGAGGGTGCGTTTGGCGGTTTCCTGCCCGATGACGTATTTGTTCAGGTCCTGCAGGATGGCCGCGGGTTTGGGGACCTTGAGAGTCTTGGCCGGAGGTGACTCGGCTTCGCCGAGTTCCTTGTCGAGGATGTTTTTGCAGACCTGGACGCAGCTGTCGCAGATGTAGACGCCGGGTCCGGCGATGAGTTTGCGCACCTCCGCGTGGCTCTTCCCGCAGAAGGAGCACATGGTGAGGTTGGGGGTCCGGGCCATGGTGGGAGGTATTGGCGGCCGGGGGTTACACGGGCGGGTGAACTCCGGCTGCTAGGCAGGCTTGCCGCCTTTGCGGGACGAGATCACGTGGTCGATGATCCCGTAGGTTTTGGCGTCCTCGGGGGACATGAAGCGGTCGCGGTCCGTGTCCTTTTCCACCTGGGCGTAGGATTGCCCGGTGTGGTCGGCGAGGATCTCGTTGAGGCGTTTCTTGGTGCGGAGGATTTCCTGGGCCTGGATGGAGATGTCCGTGGCCTGGCCCTGGGCGCCGCCGAGGGGCTGGTGGATCATGATGCGGGCGTTGGGCAGGGCGTAGCGTTTGCCCTTGGTGCCGGCCGCCAGAAGAACCGCGCCCATGCTGGCCGCCTGGCCGACGCAATACGTGGCGATGTCGCAGGTGACGTATTGCATGGTGTCGTAGATGGCCATGCCGGCGGTGACGTAGCCGCCGGGGGAATGGATGTAGATCTGGATGTCCTTCTTGGAGTCCTGCATCTGGAGGAAGAGCAACTGGGCGGTGACCGCATTGGCCACGAAATCGTCGATCGGCGTGCCGATGAAGATGACCCGGTCCTTGAGGAGTCGGGAGAAGACGTCCCAAGCGTGTTTCTCACGCCCGATTTCCTCCACGACCTGGGGAACGATGTAGGGACCCGCCACGGAGGTGAGGCGGGGTGAGTAGGCACTGAGGAGTCGGGCGTCTGAAACCATGGTGATAAACTACTCCATGGATGCCGATTGCAAGAGGAAATCGAGCGTCTTGCGGTTGAGGATGTCCTCCTCGACCTTTTCCACGCTGTTGTTTTCCTGCAGGCGCTTGACCAGTTTCTCGACGGTCATGCCGTATTGGGCTGCGAGGAACTGGATTTCGGCGTTGAATTCCTCGCCGCTGACCTCGATTTTTTCCGCGGCGGCGATCTTGTTGACGATGAAGCCGAGCTTCACGCGGTCGCGGGCCGTGGTCTGGGCGGCGTTGAAAATGTCCTCTTTCTTCTCCTCGAGCAACTGCTCGGAGATCCCGCGCTGTTGGTTTTCGCGGACGATGTCGTAGAGCGCCCGCTGGGTTTCGTTCTGGACGGCGGATTCGGGGAGCTCGAACTGGGTCTTGCTGCGCAGGAATTCGAAAATTTGCTTGGCGTGGTCGTTGCGGGCGGAGCGTTCCTTGTCCGCCTGGACATTGACGCGGATGCGTTCCTTCAATTCGGCGAGGGGCACCTGGGCCAGTTCCTGGGCGAGGGCGTCGTCGAGTTCGGGGAGGATTTTCTCGCGCACGTCCTCGACCTTGACTTCGTATTGGCCCTTTTTGCCGCGGAGGGCTTCCTGGGCGAAGTCATCGGGGAAAGTGACGCTGACCGAGCGGTCTTCGCCGGCCTTGGCGCCGATGAGCTGGTCGCCGAAACCGGGGAGGAAGATGTTGTCCTTGATCCAGATCCAGAATTTTTCCTGTTTGCCGAGCTGGGGGACGGCGGGGACGATTTCCTCGATGGGTTGGCCGTCGACCTTGCCGGTGTAGGTGATGATGACGTAGTCGTCCTTCTGGATGGCGCGGTCGACCGTGCGGTAATCGGCGCGCTGTTCGCGGATACGGTCGATGACCTGGTTGATGTCCTCGTCGGTCACGGCGACGTCGGTTTTCTTGACCTTGATGCCCTTGTATTCGGGGAGGGAGAAATCGGGGGCGAGGTCGACGACAGTGGAGAAGCTGAAGGTCGAACCCTTTTGGGCGGGATTGACGTCCTCGACGCCGGGGACGTTGACGACCTGGAGTTTTTTCTGGCGGACGGCCTCGCGGAAGGCGTCGGGGACCAGTTTGCGGCGGACTTCCTCCTCGATGTCCTTGGCGTAGCGTTTTTCGACGACAGAGAGGGGGGCTTTGCCGGCGCGGAAGCCCTTGATTTGGGCGATTTTCTGGAAATCCGAGGTGATCTTGGAAAATTCGGCGTTGACCCGGTCGGCAGGGATCTCGATGCGGAGGCGGCGGCGGAGGCTGGAGACCTCTTCAATGGCGATATTCATAGGCCCTCCAAACTAGCCTTGGAACGGGGCGATGCCAGCAAATTGTCACAAAGGATGAGGTTCCGATTTAGGCGTGTCCGGGGCTTGGCGAAGGGAAGGGAGTGTGCGTAGTCTGGCGGGATGGCCGTGCGCAAGAAGAAGATCGATCGCAAGGAACCCCGGGTGGTTCTCGGGGTGACGGGTTCGATTGCCGCCTACAAGGCTGCGGACATCGCCAGCGGGCTGAGCAAAGCCGGGGTGCTGGTGGATGTGATCATGACGGCGGAGGCGCGGCGGTTCATCACCCCGCTGACCTTTGCCGCATTGACCCACCGGTCCGTGGTGACCGATTTGTGGGATGAGGAGAAGGGGGGGATACCGACCCATATCGAACTGGCCGACGAGGCCGATCTGGTTTTGATCGCTCCGGCGACGGCCCATCTACTGGCGCAAATGGCGCACGGGCTGGCGTCTGATGCGTTGACTTCGGTTTTATTGGCCACACGGGCACCCACGGTGGTGGCACCGGCGATGAACGGGAAGATGTGGTCCCATCCGGCGACCCAGGACAATGTCCGGGTGTTGAAAAAGCGCGGGGTGAGCTTCATCGGCCCCGAAGCGGGCCTGCTGGCCTGCGGATACGAAGGTTTGGGCCGGCTCTGGCCTGCCGATCAAATTGTGCAACGCGTGTTGCAATCCCTCCGTTGATCGGGTTAACGTTTTCGACCCTTTAGCCCACCTAATCAAAGAATCACCATGAGTAATGACATCGAATCCAGCCTGAAAGAAAAACGCGTTTTCAAACCGAAGGCCTCCTTTTCCAAGCAGGCCCTGGTTGGGAGCGAAAAAGAATACCACAAGCTTTACCAGCGTTCGTTGAAGAAGCCGGAGAAGTTCTGGGCCGAAATGGCCGAGGGTCTGACCTGGTTCAAGAAGTGGCGCAAGGTGGTCAACTGGAAGATTCCCTTCGCCGAGTGGTTTGTCGGCGGTAAGCTCAATGTTTCGGTCAACTGCCTGGACCGCCATGTGGCCTCGGGACGCCGCAACAAGGCGGCACTCATCTGGGAAGGCGAGCCCGGCGAGGTGGTGACCTATACCTACCAGCAGTTGCTGGTGCAGGTCTGCAAATTTGCCAACGTGCTCAAGGCCGAGGGGATCAAGCCCGGCGACCGCGTGGCGATCTACATGCCGATGATTCCCGAGGCGGTGGTGGCCATGCTGGCCTGCACCCGCATCGGTGCCGCGCATACCGTGGTTTTCGGCGGATTCAGCGCCGAGGCCCTGAAAGAACGCATCAATGATTGCCAGGCCAAACTGGTGGTGACCGCCGATGGGGGTTACCGTCGCGGGGCGGCCTTCGGCCTGAAGCCCAGCGTGGACACGGCGGTCCAGGGAACGCCGACGATTGAGCGCGTCATTGTCGTCCGCCGCACCGGCCAGGAAGTGGTCATGGGACCGTTGGACCGCTGGTACCACGAGTTGATGCTCGCGGCCTCCGCCGACTGTCCGCCCGCCGTCCTCGACAGCGAGCACCCGCTTTTCATCCTCTACACCTCCGGATCGACCGGCAAACCCAAGGGCATCCTCCACACCACGGCGGGCTACCTGCTGGGCTGTTACCTGACCACGAAGTATGTCTTCGACATGAAGGAGCAGGATATTTTCTGGTGCACCGCCGACATCGGTTGGATCACGGGCCATTCCTACGTGGTCTATGGCTGCCTTTCCAACGGGGGCACGAGCCTGATGTACGAGGGTACGCCCAACCACCCGCAGCCCGACCGTTTCTGGGACATCATCGAGCGGCACAAGGTCAACATCCTCTACACCGCCCCGACAGCCATCCGCGCGTTCATGAAATGGGGCGATGAATGGCCCGCCAAGCACGACCTGTCCTCGCTGCGGCTCCTGGGTTCGGTGGGCGAACCGATCAATCCCGAGGCCTGGATGTGGTACCAGAAGCACATCGGCCGGGGGAATTGTCCGATTGTCGATACCTGGTGGCAGACCGAAACCGGCGGGCACATGATCACGACCCTTCCGGGGGCGAACCCGACCAAGCCCGGTTCGGCCGGCGTGCCGTTTTTCGGCGTCGATGTGGCCGTGGTGGACGAAACCGGCAAGGAAGTTCCGGCCGACCATGGGGGCAAGCTGGTGATCCGCCGTCCCTGGCCGTTCATGCTGCGCACGATATACGGCGACGCCTCGCGTTACCGCAAACAATACTGGAGCGAGGTCAAGGGTTGTTACTTCACGGGCGACGGGGCCCGGAAGGACAAGCAGGGTTATTTCTGGATTGTGGGGCGCATCGATGACGTGCTCAACGTTTCCGGCCACCGGCTGGGAACGGCTGAGGTGGAGAGCGCCCTGGTCAGCCATCCGAAGGTGGCGGAAGCGGCCGTGGTTGGACGCCCGGATGCATTGAAGGGCCAGGCCGTGGTGGCCTTTGTCACCCTGAAGACCGGCTACGCGACCTCCGATGAATTGATCACCGAGCTGCGCAACCATGTGGCCAAGGAAATCGGGCCGATCGCCAAGCCGGACGATATCCGCTTTGCCGAGGCGCTGCCCAAGACGCGCAGCGGAAAAATCATGAGGCGTTTGCTGAAAGAAGTGGCCGCAGGCGGCGAAGTGAAGGGGGATACCTCGACACTGGAAGACCTCAATGTGATCGCGGCGCTGAAAAAGCACGACGAGTAGGAGTTCAATTGATTTTGCGGGGCGGCAGGGTACTGTCGCTCCGCAGGTCGATCCCAGGAATCCATGGTCTCCCCATCCGATTTGATCCGGAAGAAAATGCAAGACGCCGGCCAGAGCGCGCCGGCCATCGAGGCCTTTGTCCGTTCCTGTGAGGTGTTCCATTCCGGCGACACCGGAATGATCCCTGAATCCGGGATAGACCCGGTGGAGGGCCTTGTCCGGTGGGAGGATCTCCCGGAAAGTGCTGCCGAGGGTGTTTTGGAACGGGCCGCAGTGGTCAAGCTCAACGGGGGGCTCGGGACCAGCATGGGGCTGGACAGGGCGAAGTCGCTCCTGCCGGTCAGGGGCACTGCCAATTTCCTGGACCTGACCCGGCATCAACTGGCCCATCTGGCGACCCGGTCGGGCCGCACCCCCTGGTTCCTGTTACTCAACAGCTTCAACACCAGCGAGGATACCCTCGGCCACCTGGCATCACGACCGGTCAAGGGAGCGCCCGATCCGCTGGAAATGCTCCAATCGCAGGTGCCGAAACTGGATGCGGCAGGCGGGGGGCCGGTGGAGTGGGCCACGCAGCCGGAGCTGGAGTGGTGTCCGCCCGGGCACGGGGATATTTATCCGACCCTGTTCCAGTCGGGGCTGATCGAGCGCCTGGAAAAAGCCGGCATCGAGACCCTTTTTGTTTCCAATTCCGACAACCTGGGGGCGGTGCTGGATCCCAGGATTCTCGCCTGGTTTGTCTCCAGTAAATTGCCCTTTCTCATGGAAGTGGCCGAACGGACGCCCTCCGACCGGAAGGGCGGCCACCTGGCACGGAGGAAATCCGACGGTTGCCTTGTGCTGCGGGAGTCCGCCCAATGCCCCTCGAGCGATGAGGCCCTTTTCCAGGACATCGGACGCCACCGGTTTTTCAACACCAACAACCTCTGGATTTCGCTGCCCGTGCTCAAGAAGGCGCTGGCCGGGTCCGGCGGATTCCTGCCCCTGCCGCTGATTGTGAACCGAAAGACGGTGGATCCCCGCGACAAGAAATCGACGCCGGTGGTGCAGTTGGAGACGGCCATGGGGGCGGCGATCGGATTTTTCCCCGGGGCGGCCGCGCTGGTGGTCCCGCGATCCCGTTTTGCGCCGGTGAAAACGACCTCGGATCTGCTGGTGGTGCGCTCGGATGCCTACGAACTCACGCCCGACCACACCCTGGAAAGCCGCGCCCGTCCCCATGTCAAACTGGACGACCGTTTTTTCAAGAACATGGACGACTTCGACCGCCGCTTCCCGCAGGGGAGTCCCTCGCTGCTGGAATGCACCTCGCTGACCGTCCAGGGGGATTGGACGTTTCCAGCCGGGGTGGTTTGCCGCGGGGACGTGGATTTGCGGACCGAACAACCGCGCACGGTGCCGCCGGGAGAAGTCACCGGTGTGTTAGGTTCTTCGGGATGTTAGTTTATTTCCGTCTTAAGTGGATGTTATTTGATTTATTGGGGTGGAGCGGGACCTCCGGGCCCGCTTGCCTTTGATCACCCGAACAAAAAACAGCGTGCCCGGAGGTCCCGCTCCACCTTATGAGAAGGCATTTAATGTTCAGATATCCAACAATGGGCCATCGCGTCTACTGGGGGCAGCGGGGATCCAGGTGTAACTACTTGCGCCCGGCCTGTTGGGCGGACAGAGTGTGAAAATGAAGTGCATGGAGCGGCCCCATATCCTCCTCATTACCACGGACCAGCAGAGGGGGGATGCCCTCGGACTCAACGGCAACATTCATTTGGAAACACCCAATCTTGATGCCATGGGTGCCCGCGGGCTCAATTTCAGGCGGGCCTATGTCACCTGTCCGGTATGCATCCCCGCAAGGCGGACGCTGCTGACCGGGTTGTCGCCGGATTCCCACGGGCTGCGCCATTATGAAGACGGCCTGGAGTTTGATCCTCCCGGCACCCTTCCGGGGCTCCTGGCCCAGTCCGGCTACCAGACCCAGTTGGTGGGCAAGATGCACCTCCACCCCCAGGGCAAATGCCATGGGTTCGAAAACATTGTACTGTCCGAGACTTCGAACCACCGCCCGACCTCGCCCCATCAGCCGAGGAATGACTACGCGCGCTGGTTGCGTGCACAGGGCATCGACGACCATCCGCATTCGCATGGCATCAATGGCAACGGCCGTCTGGCCCGGCCATTCCACTTGGAGGAACGTTTCCACCACAACCACTGGCTGGCCGCCGAGGCCCGGCGTTTCCTCTGCGAAGACCGTGATCCGACCCGTCCTTTTTTTCTTCATCTTTCCTTTTTCCACCCCCATCCGCCCTTTGTTCCCCCTTCGGCCTACTTTGACCGCTATCTCGCCAAGAATTTGCCGGGGCCGGTCATCGGGGATTGGGCCCGGAGTGATGGACCCGTGCCTGCGGGTATTGCGGCCGACAGCGCCACGGGGCCATTCGACCCCGGGATCATCCGGCGGGCCACGGCAGCGTATTACGCGCTCATCAACCACATTGATGACTGCATCGCGCATGTTCTCGAGTCCTGGTGTGAATACGGAAACCCGCGGGCGCGCGAGCCGCTCTACATTTTATTCAGCTCCGATCACGGGGAGATGTTGGGCGATCACCACCTATTCCGGAAATCGCTTGGGTACGAGGCATCGGCCCGTGTGCCATTCTTTCTTTCCGGACTGAACATTCCGCTCCCTGCGATGCAGACCGATCATCTGGCCTGTTGGGAGGATGTGGCGCCGACGCTGCTCGACCTGGCCGGTGCGGCTATTCCGGAGTGGATGGACGGCCATTCACTTGCACCCTTGTTGCGCGGTTCGGCACCGCGTGAGAGGGATCATCTATTTGGTGAATGCGGCAGGGGCAGTCGCGGGCACCACAACTTGTGGATCACAACCGGCCGCTGGAAATACATCTGGTTTCCCGCCACAGGCGAGGAGCAGGTCTTCGACCTCGAAGCCGATCCGCAGGAATGCCATGACCTTTCGGGTTTGGTCCCAACCGCATTGGACAAACTCCGGGGACTGCTGGCGGTGCACATCGGGAACCGTGCGGACCTTTCCTGGGATCCCACGCGCCTTGTGCCGTGTGCGGGTGCCAGGCCGCGGGTTTTTTGGCCTTAGAGAAATTCCGGAAAAATTGACGCCTTTTATAAGCCTTGCGGTATTTGTAGCCGGGTTCGTCCTGTCGTGACGGAGCTGCGCGAAGTCGGATGAGGCCGGAGGCACGGCGGATTTGGAGACCGCCGCTCCTTGGGTGGGAGTCCACGAACTTACGTTCGCGGCTACAGGGGGAAGGCCGGAGTTTAATCGTACTGCAGGATGGAAAACACCGGCGTGGGGGAGAGTTTGGCGGCGCCGTTGAGGAAGCGCAGTTCGATGAAGAAAGCGGCTTCGGTCACGTGGCCTCCCAATTGGTTCACCAGGTCGACCGTGGCTTTCATGGTTCCTCCAGTGGCGAGGACGTCATCAATGATCACAACCTGCTGGCCGGGCTTGATGGCATCGACGTGCATCTCAACGGTGTTGCTGCCGTATTCCAGGTCGTAGGATGTGGAGACGGTCTTGAAGGGGAGTTTGCCTTTCTTGCGCACGAGAGAGACCCCGCAGCCGAGCACGTAGGCAGCTGCACTGGCGAAGAGAAAGCCGCGGGCGTCGACGGCCACGATCTGGTCGACCTGTTTGCGCTGGTAGCGGTCGGCCAGCACGGTGATGGCCAGGCGGAAAAGCTGGGCATTCTGGAGGATCGGGGTGATGTCTTTGAAGACCACGCCTTCCTTCGGAAAATCGGGGACATCCCGGATGGCGGACTTGAGACGTTCCATGGCGGATTTGAGGAGGACCATGGAAAAGAACTAGAGCACCCGGCGTGCCGTGACAACGCTGGATATTGGCAATAATTCCCAATCCAACGGAAGAAGCATCAAAAGGCAAACGCGCTCGGAGATCGCGTTCCACCTTTGCCAGCCAGCTTCAGGGTTTTTTGACGGCAGGCTGCGGGGAATCGATCCGGTCGAGTTCGTCCCGCAATTTCCGCAGGGCCTGGTTTTGCAACTGGCGGATGCGCTCGCGGGTCACCTTGAGCTTTTTGCCGACTTCCTCGAGCGTGAGTTCCTTCCGGGAGTCGTCGAGGGGGAAACGGAGGGAAAGGATGGCGCGTTCGCGGTCGTCGAGCACGTGGAGGATTTTGCCGAGGGAGGCGCGAAGGGCCCGGTCGGTCAGAATGGTGGCCGGGTCGGGGGATTTGTCGTCGGGAACCATGTCGCCGAACTCGGCTCCATCTCCATCACCGAGCAGGGCGTTGAGCGAGGAGGGGCGCATGGAGACCATGTGGAGCATTTTGACTTTTTTGATGGGGAGTTTGAGTTCCCCGGCCAATTCCGCGTCGGTGGGTTCGCGGCCGAGTTCCTCGGTCAATTGCGCGGCGAGGCGGCGGAATTTGGCGAGCCGGTCGACCATGTGGACGGGGAGGCGGATGGTTTTGCTTTGGTTGGCGAGGGCCCGCTTGACGCCCTGTTTGATCCACCAGGCGGCATAGGTTGAAAATTTCGTGCCCCGGTTGGGGTCGTAGCGATCCACGGCCTTCATCAGGCCGATGTTGCCCTCGGAAATGAGATCGAGGACGGGGAGGCCGTAGGACGAGTAGTCGTGGGCGATCTTGACCACCAGGCGCAGGTTGGCGTGGATCATGTGTTCCCGGGCCTTGGCGTCGCCTTTCTTGATTTTTTTAGCGAGGGATTTTTCCTCCGCCGTGGTCAACAGGGGGACCCGGCCTATCTCATCCAGATAGGAAGTCAGGGCAAAGTCTCTGTCGTGTGCGGGCATGGGGGGAATGCCCAGTTTAAGTTTGAACGGGGTGGGGGCAAGGGAAAAGGCCGGGGGCAGGAATGGCGCCCTCCGACCGTGCCGGTTCAGGCCTCCATCACAAAGGCGCCCCTGTTGTCGGCCTGCAGCACGTGGGTCCGGGCCTCCTTGATTCCAGCCGATTGAAAGGCACCGGCCATGGCATGGGCGATCCGTTGTTCGTCCTGCAAGGCCAGGGCCATCATGGCCGAGCCGGAACCGCTGATGAACACCCCGATGGCGCCGGCATGGAGGGCGGCATCCATGACGGCCTGGCAGCCGGGAATAAGCGGCGAGCGGTAGGGTTGGTGCAGGGTGTCCCTGAAATTTCCCCGGAGGGCTGCGTAGTCGCGGCCGACGAACGCCCCGACCAGGGCGGCGGTGCACTGGAGGTTGAGGATGGCGTCCTGGAGGGAAACGCTTGTGGGCAGGACGGCGCGGGCCGCCTTGGTTTCAACCTCGAGTTCCGGGACCGCGACGACAAATTTCAGTTCGGGGCCAACTTCGGCCCGGGTGTGGCCGGTGGGGCTGCAGGCGGCGAAGCCACCGAAGAAGGCAGGCACGGCATTGTCCGGGTGGCCTTCCAAGGCGACGGTGAGATCGAGGACGGCCCGGTCGGGGAGGGGCTTGCCTTCGCGGATGTTGAGGGCCATCAGCAAACCCATGCGGACGGTGACGCTGCTGCCGAGTCCGCGTGAGCGGGGAACCCCGCCTTCGATCTTCAGGGCCCATGACCGCGGTTTTTGGCCCGAGGCCTTGTAGAAAGCCTTCGCGACCCCGGAGATGAAATCATCCGGCCACGGGGCGGGTTCGTCCAGCAGAGTGACGGTGTTGTGGAGTTGGAGCGCGATACCGAGGCAATCGAAGCCGGGACCCAGATTGGCCGTGGTGGCGGGCACGCAGACGCGGACAGGCATGGACCCATCGTGTTCCACGGGGAGAGGCGGCGTCCAGCCGAAATTGGGGTTCCGGGGGGAAACTTGGCACAGTTTCCGGGAGGTGTCCTACCGCGGGGAGGAGAGGATGGTGGACAGTGCGAGGTGAACCGACGCGAGGTCGTGCGGGTGGATCCGGGTTTCGGCCACGGCGGTCATGAAATTGGCATCATGGTCCCAGCGGGGGACGACGTGGACATGGAGGTGTTTGGGCAGGCCGGCTCCGGCGGCGGTTCCGAGGTTGATGCCGATATTGAAACCCTGGGGCTGGTAGGCCTGGCGCAGGGCGGCGACGACCCGGTTCACCAAGTCCCAAAGGTCGAGGGACTCGGTTTCGGACAAATCCTCCAATCCCGCAACGCAGCGGTAGGGGATCACCAGGGTATGGCCGCTGTTGTAGGGATACCGGTTGAGGACCGCGTAACAGCTTTTCGAACGGGCAATGACGTGGTTGGCTGTGTCGTCGCTGGATTGCCCTATTTCCCAGAAAAGATTTTCCGGGGGCTTTTGCGAACCGGAGACATAACGGTTGCGCCATGGCGCCCAAAGGTGTTCCATAATCGGATTAGACCCATGCCCGAGAATCAGAGCAAGCGCAAACCCGGTCACTGGCTCATCGCCGGTTCGGATGAATTCGCCGTCAAGGAACGCGTGCGCGCGCTCCTGCCCCAATTGGCACCGGAGGACCCGATGAATTTCGAGACCATCGATGCCCAGGCCGAGCTTGTGGATGCTGCGCTCCAGAAGCTGGGGCAGCTCCAGGAGGCGCTGCTCACGCTTCCTTTTTTCGGGGGTGCCAAGCTGGTGCATTTCAAGTCGTGTTCCTTCCTGGCCGATTCGGTCACGGGCCGGAGCGAGGCGGTCCTGGATGCCTGGCAGGGTGTGGCGGAAAGCTTGAAGCGCATCAACCCCGGGGAAGTGACGCTGGTCATCAGCGCGGGTCCGGTGGACAAGCGGCGGTCCTTTTTTAAAACATTTTCGCAACTCGGCACGGTGGAGTTTTTCGACCTGCCCGATCTGAGCAAGGGCCGCGACCTGCAGGCGTTTGTGGCCGAGGTGGAGGGCTATTTCCGGGAGGCCGGCCTGGTGCCCGGGCACGGGGTGGCCGAGCAGATGGTGGAATTGATCGGGGGCAACACCCGCGCGGTCCACGGGGAAATCGAGAAGCTGGCCCTTTATGTCCACCCGGAGAAAACCATCACCGAGGAACACCTGCGGACGATGGTGGCATCGACGCGCGAGTCGATCATCTGGGATTTGAATGATGCGGTGATCGAGGGGAACACGACCCATGCGGTTTACCTGGTGCGCCAGTTGCTGGCCCAGGGCGAATCCGAAGTGGGGATGGGGATCCTTTTGGCCGGGCAAATCCGCCTGGCGGCGCTGGGAACCCATTTGCTGGAGTCCAAGCAGCTCCGCCTTGTCCGCCAGGGATACCGGCTGGATGTGGAAGTGACCCCGGAGGGAATGTCCTTGATGCCGGTGAACAAGAAAGGCGAGCAGCCGTCGGGCTTCCGCCTGGCGAGGGTGGTGGACAAGGCCGGCAAAAGGTCCGCCGCCCGTTGGTTCGCCGCTGTGGGATTGCTCCACGACCTGGCCCTGCAACTGGTCAGTTCCGGGGGCGATCGCCGACGGATCCTGGAAGCCGCGGTCATCCGGCTATGTGAAGTGTGAGGCGACATGCGGGAAATTGACGTGCAGGAACTGAAAGACTGGCGCGACCAGGGCCGGGAATTCCGGCTGGTGGATGTCCGGGAAAAAGACGAGTGGGACCTGGTACGTCTCGGGGGGTCGGAGTGGATGCCGTTGTCGACTTTCCAGGCCGAGGCGCCCCGCCTTTTGCAGTCCGGGGGAACCGTCGCCCTTCTGTGCCACCATGGAATCCGTTCCTTCCATGCGGGCCGTTATCTGGAAAGCCTGGGTTTTTCCGATGTGTACAATGTCCGGGGGGGCATTGATGCCTGGGCTAAATGTATTGATCGCTCCCTGCCAACCTACTAGTTTGATGCCCCGCCCTTTGTACTTCCGCCATGAGTGAGTTCATCCAATCGATCTACGAAAAACTCCGGCGACACCCCAAGCGCATCGTATTTCCCGAAGGGAATGATCCGCGGGTGTTGCAGGCTGCCGCCGAATTTTACCGGCTCCGGCTGGGGGTGGGCATTGTGCTTGGCGACCCCGAGCACATCCGCAATGTGGCCAAGGGCCACAACATCAACCTCGACCACGTGTTGCTGGTGAACCCGGAGAAGGCCGATGACATGCCGCTTTTCATCCGCCGGTTGGAAACGCTACAGCGCTACAAGGGGATCAAGAACCAGGATGCGGAAACGATCCTGAAGAACCCCAATTATTTTGCAGCGATGATGCTGCAGAACAGCCAGTGCGACGGCTTGGTGGCCGGGGCGAGCGAGTTTTCCGGCAATATCCTCCGCCCGCTCTTCCAGCTGATCAAACCCCTGCCCGGGGTGAAGAGCATCTCCAGCTGTGTGATCCTGGACGTGCCCGACTGCAAATACGGCGATGAAGGGGTGATGTTTTTCGCGGATGCCGGGGTCATTCCCAGCCCGACGGTCGAGCAATTGGCGGACATCGCGGTGGAAACCGCGCGACTCCGGCGGCAGCTCACCGGCAAGATCCCCCATGTGGCCATGCTGTCCTATTCCACCAAGGGCAGTGCGCAAACCCAGGACACCGAGAAGATCATTGCGGCCACGGCCCTGGCCAGGCAGAAGATCAAGGACCTGGGCATCCGCGCAGAAGTCGACGGGGAACTCCAGGTGGATGCGGCGCTCATGCCACAGATCGCCGCCGTCAAGGCCCCCGGGAGCACGGTGGCCGGAATAGCCGATGTCTTTGTTTTTCCCGACCTCAGCTCGGGCAACATCAGTGTCAAACTGGTCCAGCGGCTTTCCAAGGCCACGGCCTACGGCATGATCCTCCTCGGCCTGTCCAAGCCGGCGGCCGAGCTGTCGCGCGGCGCCAGCCTGGATGACATCATCGGCTGTGCCGCACTCGTCGGCCTGCAGGCGGTGGAATATCGGAAGCTGTATCCCGAACAGGCCTGAGCCCGGGCCCGGCATTGCCTTCCACCCGCCATGGAACTCAACCAAGTCACCCCGCGCGTTTTCATCGCTGCCACCCGGCAGGACGACGGGAAAACAACCACCTCGCTCGGCCTTCTCGGTGTCCTGCGCAAACGCATCGGCCGCATCGGCTATATCAAGCCCATCGGCCAGCGCACGGTCGACATCGGGGGCATGAAGATCGACGAGGACTCGATCCTGATCAACGACACCTACAATCCCGGCCTTCCCCTCGAGGCCATGAGCCCGATCGCCGTGGAGCCGGATTTCACCCGGAATTACCTCGACCATCCCGACCCGAAGCCCCTGGAACAAAGGGTCATTGCCGCCTTCAACCGCTCGGCCTGGGAGCAGCAATTTGTCATCATAGAGGGCACGGGCCACGCGGGGGTGGGCAGCGTCTTCGACATGTCCAATGCGCGTGTCGCCCAGCTTCTGCAAAGCCGGGTGATCATCGTCAGCCAGGGCGGCGTCGGCAAACCCATGGATGAAATCGCCCTCAACCTCTCGCTTTTCCGGGAGAGAAAGGTCGAGGTTCTCGGTGTGGTCATGAACAAAGTCATCCCGGAGAAAATCGAGCAGCTCCGGCCTTATGCCGAAAAAGGCCTGGCCCGGCTCGGGATTGATTTGCTCGGCATCATCCCCCTCAACCATGATCTGCGCAGGCCGACGATCAACCAGGTCCGCCAGGAGCTGGGGGGCGAATGGGTGGCCGGGGCCAAGTTCCACCGCAGGCGGGTCAACCGGATCTTCATCGGCGCGGCGTCCCCGCGGAATGCGGAACAATATTTCGAGGCGGATTCGCTGATCATCACTGCGGGAGACCGCGAGGATCTCATCCTGGCCATCCTGGGGG
>Ga0075012_10003007_pt1 | contig 16311 bp, 33 predicted proteins | sample All_14_2_FD_71474 | JGI IMG/M metagenome (GOLD analysis project Ga0075012, IMG submission 71474) | Freshwater microbial communities in response to fracking from Pennsylvania, USA - Allegheny Zone_MetaG_DW_15 | ecosystem: Environmental > Aquatic > Deep subsurface > Groundwater > Drilled... | reverse complement strand
CACCGATGTACCCGAAGGCATTCGAAGAGTGGTGGGAGCACTACCCCCGCAAGGACGCCAAGAAGGCTGCACTCGAAGCATGGAGGCGGGCGTGCAAGCGGGCCAGCAAGGAAGACCTGAACGCTGGCGCCATCCGCTACGCCAACGACCCCAACCGAGTTCCGAAGTTCACCAAGCAACCAACTAGGTGGCTCAACGGCGACTGCTGGCTCTCCGACGAACTGCCCGGCGACGAGAAGCAAGCCGTGAATTGGGAGTCACTGTGAACATCGACTACCGCGAGATCACCAAGACCGTCTTCAAACTCGCCATGAACTACGACGACCGGATCAGCCGACCCACCACCGAACGAATCGACGCCTGGACCGACCTCTTCGCAGGCAAGATCTGGCCCGACGAAGCCCAATCCGCCGTACTCGACCATTACGCCACCGTTCCGTGCGGAGTGCTGATGCCAGGCGACGTCATCGGTTACTGCCAACGCCAACCGCCATGGTCCTCCATCGACCACGCCACAGACTGGATTCTCACGTTCGGCGTCCAGAACCCCTACAGCGGCGCAATCGAGGCTTACAGCGGCATCCAAGAGCCAGTAATCGCTATCCCTGAGTCAGTCCCGAGGTGCGGCGAGAAGCAATACCTCATCGAACAACTCTCAGCATGGGCGAAACCGAGACTCGACGAACTCGCCCACGCCATCGTCGCCAAACAATTCCGACCCTGGTGGACCAACCAATGACCAACTCATTCGAACGACTCTGCGACGCCCTACGAGACGCCGGCTCCACCGTCATCGAACGCGGCAACCACCGCGCCGAAGCGCAAGCACCCGGACACTCACCCGCCGACCGATCCATCAGCATCCTCTACAACGCCGCAGAAGGCCGCACCGCCTTCATGTCCTTCGCCGACGACAAAGAAACCGTCCTCGACTCACTCGGACTCACCTACGCGGACCTGTTCGACAACCCTCAAGGATCGAGCTACGACTACGGAGATGGCCGCACCGTCTACCGGACACCTGACAAAAAGTTCCGTCAATCCGGCAACACCAAAGGCACGGCACTCTTCCACGCCGACCGCATACCAGCCGCCGAAACCGTCTACCTCGTTGAAGGCGAACATGATGTCCTAACCCTGGAGCAGGAAGGCGTCACGGCCACCTGCACCGCAATGGGCGCAGGCAAAGCACACCTCTTCGACCTCACCCCACTGCACGGAAAAAACGTCGTCATCGTCCAAGACATGGACGCACCCGGCGCCGCACACGCCGCACAAGTCGCCGAACTCCTCGCACCACACTCCAAAGTCACCGTCGTCGCACCAAAAGTCGGCAAAGACGCGGCCGACCACATCACCGCCGGACACGGCATCAACGACTTCACCCCCGTCGACGGCGCCGAAAAACACCTCACCTTCGCCGCCATCGCACGGGAACTCGAGAACGCCCGCAACATGACCCTCACCGAAGGTCTGGACCACCTGCGCGCCACCATCACCCGACTCACACCCGTCGACAACGACACCGCACTCAAGAGCGTCGAACAACTCATCGGCGAGTGGTGGGAATGGATGGAAGCACCCAACGGCACCGGAGTCGGACGAGTCATGCCCACCCCCTGGCCCGAGCTCAACGCAGTACTTGCCGGCGGATTCCATGCAGGCCGCTCCTACGTGTTCGCAGGCAGGCCAGGCGCAGGAAAATCGTTGGGGCTGTCGAACTTCGCCGCCTACGCAGCACAATCCGGCGCAAAAGGAATGCTCTACTCGGTCGAAATGGCTGGCCTGGAAATCATGTCCCGCATGCTCGCCGCCGGAGCCAGCGCCGAATACAAACAGATCACCCGCCGCGAACTCGACGCCTACAACCTGGACCGCATCGCCACATTCTCCGAAAAGTTCAAGACCGCACCGTTGTACGTCAGTGACCGATCGTCGCTGACCATCTCACGTGTCGCATCCGAAGCGCGCCGCATGAAAGCCGAGAAGGGTCTCGACTTCATCGCAGTCGACTACATGCAACTCCTGAAATCCAACCTCGCAGACCGGCAACAGGCACTCTCGGCCATCTCACGCGAGACGAAAGTTCTTGCAGGCGAACTGGATGTTGCCCTGGTATCCGCGTGCCAGCTCAACCGCGAGAACACTAAACAGTCCCGTCGCCCAATGCTTTCCGACCTCCGTGAATCCGGGGCGATCGAACAGGACTGCGACGTGGCGATCTTGCTGCACCATCCCGAATCCTCGGACGGATACCCCACCGGCGAAGTGGAACTCATCATCGCCAAAAACCGCACTGGGCCACTAGTCACCATCACCGTGCCCTGGAGACCTCACTATTCGCGTATCGGCTGAAAGGACGACATGACTACTGCTATCCCCACCCGCTACGGCGACTGTCACTTCCGCTCCCGCATAGAGGCCCGTTGGGCTGTACTGCTGGACTACCTCGGTGTCGGATGGGAATACGAGGCACAAGGATTCGACCTACCGTCTGGCGCCTACCTGCCTGACTTCCGCCTCGACTTCGGCGAAGGACCAGCGGTCTGGTGGGAAGTCAAAGGCGCACCTCCCACTGAAGCTGAGATGCAATCCCTGTTCGAACTGTCCATCGAAACCAGGGAAGTGGCGTACATCGCCTGGGGTGCCATCCCACGCGACTTCACAGAGGAATCGCGGATCAGTGACCCATCCGGCAATCTGGTCCGCTGGTTCCAGACTTCCGGGTCTATCGGTTGGCTGCCAGCATCACTGAAATCGGCTGTGGGTATCGACAGTCTGAAGCTCTACAACGCTTACGAGGCAGCGCGTTCCGCCCGATTTGAGCGTGCAGCATGACCGCCACTCTCATGCACTCGTTCCGCCTCCGTCGCCGCTACCACCGAAGCGGATGGAAACGATGAGCGGGCGGTTGCGTGTCGTCTCGGATGACGAATCTGAGCCGTTGTCTATCGATGAGTTGCAACGTCGCGGGAATGCGCTTCTGGTTGGCGCTAGAAATGCCGCACTCAAAGCATTGCGCGCGTCCCTGCGTCTGGAGTTGGTAGATGCGCCTCGGAGCTATTCACCGGTCCAGGTGCGTGACATGCAACGCCAAGCCGAAGCGGCAGCGCTGGCATGGAGCGACGTTGCGGCGACTCTCGCTGAACTCAACCGCGAGTTCACCAAGTCGAATCGGAGGGCCAGACAATGACCCTCTGTCACGTCGATCACACAGGTTTCCATCACCTAGCCGTCACCACGGATCAACCCCACTGTCGCTGCGGCCAGAAATTCGGCAGCTGGTTGGCGTTTGATCAGCACCTCGATGCCGTGAGCATTGGGACCGTTAGCCATGACGTGGGGGAGCGGATGTGAGCAGCGACCGAGGAACCACCAAGAAAGTCTGGTGCTGCGGACATGGCGGCTACTGCAACGGCTTCCAAGGCCACATGGACACGTACATGTGCCACTGCGCCTGCCACACGCCCACCCCCCAGCCTGTCAACCGAAAGGACCAGAAATGATGTTCGATGACGTGCACGACGCCCGAGAGTTGATCACCCAAGCCATCGGCGCTGGCTCAATGTGCTGGGTTGGGGGAACTGGCGCCCTTGAGTTCGATAGCAACGCGGCCACCAAAGTCGCAGACGCCGCATACCAACGGCTGCAAGCGATCCTCTCTGGAATCCTTTCCGCGCCCCTTGTAGAGGCAGGCGCCATCGCATTCAGTGAGTCCTGTTGCGGCAAGTGCGTCGGCGGCACCTGCTACGTCGACCAGATGACGGGAGCCTGACCCCCTCATGACCACCCCCGCCGATCACACCGAAACCGGGACGGGCACACACGGATGGTGCCCTGAGCATCAAAACGTTCGATTCTTCTGCGAATACAAGCACCCCGAAAACCTGCCCCTCGCTACCCGTCCGCCTGAACTGTGGGTCAACGATGTGCGCGATGCCGGTGGTGACTGGTGATACCCCTTCGCGCATTAGTCGGAATCGTGATTATCACCTGCATAATCGCATTCCTCGGCGGTGTTGCGGTCGGCATCGGGAAAGACCCATGGTGCCTGCTCGGCATCCCCTTCATCGTCATGGGCTACATCGCATCGAGCCGAGTCGACCGATGACCCGCGATCTCACGGAACTCCTAGACCCCGACAGTGCAGTGGTCACCGAAGCGCTCACAAGGACATGCGACCTATGCAAGGCGCGCAAAGGATGCCTGTGCAACAACACGATTGATCCTGACGAGCCGATTCCCTATCGACTCGTACACCACGGACGATGCACAGATCGCAGCCGAGAAACCAAGGAGGACGAATGAGCAACTCGCCCTACACCTTCGCCCACCACGAACCGCCACCGCCAGACGAATGGCGCAAACAAGCAACGTGCCTCGGACGCCCCGTCAACCTATTCTTCCCCGCCGAAAAAGACCGACCAGCAGTCATGCAAGCAAAAGCCATCTGCGCGACCTGCCCCGTCAAAAACGAATGCCGCCAAGAAGCCATCAATAACCACGAACGAGGCGTCTGGGGCGCAACCACCGACACCGAACGCCAACCACCCCGCCAACGACGCAAACCACCCAAACCGCGCACGGCCTGCGGAACCCCACACGGACACGTCGCCCACTACCGACACGGCGAATCCTCCTGCCGCCAATGTCTCGACGCACATAGAGACAAACGACGACAACTACGAGCCGAGAGGAAGGCCGCCGGATGACACCACGCACCTGTCCGACATGTTTTCGCGTCGATGTCCCCAACCTGTTCCCCTGCAAAGTGCTGGGCGAGCTAGCTGTCTGCAAGTACTGCGGTGACCGGTATCCCGAAAAGGAGAGCGCGTGAGTAACCAGGAATGCCAGCGTTGCGGCGCCAAATCCATCGACGCCTTCCTGTGCCGCCTACACGCCACCGACCTGAAGCGGCACCTATCTGAACTCGCCGGCAGCCTTGACATCAAGACAGGCCGTGCCACGACTGGCTGGATTGAGAACCTTGCCGACAGCGCGCAGGGGCAGGCGCGGATCGGCCGCGACAATGGCAGGCGTTCCCGTAGCGATTCCGAAGCGCCACTCAGGTTCAACGAGAAGGCGTCTACGCTATTGCGACAGGTGCATGGGACGTTGGCTCGTTGGGTGCAGGATCTTTGCGAATCACGCGGGGTTGAGTACCGGCCCGTCAAGTTCGTGAGACTCGACCTCGTAGGCCCACTGCGAATCCAAGAGTTGCGGGGCGTGCGGTACTCCAGTCACGGCGCAGATCTAGCGCTCTGGCTAGAGATTCACGTCGCCGCGATCCTAGGCAGCGAGGACGCCGGAATGTGCCTCGATGAGCTGGAAAGTTCCATCGGTGCCATTAAGGCTGCCGTGGATAGGCCGCCAGACATGCGCGAGGTCGGTGAATGTCCCTCGCATCTCGACGACGGCACGATCTGCGCGAACTATTTACGTGCCGACCGTGACGCTGTTGAGGTGACGTGTCCCGAATGTGGAGTGTCGCACAATGTGGACAGGGTGGTGGATGCGTCATTGTCCCGTGCTGACCACATGCCATGGACGTCGGAAGCCATCATGGAAATCGTTGATCAGCACGGCTTGCGGCTGAGTCCCAGGACGTGGCGCGACTGGCGAAAGATGGGCGTGGTCAAGCCGTGCCTATGGCAACGAGCCGACGGAAGTATCGGCATCGGTAAGCAAAACCTCGATGATGTGCCCCTATATCGGCTTTCGGATGTCCGGATGGCGATGGCCAAAAAAGGGGAGCGCGGACGACGCGAAGTAGCGTGATGAACTACAAACGTGTAGTTAACGTGGTAGATTGCCGCATGGGTGGCCTTCAGGCTTCCCAAAAACGCTCCGAAGCCACTGGCTACGGGGCGTTTCCCGTTGATCGGGAGGATTCGTCAATGGCCACCGCCACGCACATCACTACACAACTCGCCGGACTGATCACAGCGGCCTTAGAGGATGTACGCACGGCGCGTGAGCTAGACGACCCCATCGAAATCGAGATGGCCGAAGAAAACCTAGATCGAGCGTTACGAGCAGTACCCCGAAGTCACGCGGGAAAGTAGAACCACATGGACGACAAGACGATCCGCAAGCTAGCCAAAGCGCTCGCGGAAGAACTGCGCCGCAACCCCATCCCAGTCATCACAGCGGCCGAGTTGGAAGCCAAGCAGGTCAAGGAAGAACGCGACCGGCATAGGGCGGCGATGGAGTGGGACGCCAAGCTAGAGTCTCGGCGGATTGTTCGTGAGCTGAACCGCAAGACAACAGCATGAACGCAGCCGCCGTAGCTCACCTCACCGCGAACCTCGACAAGCTCATCTGGCCCGGTGACGACACCCATGATGCTGTGCCCGTGACCATCCCAGGCATCAGGCAGTCAGCGATACCACCCGAGGTTGCCGACAGGTTCGCGCAAGAAGCCGGTATGCCCCATAGCAATATCGCGCGGCTGATCGTCGAAGCCGAAATGCACAGCCTCGACCAAGCAGGGTTCGAGATCAACACCAAAGCCGAAATAGCAGCCCTCAGAACAACAGCCGCCACCGAACAACCCCGACACCGCCAAGTATCCATCACCTGCAACTCCTGCCACCAACCCATCATCCGCAGCTTCAACATCGACGCCGAAAAACCGATGGTGAGTGGACCTGCGTTGCTCAGTGCGCTGAAGTTACTTGATACGGCATGTCCTCACGGGAGAATCGCATGAAGGTCTGGGCAGTCCTCCGCAGCGTTGAATACGAGGGCAGTGAACTCATTGGCGTATGCGACAGCCTCGAAACCGCCAAGGAATTGGCCAACTCCAGGGCCTCAGAGCCGCCATACGAACCATGCGCATGGTCGACATACGACGTGCATGAAGTCGAACTCAATACGCTTCCTGATCACGCTTGCGTCGCATGGCTCAACATCAAAGGCTGGAACGCATGAGCGACGAATTCGGCATCAACGAGGGACTTCCTGGCGTCGGTGAGAACCTGACGGGCTGGCTCAACGGCATCTATCAGGCGCCAACACTCGGCATCAACTTCCGTGAACCCTGGCCGATCCTGGAGCCTGACACATGAGCGGCTTCGACGACATCATCGCAGGCGCACAACGCCTCAAAGCCCAAATCCCAGACAGCGCACGCCAACACGCAAACCCAGACTGGGTGCCCGGACCGGAACTCAAAGCACAAGCGTTGGCCATGCTCTGCCACGCCATCCTCAACGCGCTCAATAGCCCACAACTCCAGCCGCTCATCGTCAAGTCCTCACTGCGACCCACTGGGTGGACAATCGAAGTGGACCTCATGCCGCCCAGTGAGCACAGTGACATCGAGGTTGTTGGGCCACAAGGACAACAGCTCTAGCCCATGCCCAGCCCAGGCACATCCAAAGAACGCGGCTACGACCACAAACACCGCAAACTACGCGACCAGATCAAAGCATCAGTCGACGCAGGCCAAACAACATGCTGGCGATGCGGAATCCAAATCCACAAAGGCGAACCCTGGGACCTCGGCCACGACGACGACGACCGAACCAAATACCGAGGCCCCGAACACCAAGCCTGCAACCGCTCCACCCGCAGCCGGCAGACCATCATGACCGGCCCACCCGTCGACACCACCCGCGACTGGTGACATAACCGCAGGTCAGACCCCTTAGCCGACGCATAACAGCAGGTCAGGGCACCGGGGGGTGGGTCCGCCGCGCGGAAACCGAGCCCAGACACAACCCCTGGCCAGTGGCCTTTTCCCTCTCGAGACAGGCAGAGTCCCGGGACTTTGACTCAGGAGGGCTGATGCAGCGTTCATGCGCCGTTTGTTCGGCCCCGTTTGAGGCTCAGCGTCCGCAGGCGAAGTATTGCGGGGATACGTGCCGGAAGCGTGCTCAGCGTGGTGGTATCGCGGATACGGCATCGCCTGCGCCGCAAGTTGATCGTCCGACTACTGGCCTGCTCGATGCGGTGCAGGCTGAGTTAGATGCGGCTGGTCGGTCGAATTCGGTTGCGGGTCAGCATGCGTTGGAGTTGGCCAATCGGATTGTGAATGCGCCGGGGATGAATACGGGTGTGGCGGCGTTGTCGAAGCAGCTGCAGGCGGTGCTTGCGGAGGCGTTGAAGAATTCGGCGACCGCGGTGAATCCGTTGGACGAGTTGAGAGCTAGGCGTGACCTTAAGCGCGCAACTGGTTGAGCCGGCCTACGCGAACTTCCCAACGTGGAAGCAGACGCTTGGGCCTGAGGTTGCGGACTTGTGCGAGCTGGCGGGGTACATCCCGGATGATGAGCAGCGTTTAGCTCTGGATGCGATGTTCGCGCTGGGGCCGGATGGGTTCAAGCCGTCATCGTTTGAGTTCGCGGTGATCTGTGCGCGGCAGAACATGAAGACCGGGTTGATGAAGATGGCCGCTCTCGGGTGGCTGTTCGTCACGGATCAGCAGTTCATTGTGTGGTCGGCGCACGAGATGGACACCACCCGCGAGGCTTTCCGTGATCTGGTGAACCTGATCGAGAACTGCCCGCCGTTGGCGGCGAGGCTGGCGCCAGGTCCGACGAACGGCATCCATCGTGGCAATGGCACTGAGGCGATCGAACTTGCACCGTCCGAGGCTTGTCCGAATGGGCAGCGCATCAAGTTCAAGGCCCGGACACACTCTGGTGGTCGTGGGCTATCTGGTGACAAGGTAATTCTCGACGAGGCGTTCGCGTTGAAGTCGGAGCATATGGGTTCGTTGATGCCTACTTTGTCGACACGGGCTGAGGCGCAGATTGTCTACGGCTCGTCTGCGTGCCGACCTGAGTCGGAAGTGCTGCGCAAGATCGTGGAGCGTGGCCGGGCTACTGATTTTGAGAAGCGTAAGCGGCTCGGGTACATCGAATTCTGTGCGCCTGAGGATTCGTGTGAAGACGCCGAGTGTCCGCATTACGCAGGATTCGCGGGATGCGCCATGGATAAACGTGAGTATGTTCAGATGGCGAACCCGCAAGCTGGCCGCCGCATCTCGTGGGATTACCTTGAGGCTGAGCGTGACGGCTTGGATCCGCTGGAGTTTGGCCGTGAGCGGATGGGCTGGCATGACAAGCCGTTCGTCGCGGATGGTCCGCTCATCTCGCGTGATATGTGGCGCAGCAGGTGGGATCCGAAGTCGCTGATCAGTTCCCGGCTCGCGTTCGGTGTCTACGTCAACAAGTTGCAGACAAAGGCGGCGATCGGTGTCGCTGGGTATCGCGAGGACGGCAAGATCCACGTCGGCATTGTTCCCGCGGCGCACGGCGGTGTGGTTGCGTCGGCGCCGGGGATTGAGTGGATACCTGCGCGCATGGCCGAGTTGAAGGATTCTTGGCGGCCTGCGGCGTGGGGTATTGATGATCGCAGTGCTGCCGGTTCATTACTGCCGGCGATTGAACAACTCGGCATTCAGATCGAGAACGCTACCCCAGCCAACGTGGCCCGGGCGTGTCAGACGATCTACACCAAGGTTGTCGAGGATGGGTTGTACCACCAAGGGTCCAAGCCACTTGCGGACTCGGTGACCTCGGGCATAATGCGCGACCTTGCAGACTCGTGGGCTTGGGACAGAAAAGATCTCAAGTCCGACATCGTGCAACTGATGGCGATCACGCTCGCCGTTGGTGCGCTGGAAACTGCGCCGCCTCCCACTGACGTTTGGAGCTTCTACTCGTGACAGCCGAATGGGCAGTGTTCACCGCTACCGCTGCGGTGGTAGTGGTGTCGATCGCCTTAGTGGTTGTTGGTGTGGCGATGCTTGCCGGATCGGGCTGGGCATTCGTCTCGGCGGGGTTCCTTATTGGCCTGTCGGGTGTTGCGGTCGGCGTGTTGCTCTTGCGGGATGGCGGGCCTAAGCCGTGAGGCTGATTGATCGCTTGGGCGGTTCTCGTCAGCCTGAGCGCCTGACCGTGGACGAGTACGGCCAGATGGTTAGCATGTACATGCAGTCTGGGCTGGGTTATCAAACCCCGTCACTGATCCAGACTCTTGCCGGTACTGGCACTGAGCGGCCGGCCGATAACTTTCAGGGCCTCGCCCAGCAGGCGTACGCATCGAACGGTGTGGTGTTCGCGTGCATGTTGGTGCGGCAGCTGGTGTTTTCCACTCCGCGTTTTCAGTTCCGGCGGTACAACAAGGGGCAGCCGTCTGAGATTTTCGGCGATCGGACGCTCTCTCTGCTGGAGCGGCCGTGGCCCGGTGGCACGACGCAGGACTTGTTGGCGCGCATGATTCAGGACGCCGACCTGGCTGGTAACTCGTACTGGGTTCGCCAGGGTGACGAGTTGGTGCGGCTACGCCCAGACTGGGTGCAGATCGTGGGCCGACCTCGCATCATCAACGGCGGCCAGGTTGGTTGGACGAAAGTCGGATACCTGTACACCGAGGGCGGGATAGCTTCACGGAACGATGGTGTCCCGTTCCTGGTGAACGAGGTTGTGCACTTCGCGCCGAACCCTGATCCACTGGCCGTGTTCACGGGCATGTCGTGGTTGACGCCGATCGTGCGCGAGATTCAGAACGATCAGTCGATGACGCGACACAAGCGCAAGTTTTTCGACAACGGTGCCACCGTGAACATGATCATCAAGCATAGTCCGGCTGCGGATCCAGCGGCCGTGATGAAGTGGTCGGCCGAGATGCAGTCGAAGCATGGCGGAACTGAGAACGCATACAAAAACCTCAACCTCTATCCGGGTGCCGACGCCACGGTTGTTGGATCGAATTTCAAAGACATCGACTTCAGGAATGTGCAAGGCGCAGGGGAGACCCGCATCGCTGCCGCCGCGGGCACCCCGCCGATCATTGTCGGATTATCTGAGGGGTTGGCCGCGGCAACGTATTCCAACTATGGGCAGGCTCGCCGCCGGTTCGCCGATGTCACGATGCACCCGTTGTGGCAGAACGTTGCCGGGTCGATTGAGAACGTCGTTCCCGCCCCGGACTCTGCGTCGATGCTGTGGTGTGACACCAGCGATATCCCCTTCCTGCGCGAGGACGAAGCGGACGCCGCGAATATCGCGGCGGTGCAGGCGTCGACCGTGAACACCTACATCACAGCCGGATTCAAGCCCGACTCGGTTATCAAGGCGGTCACTTCGGGCGACCTCGGCTTGCTTGTCGATTCCGGTCTGCGCAGCGTGCAGCTCATGCCTGCCGGATCCACACCCAATGGGTCGTCTAGTGAAACCAACAACGCGCCACCACTCGCGCTCCTGAGGAGGAATAGTGACGGCTCCACCAGTCTCGAAAACACCCCCGCGCGATGATGTCTGCCGCTCGGTTCCATTCGCCCTCACACGCGAGGGTGATGACCCCGGCGATGGGCGCACCTTCTCGGGCTATGGCGCAGTGTTCAACTCGCCTACCCGGATCGACTCATGGGAGGGCACTTTCGATGAGCAGATCGCGCCCGGTGCGTTCCGCAAATCGCTGCGGGAACGGACCCCTAAGTTTCAGTTCGACCATGGCCACCATTCGCTGATCGGGTCCGTTCCGATCGGTGTCATTGAAGACATCCGCGAGGACGACAACGGCCTGTACGTCGAAGCCCGCCTCGGGCAACACATCCTGATCGACCTCATTCGTGAAGCCATCTCGACTGGGGCGATCGACGGAATGAGTTTCCGGTTCAGTGTGGTGCGCGATGAGTGGCGCGACGCCGAGGGCAAGGTTGTCAAACCCGATGAGGTGGAAGAAGTCCTCTGGACGGGTAGCCGCGGCATTCTGTTGCGCACCCTGAAGGAAGTGAAAGTTGCCGAGGTTGGTCCCGTTGTGTGGCCTGCCTATTCGGACACCACCGCGGCCGTCCGGTCGACTGGCATCGCCCAGGTTGACCGTGAACGCCTCAATGAACCAGAGCAGCGCCGACTGCTCGGAGAACTTCTCCTGCTTGCGGAAGCGGCAGTAGACAGCGCCCCCGAACGGGGCGAGTCCGATGATGAGCCGCAAGACACCCCAGAAGGGGCCGTTGAGCACTCGGACGAGGACGACGACGAGCCGCAATCCACCCCCGATGGGGCCGGAGAGCACGAGTCGAATCCCGCCGACCCGCCGCCTACTGATGCGGTCGACGAATCCCTGAGGGCCGCTGAGGAGCGGCTGTACATGGAAGCTCTCGCCACCGTACGGACGGCGCGGGAATCAACCCCCCCAATGAAAGGACTGTGACATGTCTGTCGAACTGACACATCAGCAGGCCCTCCACCGCGAGAAGGACATCCAGGACGAACTGGAGCGGCTGAAGGGTAAGAAAGACAAGACCTCCGATGATCACGCAGCGGTGCCGAAGCTGCTTGAGGAATTCCGTTCGGTGCACGCGCACCGCCTGGACCTTGAGCACGATGCGGCACTGGACGAGATCCGTTCGGCCGCTGGCGGTAGCACCGCCACTCCCGCCGAAGGTGGCGAGCACAAGGGTGCCGCCATCGTCGACGAAAAGCGGTTCGGTGCACAGCCGGGCAGCATGGGCAAGTTCCGCAACCCGTGGGACACGTCCAGCATCCGTTTCGACGGCACCGGCAACCGCAGCGAACTCCGCTCGCGCGCACTGGATTGCGTCGAGCAGATGCCCTTCGCCGATGACAAGGTGCGCGAAGCTGCCACCAAGTTCGTCGAGCGCGGCGGATCCGGCAAGGTTGTGGATATGGTGCTGGCGACAACCTCGCCGCTCTATGGCGAAGCTTTCGCCAAGGTGATCCGCTCCGAGGGGCAGATGGCCGCACTGAGCACCCTGGAGCAGGGCGCCATCTCCCGTGCAATGTCGCTGACCGACAATGCCGGCGGCTACCTGGTTCCGTTCCAGCTGGATCCGTCGGTGATCCTGACGGCCAACGGTTCGGTCAACCAGGTGCGCCAGATCAGCCGTGTGGTTACCGCGACTGGCGACGTGTGGAACGGTGTTTCGTCTGCCGGCGTGACCGCCTCGTGGGATGCGGAAGCTACCCAGGTGTCGGATGATTCGCCGACTCTGGCTCAGCCCAGCATCCCGGTCCACAAGGGCCAGGCGTACGTCCAGGTCTCCCACGAGGTTGCGGCCGATGCGCCGACCCTCGCCAATGAGATCGCCTCCATGGTGGCGTTCGAGAAGGACCGCCTGGAGTCGGTGGCGTTTGTCACTGGCGGTGGCTCGGGTGAGCCGACCGGCATCATCACTGCCCTGACGGGTGGATCTTCGGTGGTTCCTTCGGCAGGTTCGGACACGTTGGCGATTGCCGACGTGTACGGGCTTGATGCTGCGCTGCCTGCCCGGTTCGCCGCGAATGGTTCGTGGTTGGCGCATCGTGCCATCTACAACCGGCTCCGTCAGCTCGACACTGGCGGCGGCAATGCGCTGTGGGGACAGTTGGCCGACAGCCGCAAGACCGAACTGCTGGGACGCCCGGATTACGTGGCTGAGGCAATGGATTCAAGCCTCACCGCCCTGGCCGACAACCTCGTGCTGATCTTCGGTGACTTCCAGAACTTCGTCATCGTCGATCGTCTCGGGGCCACCATGCGGTTCATTCCCGACACCTTCGGCGCCAACGGTCGGCCCACCGGGCAGTCCGGCTGGCTCACCTACTGGCGAGTCGGAAGCGACTCCGTTAACGACGGAGCTTTCCGCCTCCTGAACGTCACCTAGCACGCCAAGTAGTCCTGATGGCAATGAGGTTCGACCCCATCAGGCTGCGCAGCACGCTAGATGAGATCCCTACCAATGCCTGGTCGCTGGCCAGCACCTACCGAGACACCGGAGTCCATCACGGATACCGGCGTGTGGTGCTGGTCAGCGCCGGCCATTGGCACCCCCACGCAGACCTGTTCGGGTTCGTGTGGGACGCAATGAATCAAGTTCGTGACGTAACACTGTCCATGCTGGAACCGGGCGGGTTTATCGCCCCACATCGGGATGCTGCCCCATGGTTTGAGCGGTGGCAGGTTCCTATCGTCACTTCCGGCGACTGGCACGGGCAGGATGTTCACGCCGAAGTGGGCGTTGCCTTCCCGGTGAAGCATTGGGAGCCGCACGCGGTGACCAATCGTGGGCGCAGTCCACGTATCCATCTCGTCATAGATCGGGACGTCGCCATCAGGCGAGATCCGTTGCCGTTCGAGACGTTCCCCATCCCCGACGACATGGCTGGTCTAGTCGATAGGAGTCGACAATGAGTTACCGCTGCACCGATCCGTTCATCTTCGCCGACCAGGTATTTCCCGGTGGCCTCCAGGTGGACGATGACAATCCGATCCTCAAGACGCATTCCGCGTTCTTCGCCAAGGTGGATGTACCGCCTGCCGTGAGGACTGAAACCGCCTCGGCCGCGCCGGGGGAGGTGCGGGTGACCGCGCCGGCCAAGAAGGCACCGGCCAAGAAGGCTGCGCCGAAAACCGAGCCGAAAACCGAGCCGAAGGACGACAACTGATGCGCACTCTCTATAACCAGTCCCATGTGGTCGAGGCGCTTGCCTATGACACGTACACCACTGGTACCAACGCAGGCACCTCCGTCGACACGGCGTTCGGGAAGAACAACTTCCGTGACGTCTTGTTTGTGGTGAATGCTGAACTGTCCGCCGACGCCGGTACGCACACCCTCTCCGTTGAGGAGTCTGCGAACGATACCGACTGGTCTCCTGTGGAGGCGTGGCGGATTCAGGGCACGGTGCCGGTGATCTCTACCGCGAATGACAATGCGGTGCATTACTTCGGTGTGCGTCCAACGCTGCGGTATGTGCGGATTGTTGCGACTTCGGCGAGCGCGGCGACTGGCCTGGATGTGGCTGCTGTTGCGGTGCTGTCCAGTGGTAGCGATAACCCGCCGGTTCGCGCCTGATTCATGGCTGAGCTGTCGCATTCCGATTTGCCTGCTGCGGTGTTGGCGCGTTTTGCCGATAACCCGGCGGCGCAGTTGGCGATCAATGCGGCGTTGGCTGCGGCGCGCCGGTATTGCGGCTGGCATGTTTCCCCCGTGCAGACGGGTGTGGCGTTGGACTTGGATGGCCCGGGTGGCCGTGTGTTGTCGTTGCCTTCGTTGAATCTGATTTCGGTGGCTTCCGTTGTGGAGTTGGGTGAGTCGGTGGATGTGTCGCAACTGGACAGGTCGCGTCGGAAGGGCACTCTCACGAAGCGGTGGGGGTGTTGGACTGGTCGTGATGGCGGGATTGTTGCCACGGTGACGCATGGCTTCACTGAGGCTGAGGCGGCGGACTGGCGTGCCGGTGTTATCCGGCTTGTTGGTCTGCGGTCGAAGTTGTCTCAGCGTGATGATCCTTCGATGGCGAGCAAGAAGATTGATGACGTCGAGTATCAGTGGTTCCAGACGATGATTTCGACGGATGAGGAATTGGCGTCGATGTTCTCGGCTTTCCGGATTCTGCCTAGCCCATGAGTTTCGGCGATCAGTCTTTGACGTTCGTTTCGGTCACGGATGGTCCGCCGGATCGTAATGGCGAGCCGACTCGTGTGGAGACGGATGTGGTGGTGCCGGAGTGCCGGTTTCGCCCACTGAAGACGGCTGAGAAGGTTGCGTCTGGGGTGGCTGATATTGCTACCGAGGTGTGGCAGGCAACGTGTCCGCCTGCGCAGGTGGTGGTTGATGCGAAGGCTAACGACGCTATCAAGTATCAGGGCAAGGTGTTTCAGATCATTGGCGGTGCTCAGCCGTTCACGGATTTTAGCGATGTGGTTCACAAGGTGACTGTGACCGCGCAACGTCAAAGTTAGGGGTTCTGATGTCGGAGAGTGTTGTTCAGGTGCCGGTTGTGGTGATCAAGGATGGCAAGTCGGTGGTGTATGAGGCTGGTTCGGAGAACGCGCCCAAGCCCCCGAAGGCGAAGGTAGAGCCGAAGCCGAAGGATGATGGCGCGCAGTCGGGTTCGTGAGTCTGATCGGCAGATTCAGGCCGAGATTGAGGCTGCTATTCGGGCGTCGGCTGAGTCTCAGGCTGAGATCCGCGAGGGGTTGACGGAGCGGGCTAAGGAGGTTCGCGACCATTGGCAGCGGATCGCTCCGGTTGATGATTATGACTATCGCGAGTCGATCAAGCTGGATAAGGGTTTCACGATGGTCGACGGCCTGCCTGCGAAAACTGTTCGCGCTACTGACTTCAAGGCGAACTGGATTGAGTACGGCACGGGTGATCCGTTGCCGACTCCCGAGTTTGCGCCTGCTCGTAAGACTGCTGCTCGTTTTGGTGGGACGATTGGGCCGAAGGATAAGGCGTGACTTCGGTCGAGTTGTATGACTATGCCCCACCGTTCGGTGGCGAACTGTTGGTCTCCTGGCTGTCAGTGTTGCGTACTCCGGGCAATGTGTTGGTGCCGGTGCGTCGTC
>Ga0075012_10003006_pt1 | contig 16312 bp, 20 predicted proteins | sample All_14_2_FD_71474 | JGI IMG/M metagenome (GOLD analysis project Ga0075012, IMG submission 71474) | Freshwater microbial communities in response to fracking from Pennsylvania, USA - Allegheny Zone_MetaG_DW_15 | ecosystem: Environmental > Aquatic > Deep subsurface > Groundwater > Drilled... | reverse complement strand
GGTCGGCCGGGCGTCTCTAGCGGGATGCGTTGCGGTTCCGTTCAAGCCAGGCATTTGCTATAAGGCGGCAAGTGGCCCCGTAGCTCAGCAGGATAGAGCATCAGATTCCTAATTCGATGCTCTTGAATCGGAAAGGCTAACCGGATCATTATCTTAAGCCTCGTCGGTATCGACCAAGTACCGAATAGGCACCGTAAACTGGCTAATTGGTCCCGTAGCTCAGCAGGATAGAGCACGAGATTCCTAATCTCGGGGTCACTGGTTCGAATCCAGTCGGGATCACCATTTCCAGAGCAACCTCGCATGGGCACTGTCGCAGGACCTCGGCCTACCCGCCCGAAATGATTTGCCGCTTCAATTTGTAAACCGAAGGTCGGGAGTTCGATCCTCTCCGCCGGCACCATTCTCCCTCTCCTATGCCCGTGGACGTGGAGATTTGCCTCTGATCTTGGCGCTGCGGCGCCTACGCATCGGTCTCGCCGCTGGCGGAAGGCCAGCGATCTCGCGGGCAAGGTTTGCCAGGGCGACGTCGGTGATCGAGCACTGCCAAAGAGTCCGCACCTGCCACCCGAGGGCCTCCAGAGCCTCCCGGTCTCGCCGGTCCCGGTCCCTGTTGCCGCCGATCTTCGCCCGCCAGAACTCTGGCCGCGTCGCCGGGATGGTGGCCCTCTTGCATCCCTCGTGACCGTGCCAGAAGCAGCCATGCACGAACACGGCCAGCTTCCGAGACGGAAAGCTCAGATCGGGTCTGCCCGGCAGCCTCTTATCGTGGAGAACGTAGCGGAGCCCCGCAGCGTGTAGGTAGGAGCGGACTCGAAGCTCCGGCTTGGTGTCTTTGCCCCGCACTCGGGACATGACTTCGCTTCGCTTTTGCCGGTCGAAGATGTCCATGCCGACGCCGTCGCTAGCGGGACCCGCTCGCCTCCAGCGAGTTGACCAGGTAGGTGGCGAAGTATCGAGCGAGGCGGGGCGGAACCGCGTTCCCGATCATGCGGGCCACGGGCTCGATCTGCTCGGTCGGATAAAACACGTAATCCTCCGGGAACGACTGGAGGATGGCGGCCTCGCGAAGCGAGATGCCGCGCACCTGATCGGGATCGTAGTGCCCGAACCTACCATTGGATATGGAGTGACACTTCGTCGTGATGGTCGGAGAAGGCCGGTCGGGATGCATCCGAGTGTATACGTCCGAAAAGCAGCGGTCGTTCAGCCGCGCGTTGACCTTGCGGTGGCAGTCGAGGCTCAGGTCGCCGAACTCCGTATTCGCCATGTAGGCGTTGGACTCGCCCGGCGAGGCAGACGACAGGCGCTTGAGATTCAGTTCGCTCAGCGCTCGTGCTCTATGGTTGGGGATTTGGGGATGGGTTTCGCCAGCGGACACCGGCGGGAGGTGGCCGATCGCGTCGGCCACGGTCGTCACCATCGAGTTTGGGTCCGCGTCCGGAACCAACAGTTCGGTCTCCATGAGATCGGCGAAGCGCTCCTCCCTGACGAGCTCCTTCCGCACAGCTATCAGGATCGACCGCTTTCGATATTGAGGGACTCCGAACCTGGAAGTGCAGACGACCTTGGAGCCCGTCACGTACCCCAACTGGTCGAGACGCTCCCGGAAGTCCTCCCATATATTCCCGTATTTCGGGTCCTTGATTCCTGCGACGTTCTCCGAGAGGACCATCTCCGGCTTGTAGCGAGAGACGTATTCGGCCGCCTCGGACAGTAGGCCGCGGTCCCTCTCTCGCCCCTTCTTGCGCTTGTCGCTCAACTCCTTGCGGGAGAGGGTCGTGAATGGCTGGCAGGGAGCGCAGATCGCGAACAGCAGGGGGACGCCGGGCGCCTTACCCCTGTAATAGGAGAGAAGGGAGTCGAGCTCAGAGACGAGCTCATCCCGTTGTCCGCCCTCATAGTTGTCGGTCCGCGGGAAGACATCGTAGTTCAAAAAGCGAGCGGGAGCGTAGTCCACCGACTCGTTGATGTTGTTGTCTGCGTAGGTCTTTGCGCAGCGGTCGTCCTTGTCGATGCCCGCGATCACGTACCCGTCAGAGTCGATAAGCCCGCGCGTCGTGCCGCCGGCCCCGCAGAAGAAGTCAACGGCCAGGAAGCTCGGCGCCTTCACCTTGTCGCGTGCGGCAACCCTACTCATCACAAGACCTTCCTGATTCGCTCGATGTCTGCGGTTGTAAAGACCCGCCAGTTATTCCTATCCCGCTTCACGTCGGAAATCCGACCTTCGCGAAACCACCGCAGCAGAGTGCTCTTAGAGAGCCCGAGCTCCTTGGCCGCTTCATCGGTCGAGTAGGTCTGTTCGCGGCGCGACTCGGCTCTCTGCATATGGTCAAATATACTCTGGCCAACCCCGAAGTCAATCGGAGTGCCCAAGATTAGCGCGGTTCTGCAAAGGGTTAGGCCGAAAAGGTTCGACGCGCACGGGTTCTGCGTCGCCTCGGAAGGCGCTCTGTATGCGCGGTGTCCTTGGCCAAGTGCGGAAATCTTTGCACATGCCTCTTGTATCTACTCGTACATTCTGTATATGTACGATCAATTAGAGCAATGGAGGTATCAATGCCGCGCGAAGAGGATCGAGAAAAGTTTGTAAAACTCGCGTCTGCACGCGTCTCGAAGGCGCTTAAGGACATACAGTTGATCGGGAACCTGGCCAACAGGTCGAATTACGACTACACGGATGGGGATGTTACGAAGATTTTCAAAGCGCTGAACGATGAGATTGCAGCCTGCAAGAAGCGGTTCGAGCTCTCCAACAAGAAGGGCAGCGCCGCAAAGTTCACGCTGGATTGAGGGGATAATGGGTATGGATTTCAAGAAGGTATGCCTAAGGCTGATGGCCGCGGAGTCCGAGGCGGAGGTCGACAAGATTCTGGCAGAGCACCCTGAGTTCCAGGAGGCCAAGAACTGGAAGCCGCTCGACGGGCGCGAGACGAATTTTAACGTCACGTCCAACCAGGCATCTGACGGTGGCAAGGCGCTCACCGAGTTGATGACTAACATGGTCGATGCCGTGCTGATGAAGCATGCCTACCTGAAGGGCATCGACCCGAAGGGGAAGTCCGTGCCCGCGACCATGTACGACGCGGTGGATCAGCTCGTGCACAAGATGCACGGAGGAAAGCTGGTGAACCTCGATTCGACCGATCCCTGGCTGAAAGAATTCGCCCAGAACAACCTCGCCATCGGGATCACGGGCAAAAAGTCGAAGTCCGAGGGGCTCCCCTGCTACACCTTCGCAGACAACGGCGAGGGCCAGAGCCCGGACGACTTCGAAACGACGTTCTTGTCGCTGAGCGCCGGCAACAAGAAGTCGATCCCGTTTGTCCAGGGCAAGTTCAACATGGGCTCTTCGGGCGTCCTGCGATATTGCGGGCGCCGCTGGTACAAGCTCATCGTCTCCCGCCGCTACGATAAGAAGGGGCCGTGGGGCTGGACGATCATGCGCCGCAGACCGGGAGCGGGAGACGACCTGCCGATTGCCGAATACTTCATCGGCCCCAACGGCAAGATTCCTCGCTTCGATGCTGCGGAGCTCTATCCGTTCCACACGGTGGAGCAGAAGCGCTACGACCGCATGCACCTTGACGCGGGCACGATCGTTAAGCTGTACGACTACCAAGTCGGCTCCAAGTTCCTCAGCTTCCGCGGTTCCCGCGAGGCACTCAACGAGAACCTCGTCGAGACCATCCTCCCGTTTCGTATCCTCGATCTTAGGCAGAAGCCGACGAAGGGTAAGGGACCCGACAGAGAGCTGGGAGTTGACCCGCGCCCTTTCTACGGAATGGAGTTCCTCCTTCTCAACTCCCACAAGGAGGCTGACCTCGACGACGAAGAGGATGCCTCCGGAGAAGGCAAGATCGCGGTCGGTCAGTTCACCTTGCCCGACCTAGGCAAGGTGAGCATCAGCGCAATCGCACTTAAGCGCGACATCCCTAGCTGGCTGAAGGCCAACAACTCGAACAACCGCGTCTTTCACGCGGTGAATGGGCAGGTGCAGTACAAGCAGACGCGCGGATACCTGTCCACGACCTGCGGCTTCCCCGCGCTCAAGGACCGGATCGTCGTCATCGTGGACGCGAGCAATCTCACCTTTGCAGCTCACAACGAGGTTTGGAAGGGCGACCGCGAGCACCTGAGCAACACGCAGGACGGCGAGCGGTATGTCGAGGAGGTCACGAAGACCATCAAGGAGTCCGACGCCCTTGACGCGCTACAGAAGAAGGTAGCTGCGGAGGAATTGGAGCGCGCCGCGAAGACGGAGAGCAATACGCTCTTCCAGAAGCTTGTCGACAGGGACCCCAGCTTGGCTGGGCTGCTGTCGAGTCGCGATCCCAGCATCAAGTTGCCGGCGTCCGGTGGTGCAAAGCCCAATGGCAAGGAGAGCGGGACCGAGGACGAGTTCAAGGGCGTCTACAGCCCGACCTTCGTCCGGCTGGAGGAGCGGTTCAGGAAGGGCGTTGTCGAGATTCCTATAGGGCGCAGTCGCCCGCTGTCGGCGCGCACCGATGCGGCCAATGACTATCTCCAGAGGGCCGACAATCCCGGCCGAGTAATTGTCGAGGACGACGTCAGGAAGAAGTTCGGCGTCCGAGAGCACCTGAAGGACGGGCGCCTTACGCTGTACCTCTCGCCCGAGGGCAAAGGCATCGCAGTCGGGGACACCTTCACCTTCCATATCGCGCTTCACGATGAGGCTATGCCCGAGCCCGTCATCACCGAGGCGGTCAGCGTCTCCATCGTCGCGGACACAGCCGACCCGGACACCAAGAAGCCCTCGCAGAAGGCGAAGCAGAAGTCCGGCGCGGGAGACAACAAGCCCGGCCAGGGTGAGGATGCTCCCACGCATGGCTTGCCTGCTTGCGTCCTGCTGACGCGGGATGGGCGCGAAGTGGCGGGCTACAAGACAGAGTCGTGGCCGGATGACTTCAGCGAGACGGACGGCGGCCTGATCGAGGACCTCGGCACGGAGAGCGTCTATAAGATCAACTACGACAACGTGTACCATCTCAGGTATCGCAAAGCCGCTTCGGGGGTTGCGCGGGACGTTGTGACCGAGAAGTACATCCTCGGCATGCGCATTCTGCTACTCGGTTGCGAGCATGCTTTGCGAAGCATGCAGGGAGGCGAAGGGATCGGCGAGTTCCTGGACGACTTCCGCCGCATGGCCGCGAGAGGCGCTGCATCCACGGTGCTCGCGCTCGCCGAGAACCTTCCCAAGATCGTCGACGCCTCTTCGATCCAGCAGGCAGAGAACGTTGAATAATGAGGATGGGTGCTGCGCTTCGGCTACGCCTCCTTCCGCCTCTTCGTCCCCTCGACGCCCGCCCTGCGCATCCGGTGCGAGTACCAGCGGACTGACTTCTCGGAGGCGTGCGCATCCTCGACTCGCGCGTTCACCTCCTCAGCGATGTGCCGGTAGGTCCAGTCGGGATGCTCGACGATCAGCCGCTCGGCGAGCTTACCGATGCCGCGTCCACGGCTCGATGCGGCGGCCCGTGGCTGCTTCGGAGGCTTCGGCGCTGATGTCGCCGAGCCGAAGGCCGTCGAAGGCCTCGGCGGCCACTGGAACGAGCCCGGATCGAGCTTGTACTTCGCAACCAGCTCCTCGGCCTTTTCCAGCGCCGCCGCGGCTTCGCCAGGCGTGCAGCCGTTCGCCTCGGTTTTGGCCAGCAGCGCTTCGATGCGCCGCTTTACCAGCGGCAATTCCCTCGCACTCGGCTTCTTCATGGTCCTGTCTCCAACGGCGGGATGCCGCGGGGATCATGCTGTCGCGGATGGAGGCATCCGCGAGCCGGGCTCGGAAAAGAAACCTCAACGCCACCCTCCGCAGCCATACTCTCTTAGGTGTCCGTGACGTGCGCAAGAGTCACGGACAAATCGAGGAACAAATGAAAACGAATTGACAGAGAACAGCGGAAGTCGTAAATATACGGCCCATTGTGCAGGAAGGAACGTGGATATGACAAACGTTTACGCCACCGCCGATAAGGTCCGGCTGCGTCGACAACTGTTCCAAGTAGGACTGGATGCTCTGAAAAAGGAAGGGTGGGAGGTCGAACGCGTGCAGGGCGCCGGCAAATCCAGCCTACGCCGGATCACGAAAGGCAAAGACAGCAAGCTCGTCTCCATACGCACCACTCAGGACACATGGATCGCCTTTCCACGCACCAAGCGCGATGACGGCTGGGTTACGCTCTCCGATGCTGATTTTGTCGTTGCTGTGTCGGTCGACGATGCGGATGAGCCGCGTTTTGCCCAGGCTCACCTGATCAAGGGCGACGAAATGCGGGATCGGTTCGACCGGGCTTATCGAGCTCGCCTTGATGCAGGCCATTCAATCCCTCTCGGGCGCGGGGTCTGGGTCTCGCTCTACTTGCAGGAGGTCAACGATCCGGTGAACCGGGTCGGCGCCGGCGCAGGGCTTGCCCACCCGGCGGTTCTGAGGGTGCCCCTCGACGGGCAGCCCGCAGACATACCGGATGACGAGGTTGAGGGCGCCGAAGAGGCGAGTTTCGACAGCAGTCAGGACGGCAGCCTGACCATTGCGGAGGCCAAGCGCCGACTGGCGCTGACGTTTGGGGTTGATCCTTCCAGTGTAAAGATAACAATCGAGGCGTAGAAGATCGTCCGCGAGCCGGCCGGAGGGGAAAATCTTTAGGGCTCGATGGCGCGGGCGCGATCTTCGTCGGAGACCGCCGTCGCAAGCAATTCGGCGGATACCCGCTTTAGGAATGCGCGGTGGCGGCCATCCGGCGCAAATGAGGCCGCGAGCATGTGATCGCCGATCACCGTGGATGCCTGTTCGCCGTACCATTGGCGATAGCGATCGGCGGCCAGCCGCACGTCGGCCCTGGACGGCTCCCGCTTGCGGTCGAACCGCTCGGCGATGAGGATGAGTACGCCGCCGATGATCGCGGCACCGTACCAGGTAGCGATCCCCGCATAAATCCAGGTCGTGACGGTCGATAGTAATTCCACAGGCGCCCACCGGGTTCGGTTCCGCCTGTAGATTATCGTCAACATTACTCTTTACGAACCAAAAATGTGACGATGAGTCCGTGGACGATTAGTCGACAGTCCGGCGCCATGGGCGCATGGCGGACTACGCGAGAATCCTGGCAGGAAACGTGAAGGCGGCGCGCAAGGCGCTCGACCTGTCGCAGGAAGCGCTTGCGCTCGAAGCTGAAATCGACCGGACCTACATTTCCGGTATCGAGCGCGGCCTACGCAATCCGTCGCTGACGCTGATCGTCAAGCTTGCCGAACGGCTCAAAACCACCCCTGCGGCGCTGCTGACACCGGCAAAGAAGTGACCGTCTTCAGTCTTTCAGGATTTTGGCCCCGCGGACGGTAGCCAGGCCATCCATGACGGCCAGTTTCACGAAGTCGGCGGGGGCCTGCTTCGAGTGCCCGTCATTGAGCGCACCGATATAGGGCAGGCTGTTCGAAATGTGGATCGAGCCGTTCTTGCCGATGTCGAATTGCTCGATCACGGCTTCGGCGTTTTCGATCGCTATTTCGGCATTGGCCGTTGCCGTGCTGCCTTTCTCGCCTGGGACGTGAGCCGGAAACAGTTTTTGAAACGCCTGGTCCATCTCTGCGGTCCAATTGCTGCGCGCCCTGCCGGTATCGACCGGCGTGGCATTGATCACGGTTCGCGTGACGGCAACCGCGCAGTCCTTCACAGCCTGCTCGACACCGCCTTCGACCTCGACAGAAATCCGGCTCATGCGGTTGGCAAAATCATCAAGTCCGGCCATGGCCGCTCTCCCTTTGTGCCCGGTGGACAAGGAGCGCCATCAGCGGATCGCCATCTTCCAGATAAGCCAGAAGGCCGGGATCGACCGTGCCCGCGAAACTGTCCGAGGCCCACGGATCGCGAACGAGCAATAAGGTCCGGTGCGTACCGGACAGCACGGGAATGGACAGGGGCCGATAGCCCGCCTCGATCAGCCGCGCGAGGTGGTAGCGTTCCAGCGGCGTGTCGACATAGCAGTCCCGGTCGAGGCCAGCCTCGACCCAAAGGTCCCTGACCTGAATGACCGGCCTTCCGGCCAGAAGCCACCTGAGCTTTTCGCGATAGCCATTGCGAGGATTGTCCATGGTCACGTCCCGCGCATAAAAGAGCCGCCACGGTCGAGGTTCGGCCAGGTCGATTGTGCCCGCGCACCGACCGGCAGACCGCCGACAAAGGCGGCAGGCGCCGAGGTAAGGTCAACCGACGACCAGCCGACGAGCGCATTCGGCTCGCCAAGCAGGGTTTCGGCAACGACGCGGGCTGCGGATGCGGAAGCGCCGACTGCGACGGCGAAATTAAGTCCGTCAGCGCGGCGCTGCTCCTCACGGGCGGGATAGAATGCGAAAGTGGCCATGGCTCAATCCTCCTGGGTTTCTTCGGTGTCTTCGTCTTCAAGGTCGGTAAGGTCGGCGCCCATCGCCTGCTCGTCGCGCCGCATGAGGGCGATGTTCACGGCGCGGGTGGCGTTCGGCTTGCCGGACTCAAAGGCGCTGTCGGCATGGACCGCCTCGACGGCGATCCGATCGACCTCGGCAATCGCCTGCGTGACCCTGCGCCATTCGTCGCCCACGAGCGCATCGGCCAAAGCCTGCGACGAGAAAGCCCTGTCGTTGACCGGCAAGCCGGAATTGCGGGTCAGCAGCGCGGCCGCCAATTCCTTGTCGCCGGTCGATGCGGCCAAAGCTGCAAGCGAGGCCAGTTCGATCTGGCCGGACTTTTCGATCTGGTGAAGCAGGCGGCTGCGGCGCTCCGAGCCGAGGCCTTCGCGGGCAAGCATCTGCACGGGGCTCTGGTAGTGCGCGCGGGCCGAATTCACGTCCTCGCGCAAGGCGCCGACCGCCTTGAGGTAGGCCACGCGGCTGTCGAGCGACTGGCGCTTCAACTCGGATCGGAAGCCGTTGACGGCGCGGGTCACGACCTGGCTGCGCTGGTTGTGGGGAAGATCGGCGAGCGAGCGCTCCACTTCATCGCGGCGCAGCTTCGCTCGCCCTTCAAGTCCTTCGAGCAGTTTTGATTGCTGCTCGCGATTTTCTCGGGCCCGGCGCAGCCGGTCGATGACATCCGTCACGGACATCCACCGGTTCGCAAGGGCCACTTTCTTGGCCGCCATGTTCATCTCCCTTCGCGTCACATCACGCGACGATCCGGGGAGCAAACAGGCGCGGACACAGCCGCCGTGTTGTCACCGCCATCGCGGTACGGACGACCCATCGGCCACCCGAACACAATCAGGATGCGGTAAATTACTTCTGCTCAGAGCCAGCAGTCGGAGGATACAACGGATCGATAAGATCGAAATGTTTCAAAGCATACTTCTCGAAGGCCCTCTTGCTGACGCAGGACAGAATAATTTCGTAGGCGTCATCCCGATTTCCGTCTCGATCCTCGAATTTGTTCAAGGCCCTTTTGATTTCAGCCAAAAGCGTGTTCGCATAATTGGCCTTCTGCCTGTCCTCGCGCATCGTTGACTTCGTAAAGAGACTTGAGTTTTCATCCTTCGGCCTTGACCGCAAAAACTGGCCAACCTTCATCTCGAAATACTCATCGCTACCGGAATCTGTTCGTTCGAAGCCGTTCCGCCATGCGCTGTCCGTGCTGGTCCTGTTTGCCATGTTCACCGCTCCATTCTTGCCGCAGGCCCGATTTAGCCCTCGACGTGGAGACTGGAAAAGTTTTCCCGCTGAGACCACCAACGTTTCGCCTATTCGCCCGAGCTGCCTCTTTGCGACGCCTGATGCTCCTCTGCCATCGCCACCCACAACGCTTCCGGCATCGGCTTGATCGACCAGAACCAGGCGCCGGTCGGTTGGCCATGTCTGGCGACAAGCTGATGCGCGCCGCCTGCCGCCGTGACGGCCAACGGCGCCGTGGCCGCAAGCGATGCCGCCAGGGCTTCGGCGGCAATCAGGTCGCGCAGCATCCGCTGCACGTTCTCAGTTGATGGGGATGATTGCGCCATTGGTCTTCGCCTCGGTTTCGGCCACGAGATAGCGCCCAAGCAATTCGATCAGCGCGGCACGATCTGCCGGCTCCATCCTGGCGATGACCCGCGGATCGAGACCGGCCGACGCCGTGGCGGCCGATCCGCCTTCTGCGGTGAAGGCCAGGAAGCCGTTGAGGCGTTCGGGCCATCGGAACTTGAGCAACACCTCGATCAGCCGATCCGAAGGCTCGACATCGGCCATGGACCGCTCGAAAGCCTTGCTCAGCACCTGATGGAAAGCCGTGTCCATGGCGGCGCCGTATCTTGAACCGAATTCGGCATCACGCCGCCGGTGATCGTGAATGGTGGCTACAGAAATCCCGATCTGCTCCGCGGCCATCTTGGGCGAGCCGGTCTTGGCGACGATGTCCAGGACCTTGGCCTCGATGGCCGACGACCACCGCCGATCCTTCTCGGGACGGCGCACCTCCCGTTTTTCCAACGTCCTGTCCGACATGGCGCAACTCCTCGCGTGATCTGCCGCGAACATGCGATGTGCGGAGTTTGCGGGGAGCCATTGAAGTCGAATAGCTAGGCGGTCGCCCGATGGCAGGATACTCTAGTCGCACAAAATAAATGCAGGGGGCGCGGTATGCCAAGCAACGCACTGGCAAAATTTGAACATTCAATGATGAAGGATGTCGATCGCATCATCGACACTCATACCGGTCTGCTGACTGGCGATAAGGGAAAAAAGGCGCTTGGGCACCTCACTCGCGCAGGAGTTTTGCTCCTTTGCGCCGCTTGGGAATTGTACATTGAGGAGGTTCTGATTGAGGCTGTTTCCGCATGCAGAGATAAGGCAAGCGGGCCAGACGATTTGCCAAAGACCGTACAGAAAGCGATTGCCAAGCACGTTGCTGATTCGAAACACGAGTTGAAAGCACTTGCTCTTGCTGGTGACGGCTGGAAGGCAATGTACCTTGAAATCGCCAACGAGGCAGTTGTCAGCCTCAACACTCCGAAGAAACACAACATTGATCAGCTTTTTCTCAATCTTGTTGGAATTTCCGAACTATCAAGCTGTTGGTCAAAAGGGCCGATGGCGATCAATGACTTTGTGGAAGCAAGAGGTGACGTGGCGCACCGTGGCAGCGACTCAGGCTACATAAAAATTTCCAAACTTCGTGACGTGTATAAGCCCAACATATGCCTATCGGCCATTGAAACGGACAACGCAGTGACAACTTATATCCGGGGTGCTTTCAACCCAAAATCATATCCTTGGAATAGGCGTACCCTATAGTTTTCTAGCCCCTGCTGAAGCGACCTTCAAAATTTTGGGAAACAGCCTGCCGGCGCCGTTTTCCATCGGAGGGCACCCATCAGGCATACGGACGCCCCAGGACGCCGGCTACATCTCCAAGGGAAGTCGGTTGTTCACGCCTGAAGGCGTTTCCGGTGCCTGGTCCGGTGCTTTGGGCGGCGTCATCGACCATGCCCTTGCACCGGCTCGCCTTTCAGGCATGAAGCGCCCGATCACCAATTCAAGGGTCTGAGGTTGCGGCCCTCACAGCAGGCCCTAGCGGCTTTGATGATTCCCAGCCCATCCGACCTTGGCGCCGATGTCATCGAAGCCGCCAGCGGCCACGCCTCAGTGCCTCTCGCCGCCTTCGGCTCGGCTGACTGTCTGGGTCTCACGCGCGAAGACTGCGGGGTCTGCGCGAAATTCGCCTCCTTCATCCTCCAAGCTTGATGCCGGTGCGGTATCTCGACGTATCCCGAAGCTCGAAACCTTTACGGCAATACGGTCATCGCTGCCGCCATGCCTTGGGCCTTCATTATTCCATAGAAATTTATTGATTGAGATACAGCAGATACAGCAACTGAAACAAGCAAACCGTTTCATGGCGTTAAGGCGCGGCATCTTCGGCAAGGAAGATGCCGCGCCTCGTACAGCGTTACGCCTTGAACGTGTTGTCTTCAGGCGAGACGTAGCCGGTCATCGACTGGCTTCCGATCCTGACATTGGCCTTGTGCTGCCATCCGAGCTTGGCCATCAGAACCGCCACACGCTTGGCTTCGTTCTGATTCTGACGGCTGCACGGCACTTCGAGCGCATATTCCAGCAGCTCTTGCGACGAGAACCGCGTCCTCGACGGCGACAGTGCAAGGTGCTGACGCAGCCTGTCGAGCCAGGGATCGTTGACCAAGCGGTCGCCCTGCTTATCCGCCGCCGCGTCCCACAGACTCGACGGCATCACAAGGCTCTCGCCGGTTGCCTCCAGGAAGCCTGCTTCGGCCCAGAGCTGATCGCGATCACGGCGCAAAGCGTCAAGATCGACCACACCGGTGGCAACCGGCAGATAGCGCCGGTTTCCCGTCGAGTCGCGAAGGTACGATCCGCTATTGGTCGTGCCGACGAAGACGCACCGCCTCGGATATGTCTTCACCGCCTTTCCATACGGAGGACGATAACGATCCTCCGTGCGCGAGACAAAGGCCTTGAGGTGATCGACCTCTGCCTTGTTCATGGCAGTAAGTTCGCCAAGTTCCATGATCCAGACACCATGGAGAACGCCGGAAGCGTCCTTGCTGTCGACACGACCAAGCTCGGCGTCGGAATGCCAATCATGCCCAAGAATGCGCAAGGCCGAGGTCTTTCCCGATCCCTGCTTTCCCTCGATGATCGGCACGGTGTCGAACTTCGTTCCAGGCTTGCGCATACGCCTGACTGCGGCAAGCATCAGCTTGCGGCCGACAGCCTTTTCGTAATCGCCATCCGACGATCCGAAATAGTTCGCGAAAAGCCGATCGATGCGCTGAACGCCATCCCACTTCAAACTGCCGAGATAATCGACGACAGGGTTGAACGTGTTCTTGGTCGCCAGAGCAAACAGAACGTCCGAGACATCCTCGCGCTTCGGCTCGAAGCCAAACTGTTCCATGATCCATTCGCGTACAATGCGGATCAGGTCGTCGTTCAACTCGCGTCCGATGTCGGCAGTCCAGGGCAGACGATCCGACCGCAGCACGGCACGCTGCGAAAGTTCGTCGAAGCCAACCCCTAAATTCCCCGCCTCGACGGCACGCTGCGTGTTACGGTAATTGGCGTCAATCCTGCCCCTGTTTTCGAGGAATGCAGGCCTGGCAATTACCACCGGCAGATCGTCGGGAAAATCCTCCAAAGCGGGCGCACGCAGAACTTCCTCGATGAAGGCGCCATGCCCCGCGTCGGACAATGCCTTCAGCAAAGTGCCAAGAGTGACGCCGCCCGGCCTCGGCTTGAACGACGACCACCGCCTTCGAATGTCGGCCTCGTCGTCGGCATAGGCCGCATCCGAGACCGACCAAGCCACGAACTCGTCGATACCGCTACCTGCCGTCCCAAAGTGACAAGCCATCATGATCGCCAGCCAGTCGTCGTGACGGCCGTTATAGGCTGTCGCGTCCAGCCTTGAGAGAAGTCGTTCCAACTGCTCGGGCGTGATCTCGCCGTGCGCATCGGCCGACAGCTCGACGGAACGCTTCGCAATCGCGTCCAGGAAGGCCGTAGGCGCTTCGGGCGCCTCCGACAGCGACATTGCAAGCGGATCGTCATCGAGGCCGTACGGCTTGCCGGTTTCAGGATGGATCGAGCCTGCCGCCACGACCAAGCCGCCGAGCGACTTGAAGTCGATCCCTTCATAGTTCGGCAGGCCGTTGACGATTTCGGCATCGGCCGGCTTGCGCAGATAGAGATGCAGCCCGCCGCCGCCGGTCCTGACGAACGGTGCCTCGGGCAGACCGAAATCCGCCGTCAGCCGAGCGAGCGGATCGTCGCCCTCCGCAAAGTGCCGAGGATCGACATCGACGACCAGATCGGTGCCACGCAGGCGAATGCCGATATTGCCGCCCCGCACCATCCTGGCCTTGGCCCTATTGAGAGACAGAGGCGAGGCACGCCGCCATCCCTTCTCGACAGGCGCCTTGCCGTTGATCGGAATCAGGTCGTGACCGGCAGTAGCGTGAGCATCGAGCGCATCGGGATCGTGCTTCGACGGCGTGTCGGACGCCTTGGCGGCGGTATCCTCATCCTTGTCGATGTCGAACTCGACGGTCTTCTCCAATGCTCCTGCGGGCGCGCCGATCCCCTCGGCGCGCCCTTCTTCATTTTCCACGAGCGTACTCATCGACCGTCCTCCCCGCGAATGAACGCGTCGAGGTCGGCAACGTTGTAGCGAACCGTCTTGCCGTGAAAGACGTGATAGCGCGGCCCGGCGCCGCTGCCGCGCCAGGAGCGCAAGGTTCCGGGCGTCGAGGAGAGATAGACCGCCGCCGCTTCGGTGTCGTACCAGGGACTGCGCGAATGGGTGTCGAGAACGTGGCGAACCGCGTCCTCGATGTCGTTCTTGGTGAGAGTTTCTGACATGGCATAGACCTCCGTTGAGCCGGCATCGCTGCCGACCGGTTTCAGACATCGATTTTCTGTCTGAGGAGGACCGGGATCGCCCCGGTCACGCGCTTCGCCTTTCGGCTCCTCGTAAGCGCGCGTCGTCTAATAATCACCGATCTGGATCGACGAGGATCATTATTAGTCGTGCCTAAGTCATTGATTTATCGCGAGGCGGATTTTCATGAGGAAGATTTTTTGGGCTCCCGCCCCGTACGAATGCATCGAGATCATCGACATGGTAGCGGATGAACTTGTCGTTGACGGTGTGGAAGCGCGGGCCTTCGCCTTTCGACCGCCATCCGGCGAGCGTGCCCGGCTCCCGCCTGAGATACCGGGCCGCCTCCTCCGTGTCGAACCAGGGACTGTAGCGCTGGGTTTCCAGCATCCGCCGAACGATGTCTTCCACCTCGCTCAAAGGGACGCGTCCCGTCTTTGTCGCCGGCTTCACGACGAGACGTGAGGCTGGAACGGCGGCCTTCTTGGTCCGGCTTGGGCGAGCGGACTTACGCGGCATTGCGGCACCCCTCGATCTGCAGAACCGCTTCAACCAGTTTGCGGGTCGCAAGGACCGTGTTTTCCAGCGCCTGAGCATGTGGGCGCAGATGCTCGACGAGATGTTCGGCATGGACATATCCGCCGGATGCGCCGGGAAGGCGCTGGCCCAGAAGCAGGGCGCTTTCGGCATAAGGTACACCAGACGCGATGAACAAGGTGCGGGCATGGTGGCGGTATTCGTGCGGACTCGGCAGGTCGGCTCCCTGCTTCGGCTCGGTGACGTGGCCGCATTCGCTCGTCGGTGACGGCCACAGCCATGGATTGTTCAAGGGCACGTCGTGGTCCAATCGATCCTTGATCATATTCGTGAGCCACATCCCCATGGGAAACAGCATCCGGCCACCGGTCTTCATATGATTGAAGATCAACACACCCTTGTCGAAATCCACGTCGCTGCGGCGAACCCGAAGAATGGACGACCTGCGGGCACCGGTCAGAAGCATGGCGCGGTGAACATCCCGCCGGATCGGCGGCAGTTCCTCAGTCAATGTCCACCATGCTTCAAGATCGAGTCCATCGACCTCGCGCCGCTTCGGCATGGGAATGCGAATGGCCGCGACTGGATTGGAGGCGATGGTCTCGTCCATGCGCATCGCGGTATTGATCACCGCCCGCAAGGTTCGCATTACACCTGAAGCCGTGGTCTGACCGTTTCGTTCACGAAGCCGGTCGTAGATGTCACGCACCTCATTACGGCTGAGATCGGTTACGGCCCGGTTCTTGTAGCGGGAAAGATAGTGGTCGATGTGATACCGGTAGCTCTCGACCGTGGCATCACGAAAGGTCTTTTCGCCGAGATGAACCTCAAGGGCCTTGGCGACCGTGATGCCGCTTTCTTCCGGCCCTGCGGTCGGATCGACGCCGGACTGGATTTGCGACATGATCGCCTTGGCTTTGTTCCGGGCCTCGCGAAGACCGATGCGGTCCACGCGATCGATCTTCACCCGCACGGTTCGGACGTGCCGACCGTTCCTGCGGACGTCGCCCTGGACCGCGTAAGTTTTTGTCGTGGCGTGGCAGACGACCATCAGGCCCTTGACCTGTTCGTCGCGCCAGATGCCCGAGCCGAGTTCGAGGTCCCGGATACGGGCCTCAGTGAGATTGATGACAGCCATTTTTTCTTCTCCGGAGCACCGTGTGAAGCACCGTACGGAGATCATCGAGGATCAGCGTACATCGACGATGATGTCGCTTAAAGGCTTGTCCGCGAACCAATAATCCGCAACTTCTCTTTCTTTATCAGCAGCTTCGTGCCAATTTCCTAATCTGAGGGTCGTGCGTTCGAATCGCGCCGGGGTCACCATTCTTCTCTCACGCAGGATTGCCTCATGCCGCTTCTGCCAATCGCCGAGAGATGGTTTGAAACCAAACGCATCAG
>Ga0075012_10003005_pt1 | contig 16323 bp, 12 predicted proteins | sample All_14_2_FD_71474 | JGI IMG/M metagenome (GOLD analysis project Ga0075012, IMG submission 71474) | Freshwater microbial communities in response to fracking from Pennsylvania, USA - Allegheny Zone_MetaG_DW_15 | ecosystem: Environmental > Aquatic > Deep subsurface > Groundwater > Drilled... | reverse complement strand
CCGACGGCCTGACCCAGCGCCAGTTCGCCGTGCTCGAGGCCGTGTCCCTGCGGGCCGGCCTCACCCAGACCGATCTGGTCAAGGCAACCGGCATCGACCGTTCGACCCTCGCCGATCTGGTGGCCCGCATGGCGCAACGCGGACTGCTGTCACGCGAACGTTCGACCTTGGACGCGCGCGCCATGGCCGTGCGCCTGACCCCGGAGGGCGAGGCGGCGTTGGCTGACGCCCGTCCGCGCGTCGTCGAGGCCGACCGTCAGATCATGGCCCTGCTGCCCAAGGGCCGCCGCGAGACCTTCCTCGAAATCCTGGCCGAGCTGGCCGGCGCTGCCGATGCCGCGCCCCAGGAAGCGCTGGCTGCAGCGCGCGCCGAGAAGAAGCGGCTGAAAGAGCTGCGCAAGGCGGAAAAGGCCGCCCTCAAGGCCGGCAAGGCCGCGTCGAAAAAATCCGGCAAAAAGACCGGCAAGACCAAGGGCAAGGACACGGCCCCGGCAGAACCGGAAGCCGCCTAGTTCCGTGAGCCGCTGACGGCGCGAAAGCCGGCCGACGCAAATCGCACCATATAGTCGCAGGCGCTGTCCAGATCCCCGGAGCGGCACAGCCCTCCCGAAAGCCGGTCCAGTCGCCCGGTCTCGCCCAGCGTCAGCGTCAGGGCTCCCGACAGATTGTGCCATCCCCAGTACAGGTCCGCATCGCTGGCTTCGGGCAGCACGACCCGGAGCAGATCGATCAGCCGGCGGATCGACGGGTCGAAATAGCGGGCCATGGTCTCGCCGCCGAAGGTCGGATTGGCATTGGTCTGGGCGACCAGCGCCGAATAGTGTTTCCACCCCGGTCCGCCCTTCAGCGACCATTGGAATGGCGGTCTGAGGAAGGCCTCCAGCAGGCCCTCCAGCGTCATCGCGCCTTCGTTGTCGCGGGCATAGCGATTGATCGCCTCGACGCGTTCATTGTTCCAGACCTCGGCCCGGCGCAGGAAGACGGCGTCGAACAGGTCGCGCTTGGCCCCGAAATAATAGTGAACCAGGGCCGTATCGACGCCAGCCTCGCGCGCGACCTCGCGGATCGTCACACCGTAAAAGCCGTGTTTGGAGAACAGGTCCTCGGCGGCATCCAGGATCGAGTCGCGCGTTTCGCCGTTCCTGCCTCCCTCGCTTTTGGACGGTCGGCCCCGCCTGGCGGTGGTCTCGACCCGGGCCACGCGTCCACTCTCGGCGGACAGTGCGGCGGCTGGCGGCGCGATAATCTTGCTCATGCTGACAAGGCTAGTCGCGCCATTCCTATCCGGCAATCACGCATCCGGCCTCCCGCCCGGGGCATGCATTCCTGCCACAGCCTCGCTTGAATTCCGCGCCCCGACAGGCGTGGCCGTTTGACAGATGGGCAAAAACGGGGTCAGTCTGCGGAAAATCATTGAACGCTGAATAAAAGCGTCATGGGTTGGAAACAGAGATTGGGGCTTCAAATGAACAGACTCGTAAAGACCGTCCTTCTGGCGGGGGCCGCCTGGAGCGCGCTGTCCGTCACCGCCATCGCCCAGGAGGCACCGGCGCAAGATCCGGCCGTCACCTCGCTGGATGAAATCATCGTCACCGCCCGTCGCCGCGACGAACAGCTGAAGGACGTGCCGGTCGCCGTGACCGCCCTTTCGTCCGAACGGCTGGCTGAAACCGGCGCGACCGACATCACTACCCTGCAGCAGCAGACGCCGAACGCGACCGTCCAGGTGGCGCGCGGCTCCAACTCGACCCTGATCTCCTTCATCCGCGGCGTCGGCCAGCAGGACCCCCTGTGGGGCTTCGAGCCCGGCGTCGGCCTGTATGTCGATGACGTCTATGTCGCCCGCCCGCAGGCGGCGGTGCTCGACATCTTCGATATCGAGCGCATCGAAGTTCTGCGCGGCCCGCAAGGCTCGCTGTACGGCCGCAACACGGTCGGCGGTGCCATCAAATATGTGACCTCGCGCCTGTCGCCGGACGCCGAGGCCACCATTCGCGGAGCCTATGGCAGCTACAATCAGATGGATCTGGTCGCCTCGGGCAGTATGCCGCTCAGCGACAGCTTCCGCATCGGCGGTGCCTTCGCCCACCTGACGCGCGACGGCTACGGCTCGAACCTGAACACCGGTGCCGAGCACTACGACAAGGACGTCAACGCCTTCCGCGTGAGCGCCGAATTCACCCCGCGCGACGACGCCTTCTTCCGTCTGGCCTATGACCGGACCCAGGATGATTCCAGCCCCCGTCACGGCCACCGTGAAGTGGCCGGCGTCGGGCCGGGCGCCGGTTCGCCGGACAGCGTCTATGACACCTATGCCGGTGTCGGCGACGAGAACTCGGTTGAAAGCGAAGGCCTGTCCTTCACCGCCCAGGTGGACCTCAACGAGCACTGGGTCTTCAAGTCGATCACCGCCTGGCGCGAAGGCCGCACCGATACGGTCATCGACTTCGACAACACGCCGGCCCCGACGTTGGACATCCCGGCCTATTATGCCGACGATCAGTTCACCCAGGAATTCCAGTTCCAGTTCGACTATGATCGGGTCCAGGGCGTGTTCGGCGTCTTCTATCTGGACGCCTCGGCCGAAGGCGCTTTCGACACCATTCTTGGCAACGCCGGGATCGTGATCGGCACCGGCGGTGTCGTTGAGACCGAAAGCGTCGCCCTGTTCGCCGATGTGAACTATGACCTGACCGAGCGTCTGCACCTTGGCCTCGGCCTCCGGTACACCGAGGACAGCAAGACCGGCACCGTGTTCCGCGCCAACTATCTCGGCGCCACCCGGTCTCCGCTGCTGGGCGGAACGCCGCGTGCGCCGCTGCTCCTGCGCACCGACTACACCAACGACCGCACCTTCGACGACGTATCGCCGCGGATCGCCCTGTCGTACGACTTCTCGGATGACATCACGGGTTATGCCTCCTGGTCTTCGGGCTTCAAGTCCGGTGGCTTTGACATGCGCGGCGACGCCATCTTCACGCCGGACACGGTCGATGGCTATGAGCCCGAAACGGTCGACAGCTACGAGCTCGGCCTGAAGGGTCGCGCCGGTCCGCTGTCGTTCAGCTCGTCGATCTTCTACAACCAGTACGAAGACCAGCAGGTCACCACCCAGGTCCCGGCCGTCGGCGGCATTGCCAGCTTCGTCGACAACGTCGGCCAGTCGACCCTGTACGGGGCCGAGTTCGAAGGCTCCGTGTTCCTCAGCGAGAACCTGACGGCCAACTTCGCCGTCGGCTATCTGAACAGCGAGTTCGACGAGTTCCTGCGCTACAACCTGACGACCATGGTCTATGAGGACATCTCGGATCTGGTGGTGCTGCAGAATGCCCCGGAATGGACCGGCTATGTCGGCCTGACCTGGCGCAGCGAAGTGGCGGGCGGCGAACTGGTCGTGACCCCCTCGGTCAGCTATCGCGGTGACTTCAGCCAGTTCGAGTTCCCGAACCCGATCCTGGACCAGGACGCCTATGCCCTGGTCGACCTGTCGCTGATCTGGACCGCGCCCAGCGAGCGCTGGAGCCTCGGCCTTTTCGGCAAGAACCTGACGGACGAAGAATACCGCGTGGGCGGCTACAACTTCCCCGGCGCGCTCTTCAATGACTCGGTCATCGGCTACTACGGCCCGCCGCAGACCGTGACCGGCTCGATCCAGATCAAGTTCTGATCCGACTCGGGCCATTGAACGTCTGATACCTATCCGGGCGGCGGTTCCAGGCGGACCGCCGCCCTTTTTCTTTTGCATGCAGGACCGGGGGCGCTACCGTTCCCCTGGCATCAAGACCACCAGGGGGAACCGTCATGACCGAAGCCACCACGCCCGGTACCGAGAAGGCTGGCGCGGAAAAGCCCGTCGCTCCGGGCTATCGCTTCTATGTTCTGGCGATCCTGATCTTCGTCTACATGCTGAACTTCCTGGACCGGCAGATCATCGGCATCCTGGCCGCGCCCCTGAAGGAAGAGTTCGGCCTGTCGGACAGCCAGTTCGGCCTGCTGGGCGGCATCGCCTTTGCCTCGGTCTATTCCACACTCGCCATTCCGCTGGCCTGGCTGGCGGATCGCTACAGCCGGGTCTGGATCATGACGGGTGCCCTGACGGTCTGGTCCGGGTTCACCGCCCTGTGCGGCGTGGCCGGCTCCTACGGTCAGCTGTTCCTGTTCCGCATGGGCGTCGGCGTCGGTGAGGCCGGCGGCGTCGCCCCGGCCTATTCGCTCGTCGCGGACTATTTCCCGCCGCATCAGCGAGCGCGCGCCCTCGCGGGTTTCGCCTTTGGCATTCCTCTGGGTACGGCGGCGGGGACCCTGGTCGGCGGTCTGCTGGCGGCGGAATACGGGTGGCGGACGGCCTTTATCGTGGTCGGCCTGCTCGGTCTGCTGGTCGCGCCGGTCCTGCGCCTGACGGTCAAGGACCCCAAGCGCGGCGCGACGGACGTCCCGCGTCCCGTTGATCCGGCCGCTCCGGCCGATGCCGCCGCCGTGGCCTCGCATCCGCCCGCAGCCTCGTCTGCGGTGGGCCGCACCGCCTCGCTCATCATGCTGGGCCTGGGCGCCGGTCTGATGGCGCTGGCGGCCCTCAATCATTTCGACCTGATCGCCCTCGGTAACGCCATGGTGCTGGGCTTTGCCGGCCTGCTGGCGCTGGTCATCGGCATCTCCCTGATGATTGCCCGGTCCACGGCCTCGGTGGTCATCAAGAAGAAGAGCTTCTGGTTGCTGGCGCTGGGCGCAGCCTCCTCCTCGGTCTGCGGATATGGCGTGGCCGGCTGGCTGCCCCTGTTCTTCATGCGCAGTTTCGACCTGACCCTGCGCGAAGTCAGCTGGTACTATTCGGGCATCGCCCTGATCGGCGGAACGCTCGGCATCTGGCTGGGTGGCATGATCGCCGACAAGCTGGCCCACCGTGGCAAGGGCGCCTATCCGCTGGTGCCCGCCATCGCCTTTCTGATCTCGGCCCCCTGCTTCATCCTGGCGATGAACTCCGACTGGCTGATCGCCCAGATCTTTGCCGACGGCGGCACACGGGCCCAGTCGCTGATCGTGGCCTTCCTGATCTTCATCATTCCGACCGGTCTGAATCTCGCCTGGCTGGGGCCGATCACGGCATCGGTCCAGAATCTGGTGCCGGCGCCCATGCGCTCGACCGCCTCGGCCCTGTTCCTGCTGATCAACAACCTGCTCGGCATTGCCGTGGGCTTCTACTATTTCGGCTGGATGAGCGATCTGCTGGCGCCGCAGTTCGGCGAGGAAAGCCTCCGCTGGGCCATCTACACCGGCATGGGCTTCTATCTGCTGGCGGCCGTGCTGCTGATCGGCGCCTCGCGCACCCTCAAGAAGGACTGGATCGACTGATCCTTTGACGTCAGACCCGGCTCCGCCTGTTGCGCCTGCGAACGGGCGGAGCCTATAAGCCTCGCACCCCTCCCCATCAGCGGACGCGACGGTTTCCATGAATATTCACGAGTATCAGGCCAAGCAGGTTCTGAAGGGCTTTGGCGCGCCGGTCGCGGCGGGTGTGGCCATCACTTCGGCGGACGAGGCCGAGGCCGCCGCCCGGTCCCTGCCCGGTCCGCTCTATGTCGTGAAGTCGCAGATCCATGCCGGCGGACGCGGGAAGGGCAAGTTCAAGGAACTGGGCGCCGACGCCAAGGGCGGCGTGCGTCTGGCCAAATCGGTCGAGGAGGCCGTGGCCCACGCCCGCGAGATGCTGGGCAACACCCTGGTCACCGCCCAGACGGGCGAGGCCGGCAAACAGGTCAACCGCCTCTATATCGAGGACGGGGCCGACATCGACCGCGAGCTGTACTGCTCCCTGCTGGTCGACCGTCAGCACGGCCGCGTCGCCTTTGTCGTCTCGACCGAGGGCGGCATGGACATCGAGGCCGTCGCCCACGACACGCCCGAGAAGATCCAGACCATCGTCATCGACCCCGAGACGGGCGTCACCGAAGCCGACGTCGCCACGCTGAACGCGGCACTGAAGCTGGACGGCGCTGCGGCCGAGGACGGCAAGACCCTGTTCCCGATTCTCTACAAGGCCTTCCTCGACACGGACATGTCGATGCTGGAGATCAATCCGCTGATCGTCATGGAAAACGGCCGCCTGCGTGTACTGGACGCCAAGGTCAGCTTTGATGGCAATGCCCTGTTCCGGCACCCGGACATCCTCGCCCTGCGCGACGAGACCGAGGAAGACCCCAAGGAGATCGAGGCCTCGAAATGGGACCTCGCCTATGTGGCGCTGGACGGCAACATCGGCTGCATGGTCAACGGCGCCGGTCTGGCCATGGCGACCATGGACATCATCAAGCTGTACGGGAAAGAGCCCGCCAACTTCTGTGACGTCGGCGGCGGCGCCTCCAAGGAAAAGGTCGCGGCGGCCTTCAAGATCATCACCGCCGACCCGCGCGTCGAGGGTATTCTGGTCAACATCTTCGGCGGCATCATGCGTTGTGACGTGATCGCCGAGGGCGTGGTCGCGGCCGTCAAGGAAGTGGGCCTGAAGGTGCCGCTGGTGGTGCGCCTGGAAGGCACCAATGTCGATGAGGGCAAGAAGATCCTCAACGAATCCGGCCTCGCCATCACCGCCGCCGACGACCTCGACGACGCGGCGCAGAAGATCGTCAAGGCGGTGGGGTGATGCGCAGGGGTCTTTGCCTGGCCCTGGCCCTGGTTGTTGCCGCGACGGCCACACCTGCAGCGGCCCAGTCATTCGAAACCTTCAAGCGGTTTTGTCTTGATACAGGCGGCGCACCGGCAAGTGTGCATACAGCGCTCGACCAGGCCGGCTGGGAAACCGACCCGCGCACGGCAAACCTGCCTGCGGATCTGACCGTCACATTGATGAGTGATCCCACGACCGGCAGCCTGCCATCGGAAATGGTCATGGTCGGCTCCATCGCCACCCCGACCGGTCTGTCTTTGCCCGTCTGTTCGGTTATGGGGCCGGCCGTCGAAGCAGAACTCGTGGAACAGGTGACGGCCTGGACGGGGTTTCCGCCCGAGCGCTCGGGCCAAGGCTGGACCTCGTGGGTATACACGGACGGCCCCGACGGACTGATATCCCAGCCTGATCTCGTGGACATCGACGACGCCGGGCTTCAGGCGGCAGCGAGAGCCCGGGGCACAATTCACAACATTCAGGTCCGCACGGCCCGCGCCGGACCTTTCCTTTTCCATTCGAGCTTGGGCCCGGACGCCGAGACTTCGCCTGAAGACTGAGGCTCGGGGGCGAACTGAACGCGGATTGCGTGCTCCACATAACCCGTGCTACACATAACCCGTGACCCGCAACCTTACCCTCGCGATCGACGAAGACCTGCTCGACAAGGTGCGGGTGCTGGCCGCCATGAAGCGGACCAGCGTCAACGAAATGGTGCGCGGCTTTCTGACCCGGCTCGTGGAGCAGGAGGTCGAACATGACGAAGCGACGCAGGAACTGCTCAAGCTGATCGACGAGTCCGAGGGCGACATGGGCGATTGGCGCTTTAGCCGTGAGGAAACCTACAGCGGAGAGCCTCGCTTTGATCGCTGGGGCTGAAATTTTCCTCGACACCAACGTCCTGATTTATGCGGCCCAAGGTGGCCGGGTCGCGCCAGAAAAGCGCGACATCGCGCGCCAGATCATCCTTAAGGGTCGGTACGGAACGTCCGGCCAGGTGCTGGCCGAGTTCTACAATGTGGCGACCCGCAAGGGCGCGCGGCCCCTGACACCGGAAACGGCACGGCGCTGGGTTCGCACACTGGCGAAGAAGCCTTGCCAGCCCATCGATCCCGCCGTTGTTCTCGCCGCCGTCAATTTGTCCCAGCGCTATAAGATTTCCTACTGGGACGGGGCCATCATTGCCGCTGCCGAGCGGCTGGGTGCACGCGTCGTCTATTCCGAAGACCTGAACGACGGTCAGACCTATGGGACCGTCCGGGTCGAAAACCCGTTCCGGAGCCTCTGACCGGATGGCAGGCGCGACCATTCCTGTTATCACCCCCACCAAGGTCCCGACCCGGGGCTGACCGACGGCCCCTTTCGATCTCTTCTGCGGAGCACATCGCATGTCCCTTCTGTCGATCATGAAGCCCCTCGCCGCCACCGCCGTGGCCCTCGCCCTCGCCCCGGCTGTCGCCCAGGCCCAGGCGGCGGATCCGCAGCTGGCCCTCTTCCAGTCGACCTGTGTCGAGACCGATGGTCAGGCGTCGGCCGCCATGGCCAAACTGGACGCCGCCGGCTGGGACGTGCTGCCGCCTGAAATGATGGGCGCGGACGCTCCCTTCGATAATATGCAGGCCCGCCTGCTGTTCGCGGGCGAAGGCATCCAGATCGCCATGACGGGTGACATGACCGATGGGCTGGGCACCCTCACCGACGGCGGCGAGCTGTATCTGGCCGTGTGCGCCGTCGGCGTGATGCCCGGCGACTATGCCGCCGTCGACGGGGCCGTCGCCGACTGGCTGGATATGACGCCGAATGCCGGGATGAGCGAGGCGGGCCTGAACGGCTACCCCTATACGATCGAGAACGGCCGCAAGGTCGCCGTCTCGCCGGACCTCGGCGAGGATGCCCTGCTCGAACTGGCAGCGGGCGATGACATGCGCATCGTCATGACCGGCGATACCGACGGCGTCATCATGATCATGTATATGCGGCCCCAGCCCCGCTAACCGTCCCCCTCATCACCTCCGGGCTTTCCTCCCCGAATCCCTTGTTCGCCGCCTCGCGGCCACTGACTCCAGGTCCTCCATGTCCATTCTCGTCAACAAAGACACCCGCGTCCTCGTCCAGGGCCTGACCGGCAAGACCGGCACCTTCCACACCGAACAGGCGCTGCGCTATTTCGGCACGAAGATGGTGGGCGGCGTTCACCCGAAAAAGGGCGGCGAGATCTGGCACGGGTCGGAGGGCGAGAGCCTGCCGATCTTCGCCTCGGTGGCCGAGGGGCGTGAGGCGACCGGCGCCGACGCCAGCGTCATCTATGTGCCGCCCGCCGGCGCGGCCGATGCCATCGTCGAGGCCATCGAGGCCGAAGTGCCCTTTATCGTCTGCATCACCGAGGGCATTCCGGTCGCCGACATGGTGCGGGTCAAGGCGCGCCTCGACCGCTCGACCTCGCGCCTGCTGGGCCCGAACTGCCCCGGCATCATGACCCCCGAGGAATGCAAGATCGGCATCATGCCGGGCTCCATCTTCAAGAAGGGCTCGGTCGGCATCGTCTCGCGCTCGGGCACCCTGACCTATGAGGCCGTCTTCCAGACCACCAACGAAGGCCTGGGCCAGACCACGGCCGTCGGCATCGGCGGCGACCCCGTCAAGGGCACCGAGTTCATCGATGTGCTCGAGATGTTCCTGGCCGACGATGCGACCGAATCGATCGTCATGATCGGCGAGATCGGCGGCGCGGCCGAGGAAGACGCCGCCCAGTTTCTGATCGATGAGGCGAAGAAGGGCCGCAAGAAGCCCATGGTAGGCTTCATCGCCGGTCGGACTGCGCCCAAGGGCCGCACCATGGGTCACGCCGGTGCGGTCGTCTCGGGCGGCAAGGGCGATGCGGAGTCCAAGATCGCCGCCATGGAGGCCGCAGGCATTACGGTTTCGCCGTCTCCCGCGCGCCTCGGCACCACCCTGACCCAGGTCCTGAAGGGCTGAAGCGGGGCTATATAGGGAAATTTCTGACCGCCGCACGAAATTTCCCGGGCTTTTGCCGCCTTTCGGTCATGACCCGCCGCCGAACCGTGCGTATATGTCCCGTCACCGACAGAGCGTGCCGCTCTGCGGCCAAGGGATTGCGACGAACACGATGGCGGATGATGCCGGTCGGCTGAACCAGGTCTTTGCCGAGACCAGCTTTCTCTACGGGGCGAATGCCGCCTTTATCGAGGATCTCCACGCCCGCTGGGCCGATGACCCGGGTTCGGTGTCGGCCGAGTGGCGGTCGTTCTTCGACCAGCTGCGCGACAGTGCCGCGACGGTAAAGGCCTCGGCTGAAGCCGGCGCCTGGGGCCGCAAGGGCGCGGGCGACCCTTCGGAAGAGACCGGCGTGTTCGATGGCCGCTGGCCCGAACCCAAGCCGACGGGCAAGCCCGGCAAGGCCGCGCCCGCTGCGGCACCCACATCGGCACCGGCCTCGACCGCGACGCCCGAGGATGTGCGCGCCGCCGCCCACGATTCGATCCGCGCCCTGATGCTGATCCGCAGCTATCGTGTGCGCGGCCATCTGCAGGCCACGCTCGACCCGCTGGGCATGGAGCCGCCGGTCCAGAACCCCGAGCTGACCCCCGAATTCTACGGCTTCAGCGAGGCCGACCTCGACAAGCCGATCTTCCTCGACGGCGTGCTAGGGCTTGAGACCGGCACCCTGCGCGAGGTTCTGGCGATCCTCAAGCGCACCTACTGCGGCCACATCGGCATCCAGTACATGCACATCGCCGAGCCCGAGGAGAAATCCTGGCTGCAGGCGCGCATCGAGGGCCCCGACAAATACGAGGAGAACGCCTTCACCCGCGAGGGCAAGCTGGCGATCCTCAACAAGCTGATCGAGGCCGAGACCTTCGAACGCTTCCTGCACAAGCGCTTCCCTGGCACCAAGCGGTTCGGTCTGGACGGCGGCGAAGCCATGGTTCCTGCGCTGGAGCAGGTCATCAAGCGCGGCGGCAATCTGGGCGTCGACGAAATCGTGCTGGGCATGGCCCACCGGGGTCGCCTGAACGTCCTGTCGGCGGTGATGGGCAAGCCCTATCGCGCCATCTTCCACGAGTTCCAGGGCGGCTCGTCCATGCCGTCGGACATCGAGGGCTCGGGCGACGTCAAATATCACATGGGCGCCAGCTCGGACCGGTCGTTCGACGACAACCGGGTCCACCTGTCGCTGACCGCCAACCCCAGCCACCTCGAGATCGTCAATCCGGTGGTGCTGGGCAAGGCCCGCGCCAAACAGGCCTTCGACATCCGCGAGGCCAATGCCGGCAAGCCCGAGGCCGAATGGGCGCTGGACCGCACCAAGGTCATGCCGCTGCTGATCCACGGCGATGCGGCCTTTGCCGGCCAGGGCGTGGTGGCCGAATGCTTCGCCCTGATGGGACTGAAGGGCTATCGCACCGGCGGCACGATCCATTTCGTGATCAACAACCAGATCGGCTTCACCACCAGCCCGCGCAACAGCCGCTCCTCGCCCTATCCGTCGGACGTGGCCCTGATGGTCCAGGCGCCGATCTTCCACGTCAATGGCGACGACCCCGAAGCGGTCGTCTTCGCTGCCAAGGTGGCCACCGAATTCCGCCAGAAATTCCACAAGGATGTGGTGGTGGACATGTTCTGCTACCGCCGCTTTGGCCACAATGAAGGCGACGATCCGACCTTCACCCAGCCGCTGATGTACTCCAAGATCCGGGCCCAGAAGTCGGCGCGCGAACTGTATGCCGAACGCCTGGTCGGCGAGGGTGTCATCACCGCCGAAGAGGTCGAGGCCGAGGTCGCCCGCTTCGAGGAATTCCTCGATGCCGAGTTCGACGCCGGCAAAACCTTCAAGGCGGAAAAGGCCGACTGGCTGGACGGCCAGTGGCACGGTATCGGCAAGCCCGAAGGTGACGAACTGCGCGGCGAAACCGCCGTGCCCGAGGCGCGCCTGCGCGAGATCGGCGCCCGTCTGACCACCGCTCCCAACAGCATCGATGTGCACAAGACCCTGCGCCGGGTGCTGGACGGCCGTCGTCAGATGATCGAGTCGGGGCAGGATCTGGACTGGTCCACCGCCGAAAGCCTGGCCTTCGCCACCCTGCTGGACGAAGGCTTCCCGGTCCGTCTTTCGGGCCAGGACTCGGTGCGCGGCACCTTCAGCCAGCGTCACTCCGGCATCATTGATCAGACCACGGAAGAACGCTTCGTCCCGCTCAACAACCTGCGCGAGGGACAGGCCCATTTCGAGGTGATCGACTCGGCCCTGTCGGAAGAGGCGGTGCTGGGCTTTGAATACGGCTATGCCCTCAGCGACCCCAATACCCTGGTCATGTGGGAGGCCCAGTTCGGCGACTTCGTCAACGGCGCCCAGGTGGTCATCGACCAGTTCATCAGCTCGGGCGAACGCAAATGGCTGCGCATGTGCGGCCTGACGATGTTGCTGCCGCACGGCTACGAAGGTCAGGGTCCGGAGCATTCCTCGGCCCGTCTGGAGCGCTTCCTGCAGGCCTGCGCCGAAGAGAATATGCAGGTCGCCAACTGCACGACCCCGGCCAACTATTACCACATCCTGCGTCGCCAGATGCACCGGCCGTTCAGGAAGCCGCTGATCCTGATGACGCCCAAGTCGCTGCTGCGTCACAAGAAGGCGGTCTCGACCCTTGCCGATCTGGCCGAGGGTTCCTCCTTCCACCGCGTGCTGCACGACGACGCCCAGACCCGGCCCGATGTGGCGGGCATGACGCTCAAGCCCGACGCCGACATCCGCCGCGTCGTCCTGTGCTCGGGCAAGGTCTATTACGACCTGCTGGAAGCGCGCGAGGCCGCCTTCAAGGACGGCAAGCCGGTCGACGACATCTACATCCTGCGTCTCGAGCAATTCTATCCCTGGCCGATGAAGTCGCTGATGACCGAACTGGCCCGCTTCCCCGGGGCCGAACTGATCTGGTGCCAGGAAGAGCCCAAGAACATGGGCGGTTGGACCTTTGTCGATCCGTGGCTTGAACTGACGCTCGACCGTCTCGATGTGAAGGCCAGGCGCGCGCGCTATGTCGGGCGGCCCGCCTCGGCCTCGACGGCGGCCGGCCTGATGAGCCGCCACAAGGCCGAGCTTGACGCCTTCCTTGCCGACGCCCTCGCCACCCCGAACTGACCCCTGCTTATCCGGAACCGGAACTGACATGGCTGATATCCTGACCCCCGCCCTTGGTGAATCCGTCGCCGAAGCCACCATTGCCAAATGGACGAAAAAGGTCGGCGACCCGGTCAAGCGTGATGAGCTGCTGGTCGAGCTGGAAACCGACAAGGTCTCGCTCGAGGTCGTCTCGCCCGCCGACGGCACGCTGGGCGAAATCGCCTTTGCCGAGGGCGAAACGGTCACGCCCGGTGCCGTGCTCGGCAAGGTGACCGAGGGCGCTGCCGCCTCCGCCGGAGAGGCCACCCCCAAGGCTGAGGCCAAGCCCGCCGCCGCCCCGGCGGCCAGGGAAGAGGCCCCCAAGGGCGAGACCGTCCCCGTTCAGGTGCCGACCATGGGCGAAAGCGTGGCCGAAGGCTCCGTCGGAACCTGGCAGAAGAAGTCCGGCGACCGGGTCGCCAAGGATGAGCTGCTGGTCGAGATCGAGACCGACAAGGTCGCCGTGGAAATCAGCGCCCCCGCCGATGGCGTCCTGATCATTTGGGCCGAGGCCGGCTCGACCGTCACCCCCGGTCAGGTGATCGGCCAGATCGCCGCCTCGGGCGAGGCTGCTGCCGCAGCGCCTAGGGCCGAGGCCGCACCGGCGAAGGCCGCCCCGGGCTCGGACGACCCGCATCTGTCGCCCGCCGTCCAGCGCGTGGTGGCCGAGAACAACCTCGACCCCAAATCCATCCAGGCCACCGGGCCCAAGGGCAATATCACCAAGGCCGATGCGCTGAAGGCCGCCTCACAGCCCCAGCCGGCTGCCGCGCCTGCGCCCGCTCCGGCCAAGGCCGCGCCTGCGGCTCCGCCTCGCGAGGTCGGTCCGCGCGAGGAACGGGTCAAGATGACCCGCCTGCGCCAGACCATCGCCCGCCGCCTCAAGGAATCGCAGAACACCGCCGCCCAGCTGACCACCTTCAACGAGGTGGACATGTCGGCGATCATGGCCCTGCGCAATCGCTACAAGGACGCCTTCGAAAAGCACCACGGCATCAAGCTGGGCTTCATGAGCTTCTTCGTGAAGGCCACCATTGCGGCGCTCAAGGAACTGCCCGCCGTCAATGCCGAGATCGACGGCACCGACATCATCTACAAGAACCACTATGACATCGGCGTCGCCGTCGGCACCGAAAAGGGTCTGGTCGTGCCGGTGCTGCGCGATGCCGACGTCCTGTCGCTGGCCGGCATCGAAAAGGGCATCGGCGATCTGGGCCGCGCCGCCCGCGACGGCGACCTGACGCTGGACCAGCTCCAGGGCGGCACCTTCACCATCACCAATGGCGGCGTCTATGGCTCGCTGATGTCGACGCCGATCCTGAACATGCCCCAGGCGGGCATCCTCGGCATGCACAACATCGTCCAGCGCCCGGTCGCCATCGACGGCAAGGTCGAGATCCGCCCGATGATGTATCTGGCCCTCAGCTATGATCACCGCATCGTCGACGGCAAGGAAGCCGTGACCTTCCTCGTCCGGATCAAGGAACACCTCGAGGATCCGCAACGCTTCCTGCTGGATCTGTAGGCCGGGGGGCGGGCGATGGCTCTTCGCGAAATCGCCCGCTTCGTTGAACCCGGAGACGCCGAACTCGCCGCTGAGTTTCTGACAAAATGGGGGATTTCTGCGGTGGCACCCCAAACCCCGCATTCGCGCGCGATGGGGGGGCACTATACCGGCGCGATTGGCGAAACGCCCCTATTGGTAGATGAGGCGCAAGCTAAGGAAGCTGACCGACTGCTTCGTCGCGTGCAGGCAGGCGAGTTCTCGGCATTTGCTGATGAGGGCGGAACCCGGAACGGTCTCGGCGCTGCCTTGGCCCGGGTATTGTCCGCCGAGCCGACTTATCGGCGTCCCGACGCATGGGTACTCTGGGTCCCATTTGGGGCAATTCTGATCCTGCTCGTAGTATGGTTTCTCCTGACGTCACTTCCCCGAGAGTAGTTCCATGGCCGAGGAATATGAGGTCGCCCGCTTTATGACGGTGGCCGAGGCGGAACTGCTGGTCGCCCTGCTGGGCCGGCACGGCATCCGCGCCTGGCTTCCCGACCGCGACATGGCCACCATGCTGCCTCATGTGCAGCTGGCCCTCGGCGGCATTCGGGTGGTGGCCTATGAGGAGCAGATCGTCGAGGCCCGTGATATCGCCCGCCGAGCGCGGGCCGGAGAATTCGCCACGCCGGCCGACAATGACGAGTGGCAGGTGGATGCCACGCCCGGCAAGCTCGGTGAGCTTGACGAGGCAGACATTAAGGGGCTGGTCGGGTCGCGTTCGCTGATCCGGTGGGGCGTCGGACTCGTCGCGGCCGGGACCCTGATTGCCTGGATGCTGGGCTACACCAACGATCTCAGAGAGTTCATACCCTAGCCTTCCCCCAGCACTTCATCCGTATGCTCCCCCAGCGCGGGCGGGGGCCGATCATAGGCAACCGGCGTGGCTGACATGCGGATCGGGCTGGCGACGGTGCGGATGGGCTCCGACAGATCGGTGCGGGTCTGATGGACCTCCAGGCCCCGGTGCTTCGCCTGCGGTTCGGCGAACACCTGATCGACCGTATTGACCGGGCCGCAGGGCACGCCCGCCGCCTCCAGCAACGCCATCAGCCCCTTCATGTCGTGTGCGACCGTCAGGGCTGACAGCTCGGCCGACAGGGTCGCGCGGTTCTCGATCCGTACGGCATTGGTGGCATAGCGGGGGTCGGTGCCCATGCCGGGCGCGCCCAGAGCCGTGCACAGGGCGCGGAACTGTCCGTCATTGCCGACCGCGATCACGACCATTCCATCCGTGCACGGAAAGGGTTGGTAGGGTGACAGGTTCGGATGCGCATTGCCCATGCGCGTGGGCGCCTTGCCCGAGACGAAATAGTTGGTCGCCTGATTGGCCAGCATGGCGGCCTGTACATCGAACAGGGCGATGTCGATCTGCTGGCCTTCCCCCGTCGCCCGGGCGTGCCAGAGCGCCGCCAGAATGGCGTTCGACGCATAGAGGCCGGTGAACAGGTCCACGACCGCCACCCCGACCTTCATCGGCTCGGCGCCCGGCGCCCCGTCGGGCTGGCCGGTGATCGACATCAGCCCGCCCATGGCCTGGATCATATAGTCATAGCCCGCCCGGTGGGCGTCGGGCCCGTCCTGACCAAAGCCGGTGATCGAGCAATAGACCAGCCGCGGGTTGATGGCCGCAAGCGAGGGCCAGTCCAGCCCGTACTTCTTCAGACCCCCGGTCTTGAAATTCTCGACCACGACGTCGCAGGTCGCGGCCAGTCTGCGGACCGCCTCGGCCCCCTCGGGTGTCGCGATGTCGACCGCCACCGACTTCTTGCCCCGGTTGGCGCACAGGAAATAGGCCGCATCCCCCCGCGACCCGTCGGTCTTCGTGGTGAAGGGCGGGCCCCACAGGCGGGTGTCGTCGCCCGCCCCCGGCCGTTCGATCTTGATCACCTCGGCGCCGAGGTCCGCCAGCGTCTGCGTCGCCCACGGCCCGGCCAGCAC
>Ga0075012_10003004_pt1 | contig 16324 bp, 12 predicted proteins | sample All_14_2_FD_71474 | JGI IMG/M metagenome (GOLD analysis project Ga0075012, IMG submission 71474) | Freshwater microbial communities in response to fracking from Pennsylvania, USA - Allegheny Zone_MetaG_DW_15 | ecosystem: Environmental > Aquatic > Deep subsurface > Groundwater > Drilled... | reverse complement strand
CACCGGCCACCGGCGGCGCAATGCCAGACAATGAAAGGCCGCTGGAGGCCGGGACCCGGCACAGCGGCCCCCTCGAATGTATGAGGAGGAAAACGCCAGAATCCGGCCGGGCGCCCGGCCCGGCGCAGGGTTGCAGGAGGATAGGCGATGCGCCGGAGGAATGCCACACCCTTATCCGGAAGGCTCGGCACCGCCCCCCCCCGGTCTGCCGGGGAGGGGATTGGACGCCCCTCCGCCGTCTCTGCTGCTACCGCGAAAAATCGTTGATCGGCTCCCTCTAATGTACCATGCTGACGCGGTTTTTCAGTTGCCTATACAGAGATCAAAATGCCTAAAATAATTTTTACGACCTCATCATTTGACCTTAAAAATTGTGCGGGGCTCGATCAAGTCCAGGCGGCGGGTTACGAAGTTGTCGTCAACCCTCTCGGCCGCCGACTTAAGGAAGATGAAGCGGCGGCATTTCTTGCTGATGGCGTTGTCGGTATGGTTGCCGGGGTGGAGCCACTCACCGCTTCTGTCCTGAACGCGGCGGCATCGCTAAAAGTCATTTCGCGCTGCGGCATCGGTCTCGATAGTGTGGACCTCGATGCTGCCAAGCAGCGGGGCATCGCCGTGTTCAATACCCCCGGCGCGCCGACACTGGCCGTCGCCGAACTGACGCTGGCCCATCTGCTGTCGATGCTGCGCCGGGTCGCGGAAAGCGACCGCGGCATTCGGCGCGGCGAGTGGAAGCCGCTGATGGGCTCCCTATTGGCGAAACAGACTGTCGGCCTGATCGGCTATGGCCGGATCGGCCGCAAGGTCGGCGAATTGGTAAGGGCCTTTGGCGCCAAAGTCGTGGTGCATGACCCGATTTCGGCCCCGGCGGAAAGCGTGAGCCTCGAGGACCTGGCGGCGGCGGCGGATGTCGTCAGCCTGCATGTCCCCTATATGGCGGACAATCATCACCTGATTGATGCCGGCTTCCTCGGCCGCATGAAGCAGGGCGCCCTGCTCCTGAATATTTCCCGCGGCGGCCTGGTCGATGAACAGGCACTGCTCGAAGCGTTGAACAGCGGTCACCTGGGGGGGGCTGCGCTCGACTGTTTCGAAACTGAACCCTATAACGGTCCGCTTTCCGGCCATGACAGGGTTCAGTGCACGGCGCACATGGGGTCCTATGCACAGGAAGCCCGAGCACTGATGGAGGCCGAGGCCTGGGACAATCTTGTCCTCGGTCTCAAGAACGCCCAACTTCTTTGAATTCCTCCGGGGGCAGGTCAATGAGTGATGTCGCATTCGTCATGGGCGGGGCGGGCTTCCTTGGCAGCCATGTCGCCGACGCCCTTTCCGATGCCGGTTATAAGGTCAGGGTTTTCGATCGCGTCCGCTCGCCTTTCCTGCGCGAAGACCAGGAGATGGTGATCGGCGACATTCTCGACCTGGATGGCCTGACGGCCGCGATGGAAGGCGCCCGTTACGTTTACAATTTCGCCGGGCTCGCAGATATCGACGATGCCAAGAATCGCCCGATCGATACCGTCAAACTGAACATCCTTGGTAATACCCATGCCCTCGAGGCGGCGCGTATCCAGAAGATCGAACGCTTTGTCTTTGCCAGCTCGATCTACGTCTATTCCGAATCGGGCTCTTTCTATCGGGCCAGCAAACAATCCGCCGAACGATTCGTCGAGACCTACCAGGAACGCTATGGCCTCGACTATAGCACGGTGCGTTACGGCTCTCTTTATGGCCGCCGGGCCGATGCCCGAAACGGGATCTATCGCTTCCTGAAGCAGGCCCTGGTCGAGAAGAGGATCAAATTCTCCGGCAGCCCGGACGCCCAGCGTGAATATATCCATGTCCAGGATGCGGCGCGCCTCAGCGTCGAAGTGCTGAAGCCCGAATTCCGCAATCGGCACATCATTCTTACCGGCAACGAGCGCATGTCGGTGGTCAATCTGATGAAGATGATCGCGGAATTGAGCCCGGCGCCGGTCCAGCTCGAATTCGACGAGATGATCCGCAAGGCGCATTACGAAATGACGCCCTATGCCTTCAATCCGCGCATCGGTACCAAGCTCGTTTCGAATGAATATGTCGATCTGGGCCAGGGCTTGATGGACTGTCTGGCTGAAATCTATGAAACGCTGCATGCAGCGGAATATATGGATACACCGAGCGGTTGGCTGGCCCATGGTGACCACGAGGTGACCGAGTAATGACTTACCAGGCCGTCTTTTTCGATTTCGACGGCGTCATTCTGGAATCCGTGGATGCCAAGACCCGCGCCTTCGCCGCGCTCTATCAGGAGCATGGCGAGGCGGTGGTTGCTGCCGTGATCGACTATCACATGGCCCATGGCGGCCTGTCCCGGTTCGAGAAGTTCCGTCACTATGAGGAAGTCCTGCTGGGGCGCCCGCTGACCCCCGAACGATCTGCCGATCTCGGGGAGCGCTTCACCGCCCTTGCCTTTCGCGAAGTCGTCGGCTCGGCCTGGGTTGAGGGGGCGGAAGCGGCGCTGAAGGCGCTGCACGGGCGGATGCCGCTCTTCGTTGCCTCCGGCACCCCGGAGGAGGAATTGCGGCAGATCGTTACGCTGCGCGGCCTCGACCATTATTTCGATGGCGTTTATGGTAGCCCTCGCAAGAAGGACCGTATCATCAACGAAACCTGCTCGGCCCGCGGCATCGATCCGCGGCGGACGGTGATGGTCGGCGACGCCATGACGGATTACGATGCGGCCAAGGCAACAGGCGCCGCCTTCATCGGCCGCCTGACTCCGGCAATCCCGGCCTTCCCGGGGGGGATCGCCCAGTTGCACGACCTTCGTGGCCTGCCGGCCCTGTTCGAGTGAATTGCCAGATTTCGAGTGAATTGCCAGATTTCGAGTGGGATTGAGAGCCGGTCGACGATCCCGGCAGCGCGAAAGGAGCGCTTAAAAGAAATGGCCAAGAATATCGTCGTTCTGACTGCCAAAGGTGGGAACACCACCCTTCAGAACAAGAATGTGATGAAGATCGGCGGTCGCCCTTCGATGTGCTGGTCGATTCAGGCCGCCAAAGAGTCGAAGTTGGTGGACGAGATTTTCGTCTCGACCGAAAGCGATATGATCCGCGAGATCGCGATTGCCGAAGGCGTCCGCATCATCGATCGTCCGACCGATCTCGCGCAGGCCTTTTCGAACCACGGCGATGTGATCCTGCACGCGGCCAAAGCCGCGCAGACCGTGCTCGCCGATGAAATTGCCACGGTTACGATCCTGCTCGGCAATACGGTGATGACCGTCGGCGCCGACATCGACGACGCCATCGCGAAAACCCTGTCGGCCCCGGAAATCGATTCGGCCATGACCGTGTGGAAGGCGCAGGACGACCATCCGATGCGGGCCATGGTGATCGGTCCGGATGGCTATCTGAAGCCCTTCCTGGACGGGGCGAAGCCCGATACCAACCGCCAAAGCTACAAGGATGTCTTCTTCTACGACCAGGGGCCCTGGACCGTGCGGATGAGCAGCCTGCTGCGCTCGGAGACGACGCGGGAGGGGCCTGGCGCCTGGTGGTGGATGGGCAAGAATTCTGTGGCGATCGAACGACTTTGGGTGACCGGCCGCGACACGCATTCCCAGTATGACGTCGATATCGCTGAATGGTGGCTCAACCACTACCGCAATGCCGGCGTCCGCAATCCCTCGTCGATCGACGACTATAAGAAATCCTGACACCCTTGGGGCGGATCGGGGGGCGCTGCCCCCCGATCCGCCCCGCCCGCGAGCACCCTGCCGACCAGATTGGACATCCCCCCAAACCTGCCATCTGATTGAAATTCTCCATTCTTAATCATCGGAACATCACGAGGCATCAAAATGAAGGGTATAGTACTGGCGGGTGGCTCAGGAACTCGTCTCCACCCTATTACTTTGGCCGTCAATAAACAGCTCCTCCCTGTTTATGACAAACCGATGATTTATTATCCTGTTTCCGCGCTGATGCTGGCAGGCATCAATGAAATTGCTATTATTTCAACGCCCGAGGATCTGCCGAAATACAAATCCCTGTTCGGGGAAAATTCGCGCTTCGGCGTGAAATTCACTTATCTCGCGCAGCCGAAACCCGAGGGGCTGGCCCAGGCCTTCACCATTGCGCGGGATTTCATCGGCGACGATTCCGTCACCCTGGTGCTTGGCGACAATATCTTCTACGGCCATGGCCTGACTGATCTGATGGCGGTGGCCAAGCGGCGTGAGGTCGGGGCCACGGTGTTCGCCTATGAAGTGCTGGACCCGGAGCGCTATGGCGTCGTTGCCTTCAATGACGAAGGCCGTGCCGTCTCTCTCGAAGAAAAACCGTCCAATCCGCGAAGCAACTGGGCGGTGACCGGCCTTTACGTCTACGACAACAAGGTCATCGAATTCGCGTCTTCGCTGCGGAAATCGCCGCGAGGCGAATATGAGATCACCGATATCAACAATCTTTATTTCGCCCGTGGCGAGCTGTTCGTCGAGCGGTTGGGCCGGGGCTTCGCCTGGCTCGACACCGGGACTTACGACAGCCTGCTCGAAGCCGGCGAGTTCGTCCGCACCATTCAGCACCGGCAGGCCCAACCGATCGCCTGCCTTGAAGAAATCGCTTTCCGCAATGGCTGGATCGACAAAGAAACGATGATCCGGTTAGCCAATCAACTGGCCAAGACGACTTACGGCAAAAACCTGCTTCGTTTTGCCAAGTTCTCTGCCTGATCATCTTCAGTTTTACACGCTTACTGCCCGTTGCAAGATAAACTCATATCAATATCAAATCCAATCATGACACTGCCGGCGAAGAATGCAGCCGGCCTTGACATGGAGCTTTACCGAACAATGGCTCGAGGATTTTTTTGCATCGTGCAGCGAAGATCGTCATGGTTGAGGCTGACCAATCATTTAGAGATACTTAAATACCATCGGTTTGACCTGCCCCTTGTACCGCTGATCCGGCCCGCGCCGACGGCAGGACAGAGACAGGGGGTGGAAGATCGATGTGCTCATCCCCGGGCGTTCACTCACCCCTGGGCGCTCACTCACCCCTAGGCGTTTAACCGCCCCTAGGCATTCACCCTATGCGACGTTCCGGACCAGGCTGGGGATAGCCCGCAAATGCCCGGTCCCTGCTGAAAGCCTTTCAGGCCGAGGATCAGAGATGTCAGTCAGCGATAATACGGTGGCCTTGAGTCCCCTCCTCCCGACGGCCGAAATCACCCCGAAGGGCACACGGTTCCCGATCTCGGGCGATTGGTTTGCCGAGGTCCGCACAGAAGATGACGCGCGGAAGATCACCATTCTGCCGGGGTCTGAAGGCTCGTTGTTGTCGGTCGACAAGCAACAGACGGCCGGCTACTACCGCCTTCTCTACAAGCTCGACACCGCCAATCTGCCGACTGGAGAAGACCTGGCCTGGCTCTTCACTGCCGTGACCTCGAACCGCAGCCTGCTGAACTGGGTGGCTCTGCTCGAGGAATTGCCGACCGGCCATCTGGAGTTCCTGGCCCGCGGCCAGCACAACAGTGCCTCGGCAGTCTCGGGCAGCAGCATGGTCAATGGCCGCGTCCCCCTGGCTCTGGTGGCCGGGACCAGCAACCCGGTCTACCTGGCATTCCAGTTCTCGAGCGAAGGCGGGAATTTCACCGTGACCGCGAACCGCCTGACCTCGGCGGGCGAAGAGGGAGAGGCGGCCACCGCACAGGGCACCAGTCCTGCCGCAGCTGAACAGGCGCCGTTGCCCCGGCTTTCCGGCCATCTCGAGCGAACCGATAAATTCATCGTCCGCGGCTGGGCTTTCAACCATGATGACCCGGGCAATGCCGTCCAGGTGGAAATTCTGGTCGATGGCGAATCGGTCGGTTTCTGCGATGCCGATGAAGCCCGGCCGGATCTGCAGGCCGCCGGCTATGGCAATGGCAAACATGGCTTCAGTTTCCCTCTGCCCGATTGGGTCCGCAAGAAATGGATCGGCAGCGCGGAGGAACATGTCGTCGCGGCGCTTGCGCTGGGTGGCGCCTTCGAATTGCGGGGCTCGCCGAGTTCGGTCTCCTATCTGGTCGAATCCGCGCTTTTTGTCGAACGTTCCACGGCAGCCCTGGTCGGCTGGGCCCGCTGGAAGGGCATGCCGGATACGCCGCTGCGCATCGCGCTGCAAATTGACGGCAAGATCATCGGCTCACGCGTGGCCGAAGATCCGGTGAGGGGTTTCGGCGGCCCGAGGGTTCCAGAAGCGCGCTGCGGCTTCGCCATCCCCGTGCCGAAGGAATATCTCGACAATGCCTGGCATACGGCCGAGATCCTGGAAGCGACGACGGGCAACAGCCTCGGCCTCGACCCCATCAGGTTCCGCCTGACCCGCCCGCGGGTCGCCATCGGCCTGTTCAGCATCAATGGCCGCATCATCACCGGCGAGGCGCTCGACCCGGCCCGGCCCAAGGTTCCGCTGCAATTGCATGTGCGAATCAACGGCCGCGACTTCGGCGTCGTCAATGCCAATCGTCTGCGCGCGGGCGTTGCCGTGCCGAAAGACAAGGCCCGCCACAGCCACAGCTTCTCCCTGCCGTTGCCGCCGGCCGAAGCCGGCAGCGACATCAAGGTCGAATTCTCGCTCGAGGGCGGAGAAGCTTTCGAGCCGGCAGCCATCTGGCGCCTGGTCTGGAATGACGGACACCTTTATCCGCGCCGCGATGCGCTTGGCGAAATTTCGGCGGAACTGCTCGCCGACAGCACCATTGCCGCCGAGATCAATGACCGCTTCAACGCGGCGGTCGACAGCGGCGAAATCGAATTCAGCGAGGCGTGGTATCGCCTCACCTATCCCGAAGTCACGGAAGACCTCGCTGCAGGTCTGGCCGAGTCTGCCCTGCAACATTATGCCACCATTGGCATCAAGCGCGGTTACTCGCCCTCCGACCATTTTGACGAAACCTGGTATCGCGCCGCCTATCCACAGATTGCGACGGCCGTAGAGAGCGGCGTTCTCGCCTGCGGCTATGCGCATTTCCTCTTCACGCAGGCCGATCGGCCGGCCATGCAGCGGGATCGATCGGACAGGATCACCGCCATCAACAAGGCGCTGGACAATCTGCCGCCGGGTGCGACGAAATTTGCCCCGCCGCCGAACCGGATCAAGCAGAAGCCGATCTCCAAGGCCGCCATCGACAAACATTCGACCAGCGTGCTGCAACCTTTCGCTTCGGGGGTCTCCAGCCTCTATGGCGAGAATGTCGATCGCCTGATCGCCGCCTGTGCTGCCTCTCCGGAAATCAGCCGGGCCATCAGCGACAGCGACCGTGCGGTCATCCGCGAGGTTCTGCTCAACCCGCCCACGCCGCAGCCGCTGGTGTCGGTGATCATGCCGACCTTCAATCGCGCCTATACGATTGCAGAGGCGGTGCAGAGCGTCCTCGACCAGACTTATACCTCCTGGGAACTGCTGATCTGTGACGACGGCAGTTTCGACAAGACCAGCCTGGTGGTGGCCCAGTTCAACGACCCGCGCATCCGCTACCTCCAGTTCGAAAAGACGAATGGTGCAGCTACCCGTAACAAGGGACTGCGCTTTGCCAAGGGCGAATTCATCGCCTATCTGGATTCGGACAATCTCTGGCATCCGCTGTTCCTCGAGACCATGATCGGCCGCCTGCGCGACCGGCCTTGGCTGCCGCTCGCCTTCTCCGGCTATATCGATACCGAGACCGTCGGGACCAAGCTGAAGCTGGAAGGGTTGAAGTCGCCGGAGTTCGACCCGGTCAAACTGACACAGCGTAACTTCGTCGATCTGAATACCCTGGTGCATCGCGCCGAGATCGCGCGCTGGCTCGGGACCTTCGACGAGCAATTGCCGCGCCTGCAGGATTGGGACCTGGTGCTGCGCTATGCATCGATCTTCTTCCCCATGGCCGTGCCCTATTATCTGGCGTTCTATCGGCGGAATGTCGCCTGGGGCCAGGTGACCCATCTCTTTGCCCATGAAGACACCCAGGGGCTGGTGCGGGAGAAAACCCGTGCCCGCCTCGAAGAGGCGCATGTCGCTCTGAATATTCCCTGGGCCCGCATGCCGAGCCTGGCGATCCTGATCGATGGTCGCCGGATCACCCGCCTGATGGCCAAGGGCATTGCTGCCCTGCTCGGGGATACCGCTGCGGTCCGGATCTATATTCCCCGCCAGCAGTTGACGGGTGTCGATATCGCGGCCGAATTCGAGGGCGTGGACGTCCGCCCCTTCGGGCCGCTGCGCTCGATGACGGCCGCCGAATATGCGACGCAGGTGGCCGCTCTGATCACGGAAGAAACCGTGCTGACGGTGATGATGGACCAGACGGCGATTTCCGCCATCGGTGCGGCCCGGCCCGACGCCGTGATCCATTCGATTGCCCAGGGCAGCGAAGGCCTCGGGATCGCCTCCAACGTCAGTCCCGACGTCCGCTATCAGCTGGGCTCCCTGCCCTTGCTGCCGCTCATCGCGGCATCGGCCGAGAGCCCGGCCAAGGGCAAGGTCAATGCAGTGGTGCTGCAGACCAGCCGCAGCCGGATCCGCCCGACCGCCATCGCCGAGGGGCTGAAGTCCGGTAATTTCAACGACCTGAAGGTCGCCCTGACCGGACGCAACCCCCTGGATGATGCTTGGGCGCTGGTCACCGCGACGGGAACGACCTCGATTCAGGCCATACCGGACTTCGAGAACGTCGATTGCATTATCTGCCTGACCCCGCTCGAGGAACTGACCGCTGCCGAATTCGCCCTGGTCACAGACCTGATGGGCCAGGAGAAACTGGTGCTGGTGGTGCCTTCGGGGCTTGGCTCGGTCTGGACCGGTGCCGGCACCGCTTTCCCCATGCAGCGAACCGAATGGACCTGGATTTTCGACAAGATCATCAAGCTGGAGCGTGACGAGAAGGCATCGCGCCGTCTGAGGGAGAATGCGCGGACCGTCTACAACACGGTCTACCACGCTGAGCTGGCCAAAGAGCGGCTGAAGTATTTCCTGGCGATGTCGTGATCGAGGGGCGGGATCAGATTATGTGGACCAATCACGATTACATCATCCCGGTGGCTGTTGCTGGCATCATCCGAGGCCGGATGTTGAGCGGCGATCCGATCACCGTAACCATCGGTGATCAGCCTGTTGCTGCTGAAGCGCTGCACTGGGTTACCCCGAACGGCCTGGGCGAGCCGGCCTTCTTCGAAATCATCCTGCCGGATGCAGCCTCCGGGGAGCTGGCGGAGGATATCCGCGTCATCAACGAGCGGACCGGCAAGGATGTCTTCTGCTCGCCCCTGCGCCTGACGGCGGGGAGCGGAACCATTTCCATTACAGAAGGGGATCTGATCGGCGGTTACGCTCGGGTCGAGGGCGATCAGCCCGCCACCTTGATCGCCTTTTCGGATGGCGTGCCGCTGGCCATTGCCATCGCCCGCCAGGGCGATGCGACCGGTCCCGGCTCTCCCTTCGTCCTGACACTGCCGCCGCTGCCGCCCGGCGCCCCGACCCGCCTGGTGCAGGTCGGCATTGTGGGCACTGACACGATTCTCGAACCCGCGCTGATCCGCCAGTACCCGCAGGAGACAACGCCGAAGCTGAAAGTACTGGCCACGCGGCCGAAGGTGATCGCGATCAAAATCGCCGCACCGAACATCCGCGTTGCCCATGAGTGGGGTGACTATCACTTCGCCAACGCCATGAAGAAGCAGTTCGAAAAGCATGGCTGGCTGGCCCGCGTCGACTGCCATGACAATTGGTACACGGACAATCGCGATGTCGACTATACGCTAACGCTGCGCGGCCGGCAGCGTTACAAGCTGTCGACGGATCAGCGCAATTTCGTCTGGATGATCTCTCACCCGGACCGGGTGAACGAAGGGGAGCTGGACGGCTTCGACCATATTTTCGTGGCCTCCGACGTTTATGCCGAGATCCTGAAGTCCGAGACCAAGGCCCCGGTCAGCGTGCTGCATCAAGCGACCGATCCGGAAGTCTTCTATCCGGCGGAAAATCCGGTGAAGATCCACCCGCTGCTGTTTATCGGCAATTCCCGCAAGGAATACCGCACGATGGTGCGCTGGTGCATCGAGCAGAAAATCGACGTCTCGGTCTTTGGATCGCTGTGGCAGGGCATCATCCCGCCCGAGGTGATCAAAGGCGAATATGTGCCGAACGATCAGGTCTACCGCTATTATTCGGGCAGCAAGATCCTGCTGAACGACCATTGGGACACGATGCGTGACAATGGCTTCCTGTCGAACCGCCTGTTCGACGGAAGTGCCGCCGGGGCCTTCATCCTGACCGACCCCGTGCGCGGCCTGGCCGAGGTTTTCGGCGATTCGATCGCCGTTGCCGGCACGGAGCAGGAATTCCGCGCCCAGGTGGAGCACTTCCTGGCCCATCCCGAGGAAGCCCGCGCCAAGGCGGATGCCGCGCGCCAGATCGTGCTCGAGAACCACACATTCGAGCATCGGGTGCTCGAGATCATCCGGACGGTCGAGGCGCTGGAGGCGCCGCCGGCAGAACAACAAAGCGCCTGAGGCCATGACAGCGGTGCCGCAGGAACCGGCGGTGGCCACCTTGGCCGCCCCGCAATGGACGGAATGCACGGGCGACGCGGCTTTTCTTCAGGCGGCGATCGCCCGTATCCTCGAGCGGGCGGCGGAGGCCATCGCTGCGCGAGGGCGCTTCCTGCTTGTCCTCGCGGGTGGCGATACACCGCGCGCGATCTATGAGAATCTGGCCAGCCACCCCTGCGACTGGAATCGCTGGCATCTCTTCCTGTCCGACGAGCGTTGCCTGCCCGAAGGCCATCCGGCTCGCAATGAGACCATGGTCCGCAAGGCATGGACCGGTCGGGCGGCTATCCCGCCCGACCAATTCGTAACGCCGAAGGGCACAGATCCTGTCGCAGCCGCGATGACCTATGCCCAGGCACTTGATCAGGCCGGGCTCTTCGACCTCGTCCTGCTCGGCCTGGGCGAGGACGGCCATACGGCCAGCCTGTTCCCGGGCCATCCGGCAGGCGACACCGCGGGGGCGCCGGCCGCCCTGCCGGTCTTCGGGGCTCCGAAGCCGCCGCCGGAACGGGTGACCATGTCAGCACGGCGGCTATGCGAAGCAGAACATGTCCTGTTCCTGGCCAAGGGGGCCGGCAAGCGCGATGCCCTGACAGCATGGCGAGCCGGGGCGCCCCTGCCCGCGACATGGATTCGCGGCCGGGCGACGACGGAGATTCTGTGGTCGGGCTCGTGATAGGGTTTCAGTATCCGGCAGCAGGCGCTGCCTTGGTAATACCGGTGCCTCGATCGGTCCCGCAGCAGCGGACGAACCGGCAGGCGGCACCGCAGAGATGGAGAATGTGATGGGCAGAATCGCTGTCATCGGGGCGGGTTGGTACGGTTGCCATATCGGGGGCGTGCTGATCGGCCTCGGCCTCGATGTCGATATCTACGAGAAGGCTGGCGACGTTTTCTCCGGGGCATCGGGCAACAACCAGTTCCGCCTGCACATGGGCTTCCATTACCCCCGTTCGCATCGCACCCGCCTGCAGTCGCGCGACGGGTTTGCCCGTTTCCTGGAGCGCTACCCGCGGCTCAGCGCGGCGATCGACAATAATTTCTATGCCGTCCCGACCGGCGATTCCCTGCTGGATTTCCAGACCTACAAGATGATCATGTCGTCCGCCGGCATCGAATTCTCGGAGCGTCCAACCGCAGAGATCGTCGACCGCCACCGGTTCCAGAATCTCGATGGCATCCTGCAATGCTCGGAGCGGGTCATCCTGACGGGCCGGGCGCGGGAATATTTCAAAAAGCGCCTGGGCACCCGGCTGCATCTGAACAGCCCGGTCGAGCGGATTGTCGAAGGGCCGAATGACGTCGAGGTCAACGGCCGCAAATATGACTTCGTCATCGATACGACCTGGGGCCATCTGACCCTCCCGTCGCTGTCCTGCTTCTGGGAGCCTACCATGCTGTTCTACTACCGGGCGAAGGCAGCCGAGCCCGCGCTGACTTTGGTGGACGGCCCCCTCGCCTCCGTCTATCCGACCGAGGAAGCCGGCCTCTACACCCTGTCCAGCGTGCCGATCACCCCGATCGGTCAATTCGACAATGCCGCGGCTGCCGTCGATGCCCGCAATCGCGTGAATACCGAGATGGTCGGGCAGAAGCGTGCGGCCATGGAGAAGCAGATCGGCCGCTACATCAGGGATTTCCAGGACCGCTTTAGCTACGAAGGCATCCAGCTCGCCATCAAGACCAAGCCGATCGGCGCTTCCGACGACCGCTCGTGCTGGGTTGGCCATGCGGGTCGGCGCTTCAGCGTGCTGTCCGGCAAGATCGATACGATCTTCTTTGCCGCCGAGGCCATCGTCGGCCAACTCGATTCGATGGTCGAGGCCATGACCGCCGAGAGCGAAAGCCCTGCGACCGCGACCGTGGCCGGCATCCACCGTCTGCCCCACTCCGTCTGACCCCTAGCCTTCCGAGGAACCATCTTGTCCAAGGCACTCCTCACGCTGAACGGCGTGGTCTACGACACTTTGATTGGCCACACCGGCTTTGTGGGCGGCACGCTCGATCGAGCCCATGATTTCGCCCATCGGTTCAATTCGAAAAATGCCGAAGACATGCGCGGCCTGACCGCCAGCGGCGTGGTCTGCGCCGGGGTCTATGCGGAAAAATGGCGGGCGAATGCGGAGCCGGAAAACGACCTTGCCCATGTCCGCCAGGTTTTCGATCTGCTGAGCAGCATCAAGACCGACAATGTCGTGCTGATCTCGACGGTCGACCTTTATGATCCGCCACTCGAGCGGGACGAGACCTTCGAACCCGATCTTGCCACCACCCATCCCTACGGCCGCCATCGCCTGATGCTGGAACATTGGGTGCGCGATCGCTTTCCGAATACCATCATCCTCCGCCTGCCCGGCCTGTTCGGGCCAGGCCTGAAGAAGAATGTGATCTTCGACCTGATACAGCGCCACCGGCTGGAATTCATTCATCCGGACGGCCAGTTGCAATGGCTCGACATCACCCGCGTTCCCGCCTTGCTCGGCACCATGGCCGAAAAGGGAATCGACCGCTTGAATGCGGTGACCGAACCCCTTCTGACATCCGAGCTTCGCGACCTGATCCTGCCGGGCGCGGATATCGGCGGATCGGCACCGCCGAAAGCCCCTCGATATGATCTCCGAACCCTGTATGGCGAAGCCATGGGGGGCCAGGGCGGCTATATCCAGTCCCGGGCGGAAGTCCTGCACGACCTCGCGGCCTATGCCGGGTCCGCACGATGAGGCTGGCTGTTTCCTGCCTGGCCTGGACGGTGGTCGAATGCGACGACGTGGCCATCGCCCTGCGGCGGCACGGCGCAAGCGGGATCGAGATCGTACCGACCGGGCTTTGGGGCGATTGGGACCGGGCGCTGGCCGCCCAGCCGGCGGATATTCCGGCCCCCTTGTCCGGTTTCGCGCGTCCCTCGATGCAATCTCTGGTCTTTGGCCTGCCGGATCATAAACTGTTCGGCACGCCCGAGGCCGAGGATCGCCTTGTCGATCATCTGGGCCGCCTGATCGATATGGCGGGCCGGCTCGGCGTGCGCGCGCTCGTTTTCGGCTCCCCGAAGAACCGGCTGCGCGGCGAGCTTTCGCCGGCAGCCGCTGTCGATCGGTTCGAGCGATTTGCCGAACGCCTGGCGCCCCGGGCGGCGGCCGTTGGCGCCCTGCTATGCCTCGAAGCCAATCCGACGCGCTATGGCTGCGATTTCGTGACCGGAACCCCGGAACTGGTCGAAGTCTTCGAGCGCATAAGGCGCCCCGGCCTCGGCCTTCATTTCGATACCGGCGCCGCCCTGATCAATGAGGAGGATCTACCCGACCTCATCCGCCGGGTCGGCCCCGCCCTCGACCATTTCCATGTCAGCGAGCCCGGCCTGGCCACCTTTGGCAGCGCATCGGACCGGCATGCCGCCTTTGCCGCAGCGCTGCGGGAGATCAACTATCGCCACTGGGTTTCCATCGAAATGCTGCGCGGCCCAAGGGGCATTGCGGACCTCGATGAAGCGCTGCGTTTCGTAGCACGGACCTATGGCCCCTTCGAAGGGGACGCGGCGTGACCGATGCCGTCTCGAGCCTGATCGCCTGGCATGATGTCGTCCCGATCGAGGGGCAGCCTCACGCCCGCACCCCGGCGGGGGTAACCCAGGCGCTGCTGGGCCCCGACGGCGGCCCGCTCGACCTGTCGGGACTGCCCGGCTGGCGGGCCCGCGGCCTGCTCAGCCTGGGGCAGGGGTCAGCCGCACTACTTGACCTGATCGCGCCCGATGGCAGCACGCTTGGCTGGTGGTTCGGGCCCGACAACCGCCTCGCGGCCACCGCTGCTGACCAAGTTCCGGCTGCCCTGGGCGACGCGATTAAGGCGGCGCTTACCCCCTTGCTCACCGACCTCGTCCGCCATTGCAGTGCCGCCGCCCGGCCCGACGGTGCCGCACTTCTGGCCCTGTCCGCCCCCCTGCGGCTGGACCTTATCCGCCACTTCGGCCGCCTGCCGGCCTTGCCGGCAATTGATGTCCTGCCGGCCTTGCCGGCGGTTGATGTCCTGCCCCGGTTACCGTCCTCCGCGCCGGTGGTGACGGCGGAGGGCAAGACCATACCGCAGATCCTGCCGGACCAATTGGCCCGTTTCCTGGCCATCGACTGGTTCAGCCATATCCGCGCTGCCTTCGCCCTTGGGCATGTGGCGGTCCCCTGTCTCGGTCAGCCGGGCGAGACCCGGGACGTCCGCTTCATCCCGATCGACGTGGAGCGCCATCTCCTCCAGGTCCGGGACAGTGCCGGCGGCCTTGTCTGGTCAGCCCTCCTCTATGTCACATACGGCCAAAGCCATTGCCTGGCGCTCTGCCTGGACGACGCCGGCCTTATCCTTGCACCAAGGGCCGGCGGGCTTGCCGAGCTGCCGAAGGCGATTTCTTCGGCGCGGCGGATCCTGATCGAACGGTTGATCGCGGCCGGTCCTGCCCTGCTCCCCTGGACACGGTCTCTAAGCGGCCTTGCCATGACCTCCCGCCCGGTTTCGCGAAATGAGATCGGCCACCTGATCTGGAATGTGATGTCCGGGGTCCTGCATATGGTCGAGGCGACATCGGCGGATACGGCGCCAGCGCCCTTCTACGACATGCCGGCCGCGGAAGGCTCGGAGATTTATGGCCCGATCGAGGACATCTTCCCGGAACTCATCGGCCATGTCCGAAAGCATGCGAACAGCCTGACCACGGCTTTCGCCGATGCGGTGGCTCATGGCCGAATGATCGTGCCCTTCATGGGCCGCGAAGTCCCCACGCGGCTGCGCCGACGGATCATTGCCGCCGTGGACCGCGACCCCATGATCAACACCTGCCTGAAGCCCGCTACGCCGGCCCTGCTGGGCGAGGTCGACGGCCACCGGCCACCGGTTCTCGCGCTCGGACTCCGGTTGCAGAACCGGGTGATGCCTGACCTTCTCGATTTTTATGTCGAGCTGACCCGTAAACTGCTTGAGGTCACGCCGGAAGGCCGCCTTGCGATAGTGTTCGACGGGATCAACGGCGCCAACCGCCCGGGTGCCTTCACCATTGCCGGTGGTAGCGATGTAACCGGGATGATGGCGCGCGAACAGGCTTTCGTCGAAGCCTATCAGGCCGCCACCGCCGGCCTGCCGCTATCGGTGGTGAATTGCGTGGGCATGCCGATGCGGGCCAACCTCTATTGGCTCGGCTTTGCCGATTTCGTTGTCTCCCCCTATGGCGGCGGCCTTACGAAATACCGCTGGGTCCACAATATTCCGGGCTTCATCCTGACCGGTTCGCAGAACCTGCGCTTCTCGAAATGGCTGAATATCTATGGGCCGAACGGGCCCAATCCGGACAAGAACGGCAATGTCGAGGATGCGGCGCCGCTGCATTACACCAACCGGGACGAAGTCCGCGACCTCTATCCCGCCGATCAGCAGTTCAAGCCGAATGGCCGGAGTATCGGCGGCTGGCGCGGCCACCTCACCCCACTGAACTTCGAACTGGTGGATCGGTCAGCCACTCTCTCGCGCATTGCCAACCTGTTTGGACATACAATCTCGGCAAAAGGCTCGATCAGCCTTGGCAGCCGCTGACACCGTTCAATCTCGCCCTGGCTGTCTCCCGGCTTCATATCCGGGGTGATTGGGAATGTGCGGCCTTGATTGACCTTGACCTGACCCCCGTGCTTCATCCAGCTGGAAGCAGAGATCCGTGGTCAGAATTCCGCATGTTGGAGATTGAAGCAATGGGAGGGGCATGCCCCTCCCATTGCTTGTGCAGGCCGGCGG
>Ga0075012_10003003_pt1 | contig 16325 bp, 12 predicted proteins | sample All_14_2_FD_71474 | JGI IMG/M metagenome (GOLD analysis project Ga0075012, IMG submission 71474) | Freshwater microbial communities in response to fracking from Pennsylvania, USA - Allegheny Zone_MetaG_DW_15 | ecosystem: Environmental > Aquatic > Deep subsurface > Groundwater > Drilled... | reverse complement strand
CAATACCCTGCGTGAGCAATGGGTGCCGGATCTGCGGAGCGGTGGGGGGGCGCCCCTGCGCTTTGTCCCGCCTCTCCTGGGCATGAATGGCTACGAGGCGCACATTCATGCCACGGGCGAGGTGCCGACCCGCGCAGATGACTGGCACGATTACTTCAATGCGCTGGCCTGGCTGGCCTGGCCGCGCAGCAAGCAGACCCTGAATCGCCTGCATGTCGACATCCTTCAGCAAAGACAGGCTGCCGGCTTGGCCGGGCGGGGTGCGCAGCGTGACGCGATGACTCAGTTCGACGAGTGTGGCGTGGTGGTGGTCACCGCAGATGCCGATCTGGCCACCGGGCTTGCTGCACATGACTGGATGGAGGTGTTCTGGAAGGCGCGCGCGCGCTTGATGGCGCGCAGCCAGTTCATGGTTTTCGGCCACGCAAGCTGGGACCTGCTGCGCGAACCTTTTCCCGGCTTGTGTGCGAAGGCGCGCTACCGCGTCGTCGATGAGTCATGGCTGGCGCTGGATCATGCCGCCCGGCTGGCTGATACGGACGCCTGGCTGGCGAATGACCTGACTGCTCGCGCGGATACGTTGTCGCCGGCCAGTTGGCGCCCGCTGCCTTTGCTGGGCATCCCCGGGGTGACATCGGACAACGAGCAGCAGGTCTACTATCTTGATACGAAGCAGTTTCGTCCCCGCCGCTTGCCGGTCACGCGCACTTGTTGATGCTGACGCAGTGCGGAGGGTTGGCGAGACGGCCGTCGTGATGCAGGGCAGGATCGTTGCGCCTCGATAAAGCACAGGCTCCTGAGCGTGTTGTTTCCGGGAACCTTGTGTGTCGTGAACAACCTATACACTGCCACGCGGTTCGTTCTTCCCCGGATGAACCGTCATTCTTGCAACCCTCACCTGCGAAAAAGATTGAAATGATCCGACTGATGCTTGTTTCCTCCCTGTCTGTTCTGACGCTGGCTGCTTGCAGTCAGGTGGTGGAGGACACCCGACCCGGCCAGCCGGTAAAACAGCGCCAAGAAGCGTTCAAGGCAATGTTGCGCAGCTTCGAACCCATGGGCACGATGCTGCGGACCAACCAGTATCAACCCGACGCGTTCTCTCAACTGGCCAGTGAGTTGATCAGTCGGCGTGATGCGCCCTGGGGACACTTTGGGCCGGATACCTTGTACCCGCCATCAAAGGCAAAAGCCGCGGTCTGGGACCGTGCCGAAGCGTTTGAACGTGAGCGGCAGGTGTTCTTTGAGCGGACTGATGCGTTGCTGGTAGCGGCGCAGACCCGCGATCAGGCTCAGGTGCAGGCGGCGTATGCCAAGGTGTACGACAGCTGCAAGTCCTGCCATGATGATTTCAAGACCAAGTAGGCAGCATGCAGGCATCACCCGAAACCTTGTGCTGAACGGCGCTGCGGGTGATGCCGGATCGATTCCTGATGTTCTCAGTTGCCGGTTTGCAGTGCTGCATGTTCCCTGCGCCGGCGCCGTGCCACCCAGCCAAGCAGTGCAAGCCCACCAAGCGTCATGTGCACGGCCAGCGGTTCGGGCACCGGCTGCATCAGCACAAAGCCGCCATCCTGAACGGTGAAGCTCAGGGGGGTGTTTGCAAAGGGCGTGCCGTCGCAGCCCGCGCCGGAGAATCCTGACAGTTCGCAGACGATCTCCGAGACGAACAGTTCGTCAGGGTTGCTGAGCTGATTGAAAATACCCAATTGCAGCTTCGTGCCTGCCGCAAGGCTGAGGTCCTTGCCCGTCGAGTCGAAGAGATAGCCTGGGGTCAGCCCACCAGGGGTAATCACGGTCGTGACCGAGACCAGACCGGAAATCGGGTCCAGGCCGCCCGCGGTCACCGCCAGGGTGGCAAATGCTGTTCCGTTGTTGGCGCCGTAGATTCCGGCAGCAGTGCCGAAATCATGGACTGGATCAGAGTACAGGGTCACGAGACCGGTGCTGAAGTTCAGGCTATAGGGGTCCAGAAAGCTGCCGGTACCACTGACCTGATACACCACGGTCAGGTCGCTTCCCCCGAAGGGCGTTTCTCCGTCACCCTGAACCGCCTGATAAGCGCCGTGTTCGATGAAGGTGAAGCGTGTCGGATCGGTAAAGTCGGGAATGATCTGGACAAAGCCCCCGCCGGCAATATTGAGTTGTGTGATCGGGGTGGCGGCACTGGCCCCGGTGCCAGATGTGTTGACCTGCCATTCGGATGCTGCCTGTGCGACCGGTGCTGCCATTGCGATGCCGACCGCAAGTCCAAGTGACGTCCACTTACTCATCCATTTGTGCTGTGCCATGGCTGCTCTCCTTGAAAGGTTCGTCCGTATTGCCAAAGGCGAAGATTATTCCCATGTGATAAACAATGCAATATGAATAGCATTTCGGTGGTTCGGATAATCGCATATGCATATCTAAATAAATCGATTGATATTTCGTTAAGTTTAGATATATAGTTCGAGTTCTGGCGATGCACACTTCCGGGCATCCCTTCACACCTTCCTGCACGACAGGCTTGCCATGGATCTGGATGAGGTCATCAAGGCGTTGGGTCACCCGGTCCGGCGCGAAATACTGCAGTGGCTCAAAGAGCCGGAAAAGCACTTTGCTGACCAGGCACACCCGCTTGAGGTCGGTGTCTGTGCCGGTATGTTTGCCCGCTGCGGCTTGTCGCAATCGACCGTCTCCACTCATCTTGCGGTGTTGCAGCGTGCAGGTCTGGTGAGCACCCGGCGTATCGGCCAATGGGTGTTCTACAAACGCAACGACGACACCATCGCCGCGTTCCTGCGCCAGATTGGCCAGGAACTCTGATGCCTCCACGACCCTTACGGAGAAACTGCATGACTACACTGTTCGATCCGATCACTGCGGGTGAGTTGACGCTGCGCAACCGCATCGCAATGGCGCCGCTGACCCGCAATCGCGCACCTGGCGCGATTCCTGCCGAGATCACCGCGCGCTACTACGCCCAACGCGCCAGCGCGGGTCTGCTGATTACCGAAGCGACCGCGATCAGCCATCAGGGGCAGGGATACGCAGATGTGCCGGGCTTGTATGCTCCCGAGCAGCTTGCCGGCTGGAAGCGGGTGACGGAGGCGGTACATGCAGCGGGCGGCAAGATCGTGGTGCAGTTGTGGCACGTCGGTCGTGTTTCCCATACTTCACTGCAACCTGGCGGTGGCGCGCCGGTGGCACCGTCGGCGCTTGCGGCCAGGACCAAGACGTATGTGATCAATCCGGACGGTAGCGGGGCCTTCGTCCCCACATCCGAGCCGCGTGCCCTCGAGTTGAGCGAGATTCCCGGCATTGTCGAGGATTACCGCCGTGCGGCCCGGGCTGCCATTGAAGCCGGTTTCGATGGCGTCGAAGTGCATGCGGCCAATGGCTATCTGATTGACCAGTTCCTGCGTTCAAGCAGCAATCTGCGTACCGATGCCTATGGTGGCAGCATCGAGAATCGTGCCCGCCTGCTGGTCGAGGTCATGGAGGCAATCACGGCCGAGATCGGCGCTGGGCGCACGGGTGTCCGCATTTCGCCGGTCACGCCGGCCAATGACGTTGCCGACGCGGAGCCGCAGGCATTGTTCAACCACGTGGTGCAGCAACTGGCCCGCTGGCCGCTGGCCTATCTTCATGTCATCGAAGGTGCGACGGGTGGTGCCCGCGACTTCCAGCAAGGCGATGCGCCGTTCGACTACGCCACGCTTCGGGCGGTCTACGCAGCTGCGGGGGGCAATGCAGCATGGATGGTCAACAATGGCTACGACCGGGCTCTGGCCGAAGCGGCTGTTGCCGAAGGCCGTGCCGACATCGTTGCCTTTGGCAAGGCCTTCATCTCCAACCCCGACCTGGTACGTCGCCTGCGCGAGAAGGCCGAACTCAATCCCTTCGATACTCATACTTTTTACGGCGGTGGAGAGAAGGGGTACATCGATTACCCTGTATTGGCTTGAAGTGGCTGTGATGCGGGCGTTCGTGACTAACAGGTGCGAGGTGGCCCGCCTGTGAGCCACTGTCGGGTTTTTTGACACTTAGAAGGCGGGACAGGGTCTCAGGCTTCGAGGGCTTCAGATAAACAGATGAATCCAATGGGTTAATTCGATTGTCATCGTCAGGTATGGTAATTGCATTTAAGCGGCTGCTTGCGTTGTGCGCTGGGGCTGCCTGGCGTGCGGCGTGTGTCCTCGTGATTACCTGACCTGTTGGAGCTGCCATGTTCAAACGTCTTCTGAAGTCCTTACTCACGTCCGCCGCCTTATCGGGCCTGCTTGCCTCGGGGGCGGCGAGCGCTGTTATCGTTGTCGACTCCGGTGTCGACACCGAGACTCGCAGTTATGTCATCGGACCTGGCAGTACGGTCCATTTCCAGCCTGCATGGGTATTCGGAGAAGCTGACCTGCCGGAAGCAATCCAGCTTCATGGACGTTTCGACGCCAGCTTCGAGCGTCATTGGTGGTCGTACTACCTCGACTCGGATCCGACAGGTGAGCAAGGCAGTTTCACTCAAGAGTCCTATTGGTTGCGTCTGAGCAATCCGGCGCTATCGGCGACTGATCTTCCCGGCGATTTCTCGTTTCCGCTTTATTATCTTGGGCTCAGCGGGAACGCGTTTGCCGGCAACGATGGAGCCTGCAACTTTCCCATGGGGCCGGGCATGTATTGCTCCGGAACCATACTGTTTGGATCGATTTCGTCACTGGCCGGAACACTGACCCCCACCGGATTGGAGCTGGAGGGCTTTGCTTCGACCGGGCAGTTGGCTGGATACCGCTACCGGATTGTCGCCGCCCCGGTTCCTGAGCCTGGTGTCTGGCTGATGTTCGGGGCAGGCCTCGGTCTGATCGGTATGCTTGGCGTGCGTAAGCGCGGGGTCAGCGCTTCTTTGGATCAATAGTTGTTTGTGTGCCGGGGACGCCTGTGGGAAGTTCGCCCGAGGCGGCTGCTCCGGCTCACGGTCTTTTCTGGTATCGCCAGCAATGCATGTACGCTGTCCGAGCGCAGGTCATGAGAATGCAGAAAGTGTTTTTTGATGCATATGGCGTGGCTTGAATATTGCTTTAGAATTCTCCTGGATGTGTGCGAAAGCACGCTAGAACGACGTTTCAACCTTCCGCGAGTGCGGAGTTCTATTATCAGGAGAGGACGATGAGCAATCATGCGATGCTCGTGACCTGGCAGGATGGGTATGCGCTGGATCTGGACGAGATCGACGATCAGCATCGGATGCTGTTCGACATCATGAACCGTCTGTGGTCCGCCATCATCCGTCGTGCCGAGACGGTGGAGCTTGGTGGCATTCTGGAGGATCTTGAGCGTTACACGGTGTTGCATTTCACCGAAGAAGAGACCTTCATGCGTTCGATTTCGTACATGGATTTCGATGCACATTGCGAACAGCACCGTCGCTTCGTCGACTACATCATTCAGGAGAAGCGGTCGGCGCTTGCCGGTCGGCAGGTCAGCCTCGAGTTGATCCACTTCCTGCGCGACTGGTTGGTCAATCACATCCTGGTCGAAGACAAGCGCTATGCCGATCAGTTCCGTCAGGAACGCCGGCCGGTGTCGTTACTGGGGCGTTTCTTCGCCCGTCTGCACTGAGACAGTGCGATCCAGGTGCCTTGGATCGGCAGCGCGCACACGCGCGCTGCCGAGGCCTGCGGCCTAGCGTAAAGGTGTGTGAACGAGGGCTTCAAGCTGCGCGAGCAGGCTGGTGCCCAGGTCATTGAGCGCACTCAAGCCAGCTTCCTGGGCATCGACCTGCCCCTTGGCATGTTGTTCGAGCACGTTGCCTGCTTGCTGATGTAGTCGATGGTGTAGCGTGGCAATGTTGGCAAAGGCCGGGTTCGAGCGATGGCGGGCAGAGGCGTCGGAAGCCTGCCACAGCGCCAGCCGGCAGTGCTGAGCGTCGAGAGCGGGGCGTTGGGTACGTTCGCCAGCCAGATAGCTGGCGACCGCCGCAATGAAAGCGCGGTGTTCGACGATGGCGTGCAATAGCGGTTGATCGTCGCGGCTGACCGGGTTCGTATTCGACCACGTCAAGGCGGGACGCCATTCCGCCACCCAGTTGGCGAACGCATTGCCTGGCATCGGGCGGGCAATGCCATAGCCCTGCGCCAGTTCGCAGCCCAGTTGCAGCAGCAACTGACCATGCGCCAGACTCTCCACGCCTTCGGCGATGACCTGTCGCCGGAATGCGCTTGCCAGACCGAGCACGCCCTCCAGGATGGCGAGGTCGTCTGGGTCGTCGAGCATGTCGCGGACAAAGCTGCGGTCGATCTTCAGTTGCGACACGGGCAGTTGCTTCAGGTAGCTCAACGACGAGTAACCGGTACCGAAATCGTCCAGCGCGCAGCGCACACCCAACTCGCAGCACGCTGCGATCGCGGATGAGGCCTGAGCCATGTCCTCCAGTGCACTGGTTTCGAGCACTTCCAGTTCAAGCAGGTCCGGCGTGATGTCCGGATGGGCGGCGAGCAGCGTCTTCAGGCGGTCCACGAAGTGAGCCTGCTGCAACTGGCGGGCGCCAATATTGACACTGATGGGCAATGACAGGCCCGTTGCCTGCCATTGCTCCATCTGTTTGAGTGCCGTATCGATCACCCACTCGCCAAGCTGGATGGCCAGAGAATGGTCTTCGATGACGGGCAGGAAGGCTGCAGGTGCCAGCAGGCCGCGTTCAGGATGCTGCCAGCGGATCAGCGCTTCTGCACCGATCACCTTGCCGGTGCGCATGTTGACCTTGGGCTGGTAGTGCAACACGAATTCTTTTTCAGCCAGCGCGCGTGCAATGTGCTCGAGGCTTTCGTGATGCCCGCGCACATGGCGGTCCTGTTCAGCGTCGAATACGTGGTATCGATTCTTGCCGGCAAGCTTGGCCTGGTACATCGCCTGATCTGCCTGGCGTAGCAACTGGTCTGCGTCGACCTCTTCACTTTGCGGATAGAAGGTGACGCCCAGACTGGCCGAGAGGCGGAACTCGCAACCCTCCGCGTTCAAGGGCTGAGCGACGGTGGCGAGCAGGCGGTCCAGCATGGGCTCGACCGCGGCGGTGTCGGATAGATCGCCAAGTACGGCTACGAACTCGTCGCCACCCAGCCGCGCCAGGGTGTCACCTTCACGCAGGATCTGCCGCATGCTGTTGGCCAGATTGATCAGCAGCTGGTCGCCCAGTTCGTGGCCGTGGCGGTCGTTGACGGCCTTGAAACCGTCTAGATCGAGGTAGGCCACCGCCAGCCGCAGGCTCCGGCGCTGCGCCTGGGTCATGGCCTGCTGCATGCGATCAGCCAGCAGCACTCGATTGGGCAGGCGGGTCAGCGCATCGTAGTGGGCAATGTGTTCGAGTCGTCGCTCGTGTTCTTTCTGGGCGGTAATGTCCGAGAACAACGCAACGAAATGGCGGATGTTGCCACCCGGATCGCGGACCGCGGTGACGGTCTGCAACTGGATGTACTCCTCGCCATTGCGGCGACGGTTCCAGATTTCGCCATACCAGTGCCCTTTGCCGATCAGCGCCTGCCACATTGCCTCGAAGTAGGCTGCATCGTGGCGTTCGGACGCAAGCAGGCTGGGATTGCGGCCGATCACCTCGTCCCGGGGGTAGCCGGTGATGCGGGTGAAGGCTTCATTGACGTCGATGATGCAGCCGTCCGGCGCCGTGATCATGATGCCCTCACGGGCGTGACTGAACACGTTGGCCGCAAGCTGAAGCTTCTGCTCGGCGAGTTTGCGCGCGTTGATATCGGCGATGACCCCGACCAGGCCGATCATGGTGCCGTCGGCATGGTGCAGGCGGCGCCCGGTCAGATGACCCCAGAATTCGGATTGATCCGCACGCCAGTACAAGCGGTCCAGATCGACGGCCGCAATTTCGCTGGTGAGCAGCGCCCGCATCTTGTCACGGCCGACGTTGCGTTCGTCCGGATGAATCAGGCTGACGTATTCAGCGCCGACCAGTTCAGCCAGGGACAGACCAAACATTTCCGCCATGCGTTGGTTGGCCTGGGTGATGCACCCTTGCGCATCCACCACGAAGATCGCGACGCTGGAAGTGTCGAGAATCTGCTTGAGCAAGCTCTCCCGTGCGGAGAGTTCCTGGTTGGCCTGGGCCAGCGCCCGGGTGCGGGCGGCCACGGTGTCCTCGAGTGTGGCATTGAGGCGGGCCAGCGCCCGGGTCGCCTCGCGCTGGCGGATGCGATCGAGGCCGCTATCGGCCATCATGCTGGCGAGTTGGGCGTAAAGCCGGGTGATGGATTCAACGCGCTCACGCGACACGATCGGGACTTGCCCGATGGCCCCCAGATAATCCGCTTCGTCGTAGCCAAAGCGTTGTGCCTGGCTGCGGAAGAAGTCGGTATCCGGCGGCGCGGTCAGAAACTGGCCGGTAAACACATTGGCGACATGCTTGCCCGCAACCACGATCCGCGCCGCGGTATCGACCAGACCGTTATGGCAGCGATAGACGGCAAATGGACTGCCGCGGGTCATGCTTTCCACCAGCGAGGTATCGCTTTCCACACACAGGCGGCAGCTTTGCGGATTGACGCGGTGAAAGTCGGTGCAGGCGCGTTGCCATCCTGCATGGACGATGACGGTACCGTCGACGTCGATGACGGCATTGGCGATGCCGACGACCTCGTTGAAACGCTCCATCAGTGCTTGCAGGCGCGGAATATCGACGAGATCGGCATATTTCATCTGCTCGGCGAGATTCACGTGTTGCGGTCCTTTGGGTCGAGTGGCAGTGGCGTGCAAGCGGCCGCGGCAATCTAGCGGTAAATTCCGCAAGTCAGTATGAACAATGCCGCGTTTGGCTCAAAATGGGTAGTCCCAATCTGAAATGTCGCGGTACGCGCTTCATCGGGGCGTCAGTGTGCGCTGACCTGGCCCTCCTCTTCATGTGCGGCTGTCAGGGCAGCGGCCAGATCCGGCATCAGGATCTGCGGCGTCAGCGTGGTGGAGGCCAGCGCCAGCAGTTGTGTGCGAATGGCTTCCGGCACCACGACGTAGCTTGTGATCGACTGCGCGGCCAGCCCCTCCACCATCTCTTCCAGTGCAAATTCGGCCGATAGATCCATGAAGGGCACGCGGCTGCAGTCGAACACGACCGCACGCGTGCCGATTACCGGATCCACCCGCTCCACCAGCTGGCTGGCAGAGCCGAAGAAGAAGGGACCGCCGATCTCGATGACCCGCACCTGCCCCTCCATGCTGCTACCGGTGCCTGCCGCAGCTGGCCAGACCCGGAAGCTGGCCTGCCGGATCAGGCTGTGGATGATCAGGCCCATCGACAACACCACGCCGGCGCCCACTGCGACGATCAGGTCGACGAAGACGGTCAGGCAGAACACCGTGCTCATCACCAGCACGTCGGCCCGCGGCGCATTGCGCAGGCGCTTGAGCAGCCGGTAGTCGAGGATATCCACGCCCACCTTGATCAGGATGCCGGCCAGCACCGCCAGCGGTACATCGGTAGCCAGCGGTGCTGCGCCCAGCAGCAGGGCCAGCAGGAACAGCGCGTGCACCACGCCGGATAGTCGGCCGCTGCCGCCCGATTTGATGTTGACCACGGTGCGCATGGTCGCGCCGGCGCCGGGCAATCCGCCGACAAAGGCGCATAGCATGTTGCCCAGGCCCTGGCCGATCAACTCGCGATTCGGCTGGTGACGGGTGCGGGTGATGGAGTCTGCAACCAGCGAGGTCAGCAGGCTGTCGATGCTGCCGAGCAAGGCCAGGGTAAGGCCGAGGATCAGCACCGTAGTCCAGGTCTCCAGACTCAGCGTGGGGAGGTGCAGCGCGGGCAGACCGAGTGGAATCTCGCCGATCACCGGCACATTCAGTCCGAGCAATACCGACAGCAGGGTCATGCCGATCAGTGCGATCAATGGCGCAGGCACGATGCGGCTGACACGTACGGGAGCAAGGAACACGATCAGCAGCGTCAGCGCGGCCAGCAAGCAGGCCTGGCCGTTGAAGGCGGCCAGCGTGGCCGGTAGCCGGAGTAGCGCTTCGGGCGGGGAGTGGGGCGGCGGCGCGCCAATCGAGGGCGCAAACTGGATCAGGATGATGATGACGCCGATGCCGCTCATGAAGCCGGATACCACCGGGTAGGGAATGAAGCGCACCAGTCCGCCGGCGCGCAGCATGCCCATCGCAATCTGTAACAGTCCGCCGATCAGTACCGCGGCCATTGCCAGCGCCATATTGTTGCCGACTGCCAGCAGGACCGAGGCGAACACGACCGTCATCGGGCCGGTGGGGCCGGAGATCTGCATCCGGGTGCCGCCCGCAAGCGCCGCCACCAGCCCCAAGGCAATGGCCCCGTATAGCCCGGCAGCCGCACCTGCACCGGATGCAACACCAAATGCCAGGGCCAGTGGCAGCGCCACCACGCCGGCGGTCACCCCGCCGAACAGGTCGCCGCGCCATCGTCCAGCCGAATCTGCACGCTCCATCTAGCCTCCCTGTGTGTTCGAGCCCTGCGGGCGGGCTGTGCTCGGGACGCTGTTCTCCCCGCATTGTTGTCGGTATGGGGCGGGACGATGCGGCAAAACGCCATGGCGGGCAAGCTGCAGTGCGGTATGTGTGCGAATGCAACAGAGGGAGGCGGTGCTTGCGGGGCGGCTTTGTGCGCAAGTATTATTGCGCATCTACTGTCTGTGCAAATGTGTTTGCATGAATGTATCTGATGCCTCATCCGCAGTGATGGGAGGTGTCACGCCACGGAGCCCGGTTTGAACCCTTCCTCACACCCTGCCACCCCTACTGTGCTTCCCGATAGCGTGGCGGCCTTGCGCGAGCTGGTGGTGCGCATCAGTCGCGGTGAAGTGCCGCTGGCCATCGGTCACAAGGCGCTGACGGTGCTTGCCCAGTTGGTGGAGCGTCCGGAGGAGGTCGCCGTCAGCAGCATCACCACCCTGGCGACACAGCTGGGGGTCAATGCCTCGACGCTGTCACGGCTTGCCCGAAATCTGGGTTACGAGAACTTTGCCCGTTTCCAGCAGGTGTTTCGCGATGGCGTCACCCGGGCGCACCCGCGTTTTTACTCTGGGCAAGGTCAGCGCCTGCTGGATGTTAACGAGGACGATGATGGCGAGGGCGCCGGGCGCCAGGTTGTCGTTCAGCTTGCACGTGAATCCATCCGCAACATCGACGCTTGCCTGGCGCAACTCGATGAGGCCGAACTCCAGTCGGTGGCAGGCAGACTGGTGCGCGCACGACGCGTGCGTGTGCACGGCGTACGCCAGATGCATGCACTGGCCAGTCTGCTGGCCTATGGCCTGGGGCTGATCCGGCCCGATGTCTGCATGCTGGACGGTCCGGGGCAGGGGGTGGCGGCCACGCTGGCGCAGATGCGTCGCGGCGATGTGCTGGCGCTGTGCAGCGTGGCGCCCTATAGCCGCCAGGCGGCCGAGGTGGCACGGGCCGCGGCTGCGGTGGGGCTGGTGGTGGTGGCCATCACCGATACCCGGGCCTCGCCGATTGCGGTGCATGCCGACCATGCCTTCTTCATTCCGCATGCCAGCAGTTTCATCAGCAACAGCCTGGCTGCCCATGTGGTGTTCTGCGAAGGGCTGATCAACCTGGTGGCGCGTGAGCTGGGTGACAAGGCGCTCGATGCGCTGGCGCGCCAGGAGCGTTTCATCGAGGAGCTGAATATCGAAACACGTTGAGCCCCGCATGCGCGGGCGGCGTCAGGTCGCCTGCAGTCGAACATCCATCGCATTCCACCGGAGTCCTCGTCTTCATGTCCTACGAAACCCTGATCTACGCGATGTCCGAAGGCATCGCCGAAATCCGCCTGAACCGCCCGCATCGCCTCAATGCGGTCACCGCCACCCTGTATGCCGAGCTCAATGATGCGCTGGCGCGCGCCGAAGCCGATCCCGATGCCCGTGTCGTGTTGCTGACGGGCGAGGGGCGAGCCTTCTGCGTCGGCGCCGACCTCAAGGAGCACAAGGCCGGACGTACCGCCTTCGACCGCCGTCAGTACCTGCAAGGCGAGCAACAGGTGTGCAAGCGCCTGCTGTTGCTGAAGAAGCCGGTGATCGCCGCGGTCAATGGCTTTGCGCTGGGTGCGGGGGCCGAGATGGCGATGGCGTCCGACTTCATCCTGATGGCCGAGAGCGCGCAGATCGGTTTGCCCGAGATCAGCATCGGCAATTTCCTGGGCGGCGGCGTGACCTGGTTGCTGCCGCGTCTGGTCGGTCTGGCCAAGGCACGCGAGCTGGTGTTTCTGGGCGAGCGCATCAAGGGCGACGAGGCGGTACGCATCGGTCTTGCCAACCGGGTGCTGCCCGATGAGGGCTTTGTTGCCGCGGCGCGCGAATTTGCCGCCCGGGTGGCGAGCAAGGCACCGCTGTCGATGCAACTGGCCAAGGAGCAGCTCAACATGGCGGCCGAGCGTGGTCTGGATGCTGCGCTGACCGCAGAACTCGAAGGCATGACCTTCGTCGCCACCACCCGCGATTGGCAGGAGGGCGTCGATGCCTTTGCCGAAAAGCGTACCCCGGTGTTCAAGGGAGAATGACATGAGTCCTGCACGCAGCCCCTTGCACGACATCCTCGCGCCGCAGTCGATCGCCATCGTCGGCGCATCGGCCGACCCCACCAAGCGCGGCTACAAGGCCATGGTCGGCCTGATCAAGGACGGTTACAAGGGCGCGATCTACCCGATCAACCCCAAGGCCGACATGGTGCTTGGGGTCAAGACCCTGCCGTCGATCGAGGCCCTGCCGGGGCCGGTAGACCTGGCGCTGATCTGCACCCCCGCGGCCAGTGTGCCGGGTTTGCTCGCCGAGTGCGGACGCAAGGGGGTAAAGGGCGCGGTCATCCTGGCCAGCGGCTTCAAGGAGACCGGGCCAGAGGGCGCGCGACTGGAGCAACAGGTGCTGGAGGCCGCACGTGCCGGTGGGGTGCGGGTGATCGGCCCCAACACATCGGGCATGTTCAACCTGCACCACAAGGTCAACCTGCTGGCGCTGGCCAACGTCAAGGCGGGTGACATCGGTTTCATCTCGCAGTCGGGCAACATGCTGCTGGCGCTGGTGCTGGAAGCGGAGCATAACGGCCACGTCGGCTTTTCCACCTATGTCGGGCCGGGCAACCAGACCGATGTCGGCTTCAACGACTATCTGCGTTATCTGGGTGAGGACGACAACACCAAGGTGGCCACGCTGTATGTCGAAGGCTTTCGCGACGGTCAGCGCTTCCTGCAGGTGGCGCGCGAGACCACCGCGAAGAAGCCGGTCGTGGTCTACAAATCCGGCTCCACCGAGGCCGGGCGCAAGGCGGCGGCCTCGCACACCGGTGCGCTGGCCGGCAGCTATGCGATGACCGTCGACCTGCTGCGCCAGGCCGGGGTCAGCGTGGTGCAGCATTCCGACGAGATCCTGCCGGTGGCCGAGGGACTGGGCTTGATGCAGTCGGCACGTGGCAAGCGGGTCGCGGTGATCTCTGACGGCGGTGGTCAGGCCACCATTGCGTCCGACCGCCTGGCCGAGGCCGGCCTGGTGCTGGCGGAGTTGTCCGAGGCCACCCGGCGGCGCCTGGGCACCATCCTGTTTCCGCAGGCCTCGCTGGTCAATCCGGTCGATGTGGCCGGCAGCACCGATGCCAACCCGGCCTTGCTGGCCGAGTGCATGGCCATTGTGGCCGACGACGACAACGTCGATGCCGTTTTCCTGGTCGGCATGTTCGGTGGCTACGGTATCCGCTTCGCCGAGGATCTGCTGGGTGGCGAGATGCGTGGCGCGGAGTCGATGATCGAGTTGGGGCGTCGCTGCGGCAAGCCGCTGGTGATCTATAGTCTGTACGAAGCAGTCAAGCCCGCACCGCTGCGTCGCCTGCACGAAGCCGGCCTGCCGGTGTACAGCTCGATCGAGCACGCGGTCCGGGTGCTTTCCGCATTGGGTGAGCGCGGCCTGTACCTGCAAAGTCGCGAGCGTCAGGCAGCGGTGCCCGAGGTGGTGGCCGATGCCGCCATGCTGGCGATGTTTGCGCGTGCCGAAAACGAGGGGCGCGACCTCTACGAATACGAGGCCAAAGCCTTGCTGCGCGCCCATGGCATCGCGGTGGCCGACGAAGTCGTCGTGCGCGACCCCAGTGAGCTTGCCGATGCGGCACAACGCTTTGGCGATCAGGCGCTGGCCATGAAGGTGGTGTCCAGGGACATCCTGCACAAATCCGATGCGGGTGGGGTCAAGCTCAATCTGCGGGGTGCATCCGCCCTGCGCGAGGCTTACGAACAGATCATGGATGCATGCCGGCGCTATGATCCCAAGGCCGACATCCGTGGCGTCTTGCTCACCCCGATGGCCAGGAAAGGCACCGAAGTCATCGTCGGTGTCGTGCGCGACCCGATCTTTGGTCCGGTGCTGATGTTCGGCCTGGGCGGCATCTTTGTCGAGGTGCTGGAGGACGTTGCCTTCCGCGCGATTCCCTTGTCGCGCCATGACGCACAGAGCATGGTGGCGCAGATCCGCGGGCGCAAGATCCTGGAGGGCGCACGCGGCGAACTGCCGGTGGATCAGGCCGCGCTGGTCGAACTGCTGCTGCGCATCTCCGGCATCGTTGCGGCCTACCCCCAGTTGTCCGAACTCGACCTGAATCCGGTCATTGCCTATCACGACGGCTATGCCGTGGTCGATGCCCGCATCATCATCAACCCCGCCGTGCTGTGATCCGGAGCCCATTCATGCCCTTACCTCAACTGAACGATGCCCTGCTGGATGTGCAGGACCGCGTCGCCACCCTGACCTTCAACCGCCACGACGTACGCAATGCCCTGACCGGCACCGGCCTGATCGACGACATCGTCACGGTTGCCGACTGGATCAACCGCAGTGACGAGGTCTCGGTGCTGGTGATGACCGGTGCCGGCTCGGCCTTCTCCTCTGGCGGCAACGTCAAGGACATGGCCGAGCGGGGTGGCGACTTCGCCGGTGACGCGGCCGAAGTGGCCACCCGCTACCGCCGCGGCATCCAGCGCATTCCGCTCGCGCTGCAGCAGGTCGAGGTGCCGATCATCGCCGCCGTCAACGGCCCGGCCATTGGCGCCGGCTTTGATCTGGCCAACATGGCCGACATCCGCATCGCCTCGGCCAAGGCGAAGTTTGGCGAAACCTTCCTCAACCTGGGAATCATCCCGGGCGACGGCGGCGCCTGGTTCATGCAGCGCCTGATCGGCTATCAACGCGCGTTCGAACTGACCCTCAGCGGACGGGTGGTCGACGCAGCCGAGGCCCGGGACATCGGCATCGTGCTGGAAGTGGTGGCGCCCGAGCAGTTGATGGCTCGCGCCACCCAGCTTGCCCGCAGCTTCGCCGCCCAGCCCCCCAAGGCCCTGCGCCTGACCAAGCGCCTGATGAAGATGGCGCAGCGCATGGAGCTGAAGGACTTCCTCGACCTCAGCGCCGCCTTCCAGGGCATGTGCCATAACGAGCCGGAACATCTGGAAGCGGTGAGGAAGATGCTGGAGCGCGGTTAAACGTGGACCCTGTCGCCGTCGTCCAGTCCGGATCCTTCATGCCGGATCGGCCCCTTCAAAAAAGCCTTGCTTCCAGAGAAATCCCATCTGGTCACCTTCGGCCATGTAGGCCGCAATCTGCGCGTCGTCACGCGCCCGGCGGATTTCGGTACAACCGTTGCGCTTGACCAGCCAGCACACCTCGTCCAGCCGCGTTGCATTCAGGAAATCGGGCGAGTGGGTAGAGACCAGCACCTGCCCCCCCCGATTGGCGTAGAGCCGGAATTCCTCCGCCAGCTCGCCCATCAGACGTGGGTAAAGTTGATTCTCCGGCTCCTCCACGCAAAGCAAGGGATGCGGCCCGGGATCGTGCAACAGCACCAGATAGGCAAACATCTTGATCGTGCCATCCGAGACGTAACGATCCAGGAAAGGGGTCTTGAATGTGCCATCCTGAAAACGCAGGGTCAGGTAACCGTCATCCATCAGGCGCGGCTCCACCGATGCCACACCCGGTACCCGACGCGCCATGGTGTCGAGAATGCGCTGAAAAGTCTGTGGATGCTGCTCGAAAAGGTACTGCGCCACCCGTGGCAGATTATCGCCGGTCTCCGACAGATGTTCCGAATCCCCAGCTGCTTCCTTTCGCCCGCGAGCGGCACTGATATGGAAGTCCGAGACATGCCAGGATTCGATCAGCTGGCGAAAGGCATTCGCAGCCTTGAAGCGTTCGAATTGCCCCAGGCCCTTGATGGCCAGTGTATCGGCGGCCACTTTTTGAACCTCTCGCTCCAGTTCTTCATCTGCCCGGTTGAAGTCTTCCTCATTGGTGATGGCGTAGCCTTCACCATTAGAAAAGTCGAGGAAG